>Ga0105045_10001943_pt1 | contig 17151 bp, 17 predicted proteins | sample MAT02_FD_78089 | JGI IMG/M metagenome (GOLD analysis project Ga0105045, IMG submission 78089) | Freshwater microbial communities from Lake Fryxell liftoff mats and glacier meltwater in Antarctica - MAT-02 (megahit assembly) | ecosystem: Environmental > Aquatic > Freshwater > Ice > Liftoff... | reverse complement strand
TATCGCGCCGACCGCGATGCCTATCTCGCGCGCTGCGGCGGATTTCGTATTGGTGGATATGCTGAACTGATCCGCCGGTATGGCCTCACGCCGGTAGACGCGCCAGTGCACCCACTTCAGCCGGTATCGCTTGAGCGCAAGCTGTGACCGATCCTGCGCGTTCCTGGCGATTGGCGCTGCCGATGTACAACGTCACGCCCGCACTGGGCGTGGCTTGGCAAGCCGTGCTGGATTGCGTCATCGCGGGCTTGCGTAGCCGAGGGTGGTCCGACGCGGCGCGGGTCGTGGCACCGCCCGACGATCTGATGGCTTTGTGGCGCTCGCCGGATCTGTTGTTGTCGCAGACCTGCGGCTATCCACTGGTGACGGAGCTTTGCGAAAGCGTGCGGGTGTTGGCGCTACTGGAGTTCGATCTGCCAGGTTGCGACGGTGCCGGTTACCGCAGCATGATTCTGGTGCCCGATCATGGTGCGCGCAGCCTCGACGCCTTGCGCGGCACGGTCGCCGCGATCAACCAGTGGCATTCGCACAGCGGCATGAATGCCTTGCGCCACACCATCGCGCCATTGGCGAGCGACGGCCGTTTCTTTGCGCGTATCCAGGCCTCGGGCAGTCACTTGCAGAGCATGGCGATGCTGCAGCGAGGTGAGGCAGACGTGGCTGCAGTCGATTGCGTCACCTACGGTTTGGCCATGCGCGAAGCGCCAGCCCTGACTGCAGGACTGCGCGTCTTGCAGGTGAGCGCGCCAGCGCCGGGCTTGCCGCTGATTGCGTCCACTGCATTGAGCGATGCGCAGGCCGACTTACTCCAAGAGATATTGCTGACGCTGCCCGACTCAGCGCCCGATGTATTGCGCGCTTTATCGGTTCGGCGTGTGCGGGCAGCACAGCTGGCGGACTATGCGCCGATCCGTCAGCAGGCCCTGACCGCAGCCGAACACGGGTACCGCGAACTGGCTTGAACTGCTCGCGCACGCGCCATCGGGTATCGCCCTGACGCTTGGATGTGCCGTAAGGTTTGATCGTGCAGGTCTTGCATTGTCGATTGCGACGCGCACTGTCAGTTTTGCGACTGCAGGCACCAAGTCAATATATGAAATTGACCGACGCATCGGCCAGTCAGGCATTTTCTTAGGGATTGTCTGTATGCTTTTTGTGAATCGAGTGGTTACGATAGCTGTGGCGCCTTAGTCTGGCCCTCGCTGGCATCGTGCGTTTATCCGTTTTTCGATGGACGCTCCGGAACCCTGTTCAACGACCTATAAGGAGATTCGATCCATGGACAATTTTGAAACAACGACTGACACCAAACTCATCCTGGACCGACGCCAGCTTATCGGCGGAGCGACCGCAGTGGGTTTGGGTGCGGCTTTCGCCGGCATGCCGGCGATGGCGCAGGGCACGCCGAAAAAGGGCGGCACGTTGCGGCTCGGTATGGAGGGTGGTTCTGCATCCGACAGCCTGGACCCGCGCACCTATGCCGACTCGATCCCGATTGCCTACAGCCTGATGATATGGAACTGCCTGGTGGAGATCGATACCAAGGGCAACGCCACACCGGAGCTGGCCGAGAGCTGGGAGTCCAAGCCCGGCGCCACCGAGTGGATCTTCAACATTCGCAAGGGCATCACCTTCGGCTCGGGCAAGACGCTGGATGCCGACGACGTGATCTACTCTATCAACCTGCACCGCGGCGAGACCAAGTCGCCGGCCAAGGGTCTTCTGGCAGCGGTCAAGGACATCACCAAGGTCAACGCCAACCAGATCCAGATCACGCTGTCGGCAGGCAATGCCGACTTGCCGTTCATTCTGTCCGACTACCACATGATCATCGTGCCCAACGGCATGACCGATTTCCAGAAGGCGGACGGCACCGGCGCGTTCACGCTGGCCGAATGGCAGCCAGGCGTGCGGGTGGTGGCCAAACGCAAGCCGGGCACGTATTGGAAGCCCGGTCGCGGCAACTTCGACACGGTCGAGTTGCGCTACATCGGGGATGCCGCTGTGCGGACCCAGGCGCTGGTCACCAACCAGGTTGATGCGATCAACCGTGTCAACCAGAAAACAGTCGATCTGCTCTCCAAGAACAAGGCTATCAAGATCGTGCGCTCCCAAGGTGCCGGCAACCGCTTTTGCTTTGTGGCGCACACCGATAACGATCCTTACAAGAGCCGTGATGTGATGTTGGGTCTGAAATACGGCATCGACCGCAAGACCATCATCAGGAATGTGTTCTCGGGTTATGCCACCGAAGGCAACGACCACACGATAGGCCCGCTGAACAAGTATTACGACAAGAAGCAAAAGCCGCGCGCCCATGATCCAGACAAGGCAGCGTTTCACTTCAAGAAGGCCGGCATGAGCGGTCCGTTTGAACTGCAGGTATCTGAAGGTGCCTACACCGGAGCAACCGACTCTGCCGTGATTTTCCAGGAGTCGCTGAAAAAGGCGAAAGCCAATCTGGTTGTCAAACGCGTATCGGGCGACGGATATTGGGACAACGTCTGGCTCAAGGCACCGTTTTGTGCGGTCTACTGGGGCAATCGACCCACGGCTGACCTGCAGCTGTCGCAGACCTTCGTGACCGGTCAGACCTGGAACGACACGCGCTATTCAAACCCGAAATTCGACAAACTGATCGTCGACGCCCGGGTCGAACTCGACGAAGCCAAGCGTCTGGCGATGTATTCTGAATGTCAGCGTCTGTTGTCGGAAGAAGCGGGCATGGTCTGTTTTGCGATCGGCGACGCGCTCGATGCCGGCACGACCAAGCTGCGCGGTTTGGACGCGCACGCGCGTTACGACCTGAACGACCAGCGCATCGCCGAGAAGGGCTGGTTCGCCTGATCGTGCGCAGCCGGACCCGGACACCCCATCATGCATGGGTTCCCAGGGTCCGGACTACACACAAACAAGCGCGCTTGTGCAAGGCCTGATATCGGGGTCTGGCACAAGCGCGCTTTTTTGTGGGAGTCTCCATCATGACGTGCGCGATGCAGCACAGCACGCCCGGCCGGTTTCATAGAAAGACCAACACATGCTCAAGCTCATAGTCCATCGACTGGGACAGGGGGTGATCACGCTTTTGGCGGTGTCCGTCCTGATCTTCATCTGTACCCAGATTCTTCCGGGCGATGTCGCGTCTGCCGTGCTGGGTCAGGGCGCAACGCCCGAAGCCCTGGCCCAGTTTCGCAAGGAGCTCGGGCTGAACGAACCGGCCTACCTGCGCTACTTCAACTGGTTGTGGGGTGCAGTCCGCGGCGACCTTGGCGTATCGATGACCAACCAGCGCGTCATCATCGACGAGCTGCTGCCACGCCTGTACAACACGCTGTTCCTGGCCGGTTATGCCGCGTTGATTGCCATTCCATTGTCGGTCGGCCTGGGCATCCTGGCCGCGATCAACGAAGGCAAGCTGATCGACAAGGCATCGAACATCCTGACGCTGATCACTATCTCGATACCGGAGTTCTTCATCGCGTACCTGATGATCATCGTTTTCGTCGTCCAGCTAGGCTGGTTCCCGTCGCTGGCGACAGTCTTCCCCGGCATATCGCTGGGAGAGCGCATCTACATCACGACCTTGCCGGCGGTGGCGCTGACGATGCTGGTGGCAGCCCACATGCTGCGCATGACGCGCAGCTCGGTGCTGTCGGTGATGTCCAGTCCGTATATCGAGATGGCCTTTCTGAAGGGTGCCAAGCGCACGCGCGTGATTGCGCGCCATGCCCTGCCCAATGCGGCAGCGCCCATCATCACCGTCATTGCGCTGAACCTGGCCTACCTGGTGGTGGGTGTGGTGGTGCTGGAGGCGGTGTTCGTCTATCCCGGCATTGGGCAGTTGATGGTTGACGCCGTGTCCAAACGCGACGTGCCGGTGATCCAGGCCTGCGGGCTGGTGTTCGCCATGGTGTTTGTGGTACTCAACACGCTGGCCGACGTGGCCATCATCCTGGTCAATCCGCGCCTGCGGCACAAGCGCTGAACGAGGAGAAGAAGAATGAGAATACTGGGACATAAACCCACCGTGACCGCATGGATCGGCATGGCCATCATTGTCGTGAACCTGGCGGTCGCGATCTTCGGCCCGGCGTTCGCACCGTATTCGGAGTCGCAGACGGTGGGCTCGACCTGGGACGAACCCAGCATGCAGATGCTGCTGGGTGCCGACCAGATCGGCCGCGATATGCTGACCCGACTGATTTACGGTGCGCGCATGACCATCGGCGTGGCGCTGGCGACCACGGCGCTGTCGTTCTTTATCGGCATCACGCTCGGTTTTACCGCAGCGGTGCTCGGCGGCTGGGTCGACACCGTCATCTCGCGCCTGGTCGATGTCATTTTGTCGATCCCGCTGCTGATCCTCGCCTTGATCATTCTGGGCGTGTTCGGTTCGTCGATTCCGGTGCTGATCGTCACGATCGCGGTGCTGGATTCGACCCGGGTGTTCCGTTTGTCGCGTGCGCTGGGAATGAATCTGACCGTGCTGGAATATGTTGAAGCGGCCAAGCTGCGCGGCGAAGGCACCTGGTGGATCATCCGCCGCGAAATTTTGCCGAATGCCTCTGCTCCGCTTTTGTCCGAATTCGGTCTGCGCTTTTGCTTCAACTTCCTGTTCATTGCGGCGCTGTCCTTTTTGGGCCTGGGCATACAACCCCCGTTCGCGGATTGGGGTGGCATGGTGCGCGAGAACTCGGCGGCCATCAACTTCGGCATGCTGGCACCGATCTGGCCCGCCCTGGCGATCACGGTCCTGACGGTCGGGGTCAACATGGTCGTTGACTGGCTGCTGTCAGTCGAGGCGCGCCCCTCGGGCGCACAGGCAGAAATGTGAGGACGGCATGAACGAAAAAAAAATCATCCTTCAGATCAAAGGTCTGCGCCTCGAAGCCGTGCGTGGCGGCACTGTCATCGTCGACAACGTCGACGTCACGTTGCATGCCGGCGAAGTGCTGGGGCTGATCGGTGAAAGCGGTGCTGGCAAGTCGACGATCGGCCTGTCGGCGATGTCGTACGCCCGCGCTGGCGTGCACATCGCCGAAGGTACCGTCGAGATCGACGGCGTGAACATTCGCGAACTCAGCGCAGCCGGGCGCCGCGACTTGCGCGGCAAGCGCATCGCCTACGTCGCCCAGTCCGCGTCTGCGGCATTCAATCCGGCCCACACCATCATGGACCAGGTCTGCGAGGCACCGATCATCCACGGCATCATGTCGCGCAAGGAGGCCGAGGCCTGGGCGCGCCAGTTGTTCCAGTCACTCGACCTGCCCGATCACGAGACCTTTGGCGACCGGTATCCGCACCAGGCTTCGGGCGGCCAATTGCAGCGTGCGATGGCGGCAATGGCGATGTCGTGCCGACCCGACATCCTGGTGCTGGACGAACCCACCACCGCGCTGGACGTGACGACCCAGATCGAGGTGCTGATCCTGCTCAAGTCGCTGATTCGCGAATACGGCTCGGCGGCCCTGTACATCACCCACGATCTGGCCGTTGTAGCCCAGGTGGCGGATCGCATCAAGGTGTTGCGCCACGGCAAGGAAGTCGAGGAGGGCACAGTCGACGAGGTTCTGCAAAATCCGAAGCAGGAGTACACCCAACAATTGGTGGCGGTGCGCGGCGCGGCCGCCAACGAACGCGCGGTGCAGTCCTCGCTCGCCGACGAAGTGATCCTGGAAGTCAAGCATGTCGATGCCGCTTATGGCAGCTTCAAGGTTGTGAATGACGTGAGCCTGCAGGTACGCAAGGGCGAGACAGTCGCGGTAGTGGGCGAGTCTGGTTCTGGCAAATCGACGTTGGCGCGGATCATCACCGGGTTGCTTCCACCGATTGGCGGCGAGATCCTGTTCAAGGGCCAGCCTTTGCCCAGGAGCCTGGCCGAGCGCAGCAAAGACCTCAAACGGCAAATCCAGTTGGTCTACCAGATACCGGATGTGGCGCTCAATCCGCGCCAGCGGCTTCTCGAGACCATCGGCCGTCCGGTGAGTTTTTATGCTGGACTGGGCGGCAACCAAAACAATGTCAGCGAAGATGGCGACCGGCGGGTCGAGGAAACCCTGGACCGCTCGTCGAGCTTGTATTTCCGCATGAGCGCCGCCGATGTGAAAAAACGCACCCGCGAGCTGCTCGACCTGGTGGAGTTGCCGCAGAACTTTCTGATGCGCCGCCCCACGGAACTCTCGGGCGGGCAAAAGCAGCGCGTCTGCATCGCCCGTGCGCTGGCGGCCAATCCGGATCTCATCATCCTGGACGAACCCACGTCGGCGCTGGATCCGTTGGTGGCCGAGGAAATCCTCAAGTTGTTGCGCCGCTTGCAGGCGGAACTCGGCTTGTCGTACGTGCTGATCACGCACGACCTGGACGTGGTGCACCGCATCGCCCACCGCACGGCCGTGATGCTCAAGGGCTCGTTCGTCGCGTTCGACACGACCGAGACGATTTTCGACGGGCCCTACCATCCCTACACCGAGCAGCTGGTTACCGCTGTGCCCGTCATGCGCAGCGATTGGCTCGATGGTGTGCTGGCCAAGCGCGCGGCCAAGGAAGCCGCCCAGGCGACGAGCGGCTGAGAGCGCCCCCAGCCCTGGCTTCGCCAGGCCCCCCGAGGCGGTGCGAGAAAACTTTGGAGCGGCCCGGCATTTTCTCATGAGCGTGAGAAGCAATTTCTTTCGGTTCTCCGCGATGCGAAGAGGCACCGCGCCGTCGGTGTACCGCCGCCATGTAGGAGTCGGCTGACGCCGATTCCCTATGTGCGCCGATTCCGGGCTCGGGGGTGTTGCGGGAACATAGGCGCACTGGCTCAACCCCGCCGAAAGGACGCCGCTCCATGAACTCCCAACTCCCGACCCGCAGCAGCGCGTCCGAGGTGGATGTCGAATTGCCCCTGCAACGAGCGGGGTCGGTAGATGTCGATCTGCCGCTAGTGGACGATGCGCCATCGCCGCACGGGCAATTGCTGGTTGCCGATACCGTGCAGCCCACGCTGTCACAGGCAGCAGCCAATGTCTCTGTGGCCCCAGTGCGATGGCCCAATCGCTCGCGTTCGGGATACCATGGCGGCAGTGACTGGAACTGGATGCGCGACGGGCGTGCCGGTTTCGGACAACGCAGCCTAGGCGGCCTGTAGCGGTCCGCATCCGGCGCTGACGGCTTCGCGCACGGTGCTGAACGTGACTTTGGGTGGAGCGCGGAAAACCATCGTACGATCGGGCCTATGACTCCGCGCGCGACCATGCCGTCCGTCTATCTGCCCCATGGGGGCGGCCCGGCGTTTTTCATGTCCGGCCCCATGGCGGACCTGTTCCGGCCAATGGTCCGGTTCCTCGCTTCGGTGCCCGGCCTGCTGGCGGAACGGCCCACGGCCATCCTGGTCGTGACCGCCCATTGGGAGGAAGAGGTCATGACTTTTTCCGGCGCTCAGCAACCGCCGTTGATCTATGACTATTGCTCCGGCCCTGTGAAGTCTTAAGCCGCATAGCGCACCCGCCGATCTTGGAAGTAGCTCATGACACGCTCAGGGTTTTGCTCCAGCATCGTCATGTGATCGTTGGCCGCCTCACGTAACTTGGCCTTGGTTCGGACCGGAACCCGCTTGCCCATCTCTTGCTTCAAATCCGCGTTGAGCCGCTCCTCTGGGTTAAGTTGCGGGCTGTAACTCGGCAGGTAAAAAAGCTCAATCTGGTCCTTGCTATCGGCCACCCAAGCCTTTACCCAGTTTGCTGTGATGCACACGCAAGTTGTCCAGAATCAGGAAGACCTTTTTCCCCGCGTCTTGATCAAGGCTTACAAGAATTCGATGAGTTTGTCTGCGTCAAATGCCTCGACAATGACCATCCAGCGCGTCTTGCCCTGGTCGGTCACCGTGGCGATCGTCGAGAGCTTCTGACGGGTACCGCCAATCGCCATGGCTACCGGCGTTTTTCCAGCCGGTGCATAGCTCCTGCCACGTACGTCCGTGTTCACCAGCGCGGTCTCATCACCCCAGTGAATTTCAGCCCCTTCTGCTCTGGCGCGCTGCTCGATGCCTGGGTATTCACCCTCCAGCCAGGCCTGCACCGCTGCAGGGCTTTGTTCATAGGCACGCTTGATTGGCTTTTGGGGCGTAAAGCCCCAGCGTGTGAGGTACTTGCCGATGCTGCGCACCTGCAACTTGATGCCGAACTCCTGCTCGATGAGCTCGCCCACTGCGGCGCGGCTCCATAGATGGAAGTCCATCTTGAGTTGCTCGGGGCGCTTGTCGATGATCATGCGCTGGATGGTGTCTTCTTGGGCCGTACTGAGCACCCGGCCATCACCTCTGTTGCGTCCACGAACGGTCGGTCGGATCGCGCTCCAACCACCAGCCTCAAACAGATCTATCGCCCCTCGCACTGTCGGATAGCTAAGACCCGTCATCGTGACAACTTGCATGATCTTGAGGCCCTTTTTGTACAGCCTTACGACTTGCTTGCGTCGTTCGTGAAGTTGTTTCAGGGTTTACGTTCTTGCGCTTTCTTTTTCCATTGATCTCTGACCAAGAAAGACAGAGATAGTTAAGACTTTATCGGGCTTTATCTATATTACGGTTTTCCGCCTGAAACGTACGCCATCCCCTATGCCGCGCCCGGCGCGCCAGAGCTGGCAAGCAGGACAGCCGGTTTACTGCGCCGCGTCGGCCTGAAGGCGACCGTGGATTTGGCGCACGGCTGGGACCATGGCGTTTTCATCCCGCTCAAGGCGATGTGGCCGGATGCTGACATACCCGTGCTGGCGATGTCGCTCACGCAGGGACTGGACCCGAATACACACGCGGCGATCGGCGCTGCACTGCAACCACTGCGCTCTGAAGGCGTGCTGATCATGGGCAGCGGCATGAGTTACCACAACCTGCGCCAGATGGGCAACGGCGCTGCCGCCATCGAATTCGACCGCTGGCTCTATGGCGCTCTGGCGGGTGATGCCAGCCACCGGCGCTCCTGGCTCGCCCAGTGGTCGCGCGCGCCATCGGGTCGGACCTCGCACCCGCGCGAGGAACATCTGTTGCCGCTGATGGTCGCCTCCGGCGCGGGCGGCGATACCCCCGCGCGCAAGTTGTGGAGCACCGCCGTCGGCCCGACGGCGGTGTCGGCCTGGGCGTTCGACTGAAGGGCCGAACCAACCCTCCATTGCGACGGGGCACGGCATCATTCGGCCTTGGCCAGCACAAGCGCGCGCCGCCACCGACCGGGCGCCTGTTGCTGCTTGCCGTGTCATCGTGGCACTTTTCGCCGGAATGGTCGTGCGGTTACAGCTCAGGCTGCCGCCGCAATGGCTTGCAGCCAGGATCGGAATTGTTCGACTTCGCGGCGGCGCACCTGGTTGCCGTGGTGCTCGATGAGGTAGTGCGCAGTCGCCAGGCTCAGCGAATGGTCGATTGCCTGCACCACGTGGCCGCGTTGCAGGGACGTTTCGGCCAGCGCATGCACAACCACGGCGACGCCGCCTCCAGCGGCAACGATCTCCAGCGCTGCCAGGGTCGAGTCAACAATGTGACGGACTGGTGTCGCCGTGGCGTCGATGCCTACGGCATTGAAAAACCGCGACCAGTGGTCATCGAATCCCTGGACGTGGATCCGCCTGGCCTGCAGCAGGTCACAGATTACGCGGATGTGGCCTGCCATCGCGGGCGGGCAGACGGCGATCAGCGTATGGGAGAGCACGGGCGGCTCGGACACGTTCGCACCGCGCAGCGGCAGCATGCGCAGCTCAAGGTCCACGTCGGAGCGGGCGGTCGCATGGCTCCAGGTCGAGGTCACGAGTTTGACCGACACATCGGGCGCCACGGATGCGAAAAGCGGCAGGCGCGGCGCAAGCCAGCCAACGGCGATCGAGGTTGGCGCATACACCGTCACGGTGCGTACTGTGGCCGGACCGAAGATGCCTTCGGTGACAAAGCCCAGTTCCTCGAGGACCCGTTGCACGGATGGCAGATACGACTTGGCAATGTCGGCCAGTTCCAGCCTGCGCCCGCCCCGGATGAACAATGCGCTGCCGAGCCGGGTTTCCAGGGCGCGAATCTGCTGGCTCACCGCCGACTGGGTCAGTCCGAGTTCGGCACCTGCCGCGGAAAAGCTGTGCAGCCGGGCAGCTGCCTCAAAGGTGCGCAGCCAGGTCAGATTGGGAATGCGGGAGGCCATGGCATGTTACTGCTATAAAAAAAGCGATATCCTTGCGTCAAATAATATCGTTTTTCTTTTGCGATGTTATGCCTAAGAATCTGAACCCATGACAATCCACATGATTCCCCGGATCGATATCGAAGACCTGTTCGGTACCGACACGCGCGCGCGCGACCGTGTTGACGCACGGATTCAGGCTGCCGCGCGCGACGAAGGCATGATGGTCGTCAGCGGTTTGCCCGCATGGGCGGTGCTCGATGCGCCATTGCGGCGGCGACTGCTGGCGGTGTTCTCCCTGCCGGAACCGGCGATTCGCCGTTTATGGCGCTGGAACTTCGATCCCAGCCACATCAACGTGTACCGGGGCTGGTTTCCGCTGCAAGACGGTGTGGCCACCTACAAACGCGGAATCGACATGGGGCCTGACGTGGCATTCGGACAGTCCGTGGTAGATGCGTCGGATCCCCTGCGCGAGGCGACGCCGCTGCCGGATGAAGGTGCCTTGCCTGGCTGGCGCCAGGCCGTGAAGAACTACTACTTGTCGATGGACAGGTTATCCAAGGCCTTGATGCAGTCGATCGCACGCGGTCTGGGCCTGGCGCCGGAGACCTTCGATGCCGCCTTCGACGGTGGTATTTCGACCTTGCGCCTGTTGCATTACCCGGTGCGGCCTGCGGCCTCGTTCGCCGGTGTCGATTCGCAGGAGTTCTGGGTGGAGTCGCAGGGAGAGCGCCGGTATACGCTGGCACGTGAGCATGTCGATACCGGGTTCATGACCCTGCTGGCGCAAGATGGCGTGGCGGGCTTGCAGGCACAACACCACGATGGAAGCTGGGTCGATGTGCTGCCACAAGAAGCCACCCTGGCGGTCAACTTCGGCAAGGTGCTCGAAATGTGGACCGGCGGATTGATCCGCGCCACCCGCCATCGGGTGCTGGGCACGGGACGGGAGCGCTATTCGATTCCGTTCTTCCACGACGCGCGGCCCGACGCCGTCATTGCGCCGCTTGCGCTACCGGGCATGCGGCCGTTCGAGCCGTTCTACTTCGGCGACCACCTGTGGGATGTCGCGTCCCGGTTCGTCGAGCAAAAAGGCATAGGCCACTTGCGCGCGCCGCGGGGGCGGCCCGATCTCGCGGCCTGAGCGCGGTTGCGCTCCCGTCAGATGTTCGAATCCGCAAACGACCCCTTGCGCCGGTTCACATAGTCCAGAATCGCTTCGTCCACCGCGACGTCCATTGGTGGCAGTTCGTATTCGGCAAGCTGTTTCTTGAAGCTGGCGTTGGCGCGTTGCGCCAGGTCGCGGGAGCCTTCGGCTTCCCATTGCTCGAAGCTGTTGTTGTCGGTGATTGGAGAGCGGTAGAACGCGTTCTCGAAGTTGGCCTGGGTATGGGCGCAACCCAGAAAGTGCTTGCCAGGGCCGACCTCGCGGATGGCGTCCATCGCCTGGCCGTTCTCCGACATGTCAACGCCGGCCAGCAGGGTGTGCATCATGCCCGCCTGGTCGCAGTCCATGACGAATTTTTCGTATCCCATGGACAGGCCCCCCTCCAACCAGCCTGCGGTGTGCAGAACGAAATTGACGCCGCCCAGGCAGGTGGGCAGCATGGTGTTGGCCGATTCCGAGGCCGCCTGTGCATCGGCGATCTTGGAGCCACACAGGCCGCCGCCGGAACGGAAGGGCACACCCACACGGCGGGCCAGCGCGGCCATCGCATACAGGACCAGCGCCGGTTCGGGCGTGCCGAACGTGGGGGCTCCAGACTGCATCGAGATACTGGAGGCGAAACTCCCCAGCACCACCGGCGCGCCCGGGTTGCACAGTTGCACAAAGGCCATGCCGGCCAGCGCTTCGGCCAGCGTCTGGGCGCAGGTGCCGGCCACGGTAACCGGCGACATCGCCCCGGCCAAGATGAACGGCGTGATGATGGTGGCCTGGTTGTTGCGGGCATAGACCTTGGCCGCGCCCAGCATGGTCTCGTCGAAGGTCATCGGCGAGTTGGCGTTGATCAGGTTGATGATCACGGTGCGCGGCTTGCCGGTGAGTGGGTCGATGTAGTTGTCGCCGAACAATATTTTTGCCATCTCGACCGTGTCTTGCGCCCGATCGGGATGCGTGACCGAGCCCATGAAAGGCTTGTCGCTGTATTTCATGTGGCTGTAGACCATGTCGAAATGGCGCTTGTTCACCGGCAGATCGACCGGTTCGCAGATCGTGCCGCCCGAGTGGTGCAGCGCGTTGGCCATGTAAGCCAGTTTCACGAAGTTGCGGAAGTCCTCGATGGTTGCGTAACGACGGCCTTGGTCCAGATCGCGCACAAAGGGTGAGCCGTAGGCGGGTGCAAAGACAGTGTTTTTGCCACCGATGACGACATTTCGTGCTGGATTGCGCGCGTATTGCGTGAATTCGCGTGGTGCAGTGGCTTGCACCAGGTTACGTGCCAGCCCGGACGGGAATCGTACCCGCTCGCCTTTGACATCGGCACCGGCTGCCTTGAACAGTTCCAGCGCCTCGGGATCGTCGCGGAAATCGATACCGGTTTCCTCCAGGATCAAGTCGGCATTGCGCTCGATGATTTGCAGGCCTTCGTCGTCCAGCACCTCGTAATACGGGATACGGCGGGTGATGTAAGGCACCGACTGGCTGCTGCGCGCGCTGCGGGCTGCGCGTTTGGCCTCGCGTCCGCCACCTGCGCGCCGACCACGGGGGGCGGAATCCGCGACCTGTACCAATGCCTCGTCCATGCTGGAACTCCGAAAAAAAGGATCGTGGGCGGAGTGCCCATCTTGGCGAGAGTATGGGCAAGCTTGAATGGACAGGTGATCCTTTTGCGACGCTGCCTAGCGCGTCCACGCCAATGTCTAGCAACGCAGTGGCAGGCCACTTTTCCAGCAAGGCATGGACCCGATCTCCCTGCGCTTGTGCGCCACGGTGCGCAGTTCCTTCGCGCATTCGCGTTGCCAAGCCGGGCTTACTGCTCGGCTCAGCGTGTCGATGTCAAGTCAGTGCACGGCGTCCAGCGGTCGAACCAGCTGCGACCTCAACCAGGAGTCAAGGAGTGGTCATGGGCCCGACACCGCTTGAGGGTGGCCCACCCGATCGCCGATTGCGTCGGCGCGCTGCAAAACCAATGGCCCCCAGACCGGCAAGCATCAATGCGTAGACCTCGGGCTCTGGAACGGCTGCTGCGATCTCGTTGGCGTTGAAGCCGCCGCTGACGCATGCCGGCAAGTCGGCCTGCGCCGCAAATGCCCGGATAATTTGCGCCATGGCGCATCTGTTGATTGTGGAAGACGATGAATTGCTGCGCGACGCGTTGGGCAGCCTGTTGGGCCAGGCCGGGCACCAGGTGTGCATGGCACCCGACGGCGAGTCGGCGTTGGCGCAGCTAGCCGATGGCGCGTTCGAAGGCGTGGTGCTGGATCTGGGCCTGCCGCGGATCGATGGTCTGACGGTGTTGCAGCAGTTGCGCGAACGTCTGCCCACGCTGCCGGTGCTGATTCTCACCGCCCGCGATGGCGTGGAAGACCGGGTGGCGGGGCTGAACGCCGGCGCCGATGACTACCTGACCAAGCCATTCAGCGGCGACGAACTGAAGGCGCGCTTGCACTCCATGTTGCGCCGGTCCAAGTTGCCGGCGTTCGGCCGCGCCCCTGCAACCGCCGTCGTCGACTCCGGCCCGTCCCAGTTGCTGCGTATCGATCCCCAACTGCCCCGGGCCTGGTTATCGGACGACCCGGTCGAGCTCACGCAGCGCGAATGGGAGCTGCTGGCGTTGTTGCTCGCGCGCCAGGGTCAGGTGGTCAGTCGTGAAGACGTGTGGGCCGCCTGGCAGTCCGATGCGGGTGACACCGCAAGCCTGGCCTCCAACGCACTGGAGGTGTATGTGCATCGGCTGCGCCGCAAGCTGGCCCATCCTGCGTTGAATATCCGCAATGTGCGGGGCCTGGGCTACATGCTGGAATTTGGCGTTCATTGAGCCTGCCAGCGTCGGTCCATGCAGTACGCACCCAGTCTGTCCCTGCGTCGCCAGCTATTGTTGTGGCTGCTGCTGCCGCAACTGGTGCTCTGGGCCGGTGGTGGCTTGCTGGCCTACCGCATTGCACTGAGTTACGCCGAAAAGGCGATCGACCAGTCGTTGACGGTATCGGTGCGGGCGCTGGCGCGCCAGGTCAAGCCGATAGGCTCTGGGTTGCTGGTGGACTTTCCGCGTGCAGCGCAGGATGTGCTGGAACAGGATCCGAAGGACAAGTTGAGTTATATGGTGTCGTCGCCGCCCGGCAGTTTCTTGCTCGGCAACCAGCAGTTGCCCCAGCCCGCGCAAGGGCCGTCGCTGGTCGGCGAGCCGGTGCTGTACCGCGCGCTGGTGGACGGAAAACCCCAGCGCGTCGTGGCGCTGGATCTGGGTTACGGCGAGGCCAATGCGCCAAAAACCCTGCGCGTGCAGGTGAGCAAGAGCCTGGCGGTGCAGCAGCAGATTGCCCGTGAGCTGGTGGCCGACATGCTGGTGCCGCTGCTCGCGCTCGGTGTGTTGCTCAGTCTATTGGTCTATGGCGGCGTCCGGCGCGGTCTGGCACCGTTGACGCGGCTCACCGCCCAGTTGGAGCACCGCTCGGTCAATGCGCTCTCGCCGATCGGCATGACGCAGGCACCGAGCGAAGTGCATGCGCTGGTGCAGGCAGTCAATGGCTTGCTGGGTGAGGTGGCGCGCAGTGTGCACCAGGAAAAACGCTTTATCAACGACGCAGCGCACCAGTTGCGCACACCGCTGGCCGGGCTGATCAGCCAGGTCGAACTGGCGCAGAACGAAACCAGCGACCCGCTGCTGCGCCAGCGTCTGGGCAAGGTCCTGACCGGCGCCGAGCGCAGTGCCCATCTGGTGCATCAGTTGCTGACACTGGCGCGCAGCGAGACCCAGGTGCGGCTGCAGACAGTGGACCTGGCGGCGCTGGCGCGTGACGTGGCGCGGGAATGGACGCCTCGCGCGATCGCGGCCGGGCTCGACCTGGGTTTCGAAGGCGCGCAGAAGCTGGACATCGACGGTGACGAATTGCAGTTGCGCGAAGCGATGGCCAACCTGATCGACAACGCCGTGCGTTACGCCGGGCGCGGTTGCACGCTGACCATCCGTGTCGAGCAGACCGGCCAGGGTGCGCAACTGGCGGTCGAGGACAACGGCCCTGGCCTTAGCGCTGACGAACTCACCCATGTATTCCAGCGTTTCTGGCGCGCCAGCAACCAGCCTGGTGGTTGCGGGCTGGGACTGGCGATCGTGCAGGAAATCGCCCGGCGCCATGGGGGCGAAGCGCGTGTGCAGGCCATGGTGCCGCAGGGATTGCGCATCGAGTTGGTGCTGCCGCTGGCTGATGGCCCGGCGACTCACGCGCAGCAGCGACGCCCGTTATTTGCCCCGGAGCGCTAAACTGTTGGCTGTCGTTACTGGGAGAAGTCGATGAAATCACCTCGAATCGTATCTGACCCCGAGGTCGTCGGCGGAACGCCCGTTTTTGTCGGTACGAGAGTTCCGGTTCGCATACTGTTCGAACATCTGGAGGCTGGTGATCCTCTCGAAGTCTTCCTTCAGGACTTTCCTTCGGTGAGCCGTGAACTCGCTGTGCAGGTACTCGAAGATGCCAGGGCGGCGCTGGTCGACGATCCGCATCCTGCTTGACGAATCGGTTCCCGAGCGATTTGGCAAGCGACTGTCCGGCCACTTCGTAACCAGCGTCCAACGCAGAGGATGGGCAAGCGTCAAGAACGGAAAACTCCTGGCGCTGGCTGAACAAGATTTTGATGTGCTTTTGACGGCGGATAAGGGTATGGAGTACCAACAGAATCAGGACACCTTGCCGGTCGCGATCTTGGTAATTCGCGCCCATAGCAACCCGATGGATAGCCTGGTCCCTCTACTGCCCGCAATACTGTACGCGCTGGAGACTCTCCCACCGCGCACGCTGCGCAAGATTGTTGGTTAATCGCTCAAGCGGAGAACCAAATGCTTGCTACCCAACCCGCCCTGGCAGGATGTCGCGACACTTTTTTCAGCCCAGGCCCTGGCGTTCGTCAGTAGCGAGTCGCCTGCATCGGCAAAAAAATCCATTCCGCGCTGCGCTTGGTCAACTACCTGATGCCGGCCTGGTTTACGCGCAAACCGCTGGCCTTTTCGAACCAATTGTTGTGCCGCCCGCTGACGGTCATGCCCACTGACTCGCCCAGCCGGACCTTGGTGTTGGCTGGTGCCCGCACCGTGATCAGGCCGACCCCGGTCTTGAGCACTACGTAGGTGTCGGCACCCGTGGGTTCGACCAGCACCACTTCGCCGCGCCAAAGGGCGTCGTCACTGAGGTGGATGTGTTCGGGGCGCTGGCCCAGCGTGGCGTCAACCGTGTCCGGGCACGGCAGCTCGAGTGCGCCGCCGTTGAATACGAAACGCGATTGTCCGCCCTGGCGCTCGACGCGGCCGTCGATGAAATTCATGGTCGGTGAACCGATGAAACCGGCCACATAGGTGTTGACCGGGCTGCGGTAGATCTCGTCCGGTGTGCCGATCTGCTGCAGCACGCCGCCCTTCATCACCGCAATGCGGCTGCCCAGCGTCATGGCCTCGATCTGGTCGTGCGTCACGTAGACGGTGGTGATGCCGGCGAGCAGGTGCAGGCGCTTGATCTCGGCGCGCATCTCGACCCGCAACTTGGCGTCCAGGTTGGACAGCGGCTCGTCGAACAGGAACAGTTGCGGATCGCGGGCCAGTGCACGGCCCATGGCGACCCGCTGGCGCTGGCCGCCCGAGAGCTGAGCCGGACGGCGATCCAGCAGTTGCTCGATCTGCAGCATGGTCGCCACCTCCTGGATGCGCTTCTTGCGCGCCTCCTTCGGCACCTTGCGCATCTCCAGCGCAAAGCCGATGTTGTCGGCCACCGTCATGGTCGGATAAAGCGCGTAACTCTGGAACACCATCGCGATGTCGCGCTGCGCCGGCGCCACGCCGATGACGTTCTTGCCAGCTATGCGCAG
>Ga0105045_10001942_pt1 | contig 17155 bp, 17 predicted proteins | sample MAT02_FD_78089 | JGI IMG/M metagenome (GOLD analysis project Ga0105045, IMG submission 78089) | Freshwater microbial communities from Lake Fryxell liftoff mats and glacier meltwater in Antarctica - MAT-02 (megahit assembly) | ecosystem: Environmental > Aquatic > Freshwater > Ice > Liftoff... | reverse complement strand
TTTCGCATCGAATTCCTCCGGTGCAAAACATTACCAGCGGCTGGTTCTTGGCTTCCTCGGGGAGTGCTTTGATCGCGTTCGGGAAATCGCGGAAATGATGAATTCCAAGAGCGACCGCTCCTTGAAACGTTCCCAAGTCGACTTCGTATTCATTTCGCGTATCGAGTAACCGCACTGGTTTCCCTGAGTCCAGCCAGTCCCGCAATTGAGCAGGCGACAGTTTCGGCGACGTGCGTTTCTCGGGTTCGATCGAATCCAAACCGAAAGCGATGATCTCTTTTTTGATCTTTACGAGTAGCCTGCGAAAGGGCTGGTACTCCGTCCAACTCTCCTTGGCGGTCAAATCCGAGAACAACGGATCTTCACGTAGATATCGCATCATCGCCCGTCCACTAGCTTCCGATCCAGCAATGAACAGATTGAGTCCCTCGCCGCTGATCAGAATAGTGCCTCGCATCTCAAGACAGGCTGCCGTTGCGTAGATCTCCTGCCGCCGCTCAGCGAGATTATCGAGCGAGACGAACTTATAGGTAGCAAGATTGAGGAACTGCATGATTGCGGCTGGTTTTACATCAAAAGGGAATCCATCAATCATAACGCTGAGAGCAATTTCTTAAAACCCGCAGCTTTCGACAGCTTCTAGGCGAAGGTTACTTCGGGTTCGGATGGTATTCGTTAGGCGTCCATGCTTCCCACCCGGTTCCGATACGTTAGAATTTTGTTCGTTGTTCGCCTGGAACCGGCGATTAACAAACAATTGATATCCTATCACACAGCACCCCATCACACATCTATAGAAAACAAGCGATGAGCAACGAAGATCTTCTCCACAAGCGAGGCGTTGCCCTCGAAAACCAATTCTTTTCCGAAGTCGATGCCAAGCTCTTCGAAAACATTCGTTCTAATCTTGAAAAAGCAGACAACGAAAAAGCGTTGGCGGAGATTAGCGGGCTTCAGGACACGGGCGCACTGGAGGCCTTGATCGCCGCCGGTTTATCGCCTGCCACCCTTCCCGCGTTGCGGCTTTTTCCGTTAATTGCTGTGGCATGGGCCGATGGTCGATTGGAAACAAGTGAAAAAGTGACGATTCTGGATGCCGCTGCCAAACATGGCGTAGGGCGAGAAAGTAACGCAGGAAAAGTCATCGCTGCATGGCTAGAAAAGGATCCTGGAGATGAGCTTTTCAGTGCCTGGGAAGTCTTTGCTAACACGCTTGTCAATAAGTTGCCTATTGCAGATGCTCTTACCGTTCAATCCAGTATCCTTGAAGAAGTTAAAGCGGTCGCCCAAGCAGCAGGTGGCCTTCTAGGTTGGAACGCCATATCAAAAGGTGAGAGTGTTACGATGAATCGAATCGAAAAAGCCCTGCAGCGAGCTGTTTAAAATATGTCACCCTGGCAATGGCGAATTGGGTTTGAATACCCAGGCTTTCTTGCCTTGCTGTTGGTGATTCCGTTATTGTGGTGGCTTAGCATCAACTCTCTATCTGGGATTGGACCGTGGCGTGGTCGCACGGCCCTCGTAATTCGTACGATCGTTGCTGTGTCGATCATCGCTGCCCTAGCAGGTGTACATTGGGTATGGACGAGCGATCGCGTGACGGTTATCTACTTGCTCGATCAGAGCGACAGTATCCCCAATGCTAAACGGCAGCTAATGCTAAAGCTCGCCATCGCGAGTGTTCGGGAACACCGACACGCCAGTCGTGAAGATCGAGCTGGATTGATTGTCTTCGGTAGGGAAGCTTCGATTGAGTTTCCTCCGATCGATGATAGCTTACCTCCCGTTGAACGACTTGAAAGTTACATTGGGAAGACCGATGCGACCAACCTCGAATCGGCACTCAAACTAGCTCAGGCTAGCTTCCCAGAAAACTCAGCACGTCGGATTGTGATTGTCACTGATGGCAATGAAACCCTGGGAACGGCTGCAACAACTGCGAAGCGATTGACCGACGAGGGGATCGGTATAGACGTGGTCCCGATCCAGATGAGTAGCAATGCGGAAGTACTCATCGACAAGATCGATATCCCAGGCCAAGTAAGGCAAGGGCAGACGATTGACGCGAGAGTCGTTATCGAACGCTACGTAGAAGGGGATTCCAAGCAACCTATAGATGGTCGACTTCGGGTGACTCGTCGAGTCGGAGGCCAGAGCGAAACGATCGCTGATGGGCCAGTAACGCTAGACCGCGATGTCAATGTGGTGCCGATACCGCATCGCATTGACCAGCCAGCTGGATACACCTATGAAGCTGAATTCATTCCAGATTCTCCCGAGTCGGACTCTATTCCGCAAAACAACCTAACCACAGCGTTTACTTACGCGCGTGGTAAAGGCCGTGTGATGGTGATCGAAAACTCAGACAATGTTGGTGAGTATGACATGATGATCGATGCGCTACGACGTAACGACATTGAGTGCGACGTCCGTGACACGAGCAACCTCTTCACAAGCCTGATCGAGCTTCAGGGGTACGACAGCGTCATTCTAGCCGGTGTTGCGAGGAGTGTTGGTGAAGATGCTTCTCAGGTGCAATCGTTTTCCGATGAGCAAATTGAAACACTCGTACAGAGTATTCAACAGTTTGGAACAGGCGTTCTGATGATTGGTGGAACGGAGGCTTTTGGTGCTGGTGGTTGGGCCAACACAAAACTAGAAGAAGCGATGCCGGTCAACTTTCAAGTGAAGAATTCCAAGATTGACGCCGTCGGAGCTTTGGCCATGGTCATGCATGCCTCGGAGCTAGCTCAGGGGAATCACTGGCAAAAGAAAATTGCTCGAGCGGCTCTCGATTCACTCGGCCCGATGGATTACTGCGGGGTGGTCCAATTCGATTCGGCTGGCAACGCGTGGATGTGGGGTGATAAAAACGGGCTTGCTCGTGTTGGTGAGAGCCGGTCTCTGATGAAGGCAAGGTTGTCGCGCATGCAACCGGGTGATATGCCAGATTTCGATTCATCTCTCGGAATGGCTTTGAAGTCGCTTAAAGTTGTTCCGGCGGCCATGAAGCACATGATCGTCATCAGTGATGGCGACCCCACTCCGCCTTCCAAAGGGGTCCTTGCAGGTTACGTAGATGCTGGGATCAAGATCTCGACCGTTGCTGTCGGAACGCATGGACCAGCCGGGTCTCAGCTACTCCAGAAAATCGCGCAAACGACCGGCGGCAACTATTATGTCGCTAAAGATCCGAGGGTTCTCCCCAAAATCTTCATGCGTGAAGCGCGCCGCGTCGCACGACCGCTTGTCTTTGAACCAGAAGGAGGATTGCAACCAAAGATTACATTTCGTCATGAAACACTCTCTGGAATCGGAGACGGCATTCCCAACCTACGCGGATTTGTGCTGACAGAGAGGAAGGATTCTTCGCTAGTGGAAGTTCCATTGCTTTCGCCAGTTCCAGGAGAAGAAGCGAATGCATCGCTACTTGCCATGTGGACCTATGGGCTTGGAAGGACTGCTGTCTTCTCCAGTGACGTGGGCAAACGATGGGCGAAAGACTGGACTGCTTGGCCACAATATGACCAGTTTTTTACTCAGCTTGTGCGATGGACGATGCGACCTACTGCGGAGGAAGGGAAGTACCAGCTGGCGACCAGCCTTCGTGATGGAAAAATTCATGTTGCAGTGACTGCGATGGATGAAAACGACCAAATGTTAAATTTCCTAGAGATGGGAGCCACGGCAATTGGACCTGATTTACAACCGTTTCCATTTTCGTTGAAGCAAAAAGCGCCAGGCAGATACGAAGGCAGTTTTGATATCTCGTCAACTGGTGCCTACATCCTTAGTGTCATTCCTGCAACAGGAAAAGCCCCGATCACCAGTGGAGTTACCGTACCGTTCTCGAATGAGTATCGGATCCGAACAACCAACCGTCGATTACTTGAAGAAGTTGTCGCCCTGACTCCCGTTGGAGGTCGCAGTGGAGTGATTTCCGAGTCGCTCGATCCCGAATCGTTTAAAAGGATTGTGGCAACCGACCCTTACCGAAGCGGACTGGCTCCTGCACAATCCTTGGAAGACGTTTGGCCGTTGGCGGTCTTGCTGGGCGCCTCACTCTTTTTCGCTGATGTTTTCGTTCGGCGCGTCGCGATCAATCCGATCGGCTCGATTCAAAGCTTCTTAGCGAATCGAAAGAAACAAAAGTCTTCCAAAGGTGAGGAGCTGCAGTCGAAGCTAGATCGATTGCGTACGAGCAAATCGGACGCCACGTCAGAAATCGATCGACAACGACAAGGCTCTTTGCAGGATTCGGATTCTTCACAGACGAACGAGAACGCTTTGCAAGATTTTGAGAGAGTGGGAGGTTCCATGGCAACCAATGGAATCCCAAAGCGTTCGGAGGAGCCGACGTCAGAGAGCCCGCCCGCTAAACTATCTAGCGAAAAAGATGAGCAATCCTATACAAGTCGCCTATTGGACGCGAAACGTCGGGCACAAAAAAACAATCCTAAAAACTCCTAAAAAACCGCTCGCGATAGATTTACTTTTCGTCCCTATCGAATCGATCTCCAATTCATATTTTCCTTCTCAAACGAAATGGCTATTAAGCCCATGACAGATAGCACGAATTCACCAACGACAGATGCAGCGACGATGCAAAAACAGGCCGAGGATTTTCGGCAAAGATACAACGCCGTTCGCGAGCAGATAGGACGCGTCATCGTAGGCCATGATGAAATCGTTCAGGGAGTCCTGACGGCTATTTTCGTTGGTGGTCATTGTTTGCTGGAAGGGGTTCCCGGACTCGGCAAAACGATGTTGATTCGAACCCTTTCTGAAACACTAAGTCTCGATTTCAACCGAATTCAGTTCACACCCGACTTGATGCCATCAGACATACTAGGGACGAATATGATCAACGAAACGCCAGAAGGTCGGCGCGCGTTTGAATTTCAAAAAGGACCTATTTTCACACAGATTTGTCTAGCAGACGAAATCAATCGTGCGACTCCGAAGACCCAATCGGCGCTCTTGGAAACCATGCAAGAAGGAACGGTCACGATTGCAGGCACCCGACATGTCTTGAAGAAACCTTACTTCGTCTTAGCAACCCAAAACCCGATCGAGCAAGAAGGAACCTACCCGCTTCCAGAAGCGCAATTAGATCGTTTCATGTTTAAGCTCGTCGTCGGCTACTCCAGTCGTTCCGAACTCAACACCATCATTGATCGCACCACTCGAGGCGTGTCCATTGTCCCAGAAAAAGTCATGGATGGCGAGGAGATCCTGCGATGGCAGTCACTCGTGAAGCAAGTGGTTTTAGCGCCACATGTGCAAGACTATGTCGCTCGGCTAATACTGGCGACACATCCAGAAGGCCAACTTGCAACTACCGTTACGAACCAATTCATTCGATGGGGCGCCAGCCCTCGTGGAGCACAGACCATCGCTTTGGCGGCGAAAGTACGAGCACTATTAGATGGCAGGTTCAACGTTAGCTTTGAAGACGCTAGGCGAGTTTACTTACCTGCCATGCGACATCGAGTGGTTCTCAACTTCGAAGCCCAAGCCGAATCCATGAACGTCGACAAGGTTCTTCTTGAGATTCTCGAAAAGGTTTCGGAACGCCCCGATTAGGTTGCTAAATCAAGCGAAAGGCTCGATGGGTTAAATTTTCGTGGTACACAATATTGCCAAAAATTGGAAGTTCCTTCCAGGTTTGATACTGGCTGGAATACTCACGCGAACCATTCCCTCGCTTCGCATGACCCTTCCGGAGGAGACTGCTGCGATAATAGCTACTTCCATTCGAGCGACTGGCAAAAACTTTGAACCTGTGTTAAAGAATCGCTCCCAAGTGCTTTGCTGGGATCATACGGTTGACTCGACTCGATAGTTCTGTACCCAAGCTTCTTTAGCTGCATAGCAAGTAACTTGAAACCGTCGGCTTCGCCTTGAAACAAAAACGCAGGCGATTCGAGTGGTTCAGCCTGCGGTAGGCGAATGCCTTTTGGGCCACCGGGAGCCGAGATCCAAACGCCTCGAAACATACTTCGCGATTGGGCTCCAAAAATCAAAGCCGGTAGACTTCCGCCACCGATACCGCCGACTACTAATCTCCGAGGATCGATTTTGTATCGCGTCCTAACGTCTTGCAGTGTGCGTTTCACAATTTCAATCTCCTCGATGGTCCATCGCTCGGGATCCGCAGGGGAAACGACTGCAATCATATAGCGATGCTCGCGACAAAAAGTCTCCCAAGTATCGACCCATTGTTTTCGATCGACGCGTCCCGGTTCCGCAAGCACCAACAATAGGCCATGTTCGAGGTTACCGCTGTAGTTCGATGGCACGAACAGGAAGGCCTGATTTTTCACATCTCCCATCGACAGATTGATAAGTCCTGTAGTTGGGGGGGCGGAGTCAGCTCCGGCAGGGATTTGTATTGAACCCTCCTCTTGTCTGAGTGTCTTCTCAAGTGGTATTTCATCAGGCCACACGGTAGAGCTGAGGGTTAGATTTTTTGGCGTTTCCGACACCTCTCCGTCCAGCACCTCAACAATTTCGATCGTCACCTTTTCTCGATAGTCCAAGAAACTGATCTGCCTATCCAGCTCCTCAATACTCTTGACCGTCTCGCCATTTATCTTTCGGATAATCATTCCGGGACGAAGTCCGTCTAGTCTAGTTGCTGAATCGTCGAGAATGGCTGTAACGCGAACGCCGACTGGCGGCGCTTCAGGACTAGCTGGGTCGCTGGTTGGATAGGTTGGATCTAGCAGTATTCCCCAAAAGGCAGTTCTATACACCGGCAATTCCTTGACGAGCTCGACTGCTACATTCTTGACTTGCCCCTCGCGCTCGAACGTAATGTCTACTACGGATTGATCGTCTGAGTTTCCCAACGCATGCCGAATGTGATTTGGCCAGAGGATATTCTTATTGTTTACCGAAAGTAGCTTGTCGCCAGCCTTGAGTCCCGCTTTGAAGGCTGGCGTCCCTGGTGCTACCCCAGCCAAAATCACGGGACCGCGAAAATCATCATTCAGTGTTGGTCTGATACCTGCCTTGCCTTGATAGATGTTTTCTCCTTTTTTAAGTCTTGGAAGTCGCTCTAAAACTTCTTCGATCGGGACCGCAAATCCGATTCCCGAGTCATACCACTGCTGGACCTCCCCTTCGGTCGCAATCCCAGGATCAATCGGCGCGAGAATGCCAAGAACACGGCCTCGAATATCAATCAGAGGGCCGCCATAGTTGTGTGGTGAAACCTTGCAATCGGTTTGAATCGCACGGCCAAAAATGCGATCGGTTGCGCTCAAGATTCCGACGGACCGTGAAGCGACCCGAACGTCAAAAGTTTTTCCTAATGCAATCGCCCACTGACCATTCATCCATTCTGACTTGGGCGAAACCGTCGGCTCAATCAAAGGCTGGTCGACATCAATCTTGAGAAGAGCGAACTCGCGGGCTTGATCGCGTGCAACCAGTTTGGCAGCTTTCCGTGTTCCATCACTTAATAGTACCGTAATCGATGCAGGATCTCCGCGAAACTGAAAAAGGCTCGTAACGATCCAGCCGTCAGAACCTACAACGGTTCCCGACGATGGCCCCGAAGCAACGGCACTTTGATCCACTACTTCGCGACCGCCAAATGTTTCCACCTGAACGACGGATTGTTGTGCAAAGTCACAAGCTTCCTGAATAGCCTTCTGCTCTTCCCGCAGGATGTCAATGGACTCTGCCAACGCAAAGGAGCTACCTTGGTAAATACACAGCCCAAGATGAGCAACGAATATCGACCCCAAAACGTACTTCAGGAGCATCGAATGATTCTTCTTCCAAGTGGTTTGAGTAAGCAATTTGCTTCGTTACGAAGATACTAATTCTACCAGATCTTCTTACTCTACGGGACTGTCTTGGAATAACTTCACAATACCAACGCGCAGCGCAAGCTAGTGACACGAATGGGTTATTTTAGAATTTACGTTGGTTTCGCTAGCTTGCGATTCGCGTTAGCAATAAAACAAACAAGGAACTTATTTCGGGACAATTCCTGAACGATTTTAAATCAATTGGCCAAGGCCGCAACGCTATTCCGGAGAACTTGAATTGGTAGTCCAACCTGTGGGGCTTGCTGGTTGTATTTCCACATCAGCCACTGTTCGACGACGCCGACGTGGTTTGGAGGAGGCCCATTCCTTAGTCAATGTTTCAAAAACCTCCGGAGTTTCGTAGCGAACGATGTTCTTTCCTTCAGGCATCGGCCCAATTAGTCCGCGAAAAATCGGTAATCCGCGTAGATCTAAGTCCGTGCTGCTGTCGTCACTTCCGATTTGTGAATGAGTTGCGAGAATGTTTTCGGCTGAATGAAAGTCGCGAATTCGCATATTTCCATCTTGACCACGCGTAACGATTCTAAAAGTGTCTTTTTTCGCCATGTGAACGATCTCCCAGGAAGCAATCGACTAAACGCGAACAAGCACCAACGTCGAGCCATCGATTCGATTCTCGTCACTAACATTAGTAAGGAACGATCAATTTCGAATCAGACCCGACGCTGGCGCCGTTCGGATGAGGTGGTACGGATGATGGATTGATTGCGAAGAATTTTTGAAAAAATAACCGCTTCAGAGTTTGCTGCAGCAGCCCATGCCTGACTTCGATATCAATCCCTTCTGAAAAGCTTATTCGACTGTTCTAGATCGCTAGCATCGTAGATATTCGCTGGCATGCTATGTCGAGCAGGACCCCGTCGCTGGGAATTATCGCAAGTTAAAGACTAATTGTATTCCTGGGATTATGTTGCACCGTGCGATTATCATGACCAATTATTAGAACCGGCATATCGATCCTCCCAAATTCATAAAACATCTCAATCCAAGAGCCGAATGTTTGCTTTTCCTCGAAAATCGAATTGAAACAAACAAGCTTCGAGTAATTGAATGCAATGAGCAATGCAAAACCAATTCCAGAGCTTTCTACTCGGATCATAGGGAATTTCGTAGACCTGATATTGGACTGGCATTTCAAATTTGCTATGACCAATAGCGTCTATTGTGCTTCAGTTCGGGAGAAATGATTTCGTGATTGGTTCGTGGATAGCTAGAAAAAAGGTCGCGTCACTCGCCGCTTGTCTAGCTATTTCGTTTTTAGTAGGTTGTAAGAATGGTGCGATTACTGGTCGAATGTATCAATCTCAACAGGAAACCGACCGACTACTCAGCGAGTTTCGTGCCCAGAAGAAGGAAAACGAACAGCTTCGCGAGGACCGAAATAGGCTCCTTCAACAGCAGGCTGAAACCGAAAAATTGGCGGCGAGGCTTCAAGCTCAGCTAAACTCGAATCGTCCCATGGCATCCCGCAAGTCGTCAGGGGTTTTAGGAGGAAACCCAAGTAGCCTATTCAACTCGACGCAACAATCGACGGTCAGTTCTCGCTCCAAACCTGTGGACGGTTCCGGTCTCCGCAACCTTGATCTCCCAAATTCGTTTCGCAATAGCCAAGAGATTCAAAACGACGAAATGCGATCCGCGTCTAATTCGGACTCCCTTCAGTGGCGTCCTATTCGCAAAGCAACCCGATAGACTGATGATTTCGTTCTGTCGTATCGCCCGCTTCGGCGAAATCCAACGGTTTCGACTATACTGAGCGGGGGTCTTAAAACAACTTCCGGACTTCTACGTATCCGAAGTCTCCAGACTTTTGGATTTACTAGGCTCAACCAAACTCTGGCGAGTTCGGCTACGGAAGCTATTTTTAGACAGTCCCTAAAGCTTGGAGACAGCTTATGTTGCGGATCAAACTGTCGCGGGAGAGCGAGGCTCTTGCCAAGTTAAATTGCTATCACCTAGATTTTCGAAGGATTGCGAACGATGCGAACACAGTGGATCGAATTTAGTATTGCTCTAGTAGCTACGGCTACTGTTTTATTCACGTCTCCGGACGTGTCTGCAGGCGATTCAAGACTTTACGAGTTACGAGTCTACTCCAGTGCGGAAGGAAAACAGAATGAGGTGATCGACCTGATTTCAACTTCCTGTGTAAAGTTTATGGTTAAGCATCAGATTGCTCTCGAAGCGGCTTGGATCCCCGTGGACCCCAAAGATGATCGAGTGATTACGCTAGTAAGCCATCAAGACAAGGCATCTTCCGATCGCAATTGGGCTGCTTTTCAAAAGGATACTGATTGGCAATCAGCCCTCGAAAAAGCATCTCAAAACGGCAAAGCAGTCAAGTCGATAGAACGCATTTTCTTGACAACCAATGACTACGGTCCAGCTTTCAAAGCAGCACAAATTGGCGATCGCGTTTTTGAGCTTCGTACCTATGGAGCTACCACCGGCAACTTGGTTGCTCTGAACAATCGATTTCGTAATCATACGGTAGAATTGTTTTCTAAGCACGGAATGACCAACATTGTCTACTGGTCTATCTCACCTGACGTGGATGCGGACATTGTGAAAGTACTTGCAACGCTTGCACCGCCTGGCTCCCCTGCGGCAGTGGTCGATGCTAAATCAGCAGCGACGGACGCTACGTTAGTTTACCTGCTCGCTCACAAGTCGCCCGAGGGTGCAAAAGCCTCCTTCGACGCTTTCCGCCAAGATCCGATTTGGATCCAGGCTCGAAGTGATTCCGAAGCGGCCGCTGGGGGATCACTTACGGTCAAGGAGGGCGTTAAGAGCCTGTTTTTAAAGTCGCTTGATTTCTCACCATTGAAGTAGCCAGAGACTACTCCGAAGGAATTCGAGCCTGTTTTTTTAACTCCAACGATGTTGCCTTGTCGCGTGGAAGAAATAATAGGCAAACCGAGTTGATGCAGTACCGCAATCCCGTTGGCGTTTGTGGAGCATCCTTAAAAATATGCCCAAGATGAGCATCGCACTTATCGCAATGAACTTCGGTTCTTGGATACCCAATCAGGTGATCAGTCTTCTCGCCGACTTGTGCTTCTTCGCGAGGTTTCCAGAAGCTTGGCCAACCAGTCTTGCTGTCGAATTTTTCAGTCGAGTCAAATAAGGGTTTTTTGCAGCAAACGCACAAGTAGACGCCATCCGCCTTGCTATCAAAATACTTCCCGCTAAAGGCACGTTCGGTACCATGTTCACGACAGACCTTGTACTGCTGAGGCGTCAATCGTTTTTTCCATTCGGCTTTTGAAATCGCCTTGTAGTCGGTCTTATCTTCGCTTTTTTTCGACACTGATTGCGAAGCTTCTTCATCGCTCGTAGTTGGTGCCTTCGAATCATCAGCAATCGAGTTTCCGATTCCGATTACTTTTGGAGTTATCGCGACAGAAAGAAGGAGGACCAAGTTGCGAATCCATCGCCTTCGAGCATTGGTATTGGGAGTTACGTTATCGTTATACGGCGAGGAAGGGGACGACTGCTGATCGGACATTGCCAGGTCTCCGCTCAAAAGGGTGGGGGGTGAGTTCTACATTTATGATAGGAAAAAAAGTAGGTAATCAATCGTTGTTAACCGTGGCTAATCGATCGAAGCTAACCACAGTATAATCTTTCTTTATGTTAAAAATCAGCCACCTTTCTGTCCAATACAATTCTGATTTCCGGAGCAGAAATTTTTGGTGGGGAAGTTTTCTGCGGTCTTGCTGGTGGAAACATACGAGTCCGCCGCACACCGAAGGAACAAAACCTTTTATTCTGGGTGGTCTGAGCCTTGAGGTCCAAACAGGTGAATTCCTTGTAATTCTGGGGGCCAGCGGGACAGGCAAGACAACCTTACTTAGGACCATTGCCGGGCTAAAACAGCCGTCAGAAGGCGAGATTTTGATCGGAGGTATCCAGCAGAACCGCCTTCCACCCCATCGCCGCGACGTAGCGTACGTCTTCCAAAGTGGCGGCTGGTACGATCACTTGACGGTCCAGCAGCATTTCGAGATTGATTTTTCTCGCCGCAAAACGAGTCGAACGCCCGCTGATTGGATGGAACGGGTTGGACTTTCTGAGTTCGCTGATCAGAATCCGCCACAGCTCTCCGGAGGTCAATTGCAACGGTTGGCTATCGGTCGGGCGTTGATGCGAGGCAAGGCGATTTTATTACTGGATGAACCACTGAATCAGCTCGATACTGTTTCGCGTCAGCAACTGCTCGATTTACTCCGACAAATCCATCAAGAAGGACAGACTGTTGTTTGCGTTACCCATGACCAACAAGACGTATTAAGGCTTGCGACGAGGGTAGCCGTTCTACATGGTGGTGTTATCCAGCAAGTGGATACGCCTCAGGAAATTTATGAAACGCCTCAACATGTTTCCGTTGGAATGGCTATTGGAGTTCCGTCTATGGAGTTCTTTCAGCACGACGCTTTACCCGGTGTCGAAGCCCTTAGAAATCGGTTCCTAGGCTCTCGAAATGCCATCGTCGGCATTCGGCCACGCGACTGGGTTTTAGTCAAGAGCGACTCTTCCGATCGAGTCCAAGATCGAGGCTTGCAGAAGATAGTCAACGAATTCGAAACACTTTATATTCAAGGGCGCTGGGGGGATCACGCGTTTGGAGACGGCCAAATCTTAGGAAAAGTCGATACGGGATTAGCCACGGTTTCAGCCCTGTTGGACGCTTACGAAATCGGGCCGGACTATCTTAAAGGCGCGATGGTTAGTTTGAGAATAAATGTTCGAAAAGTTAATTGGTTTGACCCGCAAAACGGCAACCGAATCGACTACCCTTAAACAGCGTAAAATTTGTTTGGAACACGATACTCTCCCCTCTCCGGCGTGGCTATCGCCCGCCGACCCTCCCCAAACTACGTTTTAGGAGGGTTACAGCTATCTGGTACGGTTGCATTGAGCGACAATGCTCTGAATTTCCTGGATTAAGCTGGATTAAGAATGTAGCGCGGTGAAATGGCATTTGAGTTACAATCTATTCGCGTCCGACAGGCTTTCGGGATTTCATGTTCGTCTAGAGGATGCGAAGTATCGTTGTGAAATGATCGGAAAATCGATCCAAGTTCTAGTGCGTGTCGATTTAAAAAAAATGTCTCAGATCCAATCCGAAGCTAGTCTCCAATGCAATCATTCGCTTCGTTCGAGCCCTCATCGAGTTTTATTGCTTGTAAGTTTATGCATCGTATTTGCCACATGCTCGGTGGTTGGGGCTCAGGATCCTAGCTCCACGGCAGTCGACCCGAGCGTGCTCGCGGATCTTGTACGTGCAGCCAACGAGAAACCTGCGGCAGTTGAGCTTGCACCGGCTGCGGGGCTTGATTTCCTGAGCCTGCTACTCAAAGGCGGTTGGTTCATGATACCAATCGCGTTAGTCTCTATTTTGGCTGTGACGCTGATCATTGAACGATCCTTCGGACTTCGTCGCGGACAGTTGCTCCCGAGGCGGTTAATCAAAAGTCTCGGTCGGATGGCTCGTGATTCGGACTCTGTTGATCCTCGAACAATGAATACGGTTTGCCAGGAACATCCGTCGGCTGCTTCGACAGTACTGCGATCGATGCTACTCAAGGTTGGAAGACCAGCATCCGAGATGCAAACGTCAGTGACAGAAGTCCTTCAGCGCGAGGCAGAAAAAGCTCATGCGAGTGTGCGATGGTTGAATTTTGCTGCGGCTGTGGCACCTCTCCTTGGATTGTTGGGAACCGTTTGGGGATTGATCCAAGCCTTTCACGATATGACACAATTATCTCCCTCGCAAAACAGAGCGGAGTACCTTGGGCGTGGTATCTATGAAGCTTTGGTAACCACGCTCGCTGGTTTGATTGTCGCCATTCCAGCGGCCTTAGCGGCGCACTATTTTGAAGGTCGAATTACTAAAATCTTTCGTGAGATCGAAGAGATCGTTTATGCTTTGATGCCAAAGTTTGAGAAATACGAAGGTCGTGTACGATTTGACGCGATTGGCCGTGAATTGGTACCGCGATCCATTGAGCCTCGTACGAAAGCGGCATCGGCTCCTGCAACCTCGGGCGAATCGAAGCGTGAACCACGGAAGGTATCTTCTGGAGTGACCCCCAAACCGGTGAGCGTTCCGCCAGTGCAATCCGTTGCCCGTAAGGAACCAGTTCACCAAGATGGCAGCTCGCCGAAATCATGACATCGATCAACCCTGGATCAAATCGTCCTAGCAATCGTTACTCGAGTCCACAAGGGTCCAGCGCGGCCGATGAAATAGCAGATTTTTCGCTTCCAATCCGTAAAGTGGCTAAACTGATGCCGGTCGATCATTACCTGCACGGAAGCTGGGAAGCGTTGGGATCCGGAGCGCCGGTGCTGGTCGCTCTAGCGCAGCTAACCAGCCAAGCAATCATCGATCAGCCTACCTGTGGAGCTGGTCAGTTATCGGGCCAAGCTAAAGCGGTTCTTTATGCTGCCAAGGACCGTGGGGTTATCGAGATTAAGGGCTCCCATACCGCTTTTGAAGCACCCTCGAGAATGTTAGCCGTCTATGTAGAAATTGACAGCACGCGAACGCTTGGCTTTCGAGATCCAGAGAAACCCGAAGTGACAGTCCTCTTTCTCGAAGGCTTTCGGCAGCTTTGCGCCTTCGGACTTGTAATTCATCATACGCACCGCGACTTCTCTTTAAGCCCATCCGGCTTCATTCTCGCCAGGCAGCTTACTGAAGAAGAAGTCCAACCGTGGCTTGAGCAGGGACGCGACTTCGGTCTTCATGATTAGCCATGACAAAGACTCGCACTACAATCGTATCTGTCGTCGGATGCTTAGGTCTTCTGCTAGGTGGTCTTCTATTAGGTATAGTCACGTACGCCGTGAGCAATCGTTTTGCGACTGAGACTCCCCCGAATGTCGAACATGTGCGAGTGGATCCACGGGACAGCCTTGCCAGTTCACCTACTTCTCTTTCGACGGTGATCGATCGAGCTATTGAAGCAGGGAATCGACTTCGGAAGGATGTCAAGGACTACACCGCAACCCTCCATAGGCGAGAACGCATCGGGGCAACACTGATGGATTCGCAATCGATGGCGATTAAAGCATTAAGCCGCCAATACTCGAATACTCCGGACCAAGAAGCAAATTCTTCTCAAGGCACCATTGTTAGCACTGAACCAATCAATCCAGTCAAGTTACGTACTTTCAGCCGTGGTTTGCATGTGTACCTGAAGTTCCTTTCACCAGCCAGCATGGCCGGGCGAGAAGTCATTTGGGCGGAAGGCAAAAACAACAATCAGATCATCGCTCACGAAGCAGGTATATTCAACTTGATCAGCGTGAATCTAGACCCCAACGGAGACCTCGCCATGATGGGCAGCAAGTATCCGATTACAGAAATCGGGATTGAAAAATTGATTGACAAACTCATCGAACGAGGCCGAAAAGATGCGACGCTCGAACCAGCGGAGGTTACCGTAACGCCCAATTCTTTATTAGGTAATGCTGCCTGTGACCGGATCCGAATTGTTCACGTTCGCAAGTTGGATGGTTTTGATTTCCACATCGCGGAAGTCTGGATCGACCCGAAGCATGAACTGCCAGTCTACTATGCATCGTATGATTGGCCCGCTACCCCTGGAGATCCTCCGCCACTAATAGAAGAGTACGCTTATCACGACTTAAAAATCAACGTCGGGCTTAGCGAAGCCGACTTCGATCCGAAGAACAGCGCGTATCAATTTCCGTAGGGACGGCTACCCCTCCAGCTTGAGGTAATCGACGTCGCTTGTGGGCGACATGCGTTGGGGAGGATGTATGGTTCGAGGTTCATCGAGCCTTTCATGGGAAGTTAGATTGACGAGATCTTCCGCCAAAAAGTGCGTTGGCAGCGGGAACTCCCGTTGAAGGACAGTGTATTGAATACGTTGTTGCTCCTGCGCAAATCGAACTTCTGATATGACCCCGACTCCAGGCGAGTTCTTGTCGTTGTGAGAGGCGATCTCGACCTGATCCCCGACGTGAAAATCTTCGCCACCTATTGCAAGCCACATCGACGGAAGAACCCGGATGGTTAATTCGCCATAGCGTAGATGATAATAAGCACCATCAAAAGATTCGCGACAGAACACTCGGTCGCTCGGAATGAGAGACTCGACCAGTTGTCGGTCGTCGGGATGTATCCAAGAATCGCCTTCCTCTGGCCACTGAAGATAAACACCATAGTCCGGTAACTCAGGTCGCATCACAATCACCTCAATCCTCTCGTGTTAAAACGAATTCCAGTCCTAGTATACTGGACTTCTGCAACCGCACTTCCCTTTTCATCCGCATGAAGACTGGTGTTGGCGGCAGTGTTTAAGAAGTGTTAGGCAAAGATAAACAGGTTCGAGAACTGAATAAGCTTGTAAGCAGAAAAATCTATGACAGCAAGGCTTTTTCTATAGCCTCTAATATCTAGCTTCACCGCGAGGCGACCAAAGGCGTCGAGCCACGCGCGGGGTTGACCATACTTCCAGTGATTTCCGATGTCATAGTACATGCCGTCCCATGATTGGCGTCGAAGACTTGCGAAATCAAGGGGGTAGCCAGAGCCCGGAACGCTAACGCAGAGGGCGTCGACGTTTCTTGGGGGCTCGCGATTTCGTGAGAACTGCCAGCGGAGACGGCGTTTTGATGAAGCTTTGGAAGCCATCGGAGAGGTGTGGAACACTCCCGCTTTTGACTTCTTCTTGCTGTCGGGATTCGCCGATGGACGATTCTGCGATAGATTGCTCGGCTGTAAAGGGGAACTCGACGGGAAAATTTTCAGCTGGCCCTCCCGGCCCTTGCAACAATAGCTGGTCGAGCGACCCTAGGATTCGGCTCTCGAAGGCCCTTAGAGTTGTCTCTCGTTCTTGCAAACGCTGCTCGCGATCAATGATCGCTTGTTCGCGAACGCTTAGCTCCTCAATCGCATGCTGGACATCCAAGATAAGCGTATCGATGCTATGAATTAGCGCGCCGCCATCTTCGAGATAAGCAGTAGTTGCCGATCGTAGCTTTCGTAGTGACTTTGCTGATTGCATGGGTTGTGACGAAGGGATTCGCAATGAGAGAGAACCATTGCGATACCCTACGTCACAATTTGCTATCACGCGTGAATTCGGGGCCATCGAGGGACAATTTCTGGAACGCTATACTATTCCTAAGCGTTCTTTCGGATCCTTGAGCCCGTTGGCGAGCTTTCCGAGGGCTTCGGTTTCAATTTGTCGAACACGCTCGCGGGTCAGTCCCAGTTCCAGCCCAATCTCCTTGAGAGTGTGGGGAGTCGTGTCTCCTAAGCCAAATCGCAT
>Ga0105045_10001941_pt1 | contig 17156 bp, 9 predicted proteins | sample MAT02_FD_78089 | JGI IMG/M metagenome (GOLD analysis project Ga0105045, IMG submission 78089) | Freshwater microbial communities from Lake Fryxell liftoff mats and glacier meltwater in Antarctica - MAT-02 (megahit assembly) | ecosystem: Environmental > Aquatic > Freshwater > Ice > Liftoff... | reverse complement strand
TAGTTGGCCTGCACAGGCCGGAATGGCCGCGGCAGGGAAGTTTGAAGAACTCAAAAAATGGCAAGAAGAAATGGATGGCGGCAAAGCCTAGTGCTACCATACAAATCATTTGCTCGGGCGGCCATTCTTGGTCGCCCGTTTTTTTTACCACAAAACCGTATAGGGGGTTTATCACAAAAGTCACAAAGTATTTTCACAAAAGTTATTTTACAAAAGTATAGAGGGGGTTATCACAAAAGTCACAAAGTGGTTTCACAAAAGTTTTATAAAGACGGTCTCGGAATTTTCTTTCAAAAAATGTAAAAATTAGAACACTCGGCGCTCTCCTATTGGTGCTGATGGAATACTTTTGTCTGACTTTTGTGAAGCACCTTTGTGACTCATGTGATAACCCCCTCGACACTTTTGTGGTAAAAAACACCCGACCATGTTCAAACTAGACGATAATTTAAAAACGGCCATCGCCAAGATGCCCGTAAAAGAAAAGGATAAATTACTCTTGCGTTTGGTAGCAAAAGACGAAAAACTGGTCAATAGACTCATTTTTGAACTCTTGGAAGGCGGCGAAACCCGCGACGAACGCGCAGAGACCTTGCGCAAAGAGATGGCCGCTGATATCACCAAACAAAAGAAATACGACTTCTTCTCCCCAGGCTACCTCTTAATGACGATGCGTTTTTGGAACGCCCGCATCGCCGAGCACGTACAAACTACTAAAGATAAGGTGGGCGAAGTTTCCCTCACTTTTTTCCTACTCGCAGAGTCTTTCCGCGTACACCGCCCTATGCTGGACACCCACCCGACTCGTCGGAGTGACACCTTAGCCCCTTACATGGTAAAACGCACCGAATCCATCCTAAAAAAGGCCGAAAAAATACACGAAGACTATCGCATTGAGTTGCGCGACGACGCCCAAACCATGCTCGACCATATTTGGAGTTTTCCACCCACTGCCGAGTTGGCAGCACAACTCCATTTGCCTCGCCACTGGGAAATTTAAAATGGGCAACCCTCGCAGGGCGCTTTTTTGGCCTTGTTGGCTGGCTGAGCAGTCGTGCTGGCTCGCCCTAAAATCCGAAATTCAGTGCGGCGGTTTTGTTGATGTTGTGCATCGTCGCACGGAACGCCATCGAAGCAGCCGTTGAGCAGTTTGCTTTCTCCATAGCCCTTGGCTTGCAACCGCTCTTTGGAAATCCCTTTTTTCACCAACCAATCAACCACCGTATCGGCTCGGCGTTGGGAAAGATCGAGGTTATACTTATCCGTCCCTTGCGCATCGGTGTGGGAGGCTATTTCTACTTGTAAATCAGGGTTTTGACGCAGCGTTTTTAATAACTTTTTCAATTCAGGCATGGAAGCCTCATTGGGCGCATTGGCGTTCAAATCATATAATAATCGAACTAAAAAGCCTTCAGAACCACGCTCCCAAGTCATTTCGATGGGTTTACTAGGAGCGCCCTCATCAAACAAAACACCCTCACGCACCGAAATCCCATCCGCCAATTCAAAGTTGGCGGGGGTCCCATCCGCATTTTCGTACAAGCCTGTAAACTCGTTATACCTTGGCCCTTCTGAGGCGGCTTGTTTGGCTGGAATCTCGATGATAAACCCTTCCGCATCCCGATATGGTTCTAGGTTTAAATTTACTTTTAAAGCCGGATTTTGCGCACTGCTTTTGGTGCAAATCCCCTCCGCAACACCCGCAATAAAGCCCTCAGAAATAGCCCTAAGTGTGTAGCAACAGTTTTTGTCTAGGGTAAATTTAAAACGCCCATCTGGCCCTGTCACGAACGGCTCTAGCTGTTTTTTCCCGCAGTCATTGGTCAAAATCAGTTGCGCGCCCAGGGCCGGGAAGCCATCGCGCATATCAAACACCATGCCTTGTACACTGTAAATAGACATCTTTTGTAGGGGTATTTCGATGCGGGTAATTTGCCCTGCGGAGGCCTCTGCCGTGCCTGTGCAGCCGGCTTGCATTGCGGTCTCGTAGCCTTTTTTGGCCGTAGAAAAATCAGCACATTCCGCATGCCGCATATCAAAAGCCACTATGCCCTCCGAACTAGTACTCAAGGTCAGACTCGTCCGTGAATTTAAAACAGTAGCACCGCTAATTGGCTTTTTAGTTTGGGCATCATAGACATAAATTTCTACGAGCGCTGCATTTTTGGAAAAACCATAAATATCATCTCGACCTGCTCCTCCGGTCCGATCAGAGGTAAAAAAGCCCCAAGAAAGGTCCTTTCCGAAACAAATTCCGAAATCATCGCGGGTGGAATTGAGCGGCGCACCCAAATTGACGGGCAAATTCCAATCTTGTTTGCCTTTCTGTGTGCTGTAAAAAAGATCCAACCCTCCCAAGCCCAAATGCCCATTAGAAGCAAAATAAAGCCGCCCGTTGAAATCTATGAAAGGAAAAATCTCATTCCCCTCTGTATTAACAGTTGGCCCCAAATTGATGGCGGCACTCCAACCGCCCTTTTCTAAGGTACAATAATATAAATCCATCCCCCCAAAACCGCCCGGGCGATTGCTGGAAAAATACAGCCGTTTACCATCCGGACTCATATTCGGATGCGCCGAATGATACTCCGCCGAGTTAAAGGGCAAGCGATTCAAATCCGACCAAGTTCCGGCAGCATTGCGTTTGGCTTCGAAAATGTTCAATTTTACCAAGCCCTGCTCGCTGCGTTCGGTATTGCCCTCCAAATAATTATTTCGAGTGAAATACAGCGTTTGACCGTCGGGAGAGAGGGAAACTGCCGCTTCATTGAAGCGAGAATTGACTTGGTTAGAGAATTTTTTGACTTGAACCGAAGCAATATCGCCGGGCTGGTCTGTTTTCAGCGGCGTAGCGTACAAATCCGAAAAAGGATTGCCCGTCCACATAGACGTTCGTTTCACGGCAGTACCGAGGTCGCGGTCGCTGGCAAATACCAACTGTCCATACACGATGCTAGGGCCAAAATCATCGTACGAAGAATTACAGGCCAAATGGGTAATTTGATACACCCCTTTATTTTTAGTCAATAATTCCTCCTCCATATCGCAGGCTTTGGCCAAAAACTGCCCGCGCGCATCATCTGGCACCTCTTTTTCGTACTGTTTGAGCCAAAGTCGGGCCACGTCGCATTTCCCGTTGGCTTGTAGCATCATGCCGTAGTACAATTTATTGACAGGTTTGGTATTGGGCAGCCGTACAATTTGCCCGTACCAATATTCGGCATTTTCGGTGTCGTTTATTTTGCGATAACATTCAGCCAAGCCCATTTTGGCTTCCGGCAAATCCTCCTTCATCAGCGCTTGTTGAAATTCAACGATGGCTGTCATATAATCTAGGTCTTGCATGGCCTCTTGGGCGCGTTTGAGGCGCGAAGATTGGGCTTCCAACAAAATGGGACACAACAAAAGGAGGAGTATGAAGCAATGCTTAGTCATAACGGGTATCAATAAGGGGGTTTGGGGTATTTATGCTTAAAAATAACGCGGCGACGACACTTGTTTCACTTTAATATCAAATTCGTAGCCCAGCATGATTTCAAAAGAGTTGCTGCTGCTACTGCGCAAACGGCTCAGCGTGAGGTCGTAAGCGGCGCCCAAACGCAGTCCATTGCGCAACGACCATGCCACCCAAATATTGGCGGCATCTTGCGAAGATTGTCCAGAAAGGGCCGTGCGGTAAGAGGCCCCAACCCAAAACAACTCCCGAATCAGCAGCGAAGTGCCCACATTGGCCATCCATGGAGTACCCACATTTTGGTCTTTTTGGGTGCTCAAAACGCCTGCTTGTTGAAGTAGCAAAGTAGGTTTGAGTACCCATTGACCGCCTTGAAGCGGGAAAGCCGCTCCGGCGCTCATGTAACTATGGCGGTAGGTTTTGGCTACCAGTCCCTGCGTATCGTCTTTCGCTTGGCGCAAATCGTGTTGCAACAACCGAGGCACCGACAAGCCGATATAAAACCGCTCGCCATACAAGTAGGCGCCGGCTCCAAAGTTGGGCAGCCAGCGGGATAAGTTTTGAGCAAAAGAAGGGTCATCGGTATCAACGAGGCGGATAGACGTGAAATTGCTGCGCCAATTGGCCACACTGGCTTGCAAACCGAGTGCGAGTTTGAGTTTTTTTCGTGCGCCTACCTGCATACGATACGCGTACGAAGCGGCCAAATCAGTGGATCCGCTGGGGCCAATATGGTCGTTGCTTAAAGCAATACCGACCCCGATGCGCTCATTTTTGAGCGGGCTGTGGGCGGTGAGGGTTTGGGTGATAGGAGCATCTTCCAAGCCCAGCCACTGCTGCCGGTGCGAGAGGTTGAGCGACAAATGCTCGTTGCTGCCTGCGTACGCGGGATTAAAAACCAGCGCATTGAAATGGTAGTTGGTCAGGGTGGGGTCCTGCTGAGCAGCAAGCGCACAGGCCCACAAAAGACCGAAGCAACCTATTATGAGGCGAATTATTGGCATGTTAAATCAGTTTTTGGAATAGACGGCGCAAAGTTCGGGATAAAAATTCAGTAAAACGAATCGAGTAGTTTTGAACAAAAGTCATTTTCCACGCGCTTTGTTGCTACTTTTGCGCCCGTTTAAGCCATTGCTTTCTACCCTTATGTCGAATTATATTTCCGAACTTCATCGCCGCCGCACGTTTGCCATTGTAGCACACCCCGATGCGGGCAAAACAACCCTTACTGAAAAATTGCTGCTTTTTGGCGGCGCGATTCAGACGGCGGGTGCGGTAAAAAGCAACAAAATCAAAAAAAGCACGGTGTCCGACTTTATGGAAATCGAGCGGCAGCGGGGTATTTCGGTGAGTACTTCTGTTATGGGATTTGAATACAGAAACCTGCAAATCAACATATTAGATACACCCGGACACGAAGATTTCCAAGAAGACACCTACCGAACCCTTACTGCAGTGGACTCCGCCATTGTGGTAATAGATGTAGCCAACGGCGTAGAAAAACAAACTGAAAAACTCACCAAAGTGTGTCGAATGCGCGCCACACCCATCATCTTTTTTGTCAACAAACTAGACCGAGAGGGCTTAGATAGTTTTGACCTGCTGGATGAAATAGAACAAAAACTAGACGTCAAACTTTGTCCGCTTTCTTGGCCCATTGGTATGGGACAGCGATTCAAAGGCGTATATAATATGTACGAGAAAAAATTGGTCTTGTTCAACCCGCACAGCAAGCAGGAGGAAGAAGATTCGATTGTTTTTAAAGATTTGAATCACCCTGATTTAGAAAAAATAGTGGGCGAAAGTGCTGCCCGCGAACTTCGTGCAGATGTTGAGGTACTCGAAACCGTATATCCTGCCTTCGACAAAGAAGCCTATCTATCGGGCAAGGTTTGTCCCATTTTTTTTGGCTCTGCGGTGAACAACTTCGGGGTAAAAGAACTGCTCGATTGTTTCGTGGAGATTGCGCCCACCCCTATGCCTCGCCAAGCGGAGGAGCGCGAAGTGCTCCCGGAAGAAGAAAAAATGAGCGGTTTTGTGTTTAAGATATTCGCCAACATGGACCCCAAGCACCGTGATCGAATTGCGTTTTTACGCATTTGTTCCGGCAAATTTGAGCGAAACAAAAACTATCGCCACATCCGACTTTCCCGAGATTTTAAATTCCCCAACCCAACCATGTTTATGGCTTCCAAAAAAACGCTGTTGGAAGAAGCCTATCCGGGCGATGTGGTGGGTTTGTACGATTCTGGCAATTTCAAAATTGGAGACACCCTCACCGAAGGTGAAATCCTGCATTTCAAAGGAATCCCATCTTTCTCGCCGGAGCAATTCCGGTATGTTGAAAATGCCGACCCGATGAAATCCAAACAGTTTGCCAAAGGATTGGATCAATTGATGGACGAAGGAGTGGCGCAAATGTTCACGCGAAAAAGCGACGGTCGGCGGATTATCGGCACGGTGGGTCAACTTCAATTCGAAGTAATTCAGCACCGTTTGGAGAGCGAGTACAACGCTAAATGCCGGTATGAAAGCGTCAATTTGTACAAAGCCTGTTGGGTGTCTTCAGAAGATCCCAAGGCAATGGCGGAGTTTTTGGACCGTCGCAAACGCGACATCGCCCATGACAGCGAGGGAGCCTTAGTTTTTCTGGCCGAAACGCCTTGGATTCTGCAAACTGCCCAAGAAAACTTCCTTAAAATCCAGTTTTCGTTCACCAGCGAGGGGTAATTACCCCAGTTTTATGCCCGAATGACAAAAATGCGACACATTTAGGCTCGATTTTCGCTGGATGCCAGGAATCGGAATATCAAATCGCTGTATCTTTCCGGCATAAAACAATATCCCGTTTTATATCCCTTACCCCAATCCGCATTTGGAAACCGTCTTCTTTTAATCCCTTGCAGTGCCCATTAATTTAAAATGGCAACACACCGGTTTTCACTTTTTTTAATTCACCAAACTTTCCCTATCCCATGCGTGTAGCATCCTTATTACCGATGCTTCTGCTCTGGCTGAGTTCGCTCTCCGCGCAGAACAACTGCAGTATTTTCGACCTCACGGCTACCGTCGTACAGGTTAATCCTGCCAACTGTCAATATTTTGTGTCCCTGGATTTCGAACATTCGGGCACCACCAACCAATTTTCCGTGATCGGAAACGGTACTCTTTACGGCCCCTTTGCGTACGGCCAACAGCCCGTTTTGCTCGGCCCTTTTAATGGCAACCCGAATGCCCCGACTCAATGGGGGTTTGTGGTAACTGATTTACTCATTCCGACTTGTTCCGCCGACATTGGCTTGCTGGTTCCGCCTTGCGGAAACGGCGGTATTTGTAACATTGAGAATCTTTTTGTGCAGCCGGGCGGCTGCGACCCAACGGGTGCAAGCTACGAATTGACCGTCAATTTTCAGGTACAAGGAGCCGTCAACGGCTTTTTTGAAGTATTTGCCAACGGAGGTGCTTCACTTGGCATATTCCCCCTAGCAGGTTTACCACTCCAAATCCCAGCATTCCCGACCAGTGGCAACCCCAAAGACATTATTAAAGTGTGTATCAGTGGGCAGCCCAATTGTTGCGAAACCTTGGAGTTTGTTGCCCCTCCTTGTGCCGGCACACCTTGTGCTATTGTAGATTTGGTAATTCAAACGGGGGATTGTACCAGCGATTCGACGTATAAAATTTGGATAGATTTTGACGTAGTAGCACCCAATAACCTCGATTCCTTTGCCTTGTGGAACAACGGTCAGTTGCAGGGCTTTTTTGCCCTCAACCAACTGCCTTTGATGCAGGAAATCACTTGGGGCGGTGCCAATTTGGACGAAATTAAGGTCTGCTTAGCCAATGCGAATGTAGTTTGTTGTCGCACACGGCCTATTCAAGCACCCGATTGTTTGTCGTTTATTCCTTGCGGCATTAAAGATTTGGTTGTAAAAGCCGACTCTTGTACCTCCGACACGACTTTCCTTGCGCTCATTAACTTTACCGTAAATGATACCAGCGCGGTGGACTCCTTCAAATTGTGGGCCAACGGTACTTTTTGGGGTACTTACGGCATGGATCAATTGCCGCTGGCAGTGGATAGTTTCCCTTGGAACAACTTGATTTTCAGTCAAATAAAAATTTGTACCGGCAACGACCCAGGCTGCTGCAAAGAATACCAATTCCTAGCACCCGCTTGCTTGCCTTTTGGCCCCTGTGAAATCACGGATATTTTCCTGCGAACGGGCGACTGTACTTCCGACAGCACCTATAACATCACGCTGAATTTCAACGCGACCAACCCTGGAGATGGCTCCTTTGCCGTCTTTTTGGGCAACCAATTGCTGGATACGTTTTCACTTTCGGCGGCTCCTCTGACGCTGGAAGTACCTTGGAATGGGCAATCGGGCGACTTTGTGCGTATTTGCATCCTTGATTCCAACGCCACACCGGGCGCAGCAGGCTGCTGCCGAGTCAAGCAATTCCAAGTACCAACCTGCCTGTTGCCCTGTAATATTTTTGATGTAGTGGTGGATCCAGGCAATTGTAACAATGATGGCACTTACCTACTGCACCTCAATTTTGAATACACCAATCCGGGCAACAACTTCTTTGAAGTATGGGGCAATGGCACTTATTTGGGCTTGTTTGCCTTGGACTCTTTGCCTTTAGTAATTCCAAATTTTCCGTCCAATGGCAACCCAGCAGACATTATCAAAATTTGCATCAACGACCATCCCGACTGCTGCGAAACCCTTGAGTTTCAAGGGCCTGTATGCGACCCACCTTGTAGTATTTTTGACCTGACATTTGATGTAGGCGATTGTAACTTGGGAGATTCGACGTACAACTTATTCATTGATTTTGAGGCAGTGAACCCCGGCAACGACTCCTTTGAAGTATGGGGCAATGGGGTGTATTTGGGCCTGTTCGCGCTGGCTGATTTGCCTTTAAAACTCACCAATGTTCCTTCAAACGGCAATGCGATTGATGTGGTTAGAATTTGCATCAACGACCACCCTGATTGCTGCGAACTCATTGAATTCCAAGGCCCCAATTGCGGTCAAAACTGCAAAATCTTTGACATAACGCTCGATCCGGGCGATTGTAATCCGGGCGACTCTACCTTCAACTTATTCATTGATTTTGAGGCATTGAACCCCGGCAACGACTCCTTTGAAGTATGGGGCAATGGGGTGTATTTGGGCTTGTTCGCGCTGGCTGATTTGCCGCTGCAACTCACCAACTTCCCGGCTAATGGAAATGCCATTGATATTATTAGAATTTGCATCAACGACCACCCTGATTGCTGCAAATTTATTGAATTCCAAGGGCCTGACTGCTTGCAGCCTTGCCATATTTCCGATGTATCCATTGACCCGGGTGCTTGTAGCCAGAATGGCGACTCGTTTAGCATTACCCTTGATTTTGAGGTAACCAACCCCGGAAATGCGCTCTTTGAGGTCTGGGGCAATGGGGTGTATTTGGGCTTGTTCCCGCTGGCTGGTTTGCCGCTGAACATTCCAAATTTCCCTTCCAACGGCAATGCCATTGACATTATTAAAATTTGCATCAACGACCACCCTGATTGCTGCGAAACCATTGAATTTCAAGGACCTAACTGCAATGTTCCTTGCGATATTTTTGATCTAACTGTGGTGACGGGTGCTTGTAATGTAGCCGATAGCACGTACGAAATCACCGTTGATTTTCAGGTTCAAAACCCCAACTCCAATACCTTCGGGGTGTGGGCAAATGGCCAGTTTTTTGGCACTTACAACCTGGCGCAACTGCCGCTCACGATTCCGAATTTCCCTTGGGATGGCAACGGACCGAAAGACGTAATTAGGGTATGTCTTACCAATAACAACGGCGCGCTGTTTTGTTGCAGCACCCTCGAATTCCCAACGCCCAACTGCTTTGGAAATGCAAACTGTGACGTAAAGAACCTTCAAGTGGATACAGGCAACTGTACCAGCGACAGCACATATCAACTTTTCATCAACTTCCAAGTGGTGAATCCGCCGAGCAATTTGTTCTCTTTGTTTGCCAACGGCCAGTTGTTGGGTATTTTTAACCTTAATAACCTGCCCCTCAACATCCAGGATTTCCCTTGGGGGGGGGCTGCACTTGACGAGATTAAAGTTTGCTTTACCAATGCACCCGGCGGACAAGGGGCTTGCTGCGCCGAATTGGCTTACCCAGTACCCGGTTGCTTGCCAATGGGAGACTGCAAGATATTTGACGTGGTACTTGACCCAGGCGATTGCAATCCAGCCACTACCACCTATCCTTTGTTCTTAGATTTTGAGGTGAATAACCCGGGTAGTGCATTCTTTGACGTGTGGGGTAATGGTACTTATCTCGGAAACTTCCCGCTCGCGGGTTTGCCGATGATGATCCCTAATTTCCCATCGAACGGCAACGCCATTGATGCGATTAAAATTTGCATTACCAATCACCCCGATTGTTGCAAAACGGTTGAGTTCCAAGGCCCGCCCTGTGGCAATATCAACTGTGACATCGTTGACTTTACATTGGAAACAGGGGTTTGCACTTCTGATAGCACCTACCACGTCAAAATTGATTTTGAGGTCCTAAACCCCCTCACCAATAATTTCCAAGTATGGGCCAATGGTCAACTTCTGGGCGTGTTTATGCTCAATCAATTGCCGCTGCTAATTCCAGATTTCCCTTGGAGCGGAGGCAATACGGATGAAATTAAGGTGTGTATCGTGAGCAACAACATTCCCGGTATGGATTTATGCTGCATTACGCGTACTTTCCAAGTACCTGATTGTCTCAACAACGATTGTAATATCTATGATTTGGTGGTGGTTCGTACGCCTTGTTTGTGTGGGCAATTCTTTGTGGCCCTCACTTTTGAGCACGAAAATGGCGGTTCTGGCGGATTCGATATTTTCGGAAACGGCAATAACTACGGCAACTTCCCGTACGATACGCTGCAACCCATCATCCTCGGCCCCTTCATAGGCGATGGTACGACGATGTATGAGTTTTCGGTAGTTGACCATAATCAACCCGACCTCTGCGGAGATGACGTCAACATCGGAAAAGTGGAGTGTCTTTCACCTGTGGTAGATCCGGGCGCGGGCAATGCCTTCATGACGATGTCGCCTAATCCAACGGCTAACTGGTTGAATGTGAGCGCTTTATTAGAAAATGGCGCACAAATTGGTCAATCGGACGTAGAGATTTACGCTACGGATGGTCGTTTAGTACAACGCCAAACGGTGGTCAGTGGCGGCAATTTCCAACTGAATGTATCGGCGTTGCCGAGCGGTTTGTATCGCTTGGTTTTGTTGTCTGATGCAGGCCGTTTGGAAGGTACGTTTGCGAAGCAGTAGGGGCAACCCTAGCGGTTACCCGCCATAATAAACTCAATACTCGCGGTTGTCCTCGTAACAGGGGGCAGCCGCGATTTTTTTTAATCGTAGTAGGGGTGGCCCTCCCTCCCGGCAACCCGCGTAATTATTCGGCAAACCTGGCAGTTGCCTTCGTAACAAGGGCAACCGCGGGGGTTGCCCCTACAGAATCACCTCTGTGGCGCCATGGCCGTATTTGTGGTGGTATTCATTTTTGAATTTTACGACATTCGGGTTGCTGCGCAATTGTTCGGCAATGGCATCGCGCAATTTCCCCTCCCCTAGTCCGTGTATCAGAAAAACACGGGGGGCGCCCAATCGAATGGCTTTTTCTACAAACCGTTGACTATGCTGGAGTTGTATGCGCAAAATCTCGCCTTTATCCAGCCTAACATGTCCGTTTATCAGATTTTGGATGTGCAAATCCAGTTCGGGATTAAAGTTGGCGAGGGCCTCCGGATCGAAGGCTTTGTAGGGCTGTGAATTGCTTTCTTTGGGGATTTTTCGGGTTTGCTGTTTGGCATAGGTTTTTAAATCAACCGATTCGGTACTGGCTGAAGGTTCAAAATTTTCTATCAATACAAATTGGTGTGCTAATACATTCAAAATAGGCGCCGTGAGCAAACTATTGAAAAATGGCTTGGGCTTAATTTTCAAGGTGTGTTCCAAGGGCGTATCAAGCCCCTCGGTCGTGATGCGCTTCACCCGAATAAACACCTCTGCTGATTCGTTGAGGTCGTCAGAGAGAAAATCGCCCAACTCCAACACCGAACTGGCCGCTATTTTATCGTCGGATATGAGTACATCTCGGGTGTGGGTGTACAGGTCGAGCTCCATCAAAAACTCATGGGGTGTATCATTCAGGAGCCATACTTTGTAGCGCGACACAAAGCCGTCACGGCCAGGCATAGGCTCAAACAAAACTTGCAAACCCTTGGGCTTCAATATTTTATACTGACTTTGTAGGCGGCGTGCTGGCGGTGCTTCGGGCTTTTTGGGCACTTTTCCCATAATAAATTTCGCACCCGCCGACACTGGTTCCATAGAGTCGTCGCGGATCAAATCCTCCTCAAAGGCCGGAATTTCAAATTCAGGATCTTTGTCGAGCCGCACCTGCAGCATTCCTTCCTCTAGGATTCCGGTAATGGTGCCGCGCTCACCCGTGTACCGGAGTTGCACTTTTGTACCGATGGCGTATAGCATGTAGCGTCTTTTTTTAGATTTAAGCAGCGAGAAAACGCCAAAAATCAGTGGGTAAGTGGGCGAGCAGTTGTGTTCTTTCTCGCCTGAATCGCACAAAGATAGTCAACAGAGCGGTGTCGCTCTTAGGTTTTCACTTTGGAGCAAAAGTGGGGAAATATTATTTTTGGCATCTACTTACGAGCCGAAATGATGTACTTCTGTGGCCAACTGGTACATCGAAGAATCTCCCTCGCTGTTTCCATAAGCCACTATTTTTTCAAATAGGTGCAATGAATATACCCCTTGAATGCGGACGGATTTTTCGGCTCCTTGGCAATTGGGTGTTGCAAAATATCCATCAAAAACGGGTTCTGCGCCGACTTTGGGTGCTTGTGTATAAGCCAATTCTGTGCAGATTAAATCAAAACCGGCCGCTGCACAAAACGGCCGCAACCAAATATCTGGCGAGGCGGACACCACGACTACTGTTTCGCCGTTCCGCTGGGCGGCTTGGAGACTTGCGAATAAGTCGCTTCGCAGCAGCCTGGGTAGTTTTTGGGCCACAAACCACTCCCCCATTCTCGCAAGTTCCGACTTCGTTTTTCCGGCAAAAAAATGGGCGATTAGCCGCTCTTTTCCGCGGGAATTACTCCATTTACCGGTCAACACCATGCCTAAAAATGACAGGCCCACCCAACATAGGCCACCCAGCAACCGAGGGACAGTCTGCGTACTTCGCAGGAATGCCCAGAGGCTATCGTGGCGGGTGAGTGTGCCATCAAAATCACAAAGATGTAGGGTATTATTGGGCATTTTCGACCGGAATTAATGGCTGATATACTTGAAAAAACCGGGACTCTTCCAGAAGTTGGCCAGCGGCTATCATTTGGCGACAAGCACTTAATTCCGGGTCTTCTTTTAGTTTTGTCAACACAGACTTTTGGACAAAAAAAATCGGCTTTTGGGCGGTAAATGCCGCCAAAACGGCTTGATTATCGCCGTTGGTTTCTCGATTCACAACCCAATCTAAGGGAAGTGCTGCAGTTGTTTTGGTTAAAAAATTAGCCTGTGGGAAGGCTGGTAAAACCGTAAAATTAGACCCGTATTTTTCTTGCAAATTCCGAAAATCGCGGTACAAACTAGCGGATTCGCTCGTAGAATAAATGCCCGAAAGAGCCGGAAAAACCGCGCCCATCTCGGCGTTCATGGCGGAGCGCCGACCATCGCGGTAAACAAATTCAAAACCCACTCGAAAACTCAATATTAGGAGTAAAAAGAGCAAAAAAGAGCCATTTTTTTCTAAAAATCGAACTTTTTCGGGCGGCTCCAATCGCAGCGAAATTTCCATACCGGCCCAAATCCAAGGCGTGGCAAACAAAATTGGCAAATTGTAGCCCCAACTCACCGAGGCACTCCAAGCAATGCCCAGCAACAATAATCCGCGCAAGGCATGTGGTTTATACGCGGTATTTTTCCACCATTGCCACCCAAAAAAGAGCGCTGCCACCCAAAAAAATGCCCGAGATTGGGCAAAGGGCACCGTGTGCACCTGCCGCCACCCAGCGAGTGCAGCGTAACTCAAAGGCAGGGCAATTAACCAAATATACCATGCGTATCGCGCCCAAGGCTCGTATTTTCCGCGTGCCAAAAAGAGGCCCACGGGTAAAAGCAGACACAAGCTAGGCAAGGCCAATTCCGGCGTAATGCGAGCATAATCAAGAAGCCCGTGCTGGATGGCTTGTCCGCCGCTACTCGCCCCGCTGGTCATTTGAAAGAAAGCAGTAAGCGTGTTTTGTTGGTATAAATATCCTAAAAACAATCCGCTCGCTCCCGCGAATGCACCCCAGAAACCAAGCCATTTAGGACCGTTAAATGGCTTTTCTACACACATAAACAGCCCGAAAATGGGTAATAAGGGATAAAAAGACTGTTTGCAGAGCAAGGCAAGCAAAAGAAAAATGCCGCCCAACGCGCCATATTTTACGGATTGCCGCGTGGCCCCGTATGCCGCGAGGGTGGCCATTAGAATCCCATCTACTGTGTGCCAAGCCATCGCTGGGTAGCAGTGAGCCGAAACCACAAATCCCAGTGTCGCCAGCATCCAACGCCGATTAGCGGGAGCCAAAATAGCGGCCCCAACACTGCTGTAAAGAGCCAATTTTAGGTAAAAAATCCAGCGCTCACCCAGTATGGCCCAGGTTTCGGGGAGGCATTGTAATTCCCAGGATCGGAGCCAAACAGGCAGCGGCGGACGGACATATACGATGTCTTGATACAGGATTTTGCCTTGCAAAATTTGCCAAGCCAGTCCGGTTAAAAAGCCACCATCGGTTTCATTCACGCCAAAGGGTGCATAAAAAAATCCATACCCCAGCACCGTAGTGACCAATAAGAACACCCAAGTGGTTTGGCTCGACATCCACGACGTTGAAACTCCTTTTTGGGTCATTTTATATACCATTGGGTGTGTTTAGTTCGATTTTAAATGGGAGATACCCGCATTTCCTGACAAAATTGTGAAAAGAAAGGCATTTTGTCTTTGGTATCTTTGCGCCATGAAGCAAAATAATTATCCAAGCCCCGAGACATTTACGCGCAAAAACAGCACGGCTCTGTTTGAAACCGCTAAAACCTACTTCCCGGGGGGGGTTCACTCCCCCGTTCGGGCGTTTCACAGTGTACAAGGCCCACCGGTTTTTTTCGAGCAGGGCGAAGGTTGTCATATTCACGATGTGGATGGACAATCGTACGTAGATTTTTGCTGCTCTTGGGGGCCTTTGATTCTTGGGCATGTCTATCCGAGCGTATTGGAGCGGGTACAAGAAACCGTAGCCAAAGGTATGACTTTTGGCACCCCGACTCCCCATGATAACCTAATTGGCAAGTTGGTACTCGACAATCACCGTTATATCGAGATGATTCGATTTGTGAGTAGTGGCACGGAAGCCGTGATGAGTGCTATCCGTTTGGCACGAGGTGCTACTGGGCGCAATAAAGTGATCAAATTTGAGGGTTGCTACCACGGGCACGTAGATTCTTTGCTCGTCAAGGCCGGCTCTGGGTTGGTTACTTTTGGCATTAGCACCTCCGCCGGAATTCCTGAATCCTTCGTAAATGAGACCATTGTGGTTCCTTTGGCCGATCCTGAAGCACTCGAAGCGGCCTTAAAACAATATGCGGGCGACGTGGCCTGTGTGATCATTGAGCCGATTCCAGCAAACAATGGCTTGTTGATTCAAAACAGGGAGTATTTGCAGTTTTTGCGTGACAAAACGAAGGAATATGGCGTTTTACTGATTTTTGATGAGGTTATTTCTGGGTTCCGAGTGGGCTTTGAAGGGGCTTCAGGCTTGTATGGCATCGCACCCGATATTATTACGTTTGGAAAAATTATTGGCGGCGGAATGCCCGTGGGCGCATACGCAGCGAGTCGGGAACTAATGGAGCATATAACCCCAATGGGACCTGTGTATCAAGCCGGCACGTTGAGTGCTAATCCGGTAGCGATGGCGGCAGGGTATGCAACATTGCTAGAGGTGCTGAAACCCGGCTTTTATGAATCATTGGAAGAAAAAACGACCTATTTCACCCAAAAAATTCAGGCATATTGCGACGAGAAAGGGTACGAAATGACTTTCCCTCATGTTGGGTCCATCTTTTGGCCAACCTTTACACGCAAGGAAATCCGCCGCTCCGATGAAATTCAGTCGGAGGGGATGAGTAATTTCAAAAAAATGCACTTAGAATGCTTGAAGCGCGGGGTGTATTTTGGCCCATCCGGCTACGAAGTGGGCTTTGTGTCGGCGGCGCATACGCAAGCAGATCTCGATTTCGCGGCTGACCGCATTTGTGAGAGCCTGGACATTGTGTTTGCTTAGTTCGGCATTTTACTACGGGCGTGCGTAAATTTTATCGAACTGAAAATCAAAGGTTTATGGTTCTGAGGATAAAAAAACAAAGAAGTTTACCGAGGTAAATGCCTTTGTTTTTTTGATGTCAGGTTCGTAATGCGTTGGTTTTCAGGAAAATAAAAGTTTAAACACGCTTCTAAGTAGGTGGTGGACACATAGGTTTTCTTTTTTCGAAGGGAGGGGGGGACCACATAGGACACATAGTTTGTACTTTTAAAAGGGTTCTGCAAGACAAGATGCTTTTTGCCAACCTGCGGAAAATATCCGAAGTAGATTTGACTTTTCCCCCATAAAACAAAACCTAGTGCCGCGCTAGAGTAGCACAATACAACCGGGTGCCCTCTTTGTCTATGTGGCAAAACCCCTCCAAAACGGGCAAAAGCAAGGTATTTTTCGTTAAATACTCACTTTGTCCCTACTCGACCTTTTCCTGTACCTAAAAATGTCCGCAGAGCCAATATCTTTGCCCCCCTTAATCGTACCACTTTCCACTGTTTGCAGACAAATTAAATGAGAAATTACTACACATTACTGCTTTTTTGTTTCCTACCAACCTTGCTACTAGCTCAAAAAGGCACCGTACGCGGCAATGTATTTGACAAAGTAACAGCCGCTCCCGTTGGATTCGCCACCGTTGGCATTGAGGGGCAGGGTTTAGGGGCAACCACCGATGTTAATGGCTTTTTTACCATCAGCGATATACCCGTCGGACCCCAAAAGTTAAAAGTTGCTTTTATTGGTTACGCCGCTTATTCGGTAGATATTGAGGTCAAAAAAGGAGAAATTCTGTATCAGAATATTTTTATCACCGAGGGCGGCACCGAATTAGAAGAGGTGGTGGTGAGTGGAAAAAAATCGCAAGCAAAATCGGAGGTACAAATCTCAAAAATTACCGTAACGGCCAAACAAATCCGCTCCCTACCCTCTGCCGGCGGCGAGCCTGATATAGCGCAATACCTAACCGTAATACCGGGTGTGGTATTTACAGGCGACCAAGGCGGCCAACTATACATTCGAGGTGGTGCGCCAGTGCAAAACAAAATTTTGCTAGATGGCATGACCATCTACAACCCATTTCACAGCATTGGCTTTTTCTCGGTTTTTGAAACGGAGTTAATTCGAAATGTGGACGTACTGACGGGCGGTTTTAATGCTGATTACGGCGGTCGAATTTCGGCCGTGGTAGATGTCAAAACACGTGAGGGCAACCGCAAACGCTTGGCTGGTTTGGTATCGGGCAGC
>Ga0105045_10001940_pt1 | contig 17158 bp, 9 predicted proteins | sample MAT02_FD_78089 | JGI IMG/M metagenome (GOLD analysis project Ga0105045, IMG submission 78089) | Freshwater microbial communities from Lake Fryxell liftoff mats and glacier meltwater in Antarctica - MAT-02 (megahit assembly) | ecosystem: Environmental > Aquatic > Freshwater > Ice > Liftoff... | reverse complement strand
CACGGAGGAAGCCGCCGAGAAGCTCACTGCCGTCGTGCAGCGAGATCCGCTCAACGGCAAGGCGCTCATGTTGCTCGCCAACTACCAATGGACCAAGGGCGAGATTGAGCTGGCCGAGATTTATTATGAGCGCGCAGCCAAGGTTGACGAAATTGCTGCGGATGCTCTCGTCCAACATGCCCGCATGCTAGTTTCGAGGCGCGATTTCCGAAAAGCGGTTTCCCTGTTGGAACGCGCACAAAATCTAAAACCCCAGACTTTCGTGGGCCAATATTTGGAGAAGGTTGCCGCCGCCGCACGCACCGCCGGCACCTGATTTATTTTCTCGAATCTTGTATCTAGTCCTCCAACACACCGACCGCGCCCTCACCGGCGCGGTTTTTTTGCGCAGTTATTGAGCCGTCTTTCCGATTCGTAGTCGATTTTTTCGAGATGCACGCATTTGGCCCCCGTAAATTCCATCTTCGGTGCTACCGAGTCCTGTTTCTAGGCTGCCTTGTTGAACGAAAATCCACCGCTGTGAACGCGGCTTTGAATCCTACTGGACTGCTTGCGTCCGTAACATTCGTGGCACCTGCGGTGCTAGTTGGCACGGGTTCCCACCGGGCACTTCAACCAGCACTAAAAGCCAACATGAAAACTCAGAACAACCTTCGCGGGAAAAGTTCCCGCCGTCACCGCGCTCCCCGCCACTTAGTCTATCTCCTCCTCGGCCTGATGGGCGGATCGATAGCCCACGCCCAAAACGCCGCCACCTCCGACACCGAAGTGGCGGGTGAGATCGAGGAATTCGTCGGGGACGGCGGCGAAGACCCGAAATTTATTATGCCGACCCAGCCTGTGGAAAGCGTCACGGGATTCTCTAAATCAATTGTTGATACACCGCGGTCCGTTACCGTTATGAGTTCGGATCTCATCGAGTCGCTTTCTATTCGTAATTCAGAAGACATCGCGCGTTTGGTGCCCAGCACCTATTCGAATTTCCGATTCGGGCTGCAGGGAAATGTGAATGTGCGCAATGTGACTTCAGATTTTTACTTCCGCGGTATGCGGCGTATTGATCCGCAAGGTAACTGGCGCACTATCTTTGCCGCCAACGACTCGATTGATATCGTTCGCGGACTTCCCTCTCCGATCTACGGATTAGGCCGAATCGGCGGATATGTGAATTTTAATCCAAAGACTGCACGACTATCGAAGACAGGCAAATACCTTGAAAAGCCTACGGGCAATGTTCAACTAACCATAGGCTCATACGATAAGAAAATACTCACAGGCGAGGTCGGTGGTCCGCTTGAGATCGCGGGTAAAAAAGGCGGATTTCATGTTTTCTCCTATTTGGAGAACTCTGGGAGTTATTACATTTTATCGCCAGACGATGATCAAAAAGTGGTGCAAGCTACCATAACTCTCGATCTTAATGAAAAGTGGCGCATGGAAATAGGCACTGTCTTGCAAACATCTCGCGGTGGTTTGCCTGGTGGTATTAACCGAACCACACAAGATCTGATCGATAATGGAACATACTGGAATGGCGGCTTCAGCTACCAGATGGACACGGATAGAAATGGGCGTATCGGTGATACGGAAATTCTCAACTCCTACTACGGTGGAACTCGTCAGATTCTCAGCGGTGAGCCTGGCTACTCTGGAACCACCAGCTTGATCCGTGATTCTCGGAGTTACCGCGGCACCAATCAAGGCAACGGGCCCTTATATCGCAGAGTGCCTTGGCAAAATGGCGCCGTAGACGGGGGCACGATCACGCGCGCACAGTTTGATGCCGGTTATGTAGATACCGCAGGCCAAGCGCGCACCGGTCATCAATTAAGGGTTCCTGGTCCTGGGGGGACGACGGTGCCATACTATCTACCACATGCATTTGACCTCGCGCCGGACACCTGGCAGCCCGTGCAGTTTGATAACAGGAAATCCTTCGGAGAGGATTTTTATGAAGCGGATGTGCACGCCGGATTTATTGATTTCGTAAACGATAATAATCCTGATCTTACAATAAAGTCACAGTTTCTTTACGACTACCACGATCAAATTAAGATAGGTCGTAACCCATTTTCTCAGAAACAACGGGTCATGACGTTAGAGGAAAAGGTCACTGTGAAAAAGGTATGGGATTTGCCTTTGGATTGGCTGACTGCCGAGTCCTTAGTTTCGGGTAATGTGCATTATTTTGACGGAGGCCGAAATACGGATTTAAGTTCTGACATCGATTTTCGTCGCAGCTTGATGACTGGATTCACCCCGAATGATACTTTCAGCATCCCGCACGTTGACGCTTCTACTTCCGGTTCGCAGTGGTCGGTAATGGAGAACTCCCAGCAGACAATTGCCGGCTTGGGTTTTGCAAACGACTTTACATTCTTCGATTTGATTGATATTTTCGGCGGTGGTCGTGTTGACCACGTTGACGCTGTGGCTAATCAAAATGGTGGTCTATTCTTGCGTCAGACTACTGGAGGACGTTCGGTCGCCTCCAGTGTTAAAGGATCTGAATTGGGAACATCATACTCGGTTTCCGTTTCGTTACGAGCCCCTTTTGGGCTTCGCCCCTACGTGAGCTACGCTGAAAATTCGGCTCTTTTGGTCAATGCCTCCACAGGTGCTCTCGCGCAGTCCAACGTAAGAGGTAATATGTTGGCGAAAGCTGAGTTGAGAGAGGCGGGTATCAAGGGCTCCTTTCTCAAGGATTCCCTATTCGCAAGCGTTGCCGCTTACGAGCAGTCTCGTTCTTCGTTTAATCCGAACGACGGTGACGGAGGCCTTAGTGCCACGTTAGGGGAAGGTATAGAGGCGGAGGTGCGATGGGTCGCCACTGAAAAGCTCAACATTATCATCGGGGCGAGCTGGAGCAAAACTCGTTACCTGCCGACTTCCTCTGCCCTGGTTAGCGTGGACGGGCGTTATGTCGGTTTCCCCGATGTGGTCGATGCCGCCGGAAATGTTGTTATCCCCGCTGAGGCTTTCGGTTACGGAGGGCGTCTGCAAACGACGATCCCGCTCAACCAACGCCATCTTTATGATGAAGTTGAGGGCTTCCCTCACCGGGTTTTAGGTCTTACGGCTACCTACGATATATTTAAAGATCTTAGCCTGCGCTGGACGGTTTATAATCAAGGGGCATATAGCACCGATCGCCTAAATCTCTACAAGGTGCCCGAGGCGACCATTCACGATGCGGGCATAACCTATACGTGGAATGATAAGTGGGAAAGTCGGCTAAATATCTCCAATCTTCTCGATGAACTTTATTTCAATAAGGGTGCATTTTATTGGGTAAGCCCTCGCACTCCAAGGACTTGGGAGTTATCTACTCGTTATACGTTCTAGGAGTTTCGGCTATTTGAGGGAGTGGCGATTTCTTTTGCCACTCCCTTTTTTTAATACCGCCCTTAATTTGATTAACTTTATAAGTATAAATTATCCAGTATCTTTTGCACGTCTTAATTTTGTATCAACCTTGGCGTTGCGGGCGGCCCTCAACTCGGCTTTATCCAGATCCATAACAATAGCGGTTGGCCCGCCCTAGTGTTTCGCGGCGGCACCTCGCCCGAGGGCCTGCCCCTCGTTCTGCAAGTTGTGGCTCGTCCCTTCCGCAAGGATGTCGCCTTCGACGTTTCGCTGCATCTCGAACTTGTTTTGGGTGGCTGGCGCCGCCCTACGATCTGATCCCCGCCGCCACCCTCTCCGTTTTTCCTGCTTCGCCCACAACCTGATCCTTATGATCCCGTTCCTTCCCTTCTCGTCTCGCTTCTGCGTGGCGATTTTCGCAGCCGCCATCGCCTCGGCCTCGTTCGCTCCCGCCGCCGAGCTCCCGCTCTCCGCCGCCACCATAGCCGACCTCAACGCCGCCTTCGCCGCCGGCACTTTGAACTCGGAGCAATTGGTCAAACTTTACCTCGCCCGCATCGAGGCCTACGACCAGAAGGGCCCCAAGCTCAACACCGTCATCACGCTCAACCCTCGGGCACTCGACGAGGCTCGCTCTCTCGACGCCGAACGCCGCGCTGGCAAAGTGCGCGGCCCCCTGCACGGCATCGTCATCCTACCTAAGGACGTATTCGACACCAAGGACCTGCCGACCTCGGGCGGCTTTTTGCCTATGGCCACTTCCCAACCCGATAAGGATGCCTTTGTTATCGCCCGTCTTCGGGAGGCCGGGGCCATCATCCTCGCTAAGCTCAATCAATCCGACTGGTATGGCCAAGCGCCGCGCGGAGCCTCGACCCTGACGGGGCAAGTCCTGAGCGCCTATAATCCCGCCAAGTTCCCCGGCTCCTCCAGCTCCGGCACCGGCGTTGCGATGGCTGCTTGGTTTGGCACGGTCGGCCTCGGCTCGGACACCGGCGGGTCGATCACTATCCCGACCGCGCAGAACAACCTCGTCGGTTTCGCTACGTCCCACGGCCTCGTCTCGCGCACCGGCATGATGTGGAGTTCGCCGCGTCAGGAAAACGGCGGGCCGATGGGCCGGAGCGTTTATGACTGCGCCGCCGTACTCGATGTCATCGCTGGGTACGACGCCTCCGATCTGGCCACCGAGGCCTCGGTCGGCCGCATGCCAGATCGGCCTTACACGAGCTTCGTTTCCAAAGACGGCCTCGTGGGTGCGCGCATCGGCATACTTCGTGATATGGTTCGCACCGGCGAAGGGCACGGCGAGGGAGTAGCGCTTTTCGAGGCCGCCGTGGCCGATGTTCGCAAAGCTGGCGCAATTACCATCGATGTGCGCACCGGCCTCGACCTTGTCACCTTTCAAGGCGACGCCGCCGCCTCGTCGCACGAGGTTGCCATCGCCATCGATCATTACCTTTCGCGCCTGCCCGCCACCGCTCCGATTCGCTCCGTCGCCGAGATGATCGAAAAGGGCGGCTCGCTGGTAAAGCCCGGGATCATCGCAGCGCACAAAGATAAGACGCCCCTCGAGCGCAACGCCCGTCTGGTCGCGATCTACCGGCAGCAAGATGTGATGCGCGAGGTGCTCACCAAGTTGATGGAGGACAACCAGCTCGACGGTCTCTTCCTCCCTTTTCGCACCTACCGCATCGACCCGGTGGGTCTCTCCACGCCGTTCACCCAGACGCCCGACGCGCGCAACAATCTCAGTTCTTACACCGGCCTTCCGACCATCGTAATGCCCGGCGGCTTTTTCCCCTCCGACAGCATGCCCTTCGGCGTCCAGTTCCTCGGCCGCCTGTTCGACGAACCCACCTTGATCAAACTCGCCAGCGGCTTCGAGGCCGCTGTTCCACATCGTCGTTCCCCCGCTTCCACGCCCGCTCTGCCCGGCGAAATCATCAGATACTAATTTTCCGCCATGCACCTTCTTCGCTCCGCCTCTCTCGCTATCACTCTCGGTCTCGCGCTCGCCTCGGCCTTGCGCGCACAACCGCTCAATCTCGAAACCGCCACCATCGCCGATCTCAATGCCGCCTTCGCCGCCGGCACCTTGACTTCGGAAAAACTCACCCAGGCCTACCTCGCTCGCATCGCCGCGTACGAGGATCAGGGGCCGGTGATCAACAGCATCATCACGCTCAATCCAGAGGCGCTCGCTACCGCACGGGCACTCGACGCGGAGCGAAAGGCCGGAAAGGTCCGCGGGCCGCTCCATGGCATCCCGATCTTCCTTAAGGACAACATCGACACTTTCGATTTGCCCACCACCGGAGGCTCGCAATTGCTCGCGGGTTCCTTTCCACCTGACGACGCCTTCATCACCAAGAAGCTCCGGGCCGCCGGGGCCATTATTCTCGCCAAGGCCAATACCTCGGAATGGGCCGGCGGCGGCGGGAGCGTCACGGGGGCGACCGACCCGGAAATCCTGAAAAAAGGGGCGGTGCCCAACGGCTCAAGCAGTATGGGCGGGCAGACACTCAATCCTCATGACCTCGCGCGCGGTCCAGCCGGTTCGTCGGGCGGCACCGGCGCGGGAATCGCCGCTGTTTTTGCCCAATTCGGCCTCGGCTCCGATACGGGCGGCTCCGTTCGTGGCCCGTCCGCCGCGAACGGCATCGTAGGGCTTAAGCCCACCATCGGGTTACTAAGCCGCGATGGCATCATCCCGCTTGCCCTGTCGTTTGATACCGCAGGGCCCTTGACTCGTCACGTGTATGACATGGCGGTTTCGTTGGATGTCATGGCCGGGGTTGACCGGGCCGATGCGGCCACCCGTGCCGCCCGCGGCAAGATTCCCAAAACCTACACCTCCGCCCTAAAAACGGGCTCGCTTAAGGGAGCCCGTATCGGCGTCGCCCGCTCGTTCATGGGCCAGGATGCAGGCACCGATCTCGTGATGGAATCCGCGCTCGCCACCCTGCGAAGCCTCGGGGCCGTAGTGGTTGACGTGCCGTTCCCTGACTTCCTGCTCCAATCCCGCGCCTCGATGTTTCGCGCAGTCATGCCGTCCGAGTTCAAGGCCCAGATCGGCGGCTACCTTGCGACCTTGAAGCCGGGCTTCCCTCGCACCTTCGAAGACATCGTACGGCTCTCGAACGATCCCGCTACGAAGTTTCGCGCTCCTGAAAAGGCCTTCGCGCTCACCTACACCGCCGAACAGGCGCTCGCGATGGATGATCCGGTCTACCTCGCGGCGATCAACGAGGGCATGCCCTTCGTCCGCGCGACCATCACCGCCCTTATGACTCGGAGCAAGCTAGATGCGATCGTCTATCCCACGTCGCCCCGTCCCGCCGTACTCATTGGCGGAGTCGCCCCGACGTCGGTTTCGGCCACGAATTTCGCCAACCTGACCGGCTTTCCTGATCTAAGCATCCCCGCCGGAATGACCCCCGGCGGTCTGCCTGTGACGATCTCCTTTTTCGGACTCGCGTGGAGCGAGGCCAAGCTACTCGGCTTCGGCTATGATTTCGAGCAGGCCACCAAAGCTCGCGTGCTGCCCAAACACACGCCCGCCCTCGCGAGCGATGTCTTGAGTGCCCGCTGATTCGTCCCGCTGCCCGGTCCCGTTACGCCCCCGCCACTCGCCATGCTTCGACTATCCACTCTTCTGCTCGCCAGTTTGCTCGGCGCCCCGCTCCTCGCCGCCGCCAAGTTCGACCTGGAGACCGCGACCGTGGCCGACATCGGCGCGGCGATGGACGCCGGGGCGCTAACCTCGGAGAGACTCGTCGGCCTCTATCTCGCGCGCATCTCGGCCTACGACAAACAGGGGCCGCGTATCAACGCCGTCATTACGCTCAACCCCGCCGCGCTCGCCACCGCGCGCGCCCTCGATATCGAGCGCAAGGCCACCGGTCCGCGCTCTCCGCTCCATGGGGTGCCCGTGGTGCTCAAAGACCTTTTCGACACCAAGGATATGCCCACCTCGGCCGGTTTTCTTCCGCTCAAGGATTCTCGCCCCCTCTACGATGCGACCGTCGTGAAACGGCTCCGCGACGCGGGGGCCGTCATTCTAGCCAAGGTCAACATGAGCGACTGGTTCGGCGTTCCCGTCGATGGCGATCAAAGCACAGTAATCGGCCGCTCGCTGAATCCCTACAACGCCGAACTCACCCCGGGAGGCTCCTCCGGCGGCACCGCCGCCGCTTTGGCCGCGACGTTCTCGCAGCTCGGCCTCGGCTCCGAGACCGGCGTCTCCATCCGCAATCCCACGGCCAACAACTCTGTCGTCGGCCTCGCCCCCACTCGCGGCCTGATCTCTCGCACCGGCGTGGTCATGACGTCCTTCACCCAAGAGCGCGTCGGCCCCATGGCTCGCACCGTGTACGATGTCGCCGCGCTGACCGATGTCGTCGCCGGGTTCGATGCCGAGGATTTGCTCACCGTCGAGTCCCTCGGTCGCCGCCCGGCTCAGCCTTATGTCAGTTATCTCGATAAAGACGGACTGCGCGGCGCGCGGGTCGGCGTGTTGCGCGATCTTTTCCGCCAAGGCGAAAAACATGCCGAGGGCATCGCCTTGGTGGAGGCTTCCATCGCGCGCATGAAAACCGCCGGGGCGCTCATTTACGACGACCTCTCCCTCGGTTTCGACCTGCTCGGCCTGCTCGATGGCCACGGCGGCATGCGGACAAATTATTATGAAGCGCAGTTCTCCTACGACCTCTACTTCCACCGCCTCGGTCCTAATGCCGTGATCAAAAACATGGACCAGCTCGTCTCTCTTGGGGCCTTGGTAAAGCCTAGCATCAGCAAAGCCTACGCCGAGTTCCGCACCCTCGACCAACATCCGGATTACCTCGGCCGCCTCGAGGCCCAGGCCGGTCTGCGCGACGCCCTCGTCGCGCTTATGGACCGCTACCGTCTCGATGTCTTGGTTTACCCGTTCAAGTCCCTCCCGCCGGAAGGCCACACCGAGCGCGTCACCGAGAAGGACAACCCGCTCAGCTCGATCACCGGCCTCCCTGCGATCATTGTCCCCGCCGGATACACCGCGCGCGAAAATGGCCCGATCGGTCTCGAAATCCTCGGGCGTCCCTACTCCGAGCCCACGCTTTTCCGCGTTGCCTTCGGCTACGAGCAAAGCTCCCGCGTCCGTAAACCCGCCCCGCTCGTTCCGCCGCTCTCCGGGGAAAAATTCACCTATTAAACATTCATTGTTATGCGCCTACGCCACGCTTCTTTCCTCCTGCTCAGCTCCTTGTTGCTCGCCGCTTCCACCGTCGACGCGGCCGAGTTCAATCTCTCGACCGCCACAGTTGCAGACATCAACGCGGCCTTCGCCTCCGGTGCGCTCACCTCAGAAAAGCTGGTCCAGCTCTACCTCGCCCGGATCGAGGCCTACGACAAAAAAGGATCGAAGTTAAACACGGTGATCACCCTCAACCCCAAGGCGCTTGAGATCGCTCGCGCGCTAGACGCCGAGCGCGCCGCCGGCAAAGTCCGCAGCCCGCTTCATGGTATCCCCATCCTAGCCAAGGATGTGTTCGACACCTTCGATATGCCCACCAGCGGGGGCTTCAAGCCCATGGCCGCTTCGCAACCCGCGCGGGATTCCTTCGTCATCAATCGCCTCCGTCAGGGCGGGGCCATCATCTTGGGTAAGCTCAACCAATCCGACTGGTACGGCGTGATGCCCAACGGCGCCAGCTCGGTCCAAGGCCAAGTGCTCAGCCCTTACAATCTCGCCAAGTTCACCGGGCACTCCAGCTCCGGCACGGGGGCGGCGATGGCCGCGTGGTTCGGCACCATCGGGCTCGGCTCCGACACCGGCGGCTCGATCACGATCCCCTCCGCCAACAGCAACCTCGTCGGCTTCGCCACCACCCACGGTCTCGTCTCTCGTACCGGCATGATGTGGAGCTCCCCGTCGCAGGAAAACGGCGGCCCGATGGGGCGCAGCGTTTACGATTGCGCCGCCATGCTTGACCTCATCGCCGGCTACGATCCCGCCGACTTGCCCACCCAGCGCAGCATCGGCCAGCACCCGGATCGACCTTACACCAGCTTCGTCTCCCGTGATGGTCTCAAGGGCGCGCGGGTCGGTGTGCTGCGCGAGATGTTTCGCACCGGTGCACAACACACCGAGGGCCTCGTCTTGGCCGAAAAAGCCCTCGCCGACATGCGGGACGCCGGGTCCATCGTGGTGGATCCCGTGCTCACCGGCCTCGATTTGATCGAGACCCAGGTGCTCGCCGGGGCCTCTCGTTTCGAGGTCGCCTCCGCGATCAACAAGTACCTTTCCGGGCTGCCCGCCGACGCGCCCATCCGCACCGTGGATGAGATGATCGCGAAGGCCGGCGACGTGCAGATGAAGCCCAACATTGTCGCCGCCAACGCCGCGCTAAAAACCACGCACCTTGAGGACAACGCCGAGTTCGCCGCCACGCTTCGCCACCAAGATGTGCTCCGCGCCGCGCTCGTCGCTTTGATGGACGCTTACCAGTTGGATGCGCTGGTGCTGCCCTTTAGCACCGCGGTCCTGCCCAGCGTGCCGGTGACCAGTTTTTTCAATCGCGACAACCGGAACAACCTCAGCTCCTACACCGGTTTGCCGACCATAATCGTGCCCGGAGGGTTTTTCCCCTCCGACGGCATGCCGCTCGGCATGCAATTCCTCGGTCGACCCTTCAGCGAGCCCAAACTCATCCAACTGGCCTCCGGCTACGAAGCGACCACCGCCCATCGTCGCGCTCCCGCGTCCACCCCCGCTCTGCCCGGGGAAATCATCCGCTATTAACACCGCTCTGCTTCTTTATGCGTTTCCTTCGTCCCGCCCTGCTTTCGCTCGCCTTCTCGCTCTCGCTCGCGTCCTCCGCCGTGCGCGCGGCGGAGCTCGATCTCGCCTCCGCCACCATCGCCGATGTGCAGGCCGCTTTCGCCCAAGGTCTAACCTCGGAAAAACTCATTCAGGCCTACCTCGCCCGCATCGAGGCCTACGATCAGCAAGGGCCGAAACTAAACACGGTCGTCACCTTAAACCCTAAAGCGCTCGCTGAGGCGCGAGCCTTGGACGCGGAGCGGAAGGCGGGCAAGGTCCGGGGTCCGCTTCACGGCATCCCCGTCCTCCTGAAGGACAACGTCGATACCTTCGATCTGCCCACCACCGGCGGCTCCCAGCTACTCGCCGGCTCGATAGCCCCCAACGACGCCTTCATCGTGCGAAAACTTCGTGCGTCGGGCGCGATTATTTTGGCCAAAGTCAGCCTTCACGAGTGGGCAGGCGGGGGTGGCTCGGTCAGTGGCGCCACCGATCCCGAAACGCTCCGCCTCGGCCGTGTGCCCAACGGGTTCGCTTCGATCACCGGCCAGACCCGCAATCCCCACGATTTAACTCGCGGCCCGGCCGGCTCCTCCAGCGGCACCGGTTCCGCGATCGCTGCTTCCTTTGCCCAGTTTGGCATCGGCACCGACACTGGCGGCTCCGTACGCAATCCCAGCTCCGCCAATGGCATCGTTGGCCTCAAGCCCACGCTAGGCTTGCTTTCCCGCGACGGCATCATCCCGCTTGCGCTCAGCTTTGATACCGCCGGCCCGATGGCCCGTTCGGTCTATGATATCGCGGTCTCGCTCAACGTGATGACCGGCGTGGATCGGGCCGATCCCGCCACCAAGCCGTCCAAGAAGCATTTGCTGAAGGACTACACCACCGCGCTAAAACCGGGCGCGCTTAAGGGGGCCCGCATCGGTGTCGCCCGCGCCTACATGGGCTTCGATGCCGAGACGGATCGCGTGGTCGAGGCGGCGCTGGTCACCTTGCGCAGCCTCGGGGCCGAGATCGTCGATCCCGTCGCCTTCCCTGATTTCGTCATGCAGGCCAGCCACGGACTTTCCAATTTGGTGATGCCTTCAGAGTTCAAGGCCCAAGTCACCGATTATCTAAAAACCACCGGACCCGGCTTCCCGAAAACCTTCGATGAAGTGGTCCGCCTTTCCAACGATCCGGCGACCAAGTATCGGAGCCCTGAGAAGGCCTTTGCGCTCACCTACACCGCGTCGGTCGCGCTAGACTTGGATGATCCGCTCTTTTTGGCGGCCCGCGATCAGGGGCTCGCCCTAATCACCGCCGGCGTCGCCGCCGCTTTTAAGAAGAACCGGCTCGATGCGATCGTCTATCCCACCGTGCCGCGCCCCGCCACCCTAATCGAGGCCGGCAGCGCCGCCGCCGGTGCGGGGTCGGGCACCCGCATCGCCAATCAGACCCGTTTCCCCGATCTTATCGTGCCGGCCGGCATGACCAAGGACGGCCTGCCGGTCACGCTTTCGTTTCTCGGCCTCGCTTGGAGCGAACCCCAACTCCTTGGCTACGGCCACGAGTTCGAGCAAGCCACCAAGGCACTGCGTCAGCCCAAGTTCACCCCCGCCCTCCCCGGAGACAAACTGGTTTATTAACCTCCAAACATCCCCGCTTCCCATCCAGCTTATGAATACACTTCTCACACGCCTTCGGACTCTGTCCGCGACGTCTTGCTTCGTCGCCGTCGTCGCCGCCTCATCGCTCGCGCCCTCCGGCCTTCGTGCCGCCGAGTTCGACCTTGCCACAGCCACCATCGCCGACCTGCAAAAGGCCATGGACGCCGGGGCCTTGACTTCCGAAAAACTGGTCGAGCTCCACCTTGCGCGCATTGCGGCCTACGACCAGTCCGGGCCGAAACTGGCCGCCGTGCTGCATGTCAACGCCAACGCTCTCGCCGAGGCTCGCGCGCTCGATGCCGAGCGCAAAGCCAAGGGTTCTCGTGGCCCCCTGCACGGCGTGGTCGTGGTGGCCAAGGATGTCTTTGATACGGTCGATATGCCCACCACCGGCGGCTACCTTCCGCTGAAAGGCGTCAAACCCACCAAGGATGCCTTCATCATCGCCAAACTGCGCGAGGCCGGGGCCATCGTGCTCGCGAAGCTCAACCAATCCGACTGGTACGCCAGCCCGCCCGACACCGCTTCCAGCACACTCGGCGGCAGTTCGCTCAATCCTTACGATCTGAAGCGCACCCCCGGCTGGTCCAGCTCCGGCACCGGCGGCGCCGTGGCCGCCGTCTTTGGAAGCATCGGCCTCGGCAGCGAGACCGGGTTCTCCATTCGCACCCCCACCAGCGATAGCAACCTTTACGGGCTCTCCACCACCTCCGGCCTCATCTCCCGCGATGGTCAAATGTGGAGCTATATGACCGGCGAGCGTGGCGGCCCGATGACCCGATCCATGTACGATCTCGCCGCCACCCTCGACGTGATCGCCGGCTTCGACTCCTTCGACATGTGGACCGCCCAGAGCTTGGGCAAGATGCCCGACCAATCCTACGTCTCCTTCCTGGACCCGGAAGGCATCAGAGGCGCCCGCATCGGCGTCTTAAAAGAGGGTTGGGATTTCCACGTGCCCGAGCAGGATCCCGAGATCATCAAGATGGCCCGCACCGCCATTGAGGTCTTCGCGAAAAACGGGGCCAAGGTGTACGACGCCGTCGCGCTCAACATCGACCTCCCACAATACCTAGAAGCCAACGCCTTCCCCAGCCGCTTCGAGCGCATTCATGCGATCAACCATTACCTCGCACGCCAAGGCCCCGCCTATCCTTTCAAAAACGCCGCCCAGCTTCTGCTCGGTCACGAAGGCGTGCCCGGCCGCGATGCGGATCGCGAGGCCCTCGCCAAGCCCTTCGACCTCAACCGTGACCCGGAATATCGCGCCACCCTCGTTGGAAAAGCCGTTCTCCGAGAGGCCGTTATCGCCCTGATGGACAAGTACCAAATCGATGCATTGATTTACCCGCATAAGTTGAGCAAGGCCCTCGTCATCGGTCCTCGCGGCGACCCCGAGCGTCGCTACATCGCCAATCAGATGAGCCCGCTCACCGGTTTGCCCGCCATCATCGTGCCCATGGGCTTCACTGCCGATGGCAACCCCGTCGGCCTCGAAATCCTCGGCCGTCCGTGGAGCGAACCCACCTTGATCAAACTCGCCGCCGGCTACGAGGCCAAGGCCGGTGCGGTGCGCAAGCTCCCGCCCTCCACCCCCACTTTGCCAGGGGAAAAATTCAGCTACTGAGTGTATTCGATAAACGGCGACGCCTGCGATCATCGTTTATCGATCACAGCACCTTTCCCCGCAATACTTACCCGCCACGCTTTTATGTCATCTTGTTCCCGACGTTCTGTGGCCCTGCTCGCTTTTGCTTTGGCGCAGGTGTCCGCGTTTATCCCCTCCGCCCGCGCCGCCGATTTCGAGCTCTCCACCGCAACCGCCGCCGACATTCGGGCCGCGATGGACGCGGGAGCGCTGAGTTCCGAAAAGCTAGTGCAGCTCTACCTCGCCCGTGTCGCGGCCTACGACAAAAAGGGTCCGGCAATCAACTCCTTTCTCCATCTCAACGAGAACGCCTTGGCCGAGGCTCGCGCGCTCGACGCGGAACGTGCGTCCGGCAAGGCGCGCGGTCCGCTGCATGGCACGGTCGCGGTGGTTAAAGACGTGTTTGATACCGTCGATATGCCCACCACCGGCGGCTACCTCCCGCTGAAGGGCGTAAAGCCCACCAAGGATGCGTTTGTGATCGCGAAGCTGCGCGAGGCCGGGGTCATTATCTTGGGCAAGACCAACCAGTCCGATTGGTTCGCCACCGGGGCGAATCTCTCCGCCTCCACCCTCGGTGGCAATAGCCGCAATCCTTTCGACCTGAAGCGCAACCCCGGCTGGTCCAGTTCCGGTACCTCCGCTGCCTTGGCCGCCGTTTTCGGCACCATCGGCCTCGGCAGCGAGACTGGCTTTTCCATTCGCACTCCCACAAGCGACGGTAATCTCTATGGCATCGCCACCACGTCGGGCCTCATCTCCCGCGATGGCCAGATGGCGAGTTACCTCACCGGCGAGCGCGGCGGCCCCATGACCCGCTCGATGTACGATCTTGCCGCCTCCTTGGATGTGTTGGCGGGCTTTGATTCCTTCGATATGTGGACCGCGCAGAGCCTCGGGCAGATGCCGGAGAAAACCTACGTATCCTACCTCAACCCCGCCGGCCTGCGCGGGGCGCGCATCGGCGTGCTGGCCGAGAGTTTCGATTTCGGTCCCGCCGAGCCCGAGGTGCTTGAACTGACCAAGCAGGCCATCGCCGTTCTGTCGAAGGCCGGGGCCAAGGTTTACGATCCCTTGGCCTTGGGCATCAATCTCAAGGCCTATTTGCAGGCAAACAGCCTTCCCAGCCGTTACGAACGCATCCACGCGATCAACCTCTACCTCGCGCGCCAAGGTCCGGGTTATCCGTTCAAAAACGCATCCGAGCTCCTGCTCGGGCACGCGGGTATCCAACCGCGCGGATCTGATCGCGCGCTTATCGCCACGCCCATTGACCTGAACCACGATCCCGAATATCGCGCCACGCTCGAGGGCAAGGCTGCCCTGCGTGAAGCAGTCATCGCGCTGATGGACAAGTATCAGCTCGACGCCTTGGTCTATCCCCACCGCCTGCGCCGTCCCACATTGATCGACGAGAAGCACCCGCCCACGGTTTACACGGACACCCTCTCGCTCAGCCCCGCCACCGGTCTGCCAGCGCTCGTCGTGCCCATGGGCTTCACCCCCGATGGCAACCCAGCAGGTTTGGAATTCCTCGGTCGTCCTTGGAGCGAGCCTATGCTCATCAAGCTTGCTTCCGGCTACGAGGCCGAGGCTGGCCCGGTGCGCAAGCTCCCGCCCTCCACCCCCGCTTTGCCAGGGGAAAAATTCAGCTACTAATTTCGTATCCACTTTAATCCTACAACCTATAACCTACCAATCACATGCGCTTCGCCCGCTCACTATCTCCCGCTCTCCTCGCTTGCGTTCTTGCTCTCGCGACCCCTGGCCTACGGGCCGCGACCTTTAACCTCGAAACAGCCACCATCGCCGACATCAACGCTGCGGTCGCCGCCGGTGCTCTCACTTCGGAGAAACTCGTCCAGCTCTCCCTCGCCCGCATCGCCGCCTACGAGGACAAGGGCCCGGCCCTCAACTCCCTGATCCTGGTCAACCCAAGGGCTCTCGCCGAGGCCCGGGCACTCGACGCCGAACGCAAGGCCGGCAAGGTCCGGGGCCCGCTCCACGGTATTCCCATCATCCTTAAGGACAACTTCGACACCGCCGACATGGCCACCACCGGCGGCTCGGTTTTCCTCGAAGGATCCGTGCCCCCCGACGACGCTTTCTCGGTCAAAAAACTCCGCGAGGCCGGGGCCGTCATCCTTGCCAAGGCCAACCTCAGCGAGTTCGCCTCCAGCGGTCGCGGCAGCAACGGCTTCAGCTCCCTCGGCGGCCAGAGCCTGAATCCTCACGATCTCACCCGTGGCCCGGCCGGTTCCTCCGGCGGCACCGGCGCGGCCATCGCGGCTTGGTTTGCCCCGCTCGGTTACGGCACCGACACCGGCGGCTCCATCCGCGGTCCCGCCGCCGCCAACGGCATCGCCGCCATCAAACCCACCCGAGGCCTCATGTCGCGCGATGGCATCATCCCGCTCGGCCTTACCTTCGATACCGGTGGTCCCATGACCCGGAGCGTCTACGATCTCGCGGTGTCGCTCGGCGTCACCGCCGGCCTCGATCCCGCCGATCCTGCCACCGCCACCAGCGTCGGCCGTTTCCACACCGACTACACCAAGTTCCTCGACAAAGGCGCGCTCAAGGGCGCCCGCCTCGCCGTCCTCGCCGACTACGCCGGGGCCGACGAAGGCACCAAGCAAGTCTTCGCCGCCACCCGCGCCCGCCTCGAGGCCGCCGGTGCCACCATTATTGAGATCACGCTCCCAAAATATATCGTCGAGCGCCAGTCGCTGCACAACCTCATGCGCCCGGGAGAGTTCAAGGCCCAGATCGCCGACTACCTCGCCACCCTCAAGCCCGGCTTCCCGCGCACCCTCGCCGAGCTGATTACGCTCTCGGAGACGTTTAAGCCCAAGGCCGGTCAGATCGCCAACCCGAGCCGCTGGGAAGCCTTTAAGGTCGAGGAGGCCGGTCTCGACCTCGATGACCCCGTTTACCTCGCAGTCGCCGCCCACGCCCCCGCCCTGATCGCCAGCCACCTCGAGGCCCTGCTCTACAAGCACCAGCTCGACGCCTTCATCTACCCCACCAGTCAGGAGCCTGCCCTGCCGATCAAGCGCGACTACTCCATCCCTCGTCCGGAAAGCGCCACCAGCATCGCAAATATCACCGGCTTTCCGGATGTGATCGTGCCCGCCGGCGTCACCGCTACGAAGCTGCCCGTCACCCTTTCCTTCCTAGGCGCCGCCTATAGCGAGCCCCGACTTCTGGCTATGGCCTACGCCTTTGAGCAGGCCGCGCCGGCCCGCGTCTCCCCGCCCACCACGCCCGCCCTCCCCGGCGAATCCTTCACTTACTAATTTTTCCCATGCGTCTCATCACACTCGCCGTCGTCCTCGTCATCGCGTGCACGGCCCGCGCCGCTGAGCTTCCGCTCGTCGCTCTTTTTGCCACCGGTGGCACCATCCAGAGCAAAGGTACTCACCGCCTCACTCTCGCCGAATACAATGAGAGCCGCGTCTCGCCCGTAGAGCTCCTAGCCGATCTGCCCGAGCTCAAGTCGCTCGCCCGCATTGAGGTCACCGAGATTTCCAACGTCGGCTCGGGCAGTATAAATACCGAGCGCCTCCTGAAGCTTACCAAAGCCATCACCGCCGAACTTGCCCGCCCCGAGGTCGTCGGCGCGGTTGTCACCCACGGCACCGGCACCCTCGAAGAAACCGCTTTCTTCCTCCACCTAACCGT
>Ga0105045_10001939_pt1 | contig 17158 bp, 13 predicted proteins | sample MAT02_FD_78089 | JGI IMG/M metagenome (GOLD analysis project Ga0105045, IMG submission 78089) | Freshwater microbial communities from Lake Fryxell liftoff mats and glacier meltwater in Antarctica - MAT-02 (megahit assembly) | ecosystem: Environmental > Aquatic > Freshwater > Ice > Liftoff... | reverse complement strand
ATTGGCCATATATTAATGGTGGGGCCAAGTGAAGAAATTGCAGCAAGAGAAAAGTTAGAGCTGCAATCGTCCCAACAAGTCGAGGATCTCTCACCCTTGCGTTCAGAATATATGCAGGTTAACTATGCCAAAGCAGGCGAGTTAGCGGCTCTGTTAAAAACGGACAAAAACTCTATGTTATCGTTACGCGGAACGGTGTCGGTTGATGAGCGCACCAATACCTTACTGGTGCAAGATACAGCCAATAAAATTGAAGAGATCCGCTCACTGATCCGCCGCCTGGATGTGCCTGTTCGCCAAGTGTTAATCGAGTCAAGAGTGGTTTATGCCAACGATGATTTTGAAGATGCCTTAGGTGTCAGATTTAGTTCGGCAGCTAAATTAAGGCCGGGTAATGAGCCGGTGGTGGGTTTTGCGGGGAATATGGTTGGCGCAGATGCAATAGCTCAAGGCGCAACACCGGCTTCACAGCCTTTAGCTGACAGACTTAATGTTAACTTGCCCTCTGTGTTACCCAGTGGCGCCGCCGGTATTGCACAATTTGGCTTAGCGATAGCACGATTACCGGGTGGTACTATTTTAGATCTAGAGCTCATGGCTTTAGAAAATGAAGGATTAGGAAAAATTGTGGCTAGCCCGCGTTTAGTCACCTCGAATCAACAACAGGCTTACATTGAGTCGGGTGAAGAAATTCCTTATCAAGAATCTTCCTCTAGTGGCGCAACCTCAATTGCCTTTAAAAAGGCGGTCTTACGACTGGAGGTGACCCCGCAGATCACGCCAGATGACCATATCATCTTAGATTTGAAAGTGAATCAGGATTCAAGAGGCGTAGTGACCGCAGGAGTGCCAGCCATTAATACCAGAGAAATTCATACGAAAGTATTAGTTGCTAATGGTGAAACGGTGGTATTAGGTGGTATCTACCAGCAGCAAAAGAACCAAAATAAGACTCAGGTCCCCTATTTAGGTAAGTTACCAGTTGTAGGGTGGATGTTTAGGAACGAAACGAATAGTGATCAGCGCAATGAATTACTTATCTTTGTAACACCAAAGATTATTCAAGACGGTATGTCGTAGACTTCCCTCGATTCGGGTCGTCTTCCAATGGTATACTCATGACCCAGTCAAGGTTGAGTAAAATAAGTTTGCAACCTTGCTATTTAGAATTCGCTGCTGCTTAAAAGTTAAATCTCTTGCTTTCGTTGACGTGTTTGCTATCAGTTGATAGGAACGGTTAATGCAAGTTGAATCAAGTTGGAAAAATGAAACGATCAGTGAATCTATTTTTAGTAGGCCCTATGGGGGCTGGAAAAAGCACGATTGGTAAACAACTGGCAAAAGAGTTAAAGCTAGAGTTCTATGACGCGGATCAAGAAATCGAAGCACGCTCAGGAGCCGATATTGCGTGGATTTTCGATGTTGAGGGAGAAGAAGGATTTCGCAAAAGGGAAGTACAAGTCATTGATGAACTCAGCCAACTTCAAGGGATTGTTTTAGCCACAGGTGGTGGAGCCGTGCTCAATGCCGACAATCGAAATCGATTAGCCGCGCGTGGTACGGTGGTCTATTTGTTTACCACCGTTGAACAGCAAATGAGGCGAACGGCGCGAGATAAGCGTCGTCCATTGCTTATTACCGAGACCCCAGAATCAACCCTTAGGGAATTGATGGCCTTTCGTGATCCACTTTACCGAGAAGTGGCCGATGTGGTCGTGAATACCGATGGCCGTACGGTGCGCTCAGTTGCAGCCGATGTGGTCAAGATGTTAGAGCGCGATCAGCTGTAGTTAGCCAGTCTCAGGATGTGTGATGAGTGATGAGCCTGTATGGGTCCATGTGCCAGGTGGCACCTATCCTATTTTTATAGGACATGACTTATTCGCTCATCCAAAGCTTTTTCAGCATCGCATCCAAAGTGCTGTCTGCATTGTCAGCCATCCTGAAATTGCTGCACATTATTTTCCACGCCTCGAAAAAGCGCTGGTGAATGCAGGCGTCAGCAAAATAAACACCCTTCTCATCCCTTCTGGGGATCAGCATAAAACGATAGCCTATGCAGAAAAGATTTGGTCTTTTTTGCTCACCCAACGCTACCATAAAGAGACCACGTTAATTGCTCTTGGCGGCGGTATGTTAGGGGATCTGGTGGGCTATAGTGCAGCTTGTTATATGCGCGGGGTTGATGTGATCCAATGTCCGACCTCTTTGTTGGCGCAAGTCGATGCAGCGATTGGGGGCAAAACAGCGGTTAATCATCCCTTGGGTAAAAATACCATTGGCCTTTACTACCAACCCAAGATGGTTCTTGCTGATCTCAATACACTCAATACCCTACCGGCACGAGAATTTATCGCGGGTTTAGCAGAATTGATCAAATATGGTGTCATTTTGGTGCCCGATTTATTTGAGTGGCTAGAAGCCAATCTCTCCCAAGTGCTTTCTCGCGATCCGGTGTTGTTAGAATATGCCATAAAGGCAGCATGTCAGATCAAAGCGGATGTGGTTGCAAAAGATGAAAAAGACCGAGGTTTGCGTTTGGTGCTTAATTTCGGTCATACCATTGCGCATGCCATTGAAAGTATTTATCACTATGAAAAATATTTGCACGGAGAGGCTGTTGCAATGGGTATGATCGTCGCATTGCGTTTATCCTTAGAGTTGGGACTCGCGCATGCTAATTTGTTAGATAGATTAATTTTAATGTTAACAAAGGCTGGATTACCCACATCCTTGCCAGATGGCATTACGGCAGAGGCAATTTTAGCTAAAATACAATTAGATAAGAAACATTCACAAGGGCAGATCCAGTGGGTGTTGGTTGAGTCGTTAGGTCAAGCACGCATAAGTGAAGAAGTCCCTATTACCACGATTCGTGCCGCACTAAAGGCAAGTGGTGCGACTTTGTAAAAATGAGGTAAGGATACCGTATGCAGAAAAACAGCAAGTCGATAAACTCTGATATTTATATCTCGTCTGCTTGGCGCCAGCATGCGGATTTACTGACCCATCTTTGTCACTTCAGTCAAAATATTTTACTGATTTTAGGACAAGAAGGTGCTGGTAAAACCACCTTTTTTGAGCATTTTGTTAGCAACCCAGGAGCAGGTTTAAAAATCTGCGCGCTACAAGCAGATGCAGATAACACCGTTGAAGAACTTTTAAAAGACGTTGCGACGGGATTTGACCTTCATTGGGAAGGTGCCGATAGCACAACGAAGCAGGTGCAATCCCAGGCCATTGCGGCTTATCAAAAAGCGCATGAAACATGGATGCTCGTCATTGATGATGCGCACCTTCTAGACGATCTGCAGATGGCGGCACTGTTACAACTGGTGCAATTTAACGATGAGGCAAGGCAACAGCTACATTTAGTGTTCATAGGTGGATCATCATTAGAAACCCGCTTATTTTCACCTGACTTAGCGCCATGGGCGCAAGGGAAAGTCTATAGCATTGAATTAGAGCCCTGGACCCTACATGATCTGAAGCGATATTTTTCACTTGAAGACGGTTCAATGTCATTAGCGGCTGAACAAATAGCAGATATTTTTACAAAAACGCAAGGATTACCAGGACGAGTTGTTCATGAGCAGCACTCATTACAGGATCTACTTACCAAAGGGGCGAATACTATGACAAAGCAAAATGCAAAGCGTTGGACACATCCTATTGCGCTTGGCGCTGTTGCAGGTTTTCTATTGGGTGGGAGTTACTTACTGTTCAATAGCACTCAAGAAGAAGAAACCGTTAGTGCACCAGTAAATACTGCACAAGTTGAAAATAATCACCTAGATACCAGCGATGAAAAAATGGCGATGGAAGAAGAGCCCGCTCCCGTAGTATCCACGCAGGAAACAGCCACATTAAGCTTGCCAAAACCTACTGCTGAGGTAACGGTCAATGCACCAATGCAAGCGACGACACAAACGACCATGGTGAATGCACGAACGCAAACGATGCCGGAAACGGCAACGACAGCAGCGATAGCGCCCGCTGTAACAGCGCCTGCAGCAACAACACCTCCAGCCACGATAACGCAGACGGCAGCCCCAATAAGCACACAAGCGTTAAAGAGTGCACTTGTTGAGGCAGTAAAATCTGAGAAACCCAAAAAAGCCCTGAGCAAAGAAGAAGAATATTTGTTGGCGGTTGACAAAAAACACTACACCCTACAGTTAGTGGGGGCGAGAAATGAGAAGAGCTTACACCAATTTATTCAAAAAAATGAATTAGAAGAACATGCTTATATTTACCGCACGAAGCTTTCTGGGAAAGACTGGTATGTGGTGGTACTAGGTGAATATGCCACGATGGATGAAGCAAAATCAGCCGCTTTTGGAATACCTAACCATATCGCAGCCAAGCCATGGATCCGTGAATTCACCAGTATCCACAGCGATATCAAGAAGCAAGGCTAAAAAGCGGGTATTTTAGGCAGGAAACGGGTAAAATGGGGCAATAATTCATTATTAAGTTAGTCTTGTGCCATGAATACTTCGTTTCGCCTGATCCAAGCCCTCAAGCGCCAGCCAGTAGATAGCACGCCAGTCTGGTTTATGCGCCAGGCTGGTCGTTACTTGCCAGAATATCGTGCACTGCGCGAAAAGATGGGCGGATTTTTAAGGATGTGTAAAACCCCTGAAGTTGCCGCAGAAATCACGCTCCAACCGCTCAAACGTTTTCCTTTAGATGCGGCGATTATTTTTTCTGATATTTTAACCATCCCCGATGCCATGGGATTAGGCCTGCATTTTGCTGCCGGAGAAGGCCCTCATTTTCACCATCCCGTGCGAGATCAAAAAGCCGTCGATGCCTTACCCATACCTTGCCCTGAAACAGATCTGGGTTATGTGATGGAAGCGACGCGCCTCACTGTGAGGGCGTGCGAGCAAAAAACACCGGTGATTGGTTTTTGTGGTAGCCCCTGGACCGTTGCCACCTATATGGTGGAAGGCCAAGGCAGTCGTACTTTTGCCATTATCAAAGCCATGATGATGAATGAACCTGCCATGTTGAAAATGCTGTTGCAAAAAGTGGCCAAGGCGAGCTGTCTGTATTTAGAGGCGCAAATTCAGGCGGGCGCGAGTGCGGTGATGGTGTTTGATACTTGGGGTGGTGCATTGTCAGGTGCGACTTATCGCGAGTTTTCCCTCCATTACATGCAAGAAATCGTGAATTATTTAAAATCGAAACCGCATACCAAAGACACCCCCGTGATTTTGTTTACCAAACAAGGTGGACAATGGTTGGAAGCTATTGCTAACACGGGCTGCGATGCGATTGGCATTGACTGGACGCAAGATATTGTGAATGCCAGAACCCGTGTTGGGGATAAAGTGGCCATTCAAGGCAATTTAGATCCCACCGTGCTCTACGCAAAGCCTGAGATCATCCGCCAAGAAGTACGACGCGTGTTAGCCGAATATGGCAAGGGTCCTGGGCATGTTTTTAATTTGGGTCATGGGATTTTTCCTGATGTGAACCCTGAACACGTTAGTGCAATGATTGAAGCGGTAAAAACCTTTAGTCCACAATATCATCTTTAATATAAGCTAAGGATAGTCAGCATGGATCATTATAAAGTTATCTTCCCAGGAACGTTTGATCCGATTACTAACGGTCATATTGAGTTGGTTGAGCGTGCCGCAAAAATGTTTTCGGTGGTGGTGGTTGCAGTAGCAGAAAATGCACGTAAAGCACCCGCTTTTAATATTGAAACTCGGGTTGCTTTGGCCAAGGAAGCGCTCAAATCGATCAAGAATGTTGAAGTGCAAGGTTTTAGTGTTTTATTAGTGGATTTTGTTCGTTCACAAAATGCACGAGGAATTATTCGGGGGTTACGAGCGGTATCCGACTTTGAATATGAATTCCAATTAGCGAATATGAATCGCCGGCTTGCACCTGATATCGAAACCCTGTTTCTCACACCGGCGGAACATAATTCCTTTATTTCCTCTTCATTAGTATACGAAATTGCGCAGTTGGGTGGCGATATCACTTCCTTTGTGCCCCCGGTAGTCGCAAAAGCATTAAGTGATAAGTTCAAGGTGAAATAGATGGCCTTAAAAATTACAGATGAATGTATTAATTGTGATGTGTGCGAGCCTGAGTGCCCTAATCAGGCCATTTCCCAAGGTGAGCTCTATTATGTGATTGATCCAAACTTATGCACCGAATGCGTTGGGCATTTTGACGTGCCACAATGCCAGCAGGTATGCCCGGTGGATTGTATTCCCGTTAATGAAGAGCATATCGAAACGAAAGAGCAATTACTCGAAAAATATAACCAGCTGCAATCAAATAAGACCTGAGCACCCCCGCCATTTTAATTCACGGCAGTCGTGCTTTAGGTTAGGCGCCTAGTTTTCTAGCAATCGGAGTATACTTTAGTACATGACGGTTGAGAGATGGGCGACGGCAACAACACATAAAGCGCGAATGCGAAGAATTTAATCTAATTTGAAAGCCAGTGACTTTAGATAATGATTTTCCGGTAAAAATGGATTGATCGGGTGATCTTTATCAGCGCCTGCTTTACGAACTAATCGAGCAGTGCGTCCTGTTTTAGCAATACCTTTAATAATCGCATCTTGAAATTCATTCGTTGAAGCATGATGTGAACAGGTTGCAATCATCAATATGCCATTTTTTGCTACTACTTGCGCTGCGAGTTTGGCTAATTTTTGATAGCCTTTTAAGCCAACCATTTTCTGATGGGCAATCTTCACAAAAGCAGGTGGATCAGCCAGCACGATATCGAAGGTTTGTTGTTGTTCAATCATTTTGGGTAAGAGTGAAAAAACATCTTCTTGAATAAATTCGCAGGGTGTTGCAAGTTCATTAAGGTCCATCGCGTTTTTGGCAAGTAGCAATGCCTGCTCTGAGCTATCGACAAATGTCACATGCTTGGCTTGGCCCTTTGCTGTTGAGACACCAAAGCCGCCACTGTAAGTGTAAAGATCAAGTACCGTTTTGTCTTTAGAGCGACCGCGTATCCAAAAACGATTGGCGCGTTGATCGTAGAACCAGCCGGTTTTTTGGCCATTAATAGGATCCGCATAAAATGTGAGATCATTTTCTTTCACAAAGAGTAGATCACCTTCAAAAGGAGATGTACCAAGCGTGTGGATACCCAATCCTAGATTTTCGCTCTCACGATTTTTGATATTGTCGCGAAAAATAATATATTGCGGTTTTAAAAGGGTTTGCAGCGCCTTGACCCAAAGTGCTTTGAGTTTTTCCATGCCTGCTGTACTAGTTTGACAAACTAAGGTGTCTGCAAATCGATCGATGACTAATCCTGGAAGGTGGTCGCCTTCAGCGTGAACTAACCGATAATAAGGTTCGCTAATGTGACGCTCGCGACGCGCAAGGGCATCTGAGAACAACTTAATAAAGTAGGCTTCATCGATTTTAACTTTCAGATCTCGGGTGAGAATACGGCAAGCTAATTTGCTGTGGGGATTATAATAAGCCTGAGCAAAAGGTTGATTATTGGTTTCGGTCAAAATAACCAATTCACCTTGTTTGATTCCCATAGGAGGTGTTCGAAGCGCTTCAGTGTATACCCACGGGTAACCTTTTTTTAGACGATCGACCCAAGCGGCTTTAACAGCAAGTTTAAACATGAATGAAATATCAATGAAGGTTTTTTAAAATGTCAGATGATTTTACGCTACCAACGGTTAAAAGCAAAGGAGATTTAACGGTTTTCGACCCTAAAGTGACACTGACCGAGGCTTTCCTTCGCACAGGTTGCTTCACATTCTTTCGTTGGGCAAGGTGTCCACCCATCAGTTTCTTTAAGAGCCAGCTTATTATCTTTGCTTGCGCCTTTGATCACGATCCAGGCATTGTCATCACCGGCAGAGAGCTCGTAGTAACAAGCCACACTTTGTCCATCAAATAGGATTTTAAAGAGCTTTTGTACCGGTTCATCCTCATTTAAAGGGCGTCTTGTATAGTCAACATACCAGCTCAAGCTGCCCTCGTTCCAATTACCACTATTGAGATTTTTGGTAACGGTTTCAGGCGTTGGACAACGAAATTCTTTACCCCCTAATGCAACACCAGCGCTTAAAGCGCTGGTTTGTTTTAGACTGGTCTTCAGTGGATCCGGTGGCGGTGAAGGTGGCGTAATAGTAACTGCAGGTGTTACGGGAAGTTGTGATTGTGAGTTCGCATTTTGTGGTTGATTCAGTTGTTGCACCGGGTGCGCATCAGATGACTTGGGTTCGGCGGCACCTGAAGGGGGCACTGGTGTTGTGGGGGTAGCAGCAGGTGAACTCACCGGCGCACTTGCCTTCTCTTTAAGTTCTTTGGTTAATTTCTCATGCTCAGTGGTGAGTGTATCAAATTTAGTTTGGAGCTCATCTTGCTTTAACGTTAACTCCCGGCTCTTTTGCACTAATGCTTCATTGTCTTTGGTAAGTTGTTTAATTTTTTCCATTGCGCTGTCATATTTTTTCTGAATATCGTTATAACCCTCTTCGTTTTGAGAAGCTTTGCTTTTTAAAAGCTCGTATTCATGATCTTTTTGTGCAATTCGCTTTTGCGATTGGAAGAACAGAATATAGCCACCTATCGTAATCGCAAAGATCACACCTAATATTACCAATATTAATGGTTTAGAGAGAGGAAGCTTATTTTCCATAACACTGCCCTTGTGTAAAAAAGAGACTATCTAGTCTTTATGTCGACAAGAATCACTTTTTCTAAAGGGTATGTATCCATGACTATATTTTTATTCAGTTTACGATGCGAGAAGCGCGCAAACGTCGACCATGGGTGATTAACACAAAAGCCACTAACAATAATAAAAAGCAGGGAAAGCCATATTGAATAAGCAAGGCGGTCAGCAAGTGCATTTGTAGTATTTGGTCTTGATTCGTCGGCTGTGAGAGCGTCATTAGTGCGTCGCCATGTCCTAGCCAGTGAATGACATTTAAGCCAAAAGCCAGATTGCCATAGTTTTCGATGACACCATTACTTAAAAACCGACTGTTGCCGATAATCACGTCTCGTTGGGTTGTTTGTGGGGTAAGAGGGTGTTTTTTGGTTAAACTGAGTCCCAACGTTAATGGCCCTGCCACTTCTTGTTTTTCAGGCTCAAATGCAAGTTTGCCGCTTAATGCGCCTGTTTCGGTCCAACTACTTTCATGCGAGCGTAGCAACCATTGAGAGTCCCAATCGTTATTGGGTTGTTGGCTTAAGGCAACTGAAAAAGGAAAAGCGGTCAGGGTTTTGGGTGGGGCAAAAGGCATGCTGGGATACGTGTCAATGATGGTGATAGCAGGATGTGGGGTGCCCAATTGGTGACCGTGTGAATCAACGATGGTGCCAGGTAACGCAGTGACATGAAATAATTCCGACAAAAAAGGCTGATGATGTGCGTCTTTATCCAAGAGCCACAATAAACTTCCACCTTGAAAAAGATACTCGGCTATGAGCTTTTCTTCTTGCGCGAGGAGTCCCACTTTAGGAGCTGCAATAATGAGCAAACGCGTATTATTTGCTATTAAGGGTGTTTTTAAAAGCGACAGGGCTTGCACTTTAAGCCCTTGATTTTGTAGCGCGACACGCAAGAGGCCATAATCTGTAGCGCTTGTTCCGAAAGGATCGGGTTCATTATGACCTTGTAAAAAAACAACCCATTGATGCGCAATATTGCACAACGTAAACAAGCTTTGACTCAAGGTATGTTCATTGAGTGGGTTTTGCAAAAGATCGACAATCACATTCTGATCACCTATCAATATTTTTAGGGCTGGCCCTTGGTAGTCGCTGCTATGCGTATAAGGCTCAGCTTCCCAAAAAAGGTCGATGTTTTTTTTGATATTTTGATATTTTGCGAGTAGAAATTCGGCTTGATGATAGTTTTCAATATCGGTGCTGTACAACACCACGGTGATGGGTTCTGAGACTTTATTTAACAAGGATACCGTTGTGTCAGATAAGTGTTGAGTTGTCGCCATGTTTGAAGAAAAGGGGTATTTTTTTGCAACATAAAAGCAAGTGATGCAAAGAGTCAGAACTGCGCATCCTAGCAATAGCTCTTTTAATAGTTTAGTAAAGAATGTCATCTGGGTACCTGTTTTATTTTGTAAGCTATTAAGCGAGTGCTCATTAGCAGCCAAAAAGTGGTAAAAATCACATAAAATAGTATATCGAGACTTTGAAAATGCCCATGTAATAAATGAAAGCTGTGGCCTAATAAAGAGAGATCACCTGTTGGCACGGTCCGATGGCTAAAAGGGCTGAGCCATTCGATGAGTAGCCACATCATATTGCCGACAACGGTAATGCCAATAGCCAGAAGGGGCGATGAAACAAGACAAGAGACAAAAAGCCCAAAGCTCACTAATGCAGAGCCAACCGCCATCGTTGCCACGCATCCGCCCAAAATGATTTGCCAATCTACGGTTGCTTCGATTTGCAGAGTGAGTATCATAAGCAACATTGCGCTTAGAATGAGTAATATCACCCCAAGAATACTCACATATTTCCCCAAGACCAGTTGTAAAGCGCTAACAGGATGGGTTGCCCATAAATAAAAGGTTTTTTGCTGAAATTCAACGCTAAAGGCATTGGTTGTAAAAACGGGCAAGATAAACGCCAATACCAGAATGCCCCAACTGAAAAAGGGTTTAATGACTTCTAAGCTTAAGCTGGCATGCCGAGAGCCTTGCACCAGCGCATTTTGCATGAGGGTTAAATAATCGACCAACATGCGATAAAAAAATAGCCACAACAAGCCCATCGTTAGTATCATAATTAACGAAGTAATTGGATGCCGGAATAATTTAGTGCTCTCAAGCCGTGCTATCAATAAGCTCATTAATAGGTAACCTTCTTGTTTCCAAATGTAATTGCCCTTCATGTAAGAAGAAAACTTCATCGCATAAAGACGCTATTTCACTCACGTGATGCGTAGAGAAAAGAATCAGTTTGTTCGGATCTCGTAATCGACTCAGTAACTCCCACACGCTCTGGCGCTGCTTGGGATCTAATAAACTACAAGGTTCATCAAGGATGAGCACAGAGGGCTCGTGCATGATGCAGGCGAGCAGATTAATCCGCTTTTTTTCGCCATCCGATAATTTACCAAAGAGCTTGCTTTTAAAATGGGTGATCTGATGGGTTGCCATGAAGAGGGATACTTTTGCCATGGGAGCAGGGCATTGTTGCAATTGGCTAAGCCACCGTAAGTTTTCTTCAACGGTTAAATGGGCATAAAGACAAGGTAAATTAGGTAGATAACCAATCTGGGTTTTTTGGTTGCTTTGATAAAGGTTCTTGCCATTTAACAGCACTTTACCTTGATGGGGCTGATAGATGCCGGCCAGGATACTAAGCAAGGTTGACTTGCCGCAACCGTTTGCGCCAGCTAAGGCGATGATTTTTCCTGGCATAAAGTGCGTATTGAGGTTGGCGAAGAGGGTATGGCCCCGTATTGCGAACCCTAAATCGTTAAGTTGTAGTCCTTTCATCACTTTGAACCAAGCAAGCTAATAGTATTTTTAGTATACTTGAGCCCATTGTAGAGAGAAGCCCATATTTTTTGTTAGTTAATTGAATTTCAGGGGTGAGTGTATGTTTTATGGTTTGTGCAATTTACCGTGGTGGGGTTACCCGCTTGTTTTGCTCGCACTGACGCATGTGACTATTTTAGGCGTCACCATCTATTTGCATCGACATCAAGCGCATCGTGCGCTAGAGATGCATCCGATTCTCAGCCATTTCTTCCGCTTTTGGTTATGGTTAACCACGGGGATGATCACGAGAGAATGGGCAGCCATTCATCGTAAACACCACGCAAAGTGTGAAACAGTTGATGATCCACATAGCCCGCAAGTGATGGGCTTGCCCCTTGTGATGTGGCATGGCACCGAATTGTATCGTCGTGAATCACGCAACTTAGAAACGCTTGAACGTTATGGTCAAGGTACCCCCAATGATGCGCTAGAAGGGTTTTATCAGCGCAACTCCAAGAAAGGCATTATTAGCATGTTGATACTCGACGTGCTGCTGTTTGGTGTACCGGGTTTGGCAATCTGGGCTTTGCAAATGGCCTGGATCCCGTTTTGGGCAGCCGGTATTGTTAATGGTGTCGGGCATGTTTGGGGTTATCGTAATTTTGAGTGCACCGATGAGGCGCGCAATATTAGCCCTTGGGGCCTTTTTATTGGCGGTGAAGAATTACACAACAATCACCATACCTACCCAACCTCTGCCAAAATGTCAGTAAAATGGTGGGAAATTGATTCAGGCTGGTTCTATATTCGTTTGTTTGAAATGTTAGGCTTAGCAAAAGTGAAGCGCGTTGCGCCAGAACCCCAGCTTGAGCCAGGCAAAGCGCAAGTGGATATGGAAACCTTAAAAGCGCTGCTACTGAACCGTTTTCAAATCATGGCGCGCTATTCCCGTGAAGTGATTGCGCCGGTTTTTGCGCAAGAGGCCCAAAAAGCAGATCAAGGCCAATTGAGCTTTTTTAGCCGTGCTAAAAAGCTGTTGGTGCGAGAGTCTTCTTTATTAGACGAAGCCGCCAGACAGCGATTAGAGCAGTTCTTAGAGTCCCATAAGCCAATGCTAGTGGTTTATCAGTTCAAAGAGCGTTTACGAGACCTGTGGGCACAAACCAGCTTGAAAGAAAAAGAAATGGTTGAAGCGTTACAGAAGTGGTGCGCCGAGGCAGAAGCGACTGGCGTGAGTGCACTTAAAGACTTCGCGACATACATCAAGAGTCTGACCTTAAAAACGGCGTAGCACTTGTAAGGGGCGGCATCAAAGCCGTCCCTTACATAACCTAAAATGCAGACATAAAAAAACCCGCTAGTTGCGGGTTTTTTTTAGCTAAACGTTAGAAACGTTAGCGCATTTTTTCTTCGTTAAAATCCACATGCTTGCGCACAACGGGATCATAACGTTTCATAACCATTTTCTCTTTTTTATTCGCTTTATTTTTGGTGGTCGTGTAAAAAAAGTGCGAAGCGCTAGAGCGCATAATAACTTTGATTGTTTTATCAGCTGCCATTTCTGCTTCCCCTTAAACCTGTGCACCGCGGCTGCGCATTTCAGCCAAAACGACTTCAATGCCTTTCTTATCGATGGTACGCATACCACGAGTAGACACTTTTAAGCTGATAAAGCGATTTTCATCGGCTAACCAAAATCTTTTTGTATGCACATTCGTTTGAAACGTACGTTTCACTTTTTTGTTACAGTGCGCCACATGATTGCCACGAGCCGTACCTCTTCCCGTGACCATACACACTTTTGCCATGGTCTTTCCCCTTAAGGTCCTATTGAGCCAGACTTTATATCAAATTCTACTGGGTAGAGCAAACAATCCCCCTGTTTTGCGCCTAAGATACTCATTTATAAGTTATTTATCTTGTGTAAAAGCAAGGAAAGAGCGGAACTTTATTCAATAGAAGGTGGTCTACTCACAAAGAATTGGATTTTAATACGTGCTCATTCAACGAAGAGGTGTCAAATGGCTAATAATGGAGTTACTGGTATAACGAATGCGCTATTAAGTGCTTATTACGACGCCAGCCAAGCTAAAAATCAAAATGGGTACAGCACAGAGGCTACTAAAAGCTTGGCAGAATGGGGTCGTTCTAAAGACTTTAGCAATGATGATATCCAAATCGCTCAAATCCAGTTTTTGGCAGATATTGTGACAGGCCGAAAACCAAAGCTTGCATATGAACAGATAGACTTCTATGTGGGCCCTTTGCTTTCAATGATAAAAGAAGGGGATAAACCCGGTACTTCTGCCGCTTATAAACAAGTAATCCATCAAATACGACAAGATTCTATTTTAAAGTCTCAAATGATACGCATGCAATCGCGCCCACTTTATGAAACGGCTGAAGTGATGATGAATTATTACAAACGATTTAACGCAATGAAGTTAAGTTTACAAAACGAAGCAGCAATTATGGCGGGCAATGCGGGCTTAACTCAAGCAATGTACCAAAAAGCACTCACATCGGTTACGAATTTGTCTGGGGTCTATGAAAATAAGTATGCAGGGTTGACCCCCGAGCAAAAGACATTGTTTGACAAATTATTAAGAAATCAAAAATATTTTTCACCAGACAATCAAGCAATATTAAAGCGGCCTGCTGAAATAAGAGCGACAAATCCTGATGTCATATTGAACGAAGAATTATTAACAGAACTTGAATATAAACAAGCCGTTCAGTTAATGAGCGATTTTGCGTTGTTTGAAGAAAAAGATGTTCAGCCATTAGTGGATGCCATGTCACTATATCAGTGCCTCATGACAGCAGATTTATTGAAAAAAGAGCCTGCAGCAAACCAATTTGCGATGTCAACCTATAGTGAATTATTTCAAGCGGCAATGCGACACCCTATGCTACTTGAGAGCTTAGTTAAAGCGGCAGGAAAAGTAAAATCCGCAACAACGCAAGGACCCAATGCTATTATAGACGATGCCACATTAACGGCAGGTGAAGCGAGTTATCAACAAACCCGGGAGATGGTATTAAAAGCTAACTATAGTTTTGGCGACAATTTTATGTTAGATGGTGCTGCGGTTAGCGAATTTATCATATTAAATAAAGAAGCTAAAGAAGCTAAAGCAGTTAAATTAGACAAACAACAAAAAGAGCTAATAGATAAAATAGCCAGCGTCATGCAAATGTTTCGTGAGGCAAATAATCAGTATTATTTGAATCCATCAGCCGAAAATATGGCAAACTTTAAAACGGCATTCCAACAATTACAGAACTTAAGTTTTGAGTTAGGCACTTACAAAAACCAAGAAGCTTTAAATTCAGCAGCCAACGACCAGGCTTTAATAGGTAAAGTTCACGCCGAGACTAAGAAAGAACCGTCGGAGATTATGGTAGGCGCAATAACGGCGATTAACGAAGGTGTTTTGTTGTACATCAGAAGGAATGAATTTGATACTTATCGTGGTCAGCAAGTATCGGCTTTAATGCTAAGTCAATCGAAATTTAATTATTATCAAAATGATGAACAATTGAAAATGCTGTTAAGTGATTTTAAAGGGATTATTCAAGCCTTACTTAATGGCAATCCTCAAACAGACCAGGAAAAAATGGATTATTTTAAAAAGGTGGTCGAGGCAAAAGAGCTCATTGAATCAATGAAAGCTCGTACCAAAGAAGTGCAACAATACAATAGGGAACAAGGCATAGAAGAAAAGATCTTAACAAATCTAACTGCTGCCGATCTTGTAGCTGATGCCGCTCCTGTTCCAGCTTCAGCTTCAGCTTCAGCCTCAGCCTCAGCCTCAGCCTCAGCCTCAGCCTCGGCAGTGTTGCCAGCTGCAGCTGCTGTGCAAGCCGAAGAACCAAGACCTAGTGAAAAAACGTTTGGTAACATTAAAGTTGATTTTAAAATGGCGTCGAGCGACGAAAGAAAATCCATAAAGGCAGTGCTAAGAAGTCATGATGCCGTTTTCATGAAAGAAGCACAGATCCCTGTTCATTTTCAAATAGTAGAAACAAAGAAAGCGCTCGGGATAAAAACAGGATTCGTTGTCAAGGATGATAAAGGCCAAAATGTGTTACATATTGTTGTTGATAAAAACAACATTCGGATCCGCGAATTAATGGATAGCGAGCTCTCCGATGATCAAAAATTACAGTTAATACACCACATTACTCAACGGTTAAGGAAGCAAGAAGTTCAACCAACCGTTAGTTCAACTGACATAAACAAAGTCAGAAGTTTAAACGAGATCAGCATTAACGAAGGTCAAGAAGCTTATCTTCAAACATCCGAAGAGAGAAAGGCTATACGCAAGCAAATTGAAAGCGATTATACGACTAGCAAGGAAACCCCTGTCATTAAGATTAAATGTGCAGGGAACTTGCCAGCTCAAATCCGTGTTAAATTTCAGTCGGTTGTCGCAGATGGTTCTTTTGTGCCCAGTTTAGTTTGGGATTCTCAACCTGGCGAACAAAGCCCACTGAGTGGTTTTAAAATTGATATCACAACCGATTCACCCTTAGTTGCTATTAAGCAATATGAGGCGGCATTAAATGCGGGAATGGCTCCCGTATTGAGTGCTGACGCCAAGAAAAAAGTTGATGTTTATGAAAAAAAACAACTCGATGGCACCAGCGCGGATAAACACGTTAACATTACCTTGCCAGCAACAGGTTTGCAAATACTTGAGCGTATCAAACAAGCCAGCAAAGATGGCTTGATGGTACAACTTGGTGCAAGTGAGGCAGAGATTTTGAAAAAATATATTGCCACCTTAAAACGCGATGCCCCGACCCTGCAATATGACGTGCCCTTAAAGCACCCTTATGCGGCGGTTATGGTTACCAATTTGCTGGGTATGGGATTGTTGCCGAATAGGCAAGCTTTGGAAGGTAAAATGGGTTCTTTGCGAGAGATAATGCGCGAAGATGCGTTGCAAAATAATTTGCCAATCGTGATTGATAGCGGCAATATTGCACGGGATTTTGTGGCAATAAAGGCAGCTTATGAAGATTTAGGCAGAGTCGCAAAAGTTTCTGAAATGAATTTGAAAGCGTTAAAAAAAGATGCAGCAAAGGGTGAATTGCCAGTGATTGATTTAAAAAACATCCCTGCAAAAGAACAAATAGCAGCCGCGATAAGATTTGCTCAACTTGGCATTGATACCAGGTTGAGCACCCCGGTTCCTCAGGGCACTCAAATATTCATTAGCTCAAAAAATGCAGAACATGCAAGGATCTTGTTTGAACGATATGTCAACCAAGGATTTAAACCGCATATTTTTGACAAAAGAGTTGTGATGTTATCAGAAAGTGGAAAAGGCATTACCATTGAAGGAAAGGATCCTAAAATTATTTTTGAACGCATGACTTATTGTGTGCAAGAAGGCTTAAAAGTGTTGCTTAACCCTGAGCAAAAAGAACTCATGCGAACCTTTAGTGAAAAGCATTCGCCAAATCTACCTATTCATGGACATAGCTGGGACACAGTTAAACACAACATTGAATTAGCTAACCAATTGGGTATGGGGATCCAGAGTGTAACGAAGGTAGCGCAAGCGGCTTATATTAAAGCGCAAATAGCTGCTAAAGATAAGAATCAACCTGATATGCCGCGGATTAATATAATGCCTATTCAAAAAACCGAAGCGCGTTTTTTGCGCAGT
>Ga0105045_10001938_pt1 | contig 17159 bp, 14 predicted proteins | sample MAT02_FD_78089 | JGI IMG/M metagenome (GOLD analysis project Ga0105045, IMG submission 78089) | Freshwater microbial communities from Lake Fryxell liftoff mats and glacier meltwater in Antarctica - MAT-02 (megahit assembly) | ecosystem: Environmental > Aquatic > Freshwater > Ice > Liftoff... | reverse complement strand
TCCCAACTTCTTTTACAAACAATTATCTGCATAACGACATTTTTTTTGTGGCTGTGAATTTCCTTTCCAAACGACTATCTGCGCAACACTATTTTTTTTATGATACACCTTTAGATTTCAGAAAAAAGCGAAAGCAGGGCTTTCGCACTCCAAATTTTGTATGGCTTCAAACTTTTCATCATAAACTTCTAGTTATCTTTTGGTAACATTAAATTCCGCATACATTCTTCAATGCTAGTCAGTGTATTTTCAATTCGTTTATTTTTTTCTTCCAATAATTTATTGTCATCTTGCAATTTTTTGATCATTCTTTCCACGTCAGGTGGGATAGCAGGTGAGATAGGCGGACATAAATGATAATGACTCTCTAACGGTGCAGATTTCGACTTTTCATCAGGTAAATTAATAATTGGAAGTAAAGTTGGTGATGTCATTGCATAGCTATCTTGGTAAAGGAGTTGTGGACCCTGCGGACCTTTATCTTTACGCCAATTAAATGAAATTTCTTTATGGTGTTTTTGTCTATCTGCAAGCGAACTTTTATAAAAAGTGGCTTCTTCGATATTATTGAAAAATAAATATCCATATTTTTTTGATTTACTTGTTACTTGATGAGAATTTATTTTTTTTTGATATTGATATAAAGTTTCATAACGCACCTCATTATAACAAGGATAAGCGACTCCCGCCTTCTCAAATAATCCTGTAGTCGTCCATTTTCTATCTGCATGTGTTTCAATTTCATGTTTTTTTCCCTTACCTTTGAAAATATGAGGAAGTATAGCATAAATTTTTCCCAAGTCTTCCTTGCCCGATTTTGAACCTTTCATCAAATTGTAGCAAAGTCTAGAGATCCAATCTTCTACAATAGTCTCAGCGCCTTGAAAAGTACAAAAGCGTAATTGCATTTGTAATAGATAAGTTAAAGAAAAAGCAATATTTCTGTTTCTCTCCTCTATAGCTGTTAAGCCCCCAGAAAGATTGGTCGCTGCTTGTTTAAATTCTCGAGTTTTTTTCCAATCTCTATATTTTTCCCAACCTAGTTCTGAAGTTGTTAAGAAGGGAAGAGCAATTAAAGGAATAATCGCACCTGCACCAAAGAAAAAACTAGCAGCACCTCCGACGCATTGTGAAATATTATTTAAATAGATGAAGGTTTGTGAAACTAAATCCTCTTTCCAGCTTGTGGAGTGAGCCACAAGTCCACTGTTTAGACTTTGCAGTGCAATAGTAAAAGCCGTTAATTTATTCAAAGTCATATAATAAAAATTTTCTATTGACCTTCTTGGATCACCTTCATCAAGCTTAAACAACTCATCTAATTTTTTTTTCATCAACCTTGTTTCATCAAAATGTGCTTTTAAAAGTGTCATTTCTTGATCTAAAAAATTTAAACGCTCATTTAAAATCCCACAGATAGAATCTTGACATTTAGATTCTCTTTTAATCAATTTATTGTTTAATGCAGCAATTTCACTTTCTTTTATAGCTAATTTTTTTTCTAATTTATTAATTTGCATTTGATGATGTTTATGAAATTCATTGGTTTCATATGGACCTAAAGGTAAAGAAAAAGAGTCACAAAATTCAGATAAATAGTTGTTAACAGAAACAGCTAGCCGTGGAGAATCCGGGTGATGGGGAGATTGTCTAATTTTTGCAATAGTTCTTAAAGAGTTTTTAAGTAGTTTTCTACTTTTATGCAACGGCGAACTTTTTGTTAATTCTTTTTGTTTGACTTTTCGTTTTGTTATTTTGTGTTTTTTCAAAATTACAGGTATGATTTCCTCATCTTGAGAAGTTCCAAATTTAAAAAAATCTAGTGAAAGAGATTGTCGCCGACGTTCTTTAATTGTATGTGAAGAAAAATTTCCAACAGGAATACGACGTGAAGACTTTCTTAAATCAATGGGTTCTTCTTGACTATATGTTTCAGGATCATAACAAACTGAATTATCTTTCGTTAAAGCTAAATCAGGTTGTGAAACTGAAGTTGAAATTTTTAACATTGTGCTCTCCTTTCATAAAATGAATAGACATTGCCCCTTCCGTAAATGCTTATGTTCCAAATATTCCCACGCAACTTTAAATTCAGAAGAAATTAAAAAAATCGAAAGTTAAAGCGTAAAGCGTGGTGAAATATCTAAAAATTAAATTGGGTATTCAAAGAAAGTGTCAAAAAGGGGTAGTAGGTTCCTTTTTTTCATAAAAGCATAGTTCGGATTTTATCACAAATGTAAAAAAAATATTTTAATTCTTGAAACAAAGATTTAAGAGATAAAATTAATGTTTTTATTTTCTATTTTTGCTGGTCACGTAGTGCTTGAATATAAGAAACTAAAGGTAAATTCTGCTCTCCTTCCAGTAAATTCCAACAATTCGGCACCATTAAAAAACGTTCAGCTAAATTTTTGGCCCATACTAAATCCAGGGGTTTTTTTAAACTCATACAAAATTTCATTAACTCCTTAAAACTTGCTAAATGAAAAGTTTTTTGCGAGCAATACCAGTTTATACAATTTGTTGTATTAGCAGATTGCCAATCTATTTTTACCATTAAAATGATAGCTTCAATTAGCCCTTTACTATGTGGAAAAGAATCATCTGCCCATTCACCTTGTTCTATCTTTTCTCTATAGACTTTGAAAAGTTGATAAACATCATTATGATCTATAGGTTGGTTAGCATCAAATTTACGATGTAAGAGATTAAAAATATCGTCAGCCAACTTAGCATGAAATGTTAGCTGCTTTTTAATCCATTTGATTATTTTGACATGCTCAATCTTAGACTTATACCAAAATAAATGTAATAAACTTTCCATGATTTTTTCATTTTTTAAATCAATTATTTCGCTTTTTCCTAAAGTCGCAAATAAATCAAGAAAATTATCTGGATGTTGACAGGTAGCGTTAGGTTGGTAACTTAATGGAACATCCACAGAAATATTTGCAAATAGTGCAATCAGAGTGAGTTCATTACAACCTTGTGGATCTTCTATAAATTGTTGTAGTTTTGTTTTCTTATTTTGAGGTTTAGCAAAATAGGATTGGCTATTTTGAATTATTTGTGAATTTGTCCTTTCAAGTACTTTTTCAAACATTTCTAGAGAGCGACCGCGTGATATCGCTCGAGTAGAATAAGATTTTTTTGAATCTGTTGGAGCTTGTTTCTCTAACATTTCTGCCGTACACGTATTATTAGATGGCAAATCTGCCAATGAAGTCTGTGCCCGAATCGTTCTTTTAGGTGCACTGAGCGTGCATGTAGAATAACTTTTAGGGAGCGGATTTCTTGGAGCAAGATCTTGTTGCTTAATTGCTTGTTTATCATTCGAATCAGGTATTTCGACGTTATTATAAAATTCAGAAATAACTATTTCTGGTATATCTGCTATATTTTCTAACTCAAAAATTAAATTTTTACAAATATCGCGTGAGGAATGCATTCCAAAACCATCTAAATGGTTCTTAAAACAGTCTAGATATTGGTCGATTTTTTTAAATAAGTACCATTCTTTTTTTTGCTTTTCTTTTTTATTGGTACGCATAACGTGTAATGCTTGAGATAACATACAAGCATTTTCATAATTAAATTTATTTTTTTTGTTAAATTTGTAAGAAATTTTAATAATTGTACTAAATGATAATTTCTCAAAATCTTTTTTTAAATTCTCAAATGCCTCTTGAGTAAAAGCTTTAATTTCACCACTTTTTTTATTATAATAAATATATGCCGAATTTTTATATGCCTCTTCAACCGAATTAATAAAATCTGAACATTTTAAGCCTACAAATTGCATAAAAAAACCTTTTTTTGATTTGTTTGGAAAATGAACGAATTTGTAAAAAAAGTCGTGTAAATGCAAAATTAGCATTTAAAATAAAATTTTGTCAATTAGAAGAAAGAAAAACAAAAATTACGTTTTTAATATAATTTTTGTTTATACAAGCTGTTTTTTTTAATGAAAAAAATCAAAAAAAAATAATCTAATTAATTTTTTCTAACTTGGGTACATAACAATTGACTAGAGCATAAGATAAAATAGCTGTTGATACTCCAAAAGAAGAAACGATTAAAAAAAATGTAGGCCAGCTCACCATAGAAGCTAATAATCCTCCATTAAAAGCAAATAAATCGGATTTCATCATAAAAATAGACCAAAGAAGAGCATATTGAACAGCTGCAAAATACTTGTCACACGTTTTCCAAAGAAAATAAATAAATATAGCCATGGCAGCCCCACCTGTGAGATATTCTATAGCAGTTGTAATGTAAAGTAAGGGGATTGACTTACCCACTACCGCCATTAAATAATAACAGAAAAGGGAGCTAGCATGAATTAAACCGACAAAAGCTAAGGGTTTTTCTGGATTTTTACCTTTGACAAATTTCCCTGCTAGAAATGCCCCTAAAATTGTTGCGATCATTCCCCATAATTTTGATGCAGTTGCTAATTCTGTCTTATCAAAGCCTAAATCTAAATAAAAAGGCCCTTCCATACTTTTAGCCATATGGTCGCCAATTTTAAATGTGAGGAGTAAAAATAAAATAAGAATCCAATTATTTTTTTGAAAAAAGACCCTGCATGGCTGTTGAATTGTTTCTTGCCAAAAACCTGCAAAAATATGCTTGTATTTTGAAAAGGCATATTGCTTTTCTTTCAAAATCATTTTGGATTTGAAGGGTTCAGGATATAGTGCAACTAGAAGTGCAGCGATAATAACAAAAATAGCTATCGTAAGAATTGCAACAGGCCAATCGAAAATAGCAGAAAGAAATAAAACACATGAACCTGCACAAATTAAGCCTATTCGATAACCTGTTAAAATGTAAAAAGATCCCATTCCATATTCATCTTCATTTAAGCTTTCAAGCTCATAGGCTATTCCAATAATGTGCAAACAACTAGAAAAGAGAAGTAGCATAAATAAACAGAGTGCTAGCAACCAGGGAGATTCGGCAGGTGAAATTAAACTTAGAAATATTAAAGAAAATGAGATACCTATTAATGAGAATAACAACCATCCTTTACGAGGTGAATGTGAGAAAAAAGGTAGTGTAAATTGATCAACTATAGGGCTCCAGACAATTTTAAGGCAAAAAGGAACCCCAATTAAAGCATAGGTACCTATTAACTCCTTACTAAAACCTGCTTCAGTCAACCAAATGGATAAAGTTGATCCAGATAAGGGGATTGAAAATGCATTAGCCATTCCAATAAAAAATAAAATTAAATATAACATTTACAAAACCTATGTATTGAATAAAGAAATATTATGAATAGTTTTAATTTTTTTGTCACTTGATGAAAAAGAAAATTTATTATTTTTATATAAAATCTCATTTTTCTTATTTAATTTTGAAGTTTTTCAACATCATTCATTTATTAAATTCCTTCATTTAACAATTTTAAAGAAAGAAACTTAATTTTTTTGTCATTACTCGCACCAGCTCAGTTAATATTTATTAATATTTTGCTTTATAGCATTTTCTCAATCATTTTTATTTAAAAGTAATTTTATAAGAACAATTTCTAATGAAATTCCAATAAAGAAAAAACCTACAAAATCTAAGAAATGCATGCCCATAGTGGAGGCCTTTTTTTGAAAACTTCTATTTTAATTGTCCAAAAAAATGCTATAATTTGCACAAGTTTTTTAAATATGACATAAAAAATTTTATATTTTTAAAATTTTTGAATCCGCAAAAATGATAGGCAAAATTAAACCAAATAGTTGAATACCATGATTTCAGTCACACAACTTTCTATGCGCTTCGGTGCGAAAATTTTATTTAAAAATACAAATATTCAATTTAATTCAGGCAATCATTATGGCTTAGTCGGTGCTAACGGAAGTGGTAAATCAACATTTTTAAAAATTTTAGCCAATGATATTTCTGCAGAAACCGGACAAGTGACTATTTCTCCTCAACTCTTAGTAGGAACGCTGAAACAAGATCAATTTCTGTATGAAAATGAAATGATTATTGAAATCGTCTTAAGAGGCAGAAAAAAACTATGGGACGCTTTACAGAAACAAAAAAAACTTTTAGAGCATCCTACTTTCACTGAAATAGAGTGTGAAAATTTAACGGCTTTGGAAAAAATTATCCAAGATCAAAACGGATATTCAGCTGAGTCCGAAGCTGCAAAACTTTTAGAGGGACTAGGAATTCGCGCAGTCTACCATCAGCAACCTTTAAGTGTTCTATCTGGGGGGTATAAATTAAGGGTGTTGTTGGCTCAAGTATTATTTGGTCAGCCTGATATTTTACTCTTAGATGAACCAACGAACCATTTGGATTTGTTTTCTATTAAATGGCTGGAAGGCTATCTACGCAACTTTCCAGGTACATTATTAGTCACTTCGCATGACCGAGACTTTTTAAATGGGATCAGTGATCATATTGTCGACTTTGATTACGGGACCATTAAAAATTATAAAGGAAATTATGATGCTTTTCTTCATTTGAAAGAACAAGAGCGAGAATTAAAAGAATTAACTTTTGCAAAGCAAGACAAAAGAAAAAAAGAATTACAAGATTTTGTCGATCGATTTCGTGCCAAAGCAACAAAAGCACGTCAGGCTCAATCACGTGCACGCATGGTTGAAAAGCTAGAAGATGAGATGGATTTAGTCGATTTCACTCCAAGTTCTCGAATACATCCCAAAATCATTTTTGAGCCCTTGCGAGCCACCGGCATTATTGCTCTAAAAGCTAAAGGAATTTCCAAGTCTTATTCAGGTAAGCAGGTGTTGGAAAATGTTTCATTTGAATTAGAAAGGGGAGAGCGGTTAGCAATCATTGGACCAAATGGAATTGGAAAATCAACCTTACTAGAAATTCTTACTCAACAGGCTCAAAAAGATGCGGGAGAGTTCGAGTGGGGATTTGCCGTGCGTTTTGCATACTTCCCGCAAGACTATGCACGGGAACTTTCTGGAAATATCAGTCTTTTAGATTGGTTAGGGCAATTTGATCGAGATCTCCCACAAGAAAAATTAAGAGAGATCCTAGCACGTGTTTTGTTTTCTGGTGAAACTGTTAATCAATCTATTCAGACTTTAAGCGGAGGCGAAAGTGCGCGTCTCATTTTAGCAAAACTCATGTTACAAAAACCAAATGTGTTGATTTTGGATGAGCCTACAAACCACTTAGATATGGAAGCAATCGATGAGTTGTCTCGCGTCTTGCAAGAATTTGATGGAACGGTCTTATTGGTCAGCCATAACCGCTATTTTGTTTCTCATATTGCTACACGCATTTTAGAAATTACATTTCAAGGTGTCAAAGATTTCCCTTGTACATTTGCAGAATATCTCGAAAAACAAGAAAATGATTATCTTTCTACTCAAAAAGCTTTAAATCGAAGATATGAAGATGAAAATTTAACTGAAAAAACCTCAAATTTAAACAATAAAGAATTCTCTTACGAATCACAAAAACGCTTAAAAAGCTTAAAAGCACAATTAAAAAAACAAATGCAACAAGCCGAAGAAGTATGCCATCAACTTGAAGAAAAAGTAAAAAAAATTGAAGCAACTTTGGCTTCGGAAGGTTTTTATCAGACGTCTTCTCGAGAAGAGCAACAAAAAATATTAGATCAAAAAAATATTTTAGATGAACAACTCATGCTTGCGATGGAAAAATGGGAAAAAGCCATGCAAGCTCTTCAAGAAGTCGAGGAAGTTTAAATGACAAAAATGAAAATAATGATTGTGGGGGGAGGACCTGCCGGTTTTTTTGCTGCCATTTCTGCTGCTAAAAATTATCCCCAGCACGAAGTCATGCTAATTGAAAAAAATCGACAGCTTTTATCTAAAGTACGTATTTCAGGTGGTGGGCGCTGCAATGTGACACATGCCTGTTTTGACCCGAGCATCTTAATTAAGTCCTATCCACGTGGCGGAAATGAACTACGTGGACCTTTTACACGTTTTCAAGCTTCAGATACAATCCGCTGGTTTGAAGAAAAAGGTGTAAAATTAAAAATTGAAGAAGATGGGCGTATGTTCCCCACGACAGATCAATCAGAAACAATTATTCAATGCCTACAAAAACATGCGCAATTGCATGGCGTTAAAGTTGTTATAGAGAAAGGATTAAATAAAATTATCCCTCAAAAAGAAGGTTTCCTTGTAGAATTATCTGATGGAACAGAAGCTTTTTGCCATCGCATTCTATTGTCCACAGGAAGTCATCCCAAAACGTATGAGATTGTTCAAAAACTTGGTCACACTGTTATTCCACTCGTTCCCTCACTATTTACATTTAACATTCCTGACTCTCCCTTAGTTGAGCTTGCAGGTGTAGCTTGTCCTTATGTTAAGGTAAGCCTACCTGAATTAAAAATGGAGCAAGCGGGACCGGTACTCATTACGCATTGGGGAATAAGTGGACCTGCGGTTTTAAAACTATCTGCTTGGGCTGCACGAGAATTACACGCGTTAAATTATCGTACTCACGTGGTTCTAGACTGGTTTCCAAATGATAGTACAGAACAATTACGCTCCTCTTTATTAGAAGCTAAAAATGTTAATAAGTTGAAATTTGTTAGCTCTGAATCGCCTTTAATATTACCTAAACAATTATGGAAAAAAATTGTTGAAATGGCGGGAATTAACGTTGAGCAAAGATGGAGTCATTTATCGAATAAACAGCTTCAACAGCTACTCTTAAACCTAAAAGAAATGCAACTCACTATTGATGGTAAGACAACTTATAAACAAGAGTTTGTCACTTGTGGAGGAATAGATTTAAAAGAAGTCAATTTCAAAAAAATGGAAAGTCGTTTAATTCCCGGGATTTTTTTTGCGGGTGAAATTTTGAATATTGATGGAATTACTGGAGGTTTTAATTTTCAAAATGCTTGGACAACAGGCTGGATTGCAGGGCACGCCATTGGTGAACCCGTTTAAATAGAAAAAAAAGCTGAATTTGCATGCTAGTTGACTAAGTTTTCTCAATTATATAACATGTTTTTTAAACAGTTAACAGGAGAAGAGTATGTCGAAAAAGTCTGTCAATGTATTAGTATTTTTTGCTGCAGCGTTTATTTTAAATCAAGCATCTGCTGCCACTCCCGCTGAAAATGCAAAAGCCAATGTTAATGCCAATGCGCAAAAAACAAAATCAATAGAAAGTCAAAATGCTCGTAATGAAAAAAAATATGAAATTTTAGGCATCGATCAAGTGGATTCTACAAGCACTTATGCTATCCCTCTTGATGATAGCGAAATGGAAGATAGAATTGAGATTAATACAGCTGAAAAAAAACAAGTTTTTAAGCTTCCACAGGCAAAATAATTAATAAAATCCTGAGCTTAATCTAAGCTCAGGATTTTATTAATTAAATCTGACTATTTCTTTATTTGTTTATTTGTTTATTTAATAATTGAATTTAATGGTTTGAGTATTAAAGAGAAATAAAACAAACTTCATTTATTTTGCTATAAAATATCATGAGATTTTTATTTTAAAGGATTTTATTTACGTCTTTTCTCATATTAAACTTACTGTCAATTATTTATTTTAAAAGTAAAAAATATTGCAAATTATATATTAAATTATTAAAGTGACCTTCACTTTTATAGTGATTTTTTAAAAAATAACAATATTACAAGAGAATAATTATGGATGTATCATCAAAAAATTCAGCAATTTCAGATTCAATAAATTCGCCCTCAGAACAATCCGTTAGTAACAAAAATTCCGGCTTACTTCGAAGTATTGTAGGAGTAGTAGCTGATGTTTCCAAAGCTACGCTTTCAGTAGGATGGAACATAGTTACCAACAATTCTTCGACATTAATTGCATCAATCCTTTTAGAGGGAGAGAATGACAGTAGTTCTGATGAGGATACTTCAGATAAAAAAACATCAAGAGTAGCTAAAGTAATTCAGAGCGAAACATTACCGACACCACTTGATTTGACACACGTGGCGCAAAAAGAAAGTAAAAAAGAAAGTGTTGAAGAGTCAGTTGAAGAGTCAGTTGAAGAGTCATCTGAATCTATCACAGTTTCAGGCTCTGAAGATGATTTTCAATCATTAAGCCCAGAACCTTCTTCTGAAAGCGAAGTTAATCAGACTTTGTCAGACGCTTCAAAAAATTTTCCAACAGAATCTTTAAATAAAAAAATTATAGAAGAATCTCCAACTCGAAGAAAAATTCCAGATGGTAGTTTTGATGCTAAAGGAAACCTAACTCCTGCAAAAGAAACGAAAAAGACGAGTAATGCTAGCTCTGCTGATTCAGTTAAAAAAAGTTCAAGAAAAACTACAAAAGTTGGTTCTAAATCTTTTGAAGAAAAAAGCAAGGCTTTAAAGTATCAAGCCAAAATTTTACAAGTGATTGAAGACGAACAAGTTCATGCTACTGTTACAAATGAGCAATTGGAATTTATTCTAAAAATTTTACGGACTGGAAATGCTTCTCCGTTAAATGCAACTACTGAAAAATCAGAAAAATCAGAAAAATCAGAAAAAAAACCTGTTTTCAAAGGCCTGCATGCAAAACAGACGTCCGCATCTAAAAAAATTGAAGAAACGCCTACTATAACTAAAAAATCACCTATTACAGAATCTATTGCAGTATCTATTCCAAAACCTACTCCAAAATCTATTCCAAAACCTACTCCAAAATCTATTCCAAAACCTACTCCAGAACCTACTCCAAAATCTATTCCAAAACCTACTCCAGAACCTGCTCCAGAACCTACTCCAGAATCCATTTTATCTACTCGATCACGTCTAGCAAAACTATTACAAGGAAATATTGGACAAATTTAATAGTAATAATTTTATTTAAAATTTAAAATTTTTGCATTGAGATTACAAAGCTTTTAAGTTATTTTTGTTCGCGAAAGTACATACATATGTATTTTCGCGATTTTTTTTTAAAAGGAGTTATACAATTGAAAAAAAAAAAAGGTTTACTTCTTATTAATTTAGGTACGCCAACAACATTTAAAGCAAAACATGTTTATCATTACCTGAATGAATTTTTGACCGACGCACGTGTGATCGATTTATCTTGGTTTAAGCGGCAATTACTTGTTAGAGGCATAATTGTTCCCAGCCGTTTTCGGCAATCTGCAAAATTATATCAAAAAATTTGGCTAAAAGAGGGGTCGCCTTTACTTGTACATGGAATAAATTTACAAAAAAAGGTTCAAGAAAAATTAGGGACTGAATATGAAGTTGTGCTAGCTATGCGGTACAAATTTCCTTCAGTTGTGGCCGCACTCGAAAAAATGAAACAGGCTGCTATTTCAGAAATTATTATTTTACCTTTATTTCCTCAGTATGCTTCTGCTACAACCGGTTCAGTTCATCAAAATGTAATGGAGTACATAAAAGATTGGAACGTGATTCCCAAGTTAACATTTATCAATAGTTTTCCGGAAAATCAAGGCTTTATTGAGGCCTTTTGTGAAAGAGGAAAACAATATGATTTAAGTGCTTATGATCACATTTTGTTTAGTTTTCATGGCTTGCCTGAGAGACATATCCGTAAAGCAGATTGTTCAAATATCTGTCTTACAAAAGATTGTTGTCAAAATTTTGTGACAAAAAATCAATTTTGTTATAAAGCTCAATGTTATGCGACAGCTAGAGCCATAGCCAAAGGATTGGATTTGCAGACAAATAACTATTCAATTTGTTTTCAATCTCGACTAGGATCTGAGCCTTGGCTGCAACCCTACACAAGTGATGTACTTGCAGAGTGTGCAAAAAAGGGAATAAAACGCCTGCTTGTTTTCTGTCCCGCTTTTGTAAGTGACTGTTTAGAAACCAGTTGCGAGATCTCTATCGAGTATGCAGAACTTTTTGAAGAGTTAGGTGGTGAAAAATTACAACTTGTTGAAGGATTAAATGATCATCCCCGTTGGGTAGAAGCCGTTTGTGAAATGGCTAAAGAAATAAAATAAATGTTAAGGAGTGCGCATGTTAGAGTCTATCCCTATATCCACTTACCGCATACAATTTAACCACTTGTTTACATTTCAGGATGCAATCAAACTTGTCGATTATTGGTATGCATTAGGAATAACCACTATCTACGCATCTCCTTTAACAAAAGCTCGCAGTAAAAGTCTCTATGGTTATGATGTGGTCGATCATAATCAAATTAATCCGGAAATCGGTACCCAACAAGAGTTTATACAATTTGCCACAACTCTAAAAAATAAAGGCATGAGTCTTCTCTTAGATATTGTTCCCAATCACATGTGCATTTCCGACTCAGAAAATTTTTGGTGGAAAGATGTGTTAGAAAATGGCCCCAGTTCAATTTATGCAAACTATTTTGATATTTTATGGGACTCTCCTAAAACTGAATTAAAAAATAAAGTGTTTTTACCCGTTCTTTCACAACAAATCGGTCAAGTCATCGAAGATCAGGAAATAAAATTTTTTTACCGCAATGGGGCTTTTTATTTGGATTACAAAGGATTAAATTTGCCTGTTAATCCAAATAGTTGGATGAGTATTTTACAAACCTTGGATAAGCAGCGTTTAAAAAGTTTAAATGAAAATGATGAAAATTTATTAGAATTTGAAAGCATCCTCAGTGCTTTAGAAAATTTACCATCTAATTCAGTGCAAAATGAGGCAGATTGTTTAGAACACCATCGCGAAAAGATAGTCATTCAAAAAAGGCTCAATCAATTATTTGAAGCACAACCTTTTTTTCAAAATCTGTTGCAAAAGGCATTAGTGAAGCTTAATGGCGTGAAAGATCAGCCAGAAAGTTTTAATGCTCTAGAATCCCTTCTAAAAGAGCAAGCTTACCGCCTCAGCTACTGGCGACTTTCCAATGATTTAATTAATTACCGAAGATTTTTTGATATTAATGATTTGGCTTGTTTACATGTAGAAAATAAAAAAGTTTTTGACGCTATCCACTCACTAGTTATTCGACTTGTTAACGAAGGGTGGTTGTCGGGACTACGCATTGATCATATAGATGGATTATATGAGCCAGAAGAGTATCTAAAACATCTTCGTTATCAAAATGCAAGTACCAAAAAACTTTACATTATAGTCGAAAAAATTCTAGTTGGTAACGAAGAACTGAGTCAAAATTGGCCTATTGAAGGAACGTCGGGCTATGACTATTTAAATGTTCTCAATGGCTTATTCATTAATCCTGAAGCTAAAGATGCAATTCAAACAACCTATGAGAATTTTATGGGTTATCCTAATCAATTAAAAAAAAATCTGTACAAGTGTAAAAAGCACATATTGTCTCACTCAATGGCAAGCGAACTCACAACGCTAGCTCGACGTTTAGAAATAATTAGTGAGCAAAATAGATGGTCCTATGATTTTGCCTATGAAAGTTTGAGAGCAGCGCTAAGAGATATTGTGGCATCTTTTTCTGTTTATCGTAGTTATATTAAATTAAATGATCAGTCCGTATCCACGCATGATCAAAAAGTAATTTTTAAAGCTGTTGAGCAAGCAAAAAGCTTAAACCCTTTACGTGATCATCTAGTTTTTGACTTTATTAAAAATGTACTTCTTCTCATTGATCCTCCGGGATTAAACGAAGAGCAAATTAAACGACGACGAGAATTTGTTCTGCGTTTTCAACAATTAACAGGTCCTGTCATGGCCAAAGGTGTAGAAGATACAGCTTTATATCGCTCCTATGCTCTAAGTTCAAATAATGAAGTGGGCATGGACCCTGCTCAATTTGGCACAACTATTGATGAATTTCATTTGGTTAATTTGGAAAGACAAAAAAAATGGCCGCATACTCTCTCTGCAACAAGTACACACGACACAAAACGTGGAGAAGATGTAAGATCAAGAATTAATTCCTTAACAGAAATTCCACAGCAATGGGAACATACCCTACAAAGTTGGCAACTTATTAATGAAGATAAAAAAGTAAGTGTTAATTCTCTTATCATTCCAGATGCGAATGAGGAGTATCTTCTTTATCAAACTCTCATAGGAACATGGCCAGCATCTTTTGATAACGAGGAAGCAAAAAATATTTATTTACAACGCATTCAAAACTATATGAATAAGGCATTAAAAGAGGCTAAAATTCATACCAGTTGGATTAATCCAAATATTGAATACGAAGAAGCAGTTAACACCTTTGTAAAAAGAATTCTAAATCCCAAACAGAGCTTTTCGTTTTTAACTGATCTTGAGGAATTTGTTAAACCCATTCAGAAAGCAGGGAAATGGACCTCTTTATCACAAATGCTTCTTAAAATGACTGCACCCGGAATTCCAGATTTTTATCAAGGCACAGAATTTTTCGAATATACTTTAGTTGATCCAGATAACCGAGGATCTATTGATTTTAAAAAACGTCAAGATTTATTGGCTTTTTCTCTTCAATATCCTGAAAAAGATTTGACTCATGTATTAAAAGAATGGCCCGAAAATTTAGATAATTTTTTAAAAATCTTTCTAATGCAACGTGTCTTAAATTTTAGAAAAAAACAGAAAGACTTATTTGCAAAAGGTGAATATGCCCCGTTAAAAGTTTCAGGGGAAAAAGCTTCACAAGTTATAGGCTTTAAACGTACATTTGAACACAAAGAATGCATCGTTATAGTCTCACGATTTTATCTGAGTTTAATCGGTAAAGAAGATGAATTGATCCCCAATCATATTTGGACAAATACACAAATAGATTTTTCACATTCATTACTTGGTTTGTGGACGGATATTCTCAGTAACGAAGCTTTTAATTTTGCTAATTCTTCACTCGTTTCTTTAGATCAACTATTCAAACATTTACCTTTCGTGATTCTTACCAATACATTTTAAGAAGAGACAAGAAGCTAAAAATGTTGAATTTGTAACCCTTGCATTAAGCATATAAGTATTAAAGGAAAAGTTTTAATGACAGATTTTAACATTCGTACTTTTGAACAAGAAGATATTCCTGAAATTGTAGAAACGTTTACTTTTTCTTGGACCATTCCAGAAGACTTACAAAAAAAATGGGAAAAGTTTTATCAAGAACAACAAAATCATCTTCGCACGACTTATATCTTACTCATTGATAACGACATTATTGGTTACGGTAGTTTGCTAAAATCTTCAGACTATGGGGAATTCAATACTAAAGGTATTCCAGAGATTAAAGATATATGGGTTTTAGAAAAATTTAGACGAAAGGGTTATGGAGAAAAATTAATTAAGCATCTAGAAAAAATGGCACGTGAAGAGGGATATAAAGTCATTGGAATAGCTGTGGGCTTATACAGAGATTATGGATCAGCTCAAAGATTATACGTGAAAATGGGGTATATTCCTGATGGAAATGGGGTAACTTACATCAATCATTTTGTAACCCCCGGTGGAATCTATCGTACAGACGATGATTTGGTTCTGTGGCTAACCAAAAAGCTAGAGTGTCCCTAGTTATTTGGCTTAAACCTTTACATTTTGTAAATATCTGCATCTAAAGCAAAAGCAGGCTTTTTTACTTTAAACTCAAGCGATACAGCAATTCAATGGGGCGTTAATTTAGCCGATTGTTTTCCATCTGTATAGCCTCTTCCAAAATTTGCTTAAAATCTAACTCAGCATGCAAAATTTCTACAAATGTCATTTTATGTTGTTGCATAAGATGGCGTACCCCTAACCAGTATTTAAAATATTCTATATGGGGAACGTATTGGGCTGTTGCCTTGCCGTTTAATATCTGCAAGCCTTCTTCTAAGCTAATGGGATTATCTCCCGCAATAAGTTCTGCATAACCTTCTTCCTTCCACAATGCGCCAAAATCCGATCGACTCATTTTATCAAACCAAGCTTTTTTGCTTTGATAAAAAAAAAACGGTTTTCTACCATAACATGCACCATTTCATGTGCTAACACTGACGTTATAGAACGCACATCACCTCTAGGATTATATGTAGAATTAGTTGCGCAATCTGATTGATAGAGATAAATATTTTTTATCCCTGGAATTGCCCAGCCGCTACAATCATTTGGAAACTGAAAGGGTAAAAAAGTATAGTTTGAGGGGTCATTCCGCAAAAAAACTTTAAAAGTTAAATTCGCATCGTAGAGTTCTGATTGTTTAATTAAATTCTCGACTTTATCCAATAGGGCATACATTTCAACAGGGATTTTTTTGTCATATTAAACTTGAAAATTTTTATATGTTATTTTATCTTCAAAATAATACCATTGCGGGTAGCAGAGGACCAAAATAAAAATAAAAATGACACTAAAAAAGGCAATTAAGTACTTCATAATTATCCAAATTAAATCGTTAGAACTCTAGATAATATCAAAGGTCATTTTTTTGTTATAGTTTTATCATTTTTTAAAAACTTGTGTAATGATGTGGTCATACTTTGGAAAAAAGAAATAGCATGGATTGCTTTATAGCAAAAAATAAAGAAACAATTACATTAGAAAAAACTCGCGAATTGGCATTCGGTCAATTGTTTTATAAAATTTCTGCATATAATTCTAAAAAAGAACAAATGGGGATTATTACCTACGGACAGTGTCATATTTTTCTCTTAAACGTACCAAAAAATTCTCAACTTCAAGGGATTGGTTCACAATTATTTCGGCATGCTCTTTTCGATTTGGCTGAGCAGGGATGTCAGGATGCTAAGTGGTTAGCTCTTGGTTCAAGTGAAAAATTCTATAGGAGGCAAAATCCTCCAGTTGAAGTGAATCCTCATTCGTTAAATGATTATCGAGTGCAAATGTGTATGCCTTTACATAAATTTTAGAGCTTAAAACTAGACTGTGAAAAAAAACAGATTTAGGTTTTTCTTGCTTGAATTTAAGTAAATGTATTAAAATTATATTTCTTGTGAAAAAGTTTATCATATTAAAAAAATTAGGAAATATGATGAAGTCCCACTTTTATTCGTTGTTTTCTCATTATTTGAGTGATCAACCTGTTTGTTCTTTTAACTTTGTTTCTATCAATTCTCTTATTTCATTTCATTCTTATTGGCGATAAGCCCTTCTTTTTTTCCCTCTTTAATTTTTTTCGAATGATATAAAAAACCCTTGTGTTTTTAACTAGTGCTCAGTCAATACTAAACATTAGGATTGTATTTATCTAAACGACCTAATAATATCTTTTGTTCGAATATGAAAACTGAGGATTGACTTATGATTAAAAAATATATTGTTCGTCTATTG
>Ga0105045_10001937_pt1 | contig 17160 bp, 12 predicted proteins | sample MAT02_FD_78089 | JGI IMG/M metagenome (GOLD analysis project Ga0105045, IMG submission 78089) | Freshwater microbial communities from Lake Fryxell liftoff mats and glacier meltwater in Antarctica - MAT-02 (megahit assembly) | ecosystem: Environmental > Aquatic > Freshwater > Ice > Liftoff... | reverse complement strand
TATTGAAATCGAACGCGTGAGTATTTTCATCCTTTCACTAAACTAAACTTTTCTATGGTACATCTGACCAGCCTTGTTCTTAAGTCTAAATCGATCAAAAACGAGCCTAGGCTATTGGCTATTTCGATTGATATTGAACCCTCGTGACTATAATCCTTGAATTCGCATTTCCAGTGCATATAACCTTTTTCTCCCCTTTGTCTATTTGCTCGGCCAGCTACGGCTGGCTAAACAGACAAAAGTCAGCCGTTCAATAGATTTCCCCGGTGCGCCGGTGCGATAGCTTTGAGGTGACGAAACCAACTAAGCAATGGCAACCTACAAACGACTGACCGCGACGGCGGACCGGCTGGCGCAAAGCCGGGCCGCCGGTGCGGTACCTCATTCAGACGCTCTACCAGCAAAGACAAACTCAGCAACAGATAGCCCAACAGGTCGGCGTTAGCCAAGCGACCATCAGCCGGGAACTAGCCCGGAATGCCCATCATCCGGCTTGCAAACCCTATCAGGCCGAGCAGGCCCAAAAACGGGCTGCGGGGGCAAAAGCCCGCACACCCTACAAGCTCAAAGGCGACCTGAAGGCTTTAATCATCAGCCGACTACGTGACCGCTTATCACCAGAACAAATCTGTGGTGAGTTAGCGCGAACCAGTGCTACCAAGCGACTGCATCACGAAACGATCTACGGCAGCGGCCGACCGTCGCTATATTTACCAGAACCAAAAGTTAACTGATCGACAACAATCTGACCAAGAAGTACTTACCGATTATCTGCGTATTCGCCACGGCATCGGCCGCCCGGCTCAACATTACAAGAAGCGTGGCAAGCCAGCTAAGCGAGTACTAATCCCCAATCGGGTCAGCATTGACCATCGCCCTGCCATTGTGGAAGCCAATACCGAACTGGGCCACTGGGAAGCCGACACAGTGATTGGTAAAGGCCATGACGGCGTTTTGCTGACCGCACCGGCGGACCGGTTGGTCGAGCGATGTACCAAGTTTGTCTTGATTGTCAAACTCAAGTCTAAAAACGCGCTTGCGTTAGCTAAAGAAGGGGTTAAAGCCCTACGTCGCAGCAAACTTCCTGTCAAGACCATCACCTTCGATAACGGACTTGAGTTTGCCTGTCACGAACACATTGCCCGGCAGTTGAAAGCAGTCACGTATTTTGCTCACCCGTACCACTCTTGGGAGCGTGGTCTTAACGAGAATACCAACGGACTGATCCGGCAGTATATCCCCAAGAGTTGCCCAATTAGCATTGTCCGTCCCAGCGACGTATCTTGGATCGAAGACCAATTAAACCAACGCCCCGGACGCGGGACCGCCCGTAAAACTTTGGGTTATCTAAGCCCGGCTGAATTTGCTCAGAAACAGATTTATGCACTGCAAATGTGAATGTGCGTAAGTTAATAGTAACATTGAGTATTTTTTCTTGCAAAGACAGCTTATTTCTTTGTCCTTTGCTATACGTATCTTCTCCCTCAATACGCATGGAAAATTATATGAATAACCGGCTATTGGCTGGGTGTCTGGCGATTCTCGTCACTGTGTCTGCGTTCGGGCAATCGCCTACGCCATTGGCGGCCAACGGTCGGCTTCAGGTGCTGAATAAGCAACTTTGTAGTGAATCGGGGCGGGCCATTCAACTCCGGGGCATGAGTTCGCACGGACTGCAATGGTTCGATCAGTGCTATAACCAGGCATCGGTACAAGCGTTAGCTTCGCAGTGGGGAGCCGATGTGTTTCGGGCCGCGATGTACGTGGACGAAGGCGGATACCTCAGTAACCCCACCGGCCTGACCGCCAAAATGAATCAGATTGTTAACTGGTCGGCGCAGGCCGGGATGTACTGCATCATTGACTGGCACATTCTGAATCCCGGCAACCCAAATGACCGGCTCGAACCGGCCAAAACGTTTTTTCGGCAGATGGCCCAGACCCACGCGGGTAAAAAACACGTAATCTATGAACTCTGCAACGAACCTAACGGCGTGACCTGGGATCAGATAAAAACATACGCCGATCAGATTATTCCGATCATCCGGCAATACGATCCGCAGGCTCTGATCTTGGTCGGTACACCCAATTGGTGTCAGCGCCCGCAGGATGTACTGGCGAATCCACTCAGCGCGGCTAATGCCTACAACGTGCTGTACACGGTGCATTTCTATGCCGGATCGCACTATTTTCAGCAGGATATCAAGAACATATCGGCCCAACTGCCGCTGTTCGTGAGCGAGTGGGGAACCAGTAATTACTCTGGCAATGGCGGTGCCGACTACACCAACGCCCAGGCATGGATTGATCTGATGGCCGGGCAGAACCCCGCCGGACAAAAAATTAGCTGGTGCAACTGGAGTTTTGCCGACAAAGACGAGTCGTCGGCGGCTCTGAACCCCGGCGTGTGCAGCAGCCAGAACTGGAATAACACCAGTACATCAGGAACGTGGGTAAAAAACCACATTCTCCGCCCCGCCGATGATTTTGGGCCGATGGCAGTCGTGCCATCCATTGCCATTACGGCCCCGACGGGTAATACCACCGTTACCGTTGGCAGTAACGTAGTGATTTCGGCCAGTGTGAGCAACACTATCCCCACGATGGTTGAATTTTATACCGGCACTACCAAACTCGGCGACGACGCTACGGCACCGTACACATTCACCATCAGTAACATAGCGGCTGGCGCATACCCGATTACGGCCAAAGCGATTTTGCCAAACGGTGGGCTGTTGACTTCCTCGGCGGTGCAGGTAGTGGCGGCTGTGGCTCTCACGCCCCTGCCCACCGGCGAGGATTTCACGGGGTCGGCCTGCGTACTGGCAAACGATGTGAAAGTATATGAACTGAGCGCGGCCAACCTCGTCAATGCCACGTCGTTCTCGTGGTGGTGTACGGGGTCAACGCAGAGCATGGCGCAGGCGGGCAGCAAAACTACCATCAGTTTCGGGTCAAATTTCACTGGCGGGCAGGTTTGCGTGGGCGTGAACTACTCGACGGCTCCCTGGTATAAGCAGTTTTGCCGCACGATTACGGTTTGCTCCGGCACACCGCCCCCACCTCCTCCTGCGCCAAACGTGGCTCCAACGGTAACGCTGACGGCTCCGGCTAACAACGCGACATTCATCGCCCCGGCAACGGTACTCATCACGGCTAACGCGACGGATTCAGACGGCAGCATTGCCAAAGTCGAGTTTTTCAATGGTAATACGAAACTGGGTGAAGCCATCACCACACCCTATCCGTTCAGTTGGGCGAGTGTAGCGGCTGGCACTTACTCGATTTCAGCGAAAGTAACTGATAATCAGGGCCAAACTGCAACATCAGGGAATGTAAATATTACCGTCAGTAACCCAACGCCACCCCCTCCGCCCCCATCAACAACGGTGATATCCCCGGTATCAACAACGGCTCCGGTGGTTGGGCCTGATTGCGCCCGGCCTAACCACCTGAAACTATTTGAGGTAAATGCGGCCAACCTCACCAATGCCACCGCGTTCTCGTGGTGGTGTACGGGGTCAACGCGCACGTTGACCCCAACGGCGGGGCAACCGTCAAAACTAACCATTGATTTCGGGCCGTGGTTTAATGGGGGCGATGTCTGCGTGAGCGTGAATTATTCGGTGGCTCCCTGGCACAAACAATACTGCAAAACTGTCTCGGTCTGCGCGCCCGGCAGTCGGGTGGGGGTTTTGGAAGACGAAACAGATGGGCCACTCGTATCGCCCAATCCAACCAACCGGGCGTTTACGTTTGTAGCCGATCATCCGGTGCGGGCCTTGCGGGTGATTGACGACGTGGGCCGAGAGCGGTTGCAGATGGGCAGCGCTGCAACGGGGCAAGTCATCACGTTTGGCGAATCGCTGTCAACCGGGTCATACCTGCTCCAGATTCAATACCAGAGCTGGAAATTACGCACGATTCGGTTGCTGAAAATGGGGCAGTAAGTAATCTCACCGGGGTAGAATATTAATAGTAACAAGCCCTATTTTTATCTAAATCCCCGACGTGGTCTTGCTTTAGGGAGTAGGATTTCTGTTGGAGTTCTTACTGGTTGATTACTAGAGAGTTAGTTTTTAGATTGGCAAGAGCAGCGCAAATACAAATCGCATCATCTGACTTCGATTTTAGGCGCATCCGATTTTCTGTCCGTAGGATGAAAGAAGATTTTGCCTTAGAAGCTGTTTGAGTTAGTAAAATGCGTGTCTGATGGTGCGCCTGATATGAGCAATCCAGATGAAACTTTGAGCTGATAGAATCGTTCGTTCATAATCTCTGGCCAACCTTCGATTATTGCACAACCAGCTAATCGTGCGTTCGACAATCCATCGCCATTTGTGAATAACTAACTTACCATCAGTAGATTGGCCTTCAATCGGTGTCTTTGAAATCACCACCCGCATATCATAGATCGTTTCCAGTTGCTCCTTAAAATGGCCACCGAATGTACTCTCGGCATACATCAACACCAGATCGTCCAGCAACGGATTGAGATGTTCGGCGGCAGCGGCCGACCGCCTGTTCCCAAAAAGTCACGCCTGCCTGCCCATCGTGAACATTGGCCGGACGCACGTCGGTCCACAACAAATGACCCATCGTATCGACCATCAAAAACCGCTTGCGGCCTTTGATACGCTTACCGCCATCAAAGCCAATCTGCTCAGTAGCGGTCGAGGAGTTTTTGACACTCTGCGAATCGATTATCGCAACGGTGGGTACCGGCTTTTTGTCTACTCTAAGCCGATGAAGCATGGTTAACTCGTTGGCAATCAACACCCAGGTCTCGTCTTTACTCCATTTTCGAAAGTACCAATAGACGGTCTGCCAAGGCGGAAAACCGTCGGGCAAATCGGGCCAAATGATGCCATTTTTGGTCAGGTAAAAGATAGCCGCATCGGCGGTCCGATTCCAAAATACGTTTGAGGGGCCAAATGCTTTTTCGTTTGACACAAATGAGTTTTTCAATACCTTGCCATTGAGAGGCCGTCAGGTCGGAGGAATATGATTGTTGCACGCAATTTAAACCCCGATTGGCGGCTTTCTCGTTTCAGAAAATCCTAACTCAAACAGCTTCTTATTGATGGCGTGTCGATTGATGGGCATGAGTTTGCTGATGTACGTTTTACCACCAAAGCCGAGCTTTTGGGCTTCAATGGCCGCATAGTGTCGTCGTTCTTTTTCGGGTAAACGGCCGCATCGGCGGTCCGATAAAGTACTGTTTCATCAGCCGTTCAATTTTGGGGTCGTAGGGAGTTACCATACGACAAAGTTATAAAACCTGAATCGTGTACTTTATTTTAAACTCATTCCTTTGGCGGCTGACAGGTGAATTATTTATGGCATTCGCTGTTTTACAGATAGATAATTTACTGCTATATGTTTGAACGCCCGATTACCGACTGGATGCCGCTGACAATGAACGAAGTTGAAAAACGCGGCTGGGACAGCGTGGACGTTGTGCTCGTTTCGGGCGATGCCTACGTTGACCACCCCTCGTTCGGCACCGCCGTTATTGGGCGTATCATGGAAAGCGAAGGACTGCGGGTTGCTATTGTGGCCCAGCCCAACTGGAAGGACGACCTCCGCGATTTCAAAAAGTTTGGCCGACCCAATCTGTTCTTCGGCGTTACGGCGGGTTGCATGGATTCGATGGTAAACCACTATACGGCCAACAAACGCCGACGGTCCAACGACTCCTACACGCCCGGTGGCGAAGCCGGTTTCCGGCCCGATTACGCCAGTACGGTCTATACCAAAATCCTGAAAGAACTCTACCCCGACGTACCGGTGCTGCTCGGCGGTATTGAAGCATCCCTGCGCCGGGTTACGCACTACGACTATTGGCAGGACCGGCTGATGCCGTCTATCCTAGTCGATTCTGGGGCCGATATGCTGGTGTATGGCATGGGTGAGCAACCCCTGCGCGAGGTCCTGAAACTGGCCCGCAAAGGCGTTCCGCTATCGTCCATGCATAACATCAATCAGGTGGCGTTCATGCACGACAACGCCACGCCCCTGCGCGACTACAACGGCTGGAACTCGGTCGAACTGGCCAGCCATGAGGTGTGTCTGAAAGATAAAATCAAGTACGCGGCCAATTTCAAGATCGTGGAGGTCGAGTCGAACAAGTGGCAGGCCAACCGGATTTTGCAGGGCGTTGGCAAGCAGACGCTAGTTATTAACCCGCCGTTCAAGACGATGGAAGAAGCCGAAATCGACCAGTCATTCGATCTGCCATACACACGGATGCCACACCCGAAGTACAAAAAGCGCGGGCCCATTCCGGCCTACGACATGATTAAGTTCTCGGTAAATATGCACCGGGGTTGTTTTGGTGGCTGTAGCTTCTGCACGATTTCGGCACATCAGGGCAAGTTTATTGCGTCACGGTCGGAGAAGTCGGTGCTGAAAGAAGTTGAGGAGATCACGAAGCACCCGGAGTTCAAAGGCTACATTTCGGACCTCGGCGGACCATCGGCCAATATGTACAAGATGAAGGGCAAAGACGAGGCCATCTGCGCCCGTTGCCAGAGTCCAAGCTGTATCCACCCGGTCATCTGCTCGAACCTCGACACGTCGCACAAGCCAATGACGGAGATTTATAAAAAGGTCGATGCGATGCCCGCCATTAAAAAGGCGTTTGTCGGCTCCGGCGTCCGGTATGATTTGCTGGTCGATGATTTCAACAAGAACAATCAGGACGGCAATCACGACGAGTACATGGAGCAGCTCGTCACGCGGCACGTATCGGGCCGGTTGAAGGTAGCCCCCGAACATACTGCCGACGATACGCTGCGGGTCATGCGGAAGCCATCGTTCAAGTATTTCAAGCTATTCAAGCAGAAATACGATAAGATTCAGGAGAAGTTTGGCCTGAACCAGCCGCTGATTCCATACTTCATTTCGTCACACCCCGGCTGCGAGGAGCAGGACATGGCCAACTTAGCCGCTGAGACCAAAGACCTCGGTTTCCAGCTCGAACAGGTGCAGGATTTCACGCCTACGCCCATGACCGTAGCCGAGGTCATCTACTACACTGGTGTTCATCCGTACACGCTGAAACCAATAAAAACGGCTAAAACCCGCGAAGAAAAACAGGCGCAAAACCGCTACTTTTTCTGGTACAAACCCGAACACAAAGACTGGATCAGAAACCGCCTGGCCAAACTCAATCGCCCCGACCTCGCCGAGCGACTGCTCGGTACGTCAAAGCCAGAAACTGGTAAGAAGCAGAAGCAAAAATATTCGGACTGGAAGTAGTATTCCTCTCTGTTTGTCATGCTGACGAAGGAAGCATCTCTACGTAGCGTAAAACGCTGGTACGCGAGATGCTTCCTTCGTCAGCATAACAAAAATGGCATATCAAAAGTCCTCACTTCTTCCCGCTGCGTCTAATCGGCTTACCATATTTAAGCATCTTCTCGGCGGCAATGTCGCGCCGGACGTTTACTTTTTGATTCTTCGCCGATTTTTCGTGGTAAGCCGCGCCAGCGTCTTCGCGTTTTGGTTTCGGCTCAATGATTTTCATGTTGATTTTCGGCTGCTCGTCGTCCGTCAGCTCGTCGGAGATGGCGAGATTTTCGGGCAGGGGCAGCATCGGGATGGGGGCGTTCATCACGGCTTCGATAGCCGTTTGCCGGTCAGCTTCGGCGGGGGTGATAAACGAGATGGCAATGCCCCGCTGGTCGGCGCGCCCCGTGCGACCAATACGGTGCACGTAGTTTTCGGGCGTTTCGGGCAAGTCGAAATTAATCACGTGACTCACGCCCGCTACGTCGATGCCCCGCGCCACAATATCCGTCGCAATCAGGATGCGGAACGTACCGTCGGTAAAGCGGTCAACGGCATCGAACCGCTGATTTTGGGCTTTGTTGCCGTGAATAACGCCCAATTGTTCCGCAAAGTCGGTTTCAAGTAGGTCGAACAACTCGTTAGCTAATTTCTTGGTCGAGACAAACAGCAGCACCTTCGTCATGTCGGCGTCGCGCCGGAGCAAGAGGTTCAGCAGATTCAGTTTGGTGTAGAAATTTGGCACGGTATAACCCCGCTGTTCAATGGTGTCAACGGCACTCCCAGCGGGCGCGGCTTCAACCCGGACGGGGTTCGTGAAAAACGTATCCATCAACGCCGACACCTCGGTAGTAAGCGTGGCTGAAAAGAGCAGATTCTGACGTTTGACGGGTAGCAAATCCAGAATCGTCTTGAGCTGCGTCCGAAAGCCGAGGTTCAGCATCTCATCCACTTCGTCGATAACGAGTCGTTTGAGGGCCTTCATCTTTACGGCCCCGCTCATCAGCAAATCGACCAGCCGGCCCGGCGTAGCTACCAGTACGTCGGCTCCCTGCTGTACTTCTGCCGCCTGCGGTTTTAGATTCACGCCCCCATACACGCCTACCGTCAGCACGTTCATGTACTGCGTCAGTTCGCGCACGGTTTCTGCCACCTGCACCACCAGTTCGCGGGTGGGTACGATGATGAGAATCTGCGGGGTCTGAGCGGCCTGAAACTGCCACTGGCGCAAGCAGGGCAGCAGATACGCGATGGTTTTGCCCGTACCGGTCTGGGCAATGCCGCACACGTCGCGGCCCGACATGGCCACCGAAAAGACGTTGGCCTGGATAGTAGTGGGCGTGGTATAGCCAAGCTCAGCGAGGGCGTTGAGCAGCGGTTTATTGAGGTTTAAATCAGTGAAAGTCATCGAAGAATAATTATTTTAACCGCACCGGCGGACCGACAGAGTATATGGAGAATTACACCGGTCCGCCGGTACGGTTAAAAACACCATTGTAGCGACACAAAGGTAACGCTAAATCCCGGCGTCGTACCTTCGGGGCATGACACCCGATTTACAACTGAATTTACTCAGCAATCTCGGCATCGACGCGCTGAATCCGATGCAGGAAGCCGCGCAGACCGCCATTCTGGATGATCCCGATACGCTGCTGATGGCCCCCACTGGCTCCGGCAAAACACTGGCGTTCCTACTGCCCGTTGCGCAATTACTCAACGCTGATTTGCGAACGGTGCAGTGTCTCATCCTGACACCCTCGCGCGAACTGGCCCTGCAAATCGAGCAGGTCTGGAAAACAATGGGGACCGGCTTCAAGGTCAATACCTGCTACGGCGGGCATCCCATCGACACCGAAATAAAGAACCTCAGCAATCCACCCGCGCTGCTCATCGGTACGCCCGGACGCATTGCCGATCACCTCGACCGGCAGTCGTTCTCGCCCGACGACATCCATACGCTCGTGCTGGACGAGTTCGACAAATCGCTTGAGCTGGGGTTTCACGATCAGATGGAATTCATTGTAAGTGGCCTGACGGGTCTGCGCAAGCGGGTGCTGGTGTCGGCCACGGCGGGTGTTACTATTCCCGATTTCGTCCGGCTCAATAAGCCGCAAACGCTGGATTTTACGGAAGACAGTGAGCAACCTGCCAACCTGACGATGCGTGTCGTGTACGCCAGCGAGGCCGATCAACCCGACACGCTGGTTCGCTTACTTTGTTCACTTGGCAACGATGCAGCCAATCCAGGCGGGGCCAATCCAGGCGGGGCCCTGATCTTCGCCAACCTCCGCCATACCGCCGAGTATGTCAGTGCGCTGCTCAACGAACGGGGCCTGTCGGCAACGACCTACCACGGCGGGATGGAGCAACCCGACCGTGAACGCGCCCTGATCCGGTTCCGAAACGGCAGTGTTTCGTACCTCGTCACAACTGATCTGGCAGCCCGCGGGCTGGATATTCCCGACATGCCTTATGTGATTCACTACGAACTGCCCCGCCACGAACATGAGTTCATTCACCGTAATGGCCGCACCGCCCGGATGTATGCTACCGGCACCGCCTACGTCATACTGACCCGCGACCAGCCCCGACCAGAGTACCTGCCCGCTGAACTGGACGAAGAAATCCTGCCCAGAAACCGAACCTACTCCCTGCCCACCCCGCCCGAGTTCGTAACGCTATACGTTAGTGGCGGACGAAAAAACAAACTCAGCAAAGGCGATATTGCGGGCTTCTGTATGCAGAAGGGGCAACTTGACAAAACCGACCTGGGCCGCATCGACGTGCAGGACTTTATGTCGTTCGTAGCCGTGAAGCGCGACCGCGTCGAGCCACTGCTGGCCCGCATTCGCGACGAGAAAATGAAGGGAAAGAAATATAAAATCGAAGTGGCCCGGTAACATCTGGGGCATTTTGACAGGCATTGCCTTGGTATAGTGCCGAAGCTCTGGCTTCGGGCGGAAAAATTAACTCTACTACTCCCCAAGCCAGAGCTTCGGCACTACGCTACGTTAAAAGCAGGCCAGCTTTACCGAAAAATACTACTCCGTTTTGTCAATGGCCTTGTCCAGCTCGGCGGGGTTTTGTTGAAATATCTCTTCCAGCCGGGCGAAGAGTTGGGGGTGTTTTTCCTGCAAAAGATCGGGGCGTTTGAAGAAATACTCCGACGCTACGGCAAAAAACTCAGCTTCATTGGTTATTCCGTAGGGATCGATGTCGGACTGGTTCGCTTTTATTTCGTTGATTTTAGTGTGAATCAGTTTCAGCCAGGGCTTCACATTGTCTTTGTCGAGGAGGTATTCGGGCAGACCGTCGGCGGCACCGTCGGCCTGATCGAGGAGGTGGACAAACTCGTGAATGCCGATGTTTGATTTGCTACTGTCAATGTCGAAACCCGCGTGCAGAGCCGGTTTGGACAGGACCATCGAACTTTGCAGCGCGCCCCCCTGCCCCACCATACCGAGTACGTTCTGTTCGCTGGTTTCGTCAAAGTCTTTGCTGAAGTTTCCATCGTACAGCACCACATTGGTCAGGCGATAATAATCCCAGTTGGCAAAGCCAAAAATAGGGATAATGGCACTGCTGGCCACCAATACATGGTCTGCATCATCGACCTTGACGCCTACCCCTTCAATGGTTACATGGCCCAGAAACTGACTAACGCGGGACTCAAACTCCTGTTTTTTTTCGTCGGACAAATCCCGGTAGTAGCCTACGTGTTTAGCCAGCAGATCAGGATACGACGGTGGTAATGGCGGGGCAGGTTCGTTGGTGGTTTTCCGGCGTTTTATGTACCACCAGATCAGCCAGACAATGAAAAGAGCACCAACAATCAGGGCGAGCAAGCTAACAATTGTGTCCATAATACAGGAACGATACCCGTGTAGAACCGTTGCGCAACCGGATGGTTTGATGCGCGACGAATAACCGTACTTTTGCCGCACATCAATTTCGCCCGCAGCTATGTTCCCCACCACCGAAGACCCCACCATCGTCGCCGACGAACAGCGCACTTACCTTTTTGACCTGTTGACCACAGGCCGGGATGCCATTCGTCAGGCCGCAGCCAACCTGACCGATACCCAGCTTGCTTACAAACCCAGCCCCGAGCGCTGGTCTATCGGCGAGAACGTCGAACACATCGCACTGGTTGAATCAGCCATGTTTCTGGGCATTCAGAAGGGATTGACTTACCCGGACAACCCAGAAAAACGCGCCGAAATCCGCGTATCAGATCTTGACATCATCAAAGCCGTCAGGAGTCGCAACATGACCCTGCCCGCTCCTGATCCTGTGGTTCCGGCAGGCCAGTTTGCGTCGGTTTCGGCTGCGCTGGATACGTTTGAGCGGGAGCGTACGGCCAACCTGAGCGTTGTACAAAGCGCAACCGAAAACCTGAGAACTCACTTTGCCCGGCACCCGGCTTTCGGCTGGATCGACACCTATCAGGCTCTGCTGGTGCTGGCCCTGCACCCGGTGCGGCACCTCAAACAAATTGACGAAGTAAAGGCCGATGCCGGTTTCCCCGCGTGAGTGACGTAGCTGAAACGATTCTTTTACCTGTTCTGTATCAGGACGATGTGCTGGTAGCCATCAATAAACCACATGGCCTGCTGGTGCATCGTTCGCCCATTGCCGCCGACGCCAGCGAGTTTGCCGTGCAGTTATTGCGCAACCAGCTGGGGCAGCGTGTCTATCCCGCACATCGGCTCGACCGCAAAACGGGTGGGGTGCTGTTATTCGCGCTTACCGAAGCCATGAATACGGCCATGCAGCAGCAGTTCATGGTCGGCAATATCCACAAAGCCTACCTCGCCATCGTGCGCGGCTACACCCCCAACACCCTGACCATTGACTACCCGCTCCGACGCGATGATGGCAATGGCTCGGGCGTTTTGCAGGAAGCCGTGACGCATCTGAAAACAAGACAGCGTACCGAGATTCCAGTGCCGTTTGGCAAACACGAAACGTCGCGGTATTCGCTGGTAGAGCTAACGCCAGAAACGGGCCGAATGCACCAGCTCCGAAAACACATGGCCCATGTGCTGCATCCCATCATTGGCGACCGACCCCACGGTTGTAACAAGCAGAACCGGCTTTTTCTGGAGCAATTTGGCATGAATACGATGCTGCTCCACGCCCGGCAACTCCAGTTTCAGCATCCGCTAACCAGCGAAACCATCAGTATCGACGCACCCGTACAGACCGAATTTGCGCGAATGCTGACGGTTTTGTTCAGTTGAGTTCTATTGAGAACGTAATGGCCGCCGAAGGCCGTAGCTGCGCCGTTGCTGAGCAGTATTTATCCATCGAGAGGTCAACAGCGCGTTTGACGCGGTCGGGATCGAGTTGCCCTTTCAGTTTGTAGGTGATATGGATTTTCTGAAACGGCGCGGGCGTGGTCCCTTTTTCGCGCAGGCCATCGACCGTCATACGAAAATCTTCGATCACCTGCTTTTGCTTGTTCAGAATCAGAATCACGTCGATGGCCGAGCAGCCCGCCAGGCCCATCAGCAGCATCTCCATAGGCCGCGCCCCGGCGTTATGCCCGCCAATATCCACCGATCCGTCGATGTGCTGCGTTACGTTCGACTGCCCAACAGCTTCAAAATGGAAGGCATCGTCCACCCGGACGAGTTCTACCCGCATGGTTTGATAGGTTGTGGGAGCGGCAATGGCTTGTAAATCAGTCATGCTGTTTTTTGCGTTTATTGGGTATCGTTCGTACTTTCACTTACGCTAACTAAACAGTGTCATGTCCGAAAAATTCACCGACGACATTTTCGACCTCAAAAACGACCGGCGGCTAAGTGCCTATTTATACCGGTCGGGTTTTGGTTGCTGGCTACTGTACATCGTATCGGGTGCGCGGTTTATGCAGCCATTTAGCCTGTACCGGACCGATTTTGGCGTGTTTGCCTTCTTCCTGATGGTAGCCGGCCTGTCGGCATCGATGGTCTATGACTATTATCATCAACCAGTTGAGTTTGCTCAGAAAAAGAAATGGCTGGCCGTCAGCTACCTGGTGCTGGCCGGACTGATCTATTTCCTCATCCTGCAAAACGAGCCGGTCTCTATCGACAAATTGTTTGGGCAGGGTTTATTTTGAAGTTTACAGTTTTCCGTCTGCTGAAGCAGACGGAAAACTGTAAACTTAATATCCTATCCAAGTCGGTTAATGCAGTTGAGGTCTTCAAATGCCACTTTCAGCCGCTGTACCATACTTTCTTCGCCTTTGCGGAGCCACACGCGCGGATCATAATATTTCTTGTTAGGCGAATCGGCACCGTCGGGACTGCCCAACTGCGTTTGCAGATAGCCTTCCTTCGATTTGTAGTACTTCAGGATCCCTTCCCACATGGCCCACTGCATGTCGGTATCCAGGTTCATTTTCACGGCTCCGTAGCGGATGGCTTCGCGGATTTCTTCGCGGCTGCTACCCGAACCACCGTGGAAAACGAAATTGACCGGGCGTTCTGCCGTTTTGTATTTCTCCTGAATGTGTAGTTGCGAGTTGTTCAGGATAACGGGCTGCAGCTTCACGTTGCCGGGCTTATAGACCCCATGAACGTTGCCAAACGCAGCCGCAATGGTGAAATTTGGCGATATTTTGCTCAGCTCCTCGTACGCATACGCCACTTCCGACGGTTGCGTATAGAGTTTGCTGTCGTCCACGTCGGTGTTGTCAACGCCATCTTCTTCGCCACCCGTCACGCCGAGTTCAATTTCCAGCGTCATGCCGATCTTGGCCATTCGCTCAAAATATTTCGCGCAGATTTCGATGTTCTCTTCGATGGGTTCTTCCGACAAATCGAGCATGTGCGACGAGTACAGGGGCTTGCCGGTTTGCTCGAAATGCTTTTCGCCGGCGGCCAGCAGCCCGTCAATCCAGGGCAGGAGTTTCTTGGCGCAGTGGTCGGTATGCAGAATAACGGGAACGCCGTAGAGTTCAGCTACGTGATGAACGTGCATGGCGCCGGAGATAGACCCGGCAATGGCCGCCTGCTGCCCTTCATTCGAGAGTGCTTTGCCCGCGTAAAAAATGCCGCCCCCGTTGGAGAATTGAATAATAACCGGCGAGTTAACGGCTTTGGCCGTTTCCAGCACGGCGTTCACCGAGTCGGTACCCACGACATTGACGGCGGGCAGGGCGTAATCGTTATCGTTGGCGTGGCGAAACAGTTCGGTCACGGTATTGCCGGTGACAACGCCGGGTGCAAAGCGGGCGGCAGATTCAGTAGTCATTGGATTGGTGATTTTTTGGATTGATTCAAGATTAATTTTGTCGGAGCGACGAATCAATGCTACCGCTGCCGACGAGGGGTAAAGTTGGGGATAATCTCGAAATAATGTCGCTGGCAGGAAAATTGATTCATCTGCAAGAACGTACCGCCTGGCAAGCAAAATCAGCAATCCGTTTTTTTATGACGGCCTGTTATCCGGTTTATCTACGCACCTCTGCCTTACAACCCGCTACATTCCCTAAATTTACTTTATGCTTCGCCTTCTCCTCATCCTACTGATTCATCTATCCACGTCTGTAGCCCGCGCTCAGTTAGCGCAGTCGGTGCGGATCGAAATCCCGTCAGACCCCGCCGAGACCGAAGCGTTCGACGTAACGCCCCTCGGCGACCGGGGGGTACTAATGACGATTCGGACGGGCGGCTTTTTCAGCAACTCAGCGTCACAGTTCTCTTTTCAGAAATTCGACACCAGTCTGAAGCCACTTTGGCAAACGAAGCTTAAACAGGACATTCAGTTTCAGCCCCTGCTTTCATACCACAGTCAACAGTACGTATATCAGCTGTTTCGCGAGTACGATACAAATCAATTCCGGTTCCTGAAACTTAATCTCGAAGACGGCACCATGCAAAGCATTGACGGCATTCTGCTCGATCAGTTCAACGTGCTGGGCTTTAAGGTTATGGGTAGTCAGGCCTACGTAAGCGGCTATCGCAATCACCGGCCCGTAGTGATGGCATTTTCGTTTTTCGACGGTACGGCAAAAGTGCTGCCCGGTTTGTACGCCAATCATCTGGAAATCAGCAGCCTGGAGCTGGACGAAACCCGCCGGGAAGTGAACGTACTAATTCACTCCACCCGCCGTCGCTGCTCGTTCTCGATCCGCACATACAGCTACGACAGCAAACTGCTACGGGTGGTCAGCTTCGACAAAGCAGCGAACAGCCTGGTTTCGGGCAAGCTCCTGCCCGTCAATGATCAGGAATCCTTACTAGTAGGCAACTATTCAACCGACTGTACGCCCTATTCGCAGGGTGTCTATGTAACCCGAATCCGGCACCACCAGCCCGATGAACTCCCCGCCGACGTATCTGCCGAAGCGGTAAAAAACATGCAGTACATCGAATTTTCGGAACTCCAAAATTTTTTCAACTACCTCAAACCCAAGCGACAGGAGAAACTGCTGGCAAAAGCCAAACGGAAAAAAGACGAAGGCAAAGATTACAAATTCCGCTACCGCCTGCTGGTGCATGACCTGCTGCCTTCGCCCGACGGCTTCACGCTCGTGGCCGAGGTCTATTATCCGCAGTACCGGGGCGGTAACCTGGCCTACGCCGGCTATTTACGCGGAGCCGACCGCTACGACGGCTTTCGGTACACCCACGCATTTATCTGCGGTTTCGATAACAGCGGTAAATTCCTGTGGGACAACTGCCTGCCTATTAAAGAGTTGTTCAGCCCCGATCTGACCGAGATGGTGCAGCTCTCGCAGCAGGACGACCGGATGATACTGGCCTACCCCAACGAAGGAGAAATCACAACTGAAGTCATTCAGAAAAATAAGGTGCTGACCCGAAGCGAGAATACTAAACTCCAGCCCAACGCCGATGATGAACGGATCACGTACTCGGCACAGAATAATCTGATGGCCTGGCACGACCGGCATTTTCTGGCCTGTGGCTTTCAGAAAATCGCCCCGTCGGGCAATCTGGCCAAACAGCGCGAAGTATTTTACCTGCAAAAACTCACCTATGATCCTGCGGCTTCACCCGCCAAAGCAGCCCCGGCTACTACCCGAAAAAACGGCGGATCAGGACGATAACCAGGTTCAGCAGCGTACTCAATTAGTCAATTACTGGATTCATACCGGTTAAACACAAAAGAAGATCGGGTTAATGCCAAATTCGGGCAGATTCTAAAATAAATACAATTTAACACCATCACTACTTGCTTTTCTGGCACAATACCCTTACTTTTGCACCAGATTTTACAAGCGGCATCCGTCGCGTTTCTGTCTCTCTCCTTTTTTACACGCTGGGTTAGGTCTGACAGAACTTTGTACGGATGTACAGATGGGTTTCTGGCTGGGCGTTCCATGGATTGGAACAACTCAAAGCGACTGTTTCGCGCGTGGGCTAATCGGTTAATTTTCTGGTATCTTCTCCCCTATGACAGGCTGGGGACGGGTCGACTGAGACCCTGAGGGGTCGTTGGGCAATTTACACTGGGCTATACGCGCTGTTCGCCAGCACATTCTCGTCTTTGCTTGGAAAGCTCGTACACAAACTTTCTGACAAGTGATGAAAACCAAAAAATCAAAAACAGATGAGCAGGACGACCTGCTACTGGCACAACTTGCCGCCGACGCCAACATTACAGACGAGGGCGAAGCACTCCAGGGCGTAATAGCCAAAGCAAAAACGACGAAGAAGAAAGCTACCGCTGCCACCGAAGCAGCACCGGCAGATGCAACGCTGACCAACACTGATGTATCCGACGTTACAGAAACCGAAGTAGCCAAACCTATTAAAGTAAAGAAAGCCAAAGTTACCGCGACGGAGGTTGCCGCAACAGAAGCCGTTGCAGAAACACCTGCCGATACAACCAGCGATGACAGCGAGACAC
>Ga0105045_10001936_pt1 | contig 17163 bp, 10 predicted proteins | sample MAT02_FD_78089 | JGI IMG/M metagenome (GOLD analysis project Ga0105045, IMG submission 78089) | Freshwater microbial communities from Lake Fryxell liftoff mats and glacier meltwater in Antarctica - MAT-02 (megahit assembly) | ecosystem: Environmental > Aquatic > Freshwater > Ice > Liftoff... | reverse complement strand
TGGCGACGGAAAGCTCGTCGCAAGGTAGTAGCTCACCTTGCACAAACAAAATCGGCGGAGCATCAGGCAGTTCCAAAAGTAACTGTGGGTACTCAGCTTCGTCGCTGCCTAAAATCGTGACGCCATGGGCTTTGCACCAAGCCAAGATTTGACGCACGTCAACATGGTCCGCCGCGTGGCGAATCGTCCGGATCAGCTTTGGCCCAACGCCAGGAACGCAACGCAGCGCATCTTCGGAAGCTCGTAATACATCAGATGCGGTTGCAAACACTTCTAGCAACTTGGCGAGCGTTAGCGGCCCAATGCCTGGCAATTGCGTCAGTAAGAGCCGATCGACCAACGATTGGTTCGCAACATCCCCGCTGACTTGCGACGGTGGTGAACGATCCAAAACCGTTTCTTCGATTGCGTCGTGCGAACTGGTCACGTTGGTCGCTCGCGATTGATGAAGATCGAAACCAATAAAAAACTGCGGAGTCGAAATCGACTCCGCAGTTATCGTTGATTTATAGTCAATCGGTCAAGCTACCCGTAAGTAAACGAGCCGTTTCATCGGAAGTTTAGAGCCTAGCGTTTGTGGCTGGCGCCGGAACAAAATCGTCGTTGTTGTCATCGTTGGATCCGAGTACTGCCGCTGCGATGCCGCCAATCGCGGCAAGGCCAAGTAAGCCTCCCGCACCACCGAGACCGCCAGCGGCCCCACCAGCAGCGCCGCCAAATCCACCACCAAAACCCGCAGGTGCACCCGCTCCAACGCCGCCAGGAGCACCAAAACCGCCACCACCGGGAAAACCAGGGGCGCCAGCGTCACCAAAAAACGGCGGCGAAGCGTCACGGATTTGTCTAACCACTGCGGGCACCATTGCTGGTGGAATAAGCACGACAGGCAGTACACTACCGGCTTGCATCTTGGCGACCGAAACCAGTGTGTGACCGTTACCCGACTGAGCGATCGCGGCGGCATTGTAAGCTTCGAAGCCGAAAGCCGCGTAACCTGCGGCCCCGATTCCACAAAGCCCGTAAACCCCAGGGACCATACCACCGACGGTGAATTTGCCGAATTTGTCTGCGATCGTACGCTGCACAAGTTCATTGCCGCGATAAATCAAAATGTTGGTGCCCTCAACGCCGTAAGTCGTCAATCCGCTACGAAGCATGGACAAGACTTGGCCTTCGAGAGTTCCGTCGTTGCCGAGGCGAACGCGATATTGGAGACCTTGAGTCACTTGGCCAGTGGACACAAACTCGCTGTCGATATCCTCGTAGGCACCGCTCGTCCCGGGTGCCAAGTAGGAGCTTGTTACGCGTACCAATTCGCTTGGATCGATGTCCATCAGCGGAAGTTTGACAGCGGGGGCAGCGGCTAGCGCCGGGTCGTTTTCATCGACTGCTGGAACATCTCCCTCGCGAAGTGCCATCGGAAGCGCGATATGACCGTTTTCGCCGGTGACGACAAGGGCATGTAAGCCAGGCTTCGCGTCTTCGAGCGTTGCGAATCCCTCCGCGTCGGCGGTGAGCCTTGTCTCGGTTCCGTTGGGATCGATCACCGTCACCGAAGTGCCAGCGAGCATGTCGCTGGTGGCACCAGAAAACTTAACCAACTGAAAGCGTACTTTGCGATCAACGCGGCTGAAAACAGCGGTGTTATCCTCAGGAATCGTGCGCGGCTCATCTTGCAAAGAAGTTGCAACGAGGCGTGCCCCGTCTACCGCAGATGCCGTGGGGACGTAGCAGCATAAAATCATAACTGCGGGAAAAAGCCGCGAGAAAACTCGAAAAGCCATCGGAACGTTCCTGTGTATCTAGTGGTGCTCTAACCAATCGTGTCACGGATGACGTAGACCCTTAGCGCGATCGTTAACTGTCTAACAGTAATGTTGCCGCAGTCTAAGTTCAAGCGAAATTCATTAAATTTAGTCAATTAGCAAGAATGTCTTTGCCATTCCACGCCAGCGTAAAGATCCACAAAAACACGCGGATAGACAAAAACTGCTTCAAAATGCCAAAATCCCGACACTTAATCAAGCAGCTTTATGTCAACATTTCCGATCTTTTGGAAACGTTTGGCCGCCGGGACATCGACGAACGTATTCCCCTGCACCGTCACCGTCACCGCATTTTCAAACCGTGCGGCAAGCTTCTCAATCTTCTCAAATCCGATGCGAGTCAGTTGAAGAACAATGGGCTGGCTGGGATCAGCTACCGCCAAAATGCCAATGTCGCTACCGGAAATCAGGCAGTCCTCAAAGTTGAGCTTGCCTGTTTCTATCATAATCGCTCCCCCGGGATTATCGACGAAGCGCGAGTTGGCGATCCTGCCTCGCGCGAAACTGTCCGTGAAAGAAATGCCACAATCATCGCATTCCGTGAAATCACAATCCTCGGCATCAAGGCTGCCTGCGGCCATCGTGACCGCCCTGCTTCCACATCGCAAGATTTTTGTTTTTCGCAAGTCAACACTGCCGCTTTCATTTACAACGATCCCGGACTCAGAGACATCCGAGATGACCGAGTCAACCACGCGGAACTTCCCGCCCATCATACCGCAACCAAACTCGCCAGCGGTGATCTGCGTCTGTTCTTCGATCGACACCTCACCGCCAGTAATGCTGACACCGAAGTTGCACTTGGAAAATTCACAGCGTCTTACGACGACCTTACCATCACCACACTGAACGCCAATCTTGCAGGTATCAAACGTGCTCTCCGAAACGTCGATCGCGCCTGTCACGGTTGCTAGTACTGCATATTTAAAACAGTTGGTGAAATCGCAATCTTTGATGGCGGTCGGATTGCCGCTGCTTTGTGCAACATAGATCCCCTCATTGCCACCAAACGAGCATCGCTGAATCGTTGCAACTCCTTCGACAACTTGAACGCCCGCCTCTAAAAACGTGCAATCGCTCACTTCCATCGAAATCGGGCTCTTCGCCGAAATGGCAAAGAAACTGCTTTCTTCGAACAAGCAACTGCTCGCGCTTAACGAGGCGCCAGGCAGCACCTTGACTCCATTCCAAGTCCCTGTCCTCACATTGCATTTCTCCAGCCGCAACTTGCCGCTGGTCAACTCAATGGCATTGAATTCCTTCTTGTTTTGTTTGCCGTCACCGCGGACCGCAACGTTGGCGACTCGTACCGTGCCCAGCGCGATGGCGACTCTGATTGGTGAGTCTTTGATGCTGGAGATCACACAATCCTCTGGCTTCTCGCCAAGGCCAACGAGCGTCAGTGGTTGGTTAAAGACAATTTCCTCCTCGTAGGTTCCGGGCTGCACATGAATGTGAGCCCCCGGTTCGCTCTTGGCGACCGCCTCGGCAATCGTTCGGTCGCTACCTGTGCCATTCGCTGCAACGATCCAAGGCAGCGGCTCCGTCCCATTCGCTTCGCTCAGCTTCAGCGCATTGGTGCCGGCCATTCCTGTTTTTTCGCCTTCGCGGCTCGCTGCGGTAACATCGAAAGGAACCGGGCTCTTGTTCGGGTCATCGATCTCGGACGTGGTCGGCAGATTCGGCACGATAGGCGAAACGCCGACTACCGCAGTCTGCTGCGTACTTCGCGAGTACCACTGCTGTCCACCAATCGCAAGCAAGCAAAGAACGCCGACTCCAATCATTAACAAACGGGTCCGTTGTTCCGCCTTGGACGAAACGGGTGCTGGCTGCAATATAGAACCAATCGATTGCCCTGAGACCGACGCCGCGATTGATCCCTGACCAGAAAGAGTTTGCGCCGAAGTTGAACCATCGCTACCGCGACTCGAACTGCCATGACCACTTAAATGCGTCGCCGCCGAACCCGCTGATGATCGCCCGCGAGTTGCATTGGGATCGTGCGAGGCATATTGGCTGATCGGCTGTTCCAGACGCAGTTCGCTGCCATCAATCGGCTGCGTCGACAAGCCTTCGTTGATCAGGTCGTTGAGGTCCGCCGTCAGCTCCTCAACGGATGAATAGCGATCACCAGCACTCTTAGCGCAGCATTTCTTAAAGACATCGTTGATGGAAGTCAGGCTTTGTGAACTTTGTTGCAGCGGCCTAGGTTCGCGATGGCAAATCTGCTCCATCAATGATTGGCGGTTCTTGCCCGAGAACGGCGGCTTTCCAAGCAGCAGTTCGTAAATCATGATCCCCAAAGACCAAATGTCCGACCTGCCATCGAGCCAATCGGCGCGTCCTTGAATCTGCTCAGGCGACATGTACATCAGTGTGCCGGCGATTTCACCCTTGTGCTTTGTCTGTTCTGATTCGGAGATCGCTAATCCAAAGTCGGCAATCCAAGGCACGCCGCTGCCGTCGATCAGCACGTTGTCGGGTTTCAAGTCTCGGTGAAAGATGCCCAAGCGGTGTGCCGCTCCAAGAGCGACCGCGACATCGCGCATGATGGTCACCGCATGCGCCGGTGGTAAGCATCCATAGCGGGTCAGTAAGAAGCGAAGCGAGGGGCCGTCGATCAGCTTCTGAACAATAAACGGAACGCCATTCTCTTTAATGCCAACGTGGTAGATCGGTACGATCCCGACACAGTCGATCGCGGCGGCTTTGCGTGCCTCTTTAATATAACTTTCTGATTTCGCAGGGTCGCTGACCTTGGGAACCTTGATGGCGACTTTGCGCTGCAGCGACTCATCTTCAGCCAAGTAAACCACGCCAAACGCACCGGCACCTAACTCGCGAATGATGCGAAACTGATCGATCCTTTCTGGCGATGCAGAGTCTTTGGAAACAGATCCTCCGCCGCTGCCAGAGGAGACTTTGGCGGACGGTTTCCCCGAGGTTGGTTTGGATCCGCTGGGATTTGAGTCGGGAACAATCGCCGTCGCCATCAGCGAATGGTGCAGGTTCTCGCCGCTATCAATGGTTTGATCTAAATTGGTATCGTCAGGATTGCGACTCCCTGGCTCGCCGCGTTTGACCAAGTCTTCAAGCAGCTTTGTTAATTGCGGCACGTAGAGCAGATGGTCTTCAAGATCGATATGCGTCAATACGTCGGTGACTCGTGTCGTCGGATTGGCTCGCCAGCGGCGTTCCAGGTCCGCACCAAGTTTTTCAAGCTGGACGAGATCAAAAATAATCGTTCGCGCGATGTCTTGATCAGCCACGGATGCCCCCCACGGTTTGACGGCGGGCGTAGACGGTTGCGTTATGGACCGGTTGCATAGTTGCGAGCTTCGGGCGACATTTTCGATTGACGGTCAAAACGGCGTGACAACTCAATTATTCACGCCGTGGATGCGAAGCGAAAGCATCTAAATCTTTCGCTCGCCATGTTTTTACACGATATGCCTAACCAAAATGACTTTTTGTGTCGGAATTAAAGTTCGCCAGGGGCTGGTCATGTTGGCTGACACCCAAATCGTGCGTGGAAATGAGCAGGTCAACAAAGCAAAACTGGCGGTTTCACGAAATGGGAATGCGTCGATTTTTACGATGACCTCGGGCCTGCGGTCGGTTCGCGACAAAACCGTGACCTACCTCGACGAGCAATTGGGCTATCCTGAAAGCCTCCACCGGCTCTATCAAGTCGCCAATTTGTTCGGCGAACAATTGCGGCGAGTGCGGCTGGAGGACGGGCCGTCGTTGCAGCAGGCGAACTTGGCATTTAACCTCAACGCAATCATCGGTGGCTGCCTGCCGAGCGACGATGAACCCAAGCTGTATTACATTTACCCCGAAGGCAACTGGGTCGAAGCAACAGCCGATTCGCCCTATTTCATCATCGGTCGAACGCCCTACGGAAAGCCGATTCTTGACCGACTGCTGACTTACGAAACCGATTTGCGAACCGCAACGGCACTGGCTTTGCTAGCCTTTGATGCGACGCAGGCGAGCGTGACCGATGTTGGCTGCCCGATTGACGTGGGAATTGTCTTTGCATCAACCAGATCCAGCGTTTCACGGCGTTTTGAGGCTTTCGAGGTCGAGCAAACGACTCGCTGGTGGTGCGAACGCCTTGCTCAGTCATTACGCGATTTCCCCACCAGTTGGTCAGAATCGCTGTTTATCAATGCAGTAGACATCTGACAAACACAAGGAAAGTCCAAGACCATCAAAGAATTTGAAGAAAACATGAGTCAAATACTTGTCGGCAGCAATCTGAACTTCGACGTTCATGGCCCGACCACGTTTTTATTTCAGATCGCCGCCTCTCGAACACCGTTGCAATCGGTTGTCTGTGAGCAATTTACGATCGAACCCTACACGCTCTACGCCGAATGCAATGTCGGGACCGAGGGCAATCGCTTGCACCGCATCAGCGCCAACGTCGGCCAACTTTCGATTCAATATCGCGCCACGGTTGACCTTCACCAGCAATTCGCCGCCGCAGCCCACTTGCCCGAAGTCGACTATGCCCAGCTTCCCGCCGAAGTCCTGCCGTACTTGAACCCGAGTCGGTATTGCCAATCGGACCTGCTCGCGAGATTTGCTTTCGAAGAGTTTGGTTTCATGGATCGCGGGTTCAGCCGAGTCCAGGCAATCTGCGACTGGGTCCATGACCACCTCGAATACACCCCGGGCAGCACCGGTCCGACGACGACGGCCACGGACGTTTTACTGCAAAGAACAGGCGTCTGCCGCGATTTCTCGCATCTCAGTATTTCGCTTTGTCGCGGGCTGGGCATCCCCGCTCGGTACGTCTCGGGCTATGCCGTGAACCTGCAACCACCTGATTTCCATGGTTTTTTCGAGGCATTTCTCGATGGCCGGTGGTATTTGTTTGACGCCACGCGTCTGGCCCCGATCGGCGGCCTGATTCGCATCGGCACCGGGCGTGATGCTGCCGATGTCGCATTATCAACGAGAATTGGGAGCGCGGTGATGACGTCAATGGATGTCTGGGCGAACGAATTTCAGCAAAATGCCCCCAGCCAACCTAATGACATTAACCAAACGGCGATTTCTTCCGCTTAGATGGACAATTCTGAGGCCATTAGTCAGGTCGACGCCGCCAACGTCATCGGTTACAATCCGTGGCCTTCCCGAGAGCACAATTTCGGGGTTTTTTGCCGCAACTGAAGCGATCTGAATGAGTGACGTCCCTTCGCAAGAACCTAATCTCGAAGTTCCTGCCGACCCCGCTAACGCAGCCACCGATGCCACCGCTCCCGAAGGCCGCATCGCAGCCAACACCGAATACACCGACAAAGACCTGCTGCACCTCTCGGACCTCGATCACGTCCGCGAACGTCCCAGCATGTATATCGGCGACACGACCCTCCGCGGGTTGCATCACCTAGTCTACGAAGTCGTCGATAACTCGATCGACGAAACGATGGCCGGGTTTGCGAAAACGGTCTCCGTCGTTGTCCACGCCGATGGCAGCGTGACGGTCGAAGATGACGGACGCGGGATTCCCGTCACGCGACACGAGCAACTGTCCGAAGAACTCGAACGCGACGTCAGTACTTTGGAAGGTGTGATGACCGTCCTCAAGTTTGGCGGCAAGTTCCAGAAAGGTGCTTACCAGACCAGCGGTGGTCTGCACGGCGTCGGCGTCACCGTCGTCAACTTCCTTTCCCAATGGGCCGAAGTCGAAGTCAGCCGCGATGGGTTCACGTGGACCCAAGAATATGAGCGTGGCGTGCCGACCGGACCGGTCAAGCAAGGTCGTCCCACCAAGAAGAACGGAACCAAGACGACGTTCAAAGCCGACGGGCTGATTTTTACGAACACAAAGTATGCGTTCGACACCATCTACAAACGTTTGCAGGAACTCGCGTTCCTCAACTCCGGTGTTCACATCAAGTTCCTCGATGAACGAAACGGCGAAGGCGGCGATTTTAAGTACGAGCGAGGCATCGTCGAATTTGTCGAACACCTCAACCGCGCCAGCGATGCGCTTCATGCCGACGTGATCTATTTCACGGGCACTCGCGAAGGCGTGGAATACGAGATCGCGATACAGTACAGCACGGAGTTCACCGAAAACGTTCAGTCCTATGTGAACAACATTCACACGATCGAAGGTGGGACTCACGTCAGCGGTTTTCGCAGCGCGCTGACTCGCACGATCAACAACTACGGCAAGAAAGAAGGACTCTATAAAACCACCACGCCAAGCGGTGATGACTTCCGCGAAGGATTGACGGCGGTCATCAGCGTCCGCGTTCCCCATCCTCAATTCGAAGGCCAAACCAAGACCAAACTCGGCAACGGCGAAATCGAAGGCATCATCAACGGCAGCATCGGCGAACTGCTGGCAAAGTACCTCGAAGAAAACCCTCGCACTGCCAAAGCTATCACTCGCAAGGCGCTGCTCGCCTACGAAGCCCGCGAAGCCGCTCGCAAAGCCAAAGATCTGCTCCGTAAGCGCAAAGATGCGCTCGGTGGCGGTGGTCTGCCGGGCAAACTTCGCGACTGCATCAGCAAGAAGATGGAAGAGTGCGAAGTCTATCTCGTCGAAGGTGATTCCGCCGGTGGATCAGCCGAAGGTGGACGGATGCGCGAGTTTCAAGCGATCTTGCCACTTCGCGGAAAAATCATCAACGCTTACAAAAGTCGCGAAGATAAGGTGCTCGCAAACGAAGAAGTCCAAGCGATGATTCAAGCGATCGGCACCGGCATCGGTCTTGACCAAGACTTGTCCAAACGTCGCTACAATAAAGTCGTCATCATGACGGACGCCGACGTCGACGGCAGCCACATTCGTACGCTGCTGCTCTGCTTTTTCTATCGTCAGATGTACCAACTCGTAGCCTGCGGCCATGTCTATGTCGCCCGTCCGCCGTTGTTCCGCGTCGTCAAAGGCAAGGAGCGTTATTACGTTCAAACCGACGAGGAAATGAAGGCGCAGATGCTCGAGCGCGGCCTTACTGAAACCAAGTTGATTTGCGAAGACGGTCGTTCCGCCGAAGGCGATTCGATGAAGCGACTGTGCATCACGCTGGCAACCATGGAAGAGGCGATCATCGCGATCGAGCGGCGCGGCATCAGCCTTCGCACTCACGTCATGCGATACGACGCAGTCCTCGGCAAGTTACCCACGCTGCATTTAATTTGGGGCAATCAGGATCAATGGTTCTACGATCTGGAAACCGCCCAAGCGTTCATCGCCGAAAACGGTTTGACACTCGATACCGATCAAGTTCCGTTGGCCGAAGTCGGTGTTGACGGAGTTGACGGTGTTGCTTTGCCTCCAGCAGCCCTGGAAGTAAACAACAATCGTACCGCTCACATGGTCGAGCTTCACGAAGTCAAAACCATCAACAGTGCCTTGAAGGATATGGAGCCGCTCGGTTTTACGGTCGATGACCTTGTCCCAGCGGATCGAACCGGTTCGACGTCATCGCGATTTGAACTCATCAAGGGAGAAGATAATCGCCGAGGTCTCGAAGACCTTCGCGAGTTACTCGCCGAAGTCCGCGCTGCCGGTGAGAAAGGTTTGCAAGTCACGCGGTTCAAGGGCCTCGGTGAAATGAACGCCGAAGAGCTTCGTGAAACGACGCTCGACCCGGCGAATCGTACGCTCGTTCAGGTCAACCTAACCGACGCCGGTGCTGCAGACGAAATGTTTCGCTTGCTGATGGGTGACAAGGTCGAGCCGCGCCGCGAGTTCATCGAGAAGCACGCTCTGGATGTGCGAAACCTGGACGTTTAGTGTCGCACGGCAAGTTGGTGTCGCCTTTCGTTCCTAGACTGTGAATCTATTGGTAACCCGACGCGTTAGCGAGGATCGGCCTGACGCGCCGGCTTACCATTTTGCGGCAAATCCAACCGGCTCGAATAGATTCACCGCCTATCCGCGAAAGTTTCGTCTTTTTATTCTTTCGCGAAGGGAAAGAATGAAAAGACTTCACGATGCTTAGGTCGCGGCGGTCTAGGTGTTTGTAGAGTACGGGTTAACCGGGTCCGTTTCAGGCAAACTCGCTAGTGGCTGCGTCGGAGCTGCTAACGGCTTCGATGTATCGATCGGCGGCAATGTGTCGATCAACTGTGGCAAAAGCGAACCGATAAACATGCCAATCAAACTGGCAACCAATCCGTACATCTGCGATGGAATCAACTGGTCGTCGCCGCCGATGGACTGCGCGATACGCCAAGCACCGATTCCACAAGCGATCGATACAATCGCGCCCTGAGTCGTCGCCCGTTTCCAGTACACGCCGGTGAACAGGGGAACAACCGCACCAACCAACGTCACGGTGTACGCGTCTTCGACCATCTCGTACATCGTGTTTTTCGAGTTGACTGCCACCCATGTCGCCGCCGCAGCAAACATCACCAGCGAGCACCGCAACAGCTTCAGCAGGCCAGCATCGGTTAGCGTTGGCAAAAACTGACGAAGCACGTTTTCGGTGAACAGGCTTGCCGGTGCCAGCAAAGTGCCACTCGCAGTCGACAGAATCGCCGACAGCAGCGCACCAAAGAACAACGCTTGCGCCCAAAACGGAGTTTCCTGAAGGATCAGTTCTGGCAAGATTCGCTGAACCACGCGAGCGTCATCAGAACTGAACAGCGTGGTGAATGACGGATCGATGACGATGGCGCTGTAGGCAATGAACATCGGTACAAATGCGAAAAAGAAATAGAACGTGCCCCCAAGCAATGTTCCTTTGACGGCGGTTTGTTCATTTTTCGCACTTGTGACACGCTGGAAAACGTCCTGTTGCGGAATCGAGCCAAGTCCCATCGTCAAAAAAGCGGCGATGAACGCAAACCATTCCTTCGTGCCACCGGCTGGGAATAGCCGCAGCTTACCGGCGTCGCGTGCGTGCTCGATCACGTTCGCAAATCCGCCGGCGCGATCGGCGAGCAAGCAGGCGATGATGATCAAGCCAACAACGATGACGGCGGTTTGAATCAGATCCGTCAGCGCCACTGACCACATGCCACCAAAGACTGTGTAGACCAAGACGATTGCCGCCCCGATCAAAATGGCGTAATCGAGCGATAGCGACTCGAGGCCAAAAACCCGGTCGGTCAAAATGTGCAGAACTAAGCCGAGCGCAGTGATTTGCGCCGATGCCCAACTGATGTAGGACAACGTGATCACGAGCGAGGTAAAGACCTCGACGGTTCGCCCAAACCGCTTTCGATAAAAGTCACCGATGGTCAGCAAATCCATTCGATAAAATACGCGGGCGAAAAAGATCGCGACAATCACCAAGCACATCGACGCCCCGAACGGATCTCCCGAAACGCCTGAAAGTCCGTCTCTGGAGAACGTTGCCGACACGGAAAGAACCGTTTCCGCTCCAAACCAGGTTGCGAACACACACGCAAAATTCATGTACAGCGGCAGCGAGCGTCCGGCGACCATGAAGTCTTTCGCCCCGTGAACTCGTCTGGCAGCGTAGAGTCCAATCGCCACGGTTCCGGCGAGATAGGCGACGACGGCGAATCCCAGCATCGAGAAAGGCTCCGTAGGTTACTTTTTGAAACTGAAATTGAAACGCGCTAGCTTGACCCGTACCCGCCAGCCTCATGGTACATACTGGGAGTTTTTTGTTAGCGGAATGGCGCAAGCCATCCGGTGTATTGCTGACCGATAGAAACTGTCGCCACGCTTGAGGTCGTCATATTAACGGGGAAATCGATGTTCGGAATGGCCGAAACGGACGCAAACCGATCGTTTTTCCACGATTTTTTAAGTTTGAACGATGCAAAACTTCTGGTTTCGCGGCCAAAGTCCTTAATTGGCTTATCGCGAAAGCGATCTCCTGGTATAACGCTGGGGTTGAATATGCAGAACTTTTTCATATCAGCCCCAATTTTGAGTTGGCGGCTGAACTCGTTAGCAAGGTTGATTTGCGTTGGTAAAGAAGGAAGAGGCTTTTGAAGTCGAAGGCACTGTCACGCAAGCGCTCGCCAATACTCGTTTTCGGGTCCAATTGGAAACCGGAACCGAAGTCATGGCGCACGTTGCCGGGCGGATGCGGAAGCACTTCATACGTATTGTCCCGGGCGATAAAGTCCGTGTTGAATTGTCACCCTACGATCTTACCAAAGGTCGGATTGTTTTCCGTGAACGTTGACCTATCGCTTCGTGCGACGACATCGATATCACAGCACTGGCCCAAAAGCTGTGTTGTTGAGTCTAAGTCAGACGCGAAGCATTTCCATACAGTGGCTGAAACTGAACAGTATCGCAAATGAAGGATGGATTGAAGATGCAATTGACTGGGATCGGCGTTCGCTCGCAACGGGCGATTTTTATTCTCACCATGGTAATGATGTCTACCATCGGCGTACAAGCTCGGGCGCAAGATCGTCTAAAGCTTGGCCAGGAAGCAGACACCGAAACAGAGGTCGCGGAGGTCGCGGAACCGGCGCTGATTGTCTCCGTCGCATCGCTCAATAAGTTGATGCAAGACATCAACTACATCAGCGCCATCGTTGGTCAACCACAAGCCGGCGGAATGTTCTCCATGATGGCTACCGGATTTGCCCAAGGGCTCGACCCGAACCGTCCGATCGGAGTCATCGTCCCCGTGGTTGATGGCGCTTTCGAACCGATTGGGATGATCCCAACCAGCGATATTTTCGCGATGTTGAAGAGACTAGAGGGTCAAGTCGGACCGATTGAAAAGCTCGATGATGGTACTATGGTCGTCTCTCCAAACGGCGGCTCGCTCGTCTACATTCGCCAATCCGGCGATTGGGCTTTGGTCGCGCGTCAGCAAGAGCTGCTGGACGAAGTTCCCGAAGATCCAGCGTCATTGCTGGAAGACCTCGGCGACAATTACACACTGTCCGCAGTCTTAAACGTGCAAGAAATTCCCGAGGCAATGCGGGACGGTTTGATCGCGCAACTTCGTCAAGGCTTCGAGCAAGCCATGGCAAAACAAAATCAAGGCGAAGACGCAGCAGCAATCGGCGAGAATTCCATCGAGCAGCTCGAGCAACTGATCCGCGAATCAGAAGAGTTGATGATCGGATGGAACATCAATCCCGAAGAGAAAATGGTCACTGTCGACTCCGAGTTCATCGCCGCCGATGGAACCGAGATGGCCGAAATGTACGGCGGTCAAAAGATCATTCCTTCAATGTTCGCATCGGTCATCAATGATGAAAATGCAATGTTCTACCATTCGGCCGCGTCGATTAACGCCAAGTCCATTGAGCGAACACGCGAAACTATTGACGGTTTGAAAGCGATGGTCAAAAAGGGCATTGATGACAGTAACGACCTCGACGCCAATGCGAAGGAACAGGTAAGTGAACTCGCCAATGCGTTCATCGATCTCCTGATGAAAACCATTGAAGAAGGCAAGTTCGATATCGGCTCAATGGCCGTTGTCGATGACGAACAGTTCAACTTTTCCAGCGGTCTGACCGTCAGCGATGGCAACGAAGCCGCAAAGCTTGTCAAAGATCTCGCTGACAAGCTAAAGACCGTGCCCGAGGCGCCGTCATTTTCCTTCGACGAAGAAACCTACAAAGGCGTCACGCTGCACAGTGTGACCTTCGAAATCCCTTCCAGCGAGGAAGAAGCACGCGAAGTATTTGGCGAGCAAGCGATTATCAAGATCGGAACCGCGCCCAAGGCCGTGTACCTCGCCATGGGAACGGATAGCGAAGAATCGATTAAGAAAATTATCGACGGACCCGCTGAGACCACCGTGCCGGACGATCGTCCACTCGGCCAAATGCAGGTTCAGTTGCTTCCCTTCTTGCTGTTTGCACAGACCGTTAAGGCCAACGATGTCGTTGCGGCGATGATCGATACGTTGTCCCAGGACGGCGAAACCGATTATCTCTTGATCGAGGCCAAGCCTGTTGAGAATGGTCAGTCGTCTTACTTGGAGATCGGCGAAGGCATCCTGAAGGCCATCGGTGCCGGCGTCCGCGAAGGACAAATGCAGCAAATGAAGCAGCAGCAAGGTGATGGACAGTTCTAAGCGTGCTGAAAGTGTCTTCCATCGACCATGAGACCCAACCGACGCTGAATGACTCATCGCCGAAAGCGGCGATGCCAGCCTCTGGGCGTCGATGGTCGTGGTCTTCTTTTACGATCGGTGCAGTTCTTTCTGCACTGGTCTCGCTCTTGTTAACTCGTGGCACGCCAACCCCCAGTTCGACAACAACTAGTTCGGCAGCATCCGCGCCAGCCGTCTTAGGAGCCGTCGCAGCGACCGGTGACTTATCCGCAGGCGCGAAAGCAGCGACGACAGACGCGTCGACGATGGATGAGGTCCTCGACATTGCCGAAAGTACACTCGCTCACATGCGGCAAAACCTCGATGGCTACACAGCCACGATGGTCAAGCAAGAAATGATCGACGGAGTCTTGGTCGAGCCAACCGAGATGGCGATGAAGGTCCATTGTCGCCACCGAGGCGGTAAGGTCGACGATTCAGAACCGATGCGGGTCTATCTTCGCTTTAATCAACCTGCCGCCGTTAACGGACGCGAGGTGATTTGGGCCGAAGATTTATACGACGGCAAGCTGGTCGTCCACGAAGCCGGCTTGATGGGGTTCATGACCGTGTATCTTGATCCAACCGGCATGATCGCGATGCGTGGTCAACGACATCCGATCTCCGAAATCGGACTGACGAAGCTTGTGCAAAAGTTGATCGAGCGGGGAGAAGTCGATCGCAAAAATCCAGATGTGACCGTCACGATCACCAGAAATTTTGTTCTCGATGGTCACCAATGCGAGCTGATTGTAGTCAAACGGAAGCAACCATCGGGAACCGAAGATGACTTTTCGCGAGCCGAAATTTGTTTCGACAAAGACCGACGATTGCCGCTTCGATACACCGCGTATGGTTGGGGCAAAGACGGGGCCGCACCGCCCTTACAAGAGTCTTACACGTACACAAACATTGACACAACTGTACAACTTTCCGAAGCTGATTTTGATCCAAAAAATCCGACTTATCGGTTCCCCTAGCAATGATATTCGGCACCAAGCGCGCGAAAGCAAGAGAGTCGCTGCAATGGCGAACGGTGCTTCCATTATTGGAAGACGACGATCGCCGCGCGCCGTTGATTCGCTTGTACCCAACGCAAGGTCGCGAAAGCTTCTTGGGTGCACTCGCGAGAATCGATCCTAAAGTCGAAGCGTCCGTCCGTTCCGCTGGCAAACAGTTGCACTGGGCTGCCGAGGTCGTCAATTTTCCGACCGTCGCCGTCGCCGGAATGCTCAACAGCGGCAAGACAAGTTTGGTCGCCACGTTTCTTAGCGAAGCCGGTCGTAAACGAACGCTTCGTGGAACCGCCAATCACGAGGGTACCCATCGGTTTGTTCTATGGTTGCCTGAGAAATGGAGAGGCGACGAGGAATGCTTTGGGATGTTAGTTTCCCGGATCGGTGAAGCCTTGGGTACAACACCTGAAATGCTTTCCCTTGACCCCGTTGCGGCGCATCGTCAATACAACAATGCCGCCAAAAGCTTCGCCGCTGCGTCGGTGCCGTTGATTGCAACTGATGCGGGACTCGATCTCGCCGGCATCGCACTGCTGGATTGCCCAGACATTGTCTCCGACGCCGCGTTTGGCTTGGGTTCGCCAGAACAAAGACGTGAACTTCTCGGACGCTCCGCGACGCTCTGTTCGTCGTTCATCGTCGTCGCGTCTGCCGAGCAATCACGTGACACAACGCTGGGCGAGTTGCTGCGGATCGCAAGTGAGAAAATGCCCGGCGTGCCCAGGTTGCTGGCCGTCAATAAAGTGCGTGCCAAGAACCAAGCTCCCAATCAAGTTTACGAAACCTTTCAACCACTGATCCAGCGGCACGGCATCTCGACGCTCTACGCAGCTTACGATTTTGAAGTTGAAAATTGTCGTCCGTACATCCCGCGAGATTTGCAGAACACAACCGCTAATCCGGTTTCCGCGCACGAAGAACTGCCGATTTTCTTTTCTGTTTCACCGGACACGGAATTGAACCCACCCTCGCCGATTCGTGCCGATCGACTGCTCTCGTCTTTGCCGGGGCAGCTCGATCGAAGCAAGTTGTCTGAACAGTTCCAACTCGCGCTCGAATCCGGTCTGCGAACGGTCGTTTGGGAAGACGGCTATCGATTGCTTCAAGCCGATACCGAACGCCTGAAGTTAGCATCGGACACGGCGCGGCGTAGCTTGCTGACCGCTGCCTTAGAGTTCTTCGCGATTGAAGAAGCGGGTGGTGGCATTCAGGAGTTGCGGCTGCATCAGTCGGAGCGAATCCTCCGACAATTGTCCGAATCGTTTGCCGCCACAGCGCCATGGTATGCACGCTGGAACGTCAGGTTGCATTCAACGGTCAAGCGAGTGTTCGGCGGTGCCGGAGACGTTGTTCGACAGCTCTTGCCAACCGCTCAAATGCGAACCGCAGCCGATCGCGTGAAGCAAGAAATGCATGACGGCAAAGTCGGCGGATTGATCACAGCCGTCAGGCTCCGAAATGCGGTTTTGACCCATTCAACCGCTGTCGCTTGGGACAAAAATGCGACGTGGTTGGAAGAGGCTTGCGATACCGTAATTCACCGCTACGACCGCGATGACTTTACATCGCTTGACCCACGACGCTTGGACTCCGCGTGCCGTGAAATGTGGCTGCAGGTGCCAATGGGTCAGAAACTAAAAGCTGGCCTCACGCCGCTGGCTGCATTGCTCGCAACAGTCGGCGGGGTGCTGATGATCCCTGTCGACTTGGGGACCACCGTGATCGCCTCGGCCTCGATCGCTGAATTGCTCGCCGCAGCCGGATTGACCGCATTATCTGTTCATTGGGCCGGGCGACAGAGCATGGACAACGTTGGTCAGCAAGCCGCCCGCCAACAGCTCAGCGACTTCCACGCCGTACTTTGCGACGCGTTCGGTGTCGCCCGCGATGAAACGCCACTGTCGATTGCCGTTCGGGGTTTGCAGGTCGCTCTTCCCAAGCCGACAATACTCCATCGCGAGCCCGTCGCACCACCGCTCCCGCTGTTTCAGTTTCAACCAGCTTTTGAAAACGACCTTCGCAACGTCTTGTCACCTCCATAACCTCGCCGCCATGCAGCTTGCCTGCATGAGCAACGATCATAACCAGAAAACGATTCGCGGGGGCCACGGGCGGGCGCGTCTGGTCTGGATCCTGGCTCGATGGGTGCAAGACCCATCGCGGCCTGCCGCAATATAACATCCCGCCGCCATGCAGCTCGCCTGGAGCAACGATCAAAACCAGAAATAACTTCGCAAGATCATGTAGGCCACGGCGTGGCTTGCCCACGTCGAGCCATGAACCTTACGCAAC
>Ga0105045_10001935_pt1 | contig 17163 bp, 15 predicted proteins | sample MAT02_FD_78089 | JGI IMG/M metagenome (GOLD analysis project Ga0105045, IMG submission 78089) | Freshwater microbial communities from Lake Fryxell liftoff mats and glacier meltwater in Antarctica - MAT-02 (megahit assembly) | ecosystem: Environmental > Aquatic > Freshwater > Ice > Liftoff... | reverse complement strand
ATCGGCCTTTAACTATCGTTCTTTGACCGTCGTCCGTTCAGCCCTCCTTACTAAGGTAGATGTGACCGTGAAGCAGTGGTACTTACCCACAATGAGCGAGGTGGTGCTGCAAGACTCCCCTCTGTTTCAAGCGCAGCGATCTGCGGCACAGCAGCGGGTGCGGGCAGAACGAGAATGGTCTGGGGCGATCGCCGCATTAAATCTACTGTTACACAATGATTTTGAGGCGGGGCTGTTGTCCCTTGGGGGAGTGGTGTTGGCGGGGCCGGTGCCCTTGCTGAGCCAACCAGGATTGCAAGGGGCGATCGCCAGTTGGACTTTTACCGCCAGCCCCTTTTGGAGCAACACTTGGATGCCGTTTCGGCTACTGCCGAGCTGCGATCGAGAGCAGGTGAAATCAGATACGGCCACAGATACACTGCCGCTTTTGCCAACAGACCCCCTCAGCCAAGAGCAATTTTGTGTGGTGCTCACAGAGCGGCTCAGTGTGGTGATGGTGTTGGGCGAAACTCCTGAGGGCGATTCTGCCTTTCTCTATTCCTTCGACCCAGCGGTGATAGGTCGCGCCTGGCAACTGTTGCGCGCACGGCTCCTGTTTTCGGGCGCGGCTGCGCTCAAAAAAATTGAAGCTTTAATCAACAAGATGCCCCCCGTTAGCCCAGACTACCGACGGGTCACGGAATTTAGTCATTTATTACTAACCCTGGTTCCCGATGCAGTAGAGCTAGAATCCATCGCGGTCGGGCCAACTTCCCAACCGGGTACTGACGCGGCTAATGCAGGAGCCTTTTGGAATGGCGCGAAAAAAGGCAAAGCCTCTCGCCCGCAGCAGTCAGAAACCGTCGGGCGACCCAAGGGCGATCGCCAAACCAACCGATCCCATGATGCTGGGCGCTCTCTAGAAGCACTCACCCAAAGCCCCGAAAGCTTTGATGCTGAACTTTTGCAGGCGATCGCCCATGAAATCAACACCCCTCTTACCACCATTCGAACCCTCACACGGCTGTTGCTCAAACGCAAAGATCTAAGCCCCGATGTGCTGAAGCGCCTCACCATCATTGACCAAGAATGCACCGAACAAATCGATCGGTTTAACCTAATTTTTCGGGCAGTCGAGTTAGAAAAAGCCACCCACACCCGCCCAGTAACGCCCCTTGCGCCGATATCGCTCACCCAATTGTTTCAACGCCATGTTCCACGCTGGGAGCAACTAGCGCTGCAACGGAACCTCAGCCTCAATGTGCATCTGCCCCAAAAATTACCAATGGTTGTCACCGATCCAACTATGTTAGATCAGGTTCTCACGGGTCTCATCGACCGCATCACCCAAACCCTGCCCCCAAACAGCCATATTCAAATTTCTGTCACCCTCGCGGGCCATCAGCTCAAACTGCAATTTCAATCTCAAATGGAAGACGTTGGGGTCAGCCACAACGGCTCAACCGCTTCTTACCAAGCCGTTACACCACTCAAAGCGCTGGGTCAGTTGTTGATGTTTCAACCCGAAACAGGCAACCTAAGCCTCAATTTAGCAGTCACCAAAAACCTCTTTCAGGCTTTGGGTGGCAAATTAATTGTTCGGCAACGCCCCCAACAGGGCGAAGTATTGACCATCTTCCTCCCCTTAGAAAACCGCCACCAAGACGAAGCTACGATGCTGGGCTAAGGCAAGGTTAAACAGTTGAGCCTTGAAAAAAGGGTTGCCCCGCGCCCAGGGGATCGCTATTTTTCGACAGCGCTGTTACCCATTAGGCGCGTCCACTGCCCTATTTAAAACATCCTCTTAGCGAAGCCGCCATACACTCGGAAAAGAAGCCGCTTAGAATAAACTCAGGCAAAGCCCAACCTATCACCGGGTTAGAGACTCTGCTACAGTTCACGTCGCATCGTATCACCCCTATTTTCTGGGACTGGCCAGTGTTGTGGAGCATTTTAGGAAGCTAGGGATCGGGTTTTCTCCCCCTGCCATACAGGTGTGGCCAGAGAAAAAGCTGTCCGTTAATTTAGAAAAAATTCAGATTGTTGCTATGAGTGTTCAGATTCGATTTTTACCAGACGATGTGGTGGTGGTGGCAGAGGTGGGAGAACCGCTGCTGCAAGTGGCAGCGCGCGCCGGGTTATCTATCCCAACGGGCTGTCTGATGGGGTCTTGCCATGCTTGCGAAGTGGAGTTGGAAGATGGCAGCACTATTTGCTCTTGTATTAGTGGCGTGCCGCCGGGGCAGGATCAGTTGACGATTAATTTGTTTGTGGATCCTACTTGGTGATGGATGGAGCGTAGATGCCAGACTTGGATGAGCAGAGCGAATTGGATGAGCAGAGCGAGACGGCAGGTGAACCGCGCCAGTGGCATCGAGTGGCGATCGCCCTCGGTAGCAACTTAGGCCAGTCTCGCCAGATTTTGGAAGGCGCGTTGAAGGCATTGAGTGCCAACCCCGCCCTCTCCCTCGATACATACTCCAGCTTTTATCGCACCGCCGCCGTCGGGCCACCCCAACCCGATTACCTCAATGCCTGTGCGCTTTTGTCTACAACACTGATCCCAACCGCGTTGCTAGATGCCATGCTCCAAATCGAAGCCCAGTTTGGCCGCGAACGCCATGAACGCTGGGGGCCAAGGCTACTCGACTTAGATTTATTACTCTACGAAGATCAAATTATAAAACTGCCCTATCTACAAGTGCCCCACCCCCGAATGCGAGAGCGGGCATTTGTGTTGGTGCCCTTGGCTGAGATTGCGGCGAGTTGGCGAGATCCCATCACCGGAGAGGCGATCGCCACACTCCTAAGCCAAGTTGACCCCATTGGCGTCCAATGTTTACCCGATCCTTAACCCAAACCCAAGATTTTAATTGTCTGGTGACCCAAAGCCACTGCTTCCGGGGGAACCACTGCTACCAGCGGGCGGCAAAAGCGGATCTTCAAAACCTGGGAATGGCTGGGCATCGGGGTCTGTGAGGCCATCGGGGCTGGGTAAGCCACTGGGATCAGAGGGGAATGAGAAGGGCGCGTTAGACGCATCATCGGAGGTGCTAGGGAGGGTTGCCAGGGCAACGCGATCGCCCCCCACTGCTCGCAAAATATCCAGCACCCGCACCACGTCGTTATAGCTAGATAAGCGAGATGCGTAAAGCACGATCGTGCCGTTGGGTTGCGCAGCCTGAAACTCTATGAGGCGCTGACGTAAATCTTGCTCAGTCACTGGGTCTTTTTCAACATAAATTAGCCCCACCGGATCGACACTGACCAGCAGCATTTCCTGCATTTGGGAAACGCCACTCGCCGCCGTGGGTAGGTCTACATTGATGCCAGACTGACGGGTCAAGGTGACAGCCGCCAACATAAAAAAGGTCAAGATGCAGAAAACTACATCAATTAGGGGCAACAGCTCAATGCGAACATCAGCTTTTTGAGAGGAGTAGTTAACCTTCATAGACCTGTTCTAGACCTAATATGAATCGGTGGATTGGGCGATCGCTGGACGGAAACCATCCTCTAACGAAGGCTCGTTGTTGGGCGGGGTGAAGCGAGATTTTAAGAAGCAGTGATAGGGGCGATCGCCCTTCTCAGCATAACGACCAGCCTCCATTGCCCCATCCGGGTCAGGCTCCTAGTCTGTCGATCCCCAAGAACCTAAGCAGATCGGTGAGACTTCCCTGGATGCTTCTATCTTAAACAAAGGAATCGTCCCCTATGGCAGGCATCAGATCCCTAGCCACTCTACTGGGATAAGGCTGAAGTCCCTGAAGCCTGCAAATGCAGAATTTGCAGTAATTTTCGGCTCCCCGCTCATCACCAGAGATAGCCATTGGCAATTAAGCGGGTGCTGCCGACTCAGCGGCATTGGGCTGCCCCGTAGCCTCAGACTGGGCGCGGTTCTCTTGAGCCATACCCGCCTGCTTAGCCCAGTTTTGGCGATAGAGCAATTCCAGCTCACTCCCTGCTTTTTGGAACAATTTTGCCTGCCCCGACACTAACCCCTGAAAAACCCTGAAAAACACCAAACTGACTAACGCCACAATCAAGCCCATGGCCGTGGAATATAGGGCTTCAGCGATCCCAAACGTTACTTCCCCAGTCGCGCTGGTGCCAATGTCGCCTAAACGAATCGATCCCAAAGAATTGATCAAACCTAAAACCGTTCCGAGCAACCCTAGCAATGGAGAAATTGCAATGGTTGCTTCTAAAATCTTGTCGCCCCGTTGCATCGCTGCTAATTCCTCATCGGCGGAGGATTCTAGAGCCAGTTTTAGCACATCGGGTTCTGGTCTATGCAGATCCAACGCCGCATTCAGAAACCGCCCAATGGGTTGATCGATGGCGCGACGGGCGATGTCTGCGGCTGCGCCCCAATCCCGCCGAGCTGATTCTAGAACTCGCCCCGCAATTTCGCGCTCACGAGTCAAGATTTTCCACCAAAACCATACCCGCTCAATCACTACAGCTAGTGATAAAAACGAAAGTATGAGTAGCGGAAACATAACAGAACCGCCTTTAGCAAAGGCCTCGGCAATATTCACAAGATTATTCCTCCTATCCGTTCCCTCACAGACTGTAACCGAGACTAGGCGCTAACGGCCAATGTCTGCATGACGCTGCCAAGGCTGTCTATGGTTACAGCCAAATACCACCAAGGGCTACAACAGTTAGCCATATAGCTGCATTAGCCTCCATATCATTCAGTATCCAGTTCATCTTTCCAGGTCGAGGTTGGGTAAACCGCAACGAAGCATTTTAATTCTAGAGACTCCTTTGCCCCGGCGAACCATTTCCTGACAAAATTACCTAAAAATTCTGATCCCCAAAAAGCCTATGAAACGGTGCGTCAGCGTTTGGGGATCGGAAGCCCATTAATGGCGAGCGCCCCGATACCGCATTTGACGTTTCAACGAAAAATCAGCAGCAATACTAGGAATATCGCCCCGATGCCCCATCACGATGATGGTGTCGCCAATGCAGATTAGGGTCGTGCTAGGAGGCGTTCTGAGTAAAAGCCCATCGGCTCGTCGCAATGCCACAATTAAAAAGGCTTTGTTGCCCCGAACTTCGACATCCCGGATCATGCCTCCGATGATGGCAGACCCTTCAGGCACGGCTAACTCATCCAGTTGAATATCCATCTGGCCTAACAGTTCGTTGATGCTATTACTGCCATCATTACGGTCTAGCCAGTCAAGGGCAGCCGGATGTTTGATCATGTGAACCAATCGATATGCCCCAATGGTGGCAGGCAGCACGACATGATCAGCACCGGCGAGTTTTAGCTTGTGTTCGGTGGTCGGAAACTCCCCCCGTGCCAAAATCACTAAATTGGGGTTTAGCCCTCGGGCGGTGAGGGTAATGAACACGTTCAAGGCATCGTCAGGCAAAACTGAGGCTAAGAATTTGGCTTTGTAGATACCCGCTAACCGTAATACGTCTTCGTCGGTGGCATCCCCGGTGATGATCAAATAGTCGAGTTCTCCGGCTTCGGTGGTGCGATCGCCACTACTATCGACCACCACAAAGGGCATTTTGGCGTGGGTCATTTCTCTCGCCAAAATTTGCCCCATACGGCCAAACCCACAAATAATCACATGGTTTTCTAAGAGATTGATGGTTTTCATCATGCGATGGATTCCTAACGCTCGGTTAATTTCGCCTTCTGTCACCATCTGCACCATGCCCCCCACCATATACACCGCCGAGGAGGTGCCCGCAATGATCACAAACATAGTGAACACCCGCAGCTCTGGTGATTGGATCGGCTGCACCTCGCCATAGCCCACCCCAAACACCGTAATCACCACCATATACACGGCATCGAGGAGAGACCAGCCCGCCGTCACATAGCCCATGATGGCGATCGCAATGGTGATCGCAAAAAAAATCGCCCCGGTCAGAATGCGGCGGAACGACTCATGCATATATTTTTAAGCAGAAAATAGAAGAGACGTGGAAGCCAATTAGAGACAGCATACAAAAGGGGCAGAGTGGGAAACACCTCTACTCCTCGTATCCTAAGGGCGGAGGCGGAGGAGAAATCGGTCACGGCCATTACATTTCTCTAACCTCTCCTAAATTTTTCTGAGGGCAGCATGAAACGGCAAAGTCCACAGATGCCGACGGATCTCCCCTTTGATCTTTCTCCAAATCCCCACAGAAACTCAACTTCCAGAATTGAATCTAGATCCAGATCTAGATTCAAATATTCATGGGGTTCTGGGGTAACTGACTCTTCGGCTGAGTTGCTCAAACCAGAATGTGATAATGTAGCGTGAAGTTTCGTAAGTAAGACCGCTGATTTCACAAATAAGGTTTTACGATCCCAAATTAAAACCGTATAACGCATAGGCCTTAGAAACTTTAGGCTTTATTGAGTTTAATGGGGTTTGCTAGGGGGCTGCAAAGGCGTCTATTTCACGGTCTGTAGAATAGATTTCGGTTTTTCTCAGTTGTCAACTTCTTCTCAGAAATCACACGATGGCCACACTCGAAGAAAACAAGCGCATTTGGGATGGCAAGTATGAATGGCCTGAAGGCGGCGACGAATGGTCGGCGGCTTGGGGCGGTGCGCGGATGCAATGGTATGGCACCTTGCTGCCTCGGATTCATGCGTTTGTCCCTGTGGGATCTATGTTAGAAATTGCCTGTGGCTATGGCCGCTGGACGCAGTTTCTCAAAGATCTGTGTACCGATATGACCGTAGTGGATCTATCCGAAAGTTGTATCAGCGCCTGCCGCAAGCGCTTTGCCAATGAGACCCATATTAAATATGTGGTGAACAACGGCAAGTCGTTGGACATGGTTCCCGATGAGTCACAAGACTTTGTCTTTAGTTTTGACTCGTTGGTTCATGCCGAAGCCCCTGTGCTCAAAAATTACATCACGCAGCTCCGCCGTATTTTGAAGCCGACGGGCGTGGCGTTTATTCATCACTCCAATTTGGGTGAATACCCAATCTACAGCCAAATTACGCCTTTCTCGAAGAAGCATAAGCTGTTGGCGAAGCTGGGTGTGATGGAAGAGAACACCCATTGGCGGGCGAACGGGGTTACAGGTCAGGCAGTGGCAGACCATGCAGCAACCCAGGGTCTGCGCTGTATTAGCCAAGAAATGGTGAATTGGGGAACCAAGAAAGCCCTGATCGATTGTTTTTCGACCATTGTGCGGGATGACTCGCCTCTTTGTCGGGAAACAGAGGTGGTACGGAACCCCAATGCCATGGCCGAAGCCGAAACACTGCTGAAGCTATCGAAGCTCTATGAACCGCCGGCTAAATAGTGGCTCACGCTAAAAATCCCAGGGTTCAAAGGGCAATGACCTCAGAACTCTGGGGTTTTTAGTTTTAAAAGCCATCGGCAATTTGTTATGGCTTTAGTCTAAACTCCAGGTTTTGCGAAATAGGTTCCAAAAGCGCTGTGGGGTGCACAGTGCTGAAAATGCCCCTGGAGAGGTTCTGGCGGGGAGTGCTCTGCACTCTAGTCAAGACTCTGTGAATGGGGAATCTCCTGCTATACGCGAAGCGTTAGCGGGATGAGCGTCAAGAAAATAGATCTCCTTACCATTGAGTCTTCAGGCCTTCTTGGTTGAGGTGGTTTTGGAGGTCTGGCATGAGGCCAGAGGGCACGATGTCAGCGGGGGTAAGATCGGGATGTTGTTGGATGAGCCAACTGGCGATCGCCCCTGAGGTCGCCCCAACATGCCATTCTCCATGATGCACTCGGATCGCCGCCGTAGCGATATGGGTAGCCGCCAGGGATTTACCCCCAATTAGCAGGTTATCGACCCCTTGGGGGATCAAGCTTTCGATCGGAATGTGAATGGGGCGCACAAGGTTCTCTTTGACAGAGGCATTACTGGCTTCTCCGGTGGGTTCCCAGTTGCGATAGCGACAACCATGAATATCAATGGCGTAGTGGGTCACGGCCACTGAAGTCGCGCTGAAGTCGCGCCCTTCCATATCGTTCCGCAAATCTTGTTCGCGGATCATAAACTCAGGTTGGCCATAGGCTGGCCGCCCCAAAATCCGACGACCTTCGCGGATATAGGGCACCATGCTCAAGCCCGAGGCCGTTCCCATCGGCCCCTCGGCTCCATACAAATAGGTGAGCGGGTAATCGGGATCTACTTGGGTATTGAGCAGCCACTCGGCAAACATCAGCGCATGGGTTTCTCCATGGCGAAGAGCGAGGGCAGAGAGTCCGCCCATCCAGTTTTGGTAATGCCCCGTGCGAAAGAGATTTTCGGGCGTTAGGATGAGCGGCGGGTTCATCCAGTTCCAATCATTCCCCCGCGTCCAATTAATCAGGGTAATATCCCCTAACGCTGGCGACCCATAGAATGGGTCATTGTAGGTGCTGCTGACCATTCGCCGATAATTAAACAAGCTGCGCCCCACAAACATGGGCGTGCCTTCCAGGTCAAAGACATCTTCATGTTCATCTTTGCTATAAAAAGACTGAACATTGCCTAAAGCGGCCTTGCTCCCTCCGCCATCATCGTGCAGCCCCATGGCAAAGGGCAGGGTGAAGGCTTGGGTACATTCGGGGTTATCCCAATCAGAGGCGTTGGGTTCACCGGTTGTGCCCCAAGAATCGGATCCCAGCCGATAGGGGATACGTCCCCAACCCACCAGTTCCCCTGTATCTGTGGCATCGATCACCATCATCGATCGCCCTGCGGGGGGTTGCAGGCGAATGGGTACCTTGGTAAACGTTTCGTCTGACTCCCAGCCATACCAGCTATTGAGTTCCACTGACAAGCGACCTTGGGGGAGATAGGCCGCGTTACGAGGAACACGACGCACGGCATGGAGTTCGGTGATGATGCGGCCACTGGTGTCAAAGGTAGCTCCCTTGAAGGCCGTAGAGGTCGCCCAGCGGCTGTTAGGAGAACTCGCCAAGGCTGTGTTGAGCAGTTCGGTGGCAGCGTTAGCTCCGGCGGCGGGGGGGAAGCACAGCAGCCCCACCCAGCAACTATTGAGGGAGGCCACGCGGGTATCGGGCGAAACCCCAGTCCAGGCGGGCAGTTGAACCGTTTGATTCAGGATGCTTTCTCGAAAGTTGCGCCAACTGCTTGAAAAATTTTGTGTTTTAAGGAGGGTTTCAGATTCATCAATGGCCGAGATGCCCTGGGAGCTAATTTGCCCGCCCAACCAGGGGGTCAATTCGATCAAACAGATTTGGGTTCCGGCTTTCATCGCTTCGGCAGCGGCGGCGATCCCGCCAAAAGAGCCGCCTACCACCACCAGTTCACAGTCCCATACTTCTTCGGCAGGGGGGAGGGTGTTGAGCAGGGGGCGACCGTTGGGCAAGGTGTTGGGCAGGGCGATCGCATCCATCCCCGAGGAGGCCTGGGTTACGGCATCGGGGTCTGTGCTGATCGAGGGGCTAGCACTGGTCCCAGCCTGATGGCTCTGATGTTCGAGGGTGCCAACCCAAACAGCGGAGCTTGCGCCTACTAACAGCGCTCCGAGGGGAACCATCCAGGCGAGGGAGTGCAGAGTTGTAGATCGCATCAAGCTAAAAACACGAATGATATGCTGGTGAAAGAGAATTAAATCTGACGGCAACCAGCCCCCAATCTAACGCTGGGATCCACAGATGGAGTCTATCAGAGAGATGGGGTGGCGATCGCCCATAGGCACCTAGCACGCTTTGGCTAGCTGCCTCAATTGTCTTTGCTTTTGGATCGCCCCCTGTAGGGTTTTAGGGTGATCTGGGGCAATCAAACCCCAAACCTGTCTGGGGACGCCCCAAACCTTAGCGTTCCTACTGTCCACGCATTGTATAAACAAATCGAGGGAATGGATCATGGAATTACCGAAGTTCTCCGTTAAAACCCTACGCACCCTCTGTCTGAGTCTGGGTGGGGCGATCGCCTCCACGCTCCTGTTCTCCGTGGGAAGTGCCTTCGCGCAAGTCATTTATGGCCCTAGCGACAGCGGCACAGCAGTAGAAGCCATCCAGCGCGAGGTTGGGCTTTCCCCGGATGGCGTCTATGGTTTTACAACCGAAGACGCCGTCAGGCGCTTCCAACGGGCCAACAACCTCCAAGTCGATGGGTTAGCAGGCCCAGAAACCCTCCGAGCCATGGGGTTAGGTGTTTACAGCAATGTTGGTTCTGATGGCTCTGGGTTTGGCTCCACAGCCATTGTGCGCACCCCCAGCGGCACTGGAATCAACGTCCGCAGCCAACCCAACGGCACCCCAGTGGGAGGGATTGATGAGAGCACCCGCGTGACCCTCACCAACCGTCGCGCCCAAGCAGGCGGATTGGAATGGGCAGAACTGAGTGGCGGCGGCTGGGTCAGCACAGAGTACTTAGTCTCCAGTGGCAGTGGTGGGGGCACTGGTATCATCACCGCCATTCCGGTCGGAAATCAGATCACTGGCCCCTATGTCGTTTCGGTGCCAGGAGATAGTGCCAACCGTCTGGCGCTCATTCGGCAGGTTGCCCCCAGCGCCCGCATCGATCGCTCTAACCAAGGAAACTTTATCCATGCGGGTGGCTTTGGTAGTCGCTCTGATGCCGAAGTCTTGGCAACCGTCCTTAGAAATAGTGGGCTTAATGCACGGGTGACCTACCGCCGATACCAGTAAGGCAAGCTAGAAATTACACTAGCACTGGCTCTGAGCAAGATTTCGAGCCTTTCTCCGATGGCATGGAGCGCGCCATCTGCTGAACCGGATCAGCCCATCAGAGACTTACAACCCTTGCCAGCTCTCAATACTAGCCTCTCAGAATCTAAAGATTCTGGGAGGCTAGTATTTAAAAACTCCCATCCTTCCTGAGGACTTGAAAGTTGACTGCGATTAGAAGCCTAAGGAACGACATTTGAGCACCTGTTAACCAAGAACTCATCTACATTTCCTGATAAGGAAGAATCAAGGCTGATAACTGGGGCGCTAGGATTCGAACCTAGGAATGGCGGGACCAAAACCCGCTGCCTTACCACTTGGCGACGCCCCATCGGCAGAAGCTTTCCTATAGTAGCAGTCGAAGAGGGAACTCTGTCAAGACTTTTTCTAAAAAACAAGAACAATCTGAATCAGGTGAGAAACGAAGAGCGCCGACCTAGCTCAACCAGGCTCGTTAGCAATGATTTAGATTACGGAGCTACTGGAGGCAAATCCAGAGCGCAGATTCTCCAGTTCCTACCCAGCACATTCACATCTAAGCGCATTCACATCTAGGCTATGGATGCGCTGGGTAGATATAGCCATAGTCACGCTGGTTAGGACATCAAGAAAGCCTTCAAACGTTCAAACGTTCATTTGGAAAATGTCTCAACCAGACTGGCTACAGCTATAGCATTACTCTGGTGGCGTTTCGAGTTGCTCTAGGCGGCGGCGAGCTAGATTATCATCGGGGTTGAGTTCGAGGGCTTTGCGGTAAGCGGCGATCGCCCCTTCTGGGTCAGATTGAGCCACCAAGGCATCGCCGAGGTTGCGATAGGCCAAGGCATAGTTGGGCGAGAGTTGGATGGCTTGCTGGTAAGCGGCGATCGCCGCATCAAGCCGCCCCAACTCAAATAGGGATACCCCTAAATTGGTGTAAGCAATGGCAGGGTTATCGGGGCCCAAGTCAAGGGCACGGCGGTGAGCGCTGACCGATTCTTCTAGGCGACCAACGGCAGCTAAGGCAATGCCGAGGTTGTCGTAGACTTCGGGGTACTCAGGATCTAGCTCGATGGCGCGCTCGTAGGCGGCGATCGCCGCTTCGGCTTGGCCATTTTGGCGCAGGGAGATACCTAGGTTGTTGTAGGCTCGGGCATAGTCAGGGCGCAGGCGCACAGATTCTTGTAGCACCTCGATGGATTCTTCTAGCGATCCTTGAACCGCCAACAGGTTGCCGAGGTTGTTGAGGGTAACGGGGTCATCGGGGTTTAGCTCAATGCTGCTGCGGTAGGCAGCGATCGCCCCTTCAATATCTCCGGTTTGATCCAGCACAAAGCCCAGCCAGGCATGGGCAAAGGCATTGTCGGGTTCTTGCTCCGTTAGTTGTCGCCACAACGCAATGGAGGCATCATAATTGCCCTCTCGATAGGCAGCTTGCCCTTGTTGAATTAAGGTTTCGGCAGGTTGCGCCAGCGTGGGAGCTGGGATGCAATTCCAGGCCACTGTCATGGCCGTTGCCCAAACCCAAATACCGCCCCAGTGCTTTTGTGTGGTCTGCATTTTTCCTTCTATCAACGCGATGAACCATGAATGTTGTAAACGGTCACCCCAACGGCCTTGAATAGAACCGTTTTGAACCCTGGGGTCATCCTAGAAAATCCCAAAAACCCCGTTTCAAAAACCTCAGTTCAGATTACCGACACCCACTGCCTCAACCGGAGATTTTCCCATCTAAACCTCGTCTAACTTGAAACCCAGAGTTTTCCCTCACCCTAAATCCCTCTCTCCAGGGAGAGGGACTTTGAAAGCTTTTCCGGCTCCCCTCGCCCTTTGGGAGAGGGGCTGGGGGTGAGGGCTAAAACTACAGTTCTCAACGTAGACTTGGTTTACTATTCATTGCTGGGTTGCGGCATTTTAGGGTGAGACCAGTTTTCCCCAGGCAAGATGACGAACCGTTTCAGCCATTCCGGCAACCTGCTTGTAGTCCTAAACAGACGGAACGATCCCATCCTGTTTCTGCTCAACTCTGGAAATAAGCCGGACTGAATAAGGGCTGTCCCTAACTGCAATCCAACCCGTTCCTTTCACAGAAACTACAGCAACTATTGAGCAAAATATTAGGACGGGGCGGACGCAGAACGGGGCACGAACAAAACTGATCGTAAGTCGTACTCGACAGCGTTTGTCTGGGGTTTCGTAAACTGTAACCATCCAGATTGGAATGGTGTAATTAGACACAAATCCTTGTCACCAGTATGCAACATCGTTGGGGTTTCGTCAGGAGGGATCCACGGAAAACCAGGGTAACCCTTGGGGTAAAAATTGGAGATTGCAAAAAATAATGATGGGTTTTAGAAAGAGCGTTCTATGCTGTATGGATTGATAGGAACTGTATTGAGGGATTTGGCAGCGGCTAGCTATGGTTCCGTATGGGCAAACAGAGGGAGATGATGGGCAGCTATTGCTCCAGGCGCGACAGGGTAGCCCGGAGGCGATCGCCCAATTATTGAATCGGGCACTCAACCCGAGGGGGATTGGGGCGCGGGTTTACACCGAAGCCGAAGGGCTGGTGGTGTGGTTAGAGTCTATGGCTGTGCCACCCCAAGCCGAAATGGTGACCTTTATCCAGCAAGGGCTTTCGCAATTAGCCATTGCCAATCTCGAACGGGTGCGGGTCGTTGGGGGCAAGCCAGGGCTACCAACCAATGACTATGCCTGGCAAGAGGCCATTCGGCTTTCCCCAGGGGCACAGCCGACCCCAATCCAGGCTAACGCGGCGCTCCCCATCACCCAATTTGAAGTGGGCCATGAAGGAGCCACAGGGCCTTGCATTGCCTATGCTGACAAGGTGCTATACCCCAGCAGCCATGGCGTTGTGGTGATGCAGGCTCCGGCGCAGACAGCGGGCAGGGTGCGCTCTCGCCCCGCCCCTAACCCATTGCAGTCGTGCCTCCCGGTCGATGATGCCATTGGGCGCGAGGCCGAGCTAGAAGGGGCGATCGCAGCCCTCAAAACTGCCCAACCTGTGGCGTTTTACGGAGCCAGTGGCCTAGGCAAAACCACCCTCCTGCGCCTGATTACCCATCACCCTATGGCGCGTCAGCGCTACCCCGATGGCATTGTCTATCGCCATGGGCAATCCCAATCTCTGGCAGATCTGCTGGCTAGCTTGTTTGATGCATTTTTTGAATACGATGCGCCCCTGCCTCGCAAACCCACCCTCGATCAAATTCAGCAGTCTTTTCAGCGGCGGCAAGCCTTGGTGGTGTTGGATGATGTGGAACTTAGCCCCAGCGATCTGAAAGCCCTGATCGACCCACTCAAAAGTCTCAATTTTGTGGTGGCGAGTGCCGAGCTAAAGGAAATTTCAGAAAGCTTCACGATGCCCTTAGGGGGGTTAGATCCGGCAGAGGCTCTCACGTTTGTGGAGCAATGCCTAGGGCGCACGGTCGGAGCGGACGAGCGTCCCGCCGCCGAGGCACTCTGCCAGCGCTTACATGGGGTGCCCCTGCGCCTCCGTCAGGCGATCGCCCTAGTAGCCAACCGCCACCTGACCTTGGCTAAATTAGCGCAGTATGTATCCACGCCTACGCCCCTCGAAAACTTGCTGTTGCGTTCTTGTGCCGCCCTCCCCGAAGCCGAGCGCCGAATTTTGGCCGCCCTCGGGGTGATTGGCGCGGTCGCCATCCGCACCCAGCATATTGCTGGCCTGACGGGCAACCCTACGCCCCAATCAGCCCTTGATGCCCTGATTCAGCGGGGGCTGCTCACCTCCGATGGCACCCAGCACACCCTCGCCGAAAACCTAGTGCAGCCCTTACGGGAACATTGGAACCTCACCCCCTGGGTGCAGCCCGTGGTGAATTATTTCATGGATTGGGCCCGCAAAAATGCCCAGGAACCTAATGTTTTGGCACTAGATGGCAGTCTTCTTCTGGGGGTGATGCGCCGAGCGGCAGAACACCAGCGCTGGAGTGAGGTGCTGCAAGGTGCCCGTCTGCTCGATGGAGCCTTTGTTCTCAGTGGCCAGTGGGATCGATGGCGGGATATTTGGCAGTTGGCCTTGCAGGCAGGGCAAGCCTTGGGAGAGCAAGCGGCGATCGCCCAGGCCTACCACCAACTCGGCACCCGCGCCCTTTGCCTCAACGATACCCTGACCGCCCACACCTATCTCACCCAGGCCACCCAACTGCGGCAAGCCCTCGGTAACACCACGGCGGCCAGCACCAGCCACCACAATCTCCAGTGGTTGCTGCCCGCGCCAGGGCAGCAGTCGCAGCCGGGAGGGGCGATCGCCACGACCACTGCCCCCGTCGCCCCCGTCGCCGCTGGGACAGCCCCTTATCCCCCCGAAGCCGTAGCCCCCTTTTCCGCCCAAACGGCCTATACCGAAGCCGAACCCCAGGGGATACCTGCCATCGCGCAGGTGGCTTTGGTCGCCACTCTGTTTCTCGGGTTGGGCGGGTTCTTGGCGTTTCAAATGAACCAAAATCGTCCGGGCGTAGCCGTCACCCCCGATCGCCTTGAGTTTGGGAGCCAAGAGCGCAATAAAACCAGTGCGCCTCAAACCCTCACCCTCCAAAACAACGGGGAAGGGCTGTTAGAGCTGATTCCTCTCGCACCCAGTGGCACCCATCCCACCGATTTTCAAATCACCGCAGACGACTGTGGCCAAAAGCCCCCCCTCCCCACCGAAACCTGCACCGCCCAAATTACCTTTACGCCCCAAGCAGAGGGCAGCCGCACCGCAGAAGTCCTGGTCAGCAATCGCACCCGCAGCTTCACCCAACGGATAGAGCTAACCGGAGACAGCCCCGCCGTGGTGGAAGCCGGCCCGATTACCCTCAGCTTCCAACCTGGCAACCTCGACTTTGGAGACTATAACCTCAATCAACAAAGCGACTTTCGCCGCATCGTTTTGCGCAATGAAAGTAACCAACCCGTTACGATTCAGGCTATTAGCCCAGTCGGAGACGCCAGCGCCGACTTCCCCACCAACCATGATTGCACCGGGGCACCCCTCATAGCGGGGCAAAGTTGCTCGATCAACATCGCCTTTCGGCCTAGTTTAGCCGGACAACGCACCGCGAATCTGGCGGTTTCTGACACCGCCAATAATCTCTGGAATGTCCCGATACGGGGCAATGGGTTGAGCCAGCAGCCCCAAGATCCGGCACTCAGCCTGCGCCCTGGCTCGTTGAACTTTGGCGAAATCCAAGTGACACAATTTAGCCCCGAGCAAATTGTGACCGTGAGCAATACGGGCAACCAAGCCCTAACGGTGTCAAACGTCAGCTTAGAGACCGACAATGGCTTTAGCCTGCGCCGCAACACTTGCACCCGTGAACCCTTGCAGCCCAATGGGTCTTGTAGCATCGGCTTAGTTTTTTCGCCCCAAGCCGCAGGGGAGCAGAGCGGTGAATTAATCATTGATAGCAATGATCCCCGAGGCAATGCCCGCATCTATTTGGGGGGTAGTGGCATCATCCCGGCGGTGTCTGCGATTGGGGTAACCCCGAGCCAACTCGACTTTGGCACGATTGAGCTAGAAAATGCCAGTCGCCCCCAAACCGTGACCCTGCGGAATACAGGGAATGAGGTGCTGACTATCGGCAGCATCCAAGCCACAGGTAACGGTGACTTTATCAGTGCCAATGATGGCCAGATTGGGGCAAATTGTGCCAATAGCCCTCTGCAACCCGGTCAGGTGTGTCGCTTTGAGGTGGTGTTTTTGCCCTATGTGGAGGGCGATCGCGCGGCTCAACTGACCATTACGAGCAATGCCCCCCAAGGGGCGATCGCCATTCCCCTCCAAGGCCAGGGCTTGCTAGAGCGCTTCGCGACTCTCTCGGTTAGCCCCTCTAACCTCAGCTTTGGCAGCTATGCCGTTGGAGGCAGCAGCCCGCCGCAAAACCTAACCTTGATTAATAGCGGCGGCGCTCCCCTCACCCTTCGCAACCTCACCATCGGGGGGATGAATGCCAACGACTTCTCGCCATCGTCAGACAGCAGCTTGAACCGAATTCAATGTTCTAACATCACCCTTCAACCCGGTGAAAATTGTGGCTTGCAGATATTCTTTAACCCGATCGGAGAGGGCGATCGCCGAGCCTTCCTCCTGATTCCCAGCAACGACCCCAACGGCGATTTACGGGTGAACTTTAATGGCCTTGGAACCGTCGTTCCTCCACAACCCCAACCTCGCGTTGATTAGTCAACTGAGGGCAAGCGCTAAAAATACACCTAATCCTCTGCGGCAGAAACTTAGGGATCCACCGTACCCTTCGGCTCCGCTCAGGGTACGGTGGTTGGGGGGTTGGCTTCGGCTGCGCTCTGCCAGCGGATTCACCTGTCAGCGGATTCCCCTGCCAGCGGATTCTCTGGGACGTTTAGCCAGCATCGTCCATGGGAAGTTACCTACCCTAGGCTGACTCCTAGGTGCAATGCGGATCGAAGAGCGCCCCAGCCGTTAGAACCCTGAAACTAGGCCAATCAGCACAAAGAGAACCCCCAAGCTCAAACAGACAATCATAATAATGCGAAGAACCTTGGCTTGTTTGAT
>Ga0105045_10001934_pt1 | contig 17165 bp, 9 predicted proteins | sample MAT02_FD_78089 | JGI IMG/M metagenome (GOLD analysis project Ga0105045, IMG submission 78089) | Freshwater microbial communities from Lake Fryxell liftoff mats and glacier meltwater in Antarctica - MAT-02 (megahit assembly) | ecosystem: Environmental > Aquatic > Freshwater > Ice > Liftoff... | reverse complement strand
CGCGTTTCGAAGCGCTGGCGAAAGAATGTCAGAGATAAGGGAGCTCTTGCCGCTGCCGCTGACGCCAGTCACTGCAACGAAGCATCCCAGCGGGATTTCAACGTCGATATTTTTGAGGTTGTTGTGTCGGGCACCCAGGACTTTGATGGACTCACCGTTGCCTTTGCGCCGTTCTGCGGGGCGATGGATCTGGCGAGTACGATTGAGGAAGCCGCCAGTGATACTGTTAGGGTTGGCGGCGATATCCTCCAGGGAACCTGCGGTCAGCAACTCACCACCGCGAACGCCTGGTCCTGGTCCGAAATCGACGATCGTGTCGGCTGCACGCATGGTATCTTCGTCGTGTTCGACCACGATCAGCGTATTACCTAGGTCGCGCAAGCGTTCTAGAGAGGATAGCAGACGATCGTTGTCGCGAGGGTGCAAGCCGATCGATGGTTCATCGAGGACATACAAGACGCCCACCAGCCCGGCACCGATTTGACTCGCTAGTCGAATGCGTTGCGACTCGCCGCCTGAAAGTGTCGGTGCGGTGCGTTCCAAAGAAAGATAAGAGAGACCAACGTCGAGCAAAAATTGTAGGCGAGCTCGAACCTCTTTGATCGCTTCGCCACCGATCGTGATTTGTAGCTTTGTCAAATCGAGATAAGCGAAAAATTCGGCGCACTGGTCGAGCGGCAATCGCGAGCAATCGCCGATAGCGAGCCACGGGTTGGACTTAAAAATAGGCGAGAGGGATTTCAGTCGAACCGATCGAGCTTGCGGGTTGAGTCGCGTTCCATTGCAATCGGTGCAGACGCTTGTTTGCATGTACTTTTCATATTGCTTAACCACCATCGGGTTTTTCGATGCACGGTAAGTCGCGAGCAGGTCATGCACGATTCCTGAAAAGGCTTGACCATGTAGCGCGCGTCCTTTGGCCTGAATCTTGAGTCCTTGGTAGCCGAACAGCAACCAGTTTTTTTCTTCCTGTTCGAGTTTTTTCCATGGAGTAGTAAGCAGGTAGTTTCGGTCGAGCTTTTTGACGTGTTCGATATAGTTGGCAAAGTAAGTGATTGAGCGTCGAAACCACCGCGTCATTTCAGTCGACTTGCCAATCAAATCGATCGCACCGTTCTTCAGCGACTTGTTGGAGTCCGTGACCAAAAGCTCTTCGGTGAACGTAAATGTTTCTCCAAGGCCGTCGCAGCATTTGCAAGCTCCCTGCGGCGAGTTGAAGCTTAGCAATTGAGGTGATGGCGGCGGATAAGAAACACCGCATTTGGCACAAGCGTAGGTTGACGAGAATACAATGTCTTGGGTCGGATCGCTTGTGTCGAGATTCTTGGTGGATGTTGCAGACGGGGTTTGAGAAACTGCAAGAGAAATCTGATCGGACGTTTGGTCGGAAGGTAGAACTATTTTCTTTTTGCGGCTTACCTTTTTTGTGGTCGGGGTGGCTGGCTCTTCGCTGGTTGTATCGTTAAGGGGCGAGAGGAGCATGGTTCCTTCACCGAATTTCATGGCGTTGTCTACCGCTTCGGCGATTCGTTGACGCGAGGACGGTCCGATCATGATGCGGTCGACGACAAGTTCGATGTTGTGTTTGATTTGACGTTCGAGATCGGGCGGTGCACTGAGCAGGTAAACTTGGCCATCGACGCGAGCACGATTGAAGCCTTGACGTCGCAGGTCGTCGAACAGATCGCGGTGTTCCCCTTTTTGTCCTCGAATGATGGGTGCCAAAAACAGGAATGGAGTTTTCGGATCCATTGTCTGGATTCGTTCCACCATTTGATCGCGGGTTTGCGAACTAATTTCGGAATTGCATTCGGGGCAGAAGCCGGTTCCGACGCGAGCGAACAGAACTCTCAGGAAATCGTGAAGCTCGGTGATCGTTCCGACGGTGGAACGCGGGTTGTTGCCAGTAGATTTTTGGCTAATCGAGATCGATGGACTGAGGCCGGATAGGAAATCGACGTCCGGCTTGGGCAGTTGGCCAACGAATTGGCGAGCGTAGGTTGAAAGGCTTTCGAGGTAACGGCGCTGGCCTTCGGCATAGAGCGTGTCGAAGGCGAGTGAGCTTTTGCCGCTGCCGGAAACACCAGTGAAGCAAATGAGTTGATTGCGAGGAAGAGAGAGGTCGACGCTTTTGAGATTGTGTTCGCGTGCACCGCGAACAACAATCGGTTGGTCGTGTGCAGTCACTCTCTAGTGCACTCCGGCGCTCGCGAGATAACGTTCGGCATCGAGCGCAGCCATGCAGCCCGTTCCAGCCGATGTGATCGCTTGACGGTAGTAATCATCGGCAACGTCACCAGCTGCAAAGACTCCTTCGACGTTGGTAAACGTTCGATTGGGTTGGGTCCATCGCACATAACCGTTGACATGGTTCTCTACTTGGCCACCGAGGAACTTGGTATTAGGTGTGTGACCAATTGCGAGAAACATACCCGCGGCTTCGAGGACTCGAGTTTCTCCAGTCTCAACATTTTTTGTTCTCACCGATGTCAGTCCGACTCGCATATCATCTGCATCACCGAGCACTTCGTCGACCACCGAGAATTTGACCAATTCGATTTTTGGGTTGGCGAGAGCGCGTTGCTGCATGATCTGGGATGCTCTCATTTCGTCTCGTCGCAAAACCATATAGACCTTGGATGCATACTTGCTCAAGTAAGTTGACTCTTCCACTGCGGAGTCACCGCCTCCAACGACTACGAGAGGTTTGTTTCGAAAACGAGGTAAAGCACCATCGCAAACCGCGCAGGCACTGACCCCTTTGTTCTTAAATTTCTCTTCGCTTGGCAAACCCAAATAATTAGCGCTTGCACCGGTGGCCAAGATGACGGTGTGGGTTTCAAAGGAGCCGTTCTCGCCCGTGTTCAGTTTGAGGGGCCTTTGCGAGAAATCGACGCTCACCACGTCGTCGGTGATCACGCGCGTCCCGAAATTGGTGGCTTGTTGTCGCATCAGTTCCATCAGTTCGGGACCGGTGACCGCGTGCGGGTGTTCCTCGATAGGCGGCAACATATACTTTCGTTCGGAGCCGATCGCCGAATCTAAGAATTCCTTGAGTTTGCCAGAAGGAAAGCCAGCATAGTTTTCGACTTCTGTGGTTTGAGCGAGTTGGCCCATTGGATATCGGCCATTAACGCGATTTTCTTCAGTCATGGCCCCTTCGAAAAGCAAGGGTCGGAGGTTCGCTCGGGCTGCGTAAATTGCCGCTGACCAGCCAGCAGGACCGCTTCCGATGATGACGCAGTTCTCGATATTGCTCATGAAAAACCAATGAAAATGTTGTTGATACGTCTTTTTAGGCCCTAACCTTTACCGGTATTCAGCTCCTTTTGTAACACAGCCCATTCAATTGACAATGGACAATTGGAAATGCCTGGGGCTAGGTATCTGGGTTAGGTATCTGGGCGAGGTGTGCCACGTCGCCGCCAGGAATGGATTAGAATCAAAATCTGACGTTGCTAACTTCCCCTCCCATGTACTTTTGACAATTGTTGCTTTTCGATTGTCAAGCCAACCAAAAGTTGCCTGCAATGAACACTTCGCTCCAAATCCAATTTTGCGCGTTTTTTTGTCTAATTGCATTATCAGTTCGTTTTTGCTCGGCAGACGAACCCGGATTTTCATTGAAACAGAATGAGGATTCAGTTTCCATTATGGTGGGTGGCAAGCCATTTGCTGAATACGTCACGAACGATCCTGCCACGAACAAGACGTATCTTTGGCCTGTTTACGGTCCGACAGGTGCTGCCATGACAAGAGCGTTTCCGATGAAGGATCTCGAGGGAGAGGTCAAGGACCACTATCATCATCGCGGATTGTGGTTTGGCCACGAGGACATCGACGGCTTCGATTCATGGAGCGAAAAAAGGTCGCATGACAAAGGAGAAAAAACCTCGGACGGAAACAAAACCAGAATCGCCAAACTAGGAAAACAAGTGCATCGAGGATTCAAAGAGATGTCCGCGACGGCTGATCGAGCGACCCTCGTTTCGAATCTAGACTACCTCAATAACGATGGAAAGAAGAGTGTTTCGGAGATTCAGACGCTCGTCTTTCAAGTCGACGGCAAACTTCGCCTTATCGACTTCAATCAGGACTTCATCGCGACGGAAGGAGATGTCACGTTTGGAGACAAGAAAGATGCGGGGCTGTGTATTCGAGTTCCATCAACCATGTCCGTTGATTCAAAACTTGGCGGACGCATCTTGAACAGCGAGGGATTGAAGGATGGTGCGGCGTGGGGGCAAAGAGCGAAGTGGTGTGACTATTCAGGTCCTGTGGCAAACACAATTCTTGGTGTGACGATGATGAATCACCCGACCAGCTTTCGCTATCCGACCACATGGCACGTTCGGACCTACGGCTTGTTCACTGCAAATCCTTTCGGCACACTTGACCCTAAATCGCCCAATGGACCGCATACGCTTCGAAAAGGTGAAACGATGAAACTTCGCCATCGGTTTGTCTTTCACGAGGGTGACGCCTCCGCGGTGAATCTCGAAGAAGCTTACAAAAAATATGTCGGAAACTAAGCGAACCTCGAATCTGCCGTGATTGTAAATTTCGAAGAGCTAGGAGCAAAGCAAACGGAATCCGACCATTCGATCCAATGGATGAATTTGCTGAATGTCTTTTCGTTTAGCTTGGTAGCCTGTTGAAGAAACAACCTATTGCTCGTCAACGAAGACAATTAATTGAAGATTGGGCGACCAGATATCAATAGGCCGCAGACGCAGACCAAGCACATCGCCTACCCCAATCAAAAAATCGCCGACACTTCGGAAAAATCACAGCCTCGGAGCGTGCCTGCACCTTTTGTCGGATGCCCGGGTTAGGCGAGCGATTCAAGCCACCTTCGAAATTTTTGCACGATAGCAGTTCGTTCATGATGTTTGCAAACATACGCTCTCGCATTTCTTGACAGTCGCATCCATTCCGATGGAGACATATGCAGTCGGTGAATACTCTGAACGACTTGATCAACGCGACCTGCTCCAGAAATACCTCCACCGGATCGCTTCAGGAATTCATCGAAGTCTTCCAGCGATACGATGGGTGTGCCGCTTGCCGATGATTCTAAGAAAACGTTTGGAAATCCTTCGTAGTCTGCTGATCCTGTTGACAAGAAGAGCCAAGCATTCGACATTCGTTTGGGCATTTCAGAGGCGGGCACGAAGTTCACGACCGTTACATTGGCGGGCTTGGTATCGAGAATCTCCCGATAGACTGCGTCTTCGCTCGGATTGAGAATTAAGGTGAATGGGATTTTCGGACAGCGAGCAGCTATTTCGATGGCAAGGAGTGGCCGTTTATGGAAACGATCGGCGCGTCCGATCCAAAGGACACCTTGGCGATGATCTGCGTTTTTTTCTTTAGAGCGAAAGTCGTTTGTATCAATAGGGTTTGGGAACCATATCGAGCGAATCGACTGAGTTTGAGAATCGGACTGGATGGATTCCATTTCCTTCAATCGGTCGAGTTGAGTTTCCGTTTGACAAACGATGTTCCTGCATAGCCGGATGCATGCTTGAGCGTGTTCGCTTCGAACACCGTAGCGATCAACAAATCCAACTTTCTCAAATAGATTGCGATCCAAATCCGCGTTGGATTGAAGCCAAAGGGCGATAGGAATGTTTCGATCAAGTGCAAATTCACCAAGGATGGTCGAAGTCTGATTGACACCCAGCGTCACGATGGCGTCAGGGGCAAAACGTTCGACAGCGACGGCAATAGATTTCGCCTCAGAGTATCGGGGGAAAAATATTTTTCGAAACGCGAGGAGGGGTATCTTCCATAACAAGCCCGGTTGCCAAACCTTAATCTGTGGCATCTTTCTGACGGAATCGATGTCGATCGCTTTTGAAACACTTTGACGGATTTCACGGCATGGTTCGTGAATAAAATCAACTTGAACGCCTCGATGCACTCGTGAGATGCGGGCGCGTTCGCTTCGAACGAGGAATTGAACTTGATCAAGTTCATTATGCGAAAGGCCTTGAGCAAGATTCCATGCAAAGGTCTCTAAGCCACCGATATTTCGCTGTTTTCCAGGTTCGATCAACGGGAATGCGTTTAGTGCAACGATCGTAATTCGCATTTACAACTAGAACTTTCCAACGAACGGATACGGGATTTTGCGATTCCGAATCCGGTTTTGGTGAATCCACTTTCTCCATCGAAGAATGAGCCCAATAGCTTTTGTTTGAATCCAAGGAATTCGGGCCAGCTTGTTGATGAGCAGTCGGCTACGTGACCCTTGTTCAAATTGATTGAGAGCACTTGCAAACGAATCAGGATTCTCGGTGTGGGCAGACTCGGCTTCCGACCAAGTTTTTGTGTAGATCCACTGTTGAGGTATTTTGGGCGAAACGGATTGGCTAGCAGTAACTACAGAAAAAGTAAACCAGATTTTGTTGCTAAGTTGACCAAGCGAAATGAATCGTTCAGACGAATTTGCGTAGTCAAACACATTCCAAATACCGCGGGGTAGATCGAGAGGGATTTCGCACAGCCAAACACGATCGATGGTGAACCCTGAGGCAGAGTAATAGTCCGTATACAACGTTGGGGATACACTATAAAAGCCATGCTCCACGCAGTTCGACGAAGGCGTTAAGTGAATCACTCTGCCGTTAGGTCGGACCATTCGAACACAGTGCCGCAGTCCTGCCGCAAAGTCAAAAACATGCTCTAGCGTGCCACTATCCAAAACAAGGTCGAAGCGATTCACAAGCGATGGTGGTGTTTGGGAATCATTCAAATCGAAAATCAGGTCCGATGACTCGTAGTCTGAGACGTCAACTCGCACGACTTCATCAAAGCCCAAGCTTTTGAACAACCACTCATCGGATACAAAGCCCTGCTTTGCGAGCGTTGGCTCACGATGCAATTCGACTGGAATTGATTTGAGCCGCACGCCATTTTCCAGAGCCATCGCGATGGCTTCGTCAGCGGTCACGTAGACGTGTTGTCGACCAAGTGTGATAATGGAACCAAAGAACGGTCGCTTGGCAGCTTCCGTTACCAATAAATGCACAGCTGCTTTAGCTAATCCCATATGGTCCGAACCTATAGCACCGATTTACCCCGCTCGAGCGTTCGGTGATGAATCGAAAGTAGTTTCAAAAACGAACGATACTATAAAACAAGCAGGTGATGGAGCTACATTCTGACTCGACAGGACATTCGATTTAGACCAGTTGGCTTTAAGCCGGCGCTAACCGTAAGGTGTCGCATCAGTAACCGCAACTTGGTCGATCAAATTGCCACTCAACAGCTCGCGCTGCTCCGCAAAAGTGCGCCGCGGAATTTGAGAACTCCTAAACGAAAAATCTTTTTTCGACGAGTAAGCCTTGATTGCACTATCCAACTTGCCTCCGAGGATTACAACGCACAAACGCTATTTCTTCTCGATATCCAGAGGTTTGAGATCCAGCGGTTTTGCCGGATCCTTTTCAACAACGAAGCGGGATTTCATGTTGGCAAAAGTCTGTTTGCTGATCGCACGCAATAGGTTCTCAATTGCCTCCTGAGAATCATGGGGAGCAGTGACCAGAAGCATGGATCCGACCGTGCACATCGAACTGGCGCCTCCGGCAGATTGCCATTGATTCGGAGTGACGACCGTTTCAATAGCGTGAAAAAGTTCTGCAATGAGCCCACTGTCGGGAAAGACATAGCTCAAATCGTAGTACCGGACTACATTGGCCTGTGACTGTTTGGATGTAATCGTTATCCCCTCCAACTCAACAACGTAGGTTAGTTGGAGCGGATTGAGGACCTGCTTTAACACGTCTCGAAGCTTGGTGGGAGGACGTTCGAGCGTGACCGGTTCATCGGGTGTAATGTTTTCATCCTCGAGCGACTTTTCGTCGATCCATACCGGAATATCGAATTTGCCTCGAATGAGCTTCGCAATCGTTCCAAGCGATAGATTGTTGAACTGAACTTCCATGCGTTCATCTAGAATCTTTGTGATCTTCTCTTCGATTTCATTTTTGTCTTTGCTCGCGTCGAGCCAGGCTGGCGCGGGAGTGGTCGATTTTTCATACTGGACAACAACTTCCTTGATTCGTCCAAAACCTGATTGCATGCCAACCATCGCAAGAATTGGATCATTATCCCAGCCTGGATGGACTTGTTGAGGAGCAATGTCGGACTGACTAAACGTAAGCCTGTGGTCCAATGTGTCCGCCGCCAATTGGGGTTTGAGTGGCGTAGAATTAAAGCCAAATGCAGACATTGCCCATAAAGTGGGTAGACCAACGATTGAGCAAATCACAAAACGAAAGTTACTGTTCATTGCGTTTTCCTTCGACGAGACTGAAAAGAGGATGCGCCGTGATTCAGGGCGCGAGTCTTAAGTCTAAATGAAATCACTTGAGGAAGGCCTGTTTCTAATGTAAAAATTTCAAATGGGCCCCATTTTCGGAGTCCTGACCAAACGGTTCACTTCGACGGGGTGGAGTTGGCACGAGACGTTTGTCGTAGACATTTGCTGGCAGTTTGTGAGTTCTATTGCGGTCCGAGATGAGATTTCCCTATAGTGCAAACGGAATCCTCGGATGGTTGCCTGTTTCCTCGATCTCGTTGGTTTCGATTTGGACCAGCGCGCATTTTCGTCATGGATGATGGTTGAGATGAAATACTCTATAAGAACAATTGCATTCATTCTGCTCGCCTCCGGAATCGCGCAAGCACAACAGGACCCGAATCGTTATCAACCCTACACCCCAACGGTCGTGGGCGGCTTGCCACCTGGTTCGAAAGGGCTTGAGCAGCCCGTGTATGTCGCCGAGCGAGCCATGGGAAATCAGCCAGTTGAATTCGCAGACAGTTCGAAACCTGAATACCTTTCCGCCAGCAGTCTTGGCTTTGATGCAAACAAAGCCGTTCCTACCACAAGTTCGATGGAACTCTTTGATGCAGGCACGCTGATCGCTTACGTGGGGGATGCCCCCATACTCATCGGCGATTTGTTCTCGCCAAAGAAGATCAATGCCAAGATCGTGGGTCACAGCCAATTTGAAATGCAGACTCGTAAAGAACTTCTGGAGATCGTAACTCGCAAAGCACTGGCGTATCGATTTGTGAATGACAAAATGTCGGGCAAACCGCTCAAGGACCGAGCTGAAGCTAAGAAGCAATTTGAGACCCAGACAGCCAGGATGTTTCATGAAAAGTGGATTCCCATGCAGATGAAAGAGATGAAAATCGAATCGGCTCTTGAGTTCCAGGAGAAGCTCGCAGAGGCCGGAAAATCATTGACAACTATGCAGCGGGATGTTGGCGAGCGAATGTGGGCGCAGGAACTCGTGCGGGAGAAAGTGCCTGAAGAACCGGTGATCGAGCTGAGCGAATTGAGCGACTACTACAACGAACATATCGACGACTTCAAGAGACCAGCTCGTGTCCGATTTCAAATGCTATCGGCAGAGTTTCCTAAGTTTCAAAACAAAGAAGCCGCGTTTCAAGCTATTGTTGACATGGGTAATCAAATCCTACTGGGTGGTGCGCCATTCGCTGCGGTGGCTAAACGGCAGTCGACCGGACTTGGTGCATCCGACGGAGGACTTTTTGAATGGACCACGCAAGGAGCACTCAAGAGCAAAGAGATCGACAAAGCGATCTTCGAGAACCCAGTTCGCGGCTTAAGTCAGATCATTGAAAACAGCACGGGTTACCATATTGTGGAAGTCTTAGAACGGGACCCAGCCCATACGGAAACCTTCGCGCAAGCTCAGTCGGATATTCGCAAAAAGCTGACGACCGAGAAGGTCGCTAAACAGCGTAATGACTACATCAAGAAGGTGCGAGAGGAAACGCCGATTTACACAAAATGGCCTCAAGACATTCCGGGCTCACAAGATATTAAATTGATCCAGCAATAGTCGTCGACTACCATCATGCCATCCAATGCCAAGAGATCAGTTCTCGAGAACGCGATGCACCCTTTAGGCATCGTTCTTTCCCTGTTGCTCGCGCAGTTGAATTTCGCGAGCGAAAAGACGAGTGTGGTGGCCGATGGAGAGCTGCATTCATGTCAATGGGTCACTGTCGACAAAGCTTGGGCAGTCGGCGATCGAGGACTGATTCTTTATTCGGGTGATGCCGGCAAGCATTGGGAGGTCCAGCACCAACGCTTTGACTCAATCTACTACGCGGTTTGTTTTTCGGACGAGCAATTCGGATGTGTTGTTGGCGGAACCATCGAGCCCTACTCGCATCGCAGTGTCGGCGTGATTTCAACCACAATGGATGGTGGCAAGTCATGGCAATCGGTTCCAAACGAACTGCCACGTCTGATCGGTGCTCAACAGATGGAGGCTGCTCACATTTTGGCATGGGGCGATTGGTCCACTCACCATCAATCCGCGTTGTTTGAAAGTACCGATGGCGGTTATTCCTGGGCAGCTAGACCGACCCCATGTGGCCATATCCAAAGCGCTGCGGTCGGTATGGACGGTGTGCTGATCGTGGTTGACCGAGCAGGCAGAATTCACCGTTCGCTGACTGGGCTAGAATATGAGTTGGTCGACCTTCCTGGAACTCCTTTTGAGCCGATTCGATTCTGTAAGATGATCGAGGGAATATGGTGGCTAGGAGGTGACTCTGGAAACCTTTTCCGCTCACGCGACGCTGTTCGTTGGGAACCGATCCTGCTACCCGGTTCAAGCGATGATCGAATGTTATACTCACTGTCGGATGCGACTGGTTTTGGAAACCGAATTTGGGTTGTGGGTCAGCCCGGAAGCGTCGTTTGGAACTCGGATGATCAAGGGAAAACCTGGTCGGTGAATAATACGACCAATCGAACCGCCATCAACTCCATATCGGTCTTGAACGGGGACCTGCTGCTCACTTGCGGTCCGATGGCAAACCTGTTTGCTAGCCGCAACGGTGGGAAGGCCTGGTGGCCACTCCACCAATCAGGTTCGCGAAACTCAGTACTCAACATTTCCAGTACTTGTTCGGGAGTCGCTTGGGATCTACTGACTCAGGTCGTACATGAATACAAGCGACATGCGTCCGCGTTGGTGTTGCATGATCAATGCTTCGAGGAACGCGCGCGTTGCCTCCCTGAATTGGCATCTCGATTTGAAATCGCAGGTAAAGCCATCGGTTTGTCACAATCGCGCATGCTTGCTAGTTTCCCAGTCGGGAATCTCTACTCAGGCTTTCGTGCAAGCGACTTAGGTTATTACGTAAAGCCCGTGTCGGAAACGAATGCAATCTCTAAGCGTCTTGTTTTCGAAATACGAAACGGCCGGCCGGATGTGGTTGTATCGAATTGTAGTACAACGGGTAATGCGCTAGAGGTGAAGTCTGCTCTGGCAGTTGAACTAGCATGTTCGTTGGCTGCCCGACGCGATTATAAAGTCTTTTCGAACAGGAGCGGAATCGTCGAAGAAGCCTGGGAACCACAACGCATCCTTGTGCGTGGCGCGAGCCCTGAGATGCAGTATTCTCAATCCATGCTGCTCCAGTCGTCAGAACTTGTCCTCGGATCTTTGTTGGCACCCATCAAGCCGCTGATTGAGAGTCGCGGAGCGATGCCAACTCCTGAAAAGCGTTATTCCTATCGCGTTGCTGGCTCCAGAAGTAGCGTCAGAGTCGACTCGCCTTTGACGGGAATCGTGCTGGATCAAGAAACTCAGGGAACCGAACGAACCAAAACGAGTCAACGATTGTCCGTACTCCCCACGAGCAAATGGTACGGTTGGCGACAATTGATCGACTCTGAATCAGGAAACCAACTGACCCCCGATCGGGTCTGGGATAGCAAGGTAAGAGCTGCCGCAAAAGATGTCCCAATCAACTGCTTGGCGTCTGTCTTGATGGAGATAGCCGTACAGTGTCGGCGTAATGGCGACTGGAACCGCTGGCAATCCGCACTCGAGTTTCTGCTCGAAAAGGACTCGCAATCCCCCGCAGCCGAAGCCGCATACTGGGAGTTGATGATGCACACCGGAAGCATCGAAGTCAAGCGCATGATGGCAGACCAATTGCTCTCGCTGGAAAAGAGGAGTACCGACGGCATGAACGCGTCTGCAACAACGCTTCAGCAGGCATCACCATTTGCAAAGATTCAACAAGATGCGTCTTCCGTTCAGCCTGCGTCGTTTGTTAACTCCGTGCGGCTGATCCCAATAGCAACGAACCGTGATTTGCAAGAGTTCACTAGAGTACTTTCGAAATGGCCGGACACCTTCAGCTCCCGACGCACCGAACCGCGATGGGCTTGGCTGATTAGTTCTCGCTATCGTGAAATGCAACAACGAAATGAATCCGCAAACGCGACCGTCAATCTCGCGAGAAGCCATACGGACTTTTGGCCAACATTCTCGCCATTTGTCCATGAGTGGAACTCAGTCGCAAAAGCGGAACGAATTGTTTTCAATCAAGCTACGGCTCCTCCACAATTGATGCCATCACGAATTGAGCCATCGAAGGCAACAGGAATTGTCAGTGAGTTGCCGATCATCTCTCGTGCCACGGAACGTCCCTACTTGGATGGAAAAGCCATTGAAAAATTTTGGAATAATGCGATTCAAATGGAACTGAGAGATCCATGGGCCAATGCGTCAGCGAAGAAAACGTTGATCAAGTTGGCTCGCGATGACGAGTTCCTTTACATCTTTAGCCAAGCGCCGAAAGCCTTTACGTCGCAACCATCGATCAACAAACGTACCGATGTGATCAAGTCAGAAAGTGACCAGATAAGACTAAAGATCGATTTAGATCGAGACTATGCGAGTTGGTTCGAGATCGGGTGGTCTGCCTCAGGTGAATCCGTCGACTCCGTGAACGATATGCCTCAATGGAATCCACAATGGCATGCCGCCAATCACTCGGACAACCAAGACTGGTTTACCGAGATTGCGATTCCATTGGATCAATTGATCGTGGCTCCAACGCCAACGACCAAGAATTGGAAGAAAGAGGTTTGGGCATTTAACGCAACTCGCTCCATCCCCAATGTCGCGACTCACTCTATGTCCCCGTCGATTGCAGACCGTACACCAATCGACGATTGGTTTCTTTTGGATCTCAATACGGCAAGAGACTCTCAGAAGTAGCTGACTCTATCTAGTGCGTCTTGGCGCACTTGTGCGACGCTCCGCGTCGCAGGTATCACGACGGAGGAGCGTGGTGCAACTAGATTTGCCAAACAGATAACCAAAGCAATCGTTGGGCGGAAGTTGCTAACATGCGAGTCGAGTTAGCTGGTGGCCATCTAAATTGCCGCCCGCCTCAGTGCTTTCAAAATCATTTGGGCTTGTTACGAATCGCGACTTTAATCTATATGCCTAAATGTGAAAAAATAATTTGACTGCATAAAGCGGTCGAAAGCCCCGTGGTTGTAATCGAAATCGAATAGATGTCAGGCAGAAGCAATCGGAGAAAAGAAGTCGTTCAAATTAATGCAGATTGGCTACTGGGCCAATCTCCTAAAGCACCAGTACGCATCTTCTCTTGGTTTCCTCGCATCTGTTTCTTGCTAGTTTGTATTCTCGCGACTGTCTGGTCTTGGCCTTACGCGTCTAAACAATGGCTCAAGTGGGAATGGCAGCAACAACTTGCGTTGGCATCGAATCGACAAAACGAAGACGTATTACCCATTCTGCTCGCGTTGAGCGAACTAAGCCCCACCAGTGAAGCGGAACTAGTGCAGCAGATGGCGACAGCGGAATCTAATGAACGATTGATCGCCTTCCGCTTACTAGAACAACGGCTTGAGCAATGGCGAAAAAATAGCTCGAACCATGGACCGCAAATGATCTCACTCGTAAAAATTTTGAAGACCGAATCGATCCAAGCTTCAGAAGCCATATTGCTCCGAGCGAAGTTGGCGATGCAATTGCGTCCTTTGATCGAGAAAAGTGGCACAGACGCACCAAACACATTAGCTTCGATCGATGCGATGATTCTTGAGGGCGAACCCACACCAATATTGTCCACGGCTGAGTCAATTGTTCGACCGGTATTGCCTCCAAAATCCGTAGCCTCGTCCATAACAACAGCCTCACAGAATCTTTCGACGCAACCGACTGGCGTTTCTCGCTTGCTTATCAGTGATACGACGCTCGCCTCGGCGGTTCAGCGGGATCTACCAACCATGGTAAAGTTGCAAAGTCATCCAGATCGTATCGACGGGATCGCGAATGAGTCACGACCCGTGCTGACCAGCATGCGCACGCTGACAGACCAAGCGTCCACTGTAAGTACACCGCATCTGCCAAACTTAAATATTTCCATTCCGAGGACTATTCCTACAGAAGCCAAAATCCGAACATCCTCGGTTGCATTGACACCTAGTGTTTTAAATCCACAAAGTTCCGAGGACATCTCCACTCAACCGCCGACTCATATACCAACGAAAGGTTATGACAAGCTGACGATTGAAAAACTGCTCCCTCTACTCACCAGCGCGCAGCCGAAGATCGTGGAGCAGGCATTTCATGAATTAGCACGTCGCGGTTTAACGCCGTCGCAACTCGAGATCGCTATGTCCTTGGCCCAGGGAGACGTGGAACAGCGGCTCGCATCTATGGAAATGATTTCGAAAGATCCTTCATTCAATGACTCGATTACCTGGCTATTTTGGATGGCAGAGAGTTCAGATCGCAATGTCAGGCGTCGCGCCATTGTGCTCCTAGGATCGATGACGAGCCCCGTCGCAATGCGCAAACTTCGCATTCTTGAATCGCGTGAATCAGACGAGACGATCAGGGATCAAATTAAACAAGTTTTGTTAGCTTCCGGAACCGCCTCTATCAGCGTTCGATGAAGGACACAAGCATTATGTTAAATCAAATCCATCGCTTTCGACGCAGAGCTACACTCGCGGCATTGATTTTCGGTTCCTCACTCTCCACGATGGGCCGCTCGTGTTTCGCTGACGGTCCGACTATCAAGGGAAAAAACCAACCAGTCCCGTCGTACGTGGATGCGCATTTCGAAAAGCCAAAGATCCGATCCGTTCATACAAACAAAGCTACCGTACGATGCGGCCCTGCTGACAAATACTATCCAACGGCGACGCTTGCGAGTGCGACATCCGTCGAGGTCTACATGGAAACATCGGACGGTTGGTCAGCGATCAGACCGCCTGCAGGAAGCCATAATTGGATTCCGTCCAACGTCGCGTATCTCTTGCCGGGTGGCAAATCGGCTGAAATCATCGAGGACGAGACGCCTGCTTGGGTCGGTAGCGATTCTGCGAATGTTTCTGACTTTATGTGGCAAATGCAACTGGTCAAATCTCAGCAGGTCCAAGTCCTAGGCGAAGAACTGCAGATGGCAGAAAATGGCAAGAAACAGCTGTGGTATCGTATTGCGCCGCCACAGGGCGAGTTTCGCTGGGTCAAGACATCGCAGCTTTCCGACGCCATCAAGAGCAGTTCAAACGATTCAAGGGTACAGCTTGCAAACTACACCGAAGATACAAGACCGCTCGCGTCGGGTTCCAAAACCACAGACCCGTCGGGCGAGGTAGTTTGGTCGGACGAACAACTCGCCTTGTCTCAAGTGCAAAAGGAGATACAGCGAGAGCAAGCCGAGATTCAAAGCAAAATGGCGGCAGATGGGGTTAAGGTAAAACTAAACTCACCTAAGCTCGAAGTACGTCCGGGCAGCAAACCGATGAAGCTCGTATCAAACTCAACGCCCGAGGTTCAGGACGAAGCATTTGAAGACACGTTTGAGCAGCCTGTTGCATCCGAAGGCCCAACTGTCATCACCTCACGCATTCGCCCTATCCCAGCACGCCCAAACACAAAACGCAATGTTGCTTCAGCCACGCACCAAATCGACGGCCAGCGCCAGTGGGAAGCCATGCAGTCAACGAATCCAAAACCCAAGGTCCGGCCGGTTAGTAATCTACTTGGTCTGATTGGTTTTAGCGTCATCGAAGCAGAACGCGCCCCTGTCCAGACACAAATTGCACAGCAGTATCACGCGACGCAATCCCAAGGCAACATCGGCAAAATTGGCCCCGTCGGCAACAGTCGAATCGATCGAATGCCGCGGCCCGGGCAAAATAAATCCACCATGCATCAACCTTCAGGCATGCCAATGTCGTTGGGTGATTCCATCGGCACGTACGAGGATAGTATCGTTTCCGAAAGGATGCACTCAGCTGCTAATTCACCCGCGATGCCGGTTCCGTCTGGTCCACCGATGCGTCAGGGAGAAACGACCTTCTCCCGCTGGCTCAATTCGCGTGAGCCGATTTTCGGCGCTACTCAAAACGCTTTGAACACGAACCTTTCCATGAACATGGGGAGCGGTACGCAGTTTCAATCTCAAGCCAGCGCCATCAACAATCAATACGCTGGACAGCCGCAAACGGTTTACCCAACACAACCAACGGTCCAACAACCAACCTCCCAATCGCAGCCCGGACCGATCCCCATGGAAACGACCGCCTGGCACGGCTTGAGTCCATCAATGAGAGAAAGTACGAATCGATCGCCCGCTGCAGCGATGTACTCAAACAGTTCAAGCGAAGGCGATGATCTCGATGAGTTTCAGACCCCTGAAATTCAATCAGCCCTCATGCATCTAACGCGGGAAGTCGCAGAGCCTACTGAGAACTGGAATTTCTCGGAACTCAAAAGCCAAGCGGCCGCCTGGGTCGAAAATGGTTCGACAGCCATGGTACGAGGCGAAGCCCGATTGCTTATCGAGAGAATCGAAAGATTCGAATCACTGCGGCTTCGAACGTTGGGATTTGCGCAGGAAGCCTCCATGATGGCTCGACAGTCAGTCGATAATGCAATGACATCCGCGGTGCGCCAGGCCAGTTCGATGGCACAGGCCCCGATGGCACAGGCCCCGATGGCAAACAGCCCAAACAATGGCAACATAGTTTCAAACGCGTTCGCGACCAGCCCTACATCCGAGGGAGACGCCTCAGGATGGCTGGTTCAAGTGCATACCTCGATCAAGGGTCAACCTGAGTTTGCACTCACCGATGATGCGGGCAAGGTCATTACCTACGCTCAATCGACCCCATCGCTCAATCTCCGACGTTACTTGCAACAACCGGTTACGGTCTATGGCGTCCGAGGTTATATCCCCAATCTTGCTGCCAAACAGATCCTGGTCGAACGCATTGTTCGGATGCGATAAACGAAGAGCGCTGCACTACCCGCGGGACT
>Ga0105045_10001933_pt1 | contig 17166 bp, 8 predicted proteins | sample MAT02_FD_78089 | JGI IMG/M metagenome (GOLD analysis project Ga0105045, IMG submission 78089) | Freshwater microbial communities from Lake Fryxell liftoff mats and glacier meltwater in Antarctica - MAT-02 (megahit assembly) | ecosystem: Environmental > Aquatic > Freshwater > Ice > Liftoff... | reverse complement strand
GCAAATAATGATTAACCTCACCATCCAAAAACCTAAATCAGTTAAAGAGTAGAATAATATTTACAAATTGGTATATAAAAAAGCCACCCGATAAGAATACCAGGTGGACAAGCACGAGAATGTGCTATTTGCTTAAGGAAAGTTGTTAAGGATTATATACTATTGAAATCCGTTCATTTGTTTAGGTCTGCAAAATAACCTGTACTCATTATGTAATCATTAACTGCGGGTTAACGAAATGTTATCCATTTGGGAGGGTGTAGCTCCAATCAATAATTAAAAAACAGTAAAATCAATTAAGAGCCCTTGTAGCTTAAAAAGACAAGCGATAAGAAAAATTCTTTATCAATAGTAAAACTTAATATTATCTAATTGTTAATTTTCGTACTTTTAGAAATATCAAATCAGGTTTGAAAAAAAGTTGTCTCATATTATCCCTTGTTTTTTTGCTACAGCCTGCTACTATGGTTTTGTATAGCCAGTCTTATACACAGAAATCTTTAAACTTTGATTTTTTTGGAGATTCAATCAGCCTGCAGGTGCAAATTCCGGTAACTGCAATTTCAAAAAATACCAATTACCAAAATATTGTAAAATCCTACTTCGACGACATCAATGCAACATCTTTTAATCCTGTAACAGATGCCTTACTTGCTTACAGAGAACAACACACACTGGATGACTGGCTTTATTACCAGTTGATACGCAAAACCGTGCAACAATTTAGTCCAAAGGCTGAAAACTATGAAAGATACACAGTGTATAAATGGTTCTTCCTGGTAAAATCCGGTTACGGTGCTACATTGAAAACCGCCAATGGAAGGTTATTATTTTATATTCAAACGAATGAAGAAATTTTTAACCTTCCCTATTATATCCGCAAGGGCCGGCAGTATGTATGCCTTAATTACCATGACTATAAATCGATAGATATAGAAAAAGAAATTTATACTGAACTAAATCTTGCAGAACCTGAGGAAAGCAGGGCATTCACGTACAAAGTAACCCAGTTGCCTGGTTTTAAACCCGCTGACTATATCGAAAAGGTGATTGGATTCAATTACTATCAAAATGATTACCACTTTAAAGTGAAACTGAATCCACAGATAAAAAACATTTTTGCCAATTACCCGGTCGTAAACTATGATTCTTACTTTAACATCCCGTTGAGCAAAGAAACCTATCAATCTATTATTCCGGTTTTGAAAAAAAATATTTACCGCATGAGTGTAAAAAATGGGGTGGATTACCTGATGCGCTTTACCCGCTATGCGTTTTTATTTGAAACAGATACTAAACAGTTTGGGCAGGAAAAAAGGCTTACACCGGAGCAAACTTTGTTATATGGCCAAAGTGATTGCGAAGACCGGGCGGCGCTCTTCTTCTTTTTAGTAAAGGAAATCTACGACCTTCCTATGATTGTTTTATCCTTTCCAAAACACGTTACCGTTGCTGTAAAATTCGACAAGCCGGTTGGAAAACCAATTATGTACAACGGAATGCAGTATTCAGTATGCGAACCTACTCCGCAACGGGAAGATTTAAAAATTGGCAGACTGTTACCCGAGCTTAAAAGTTCTTCTTACGAAGTGGTATATTCATACTCACCCTCCAAAAAATGAAGTGAAGATTTTTATAGAGCTTCAACGCTTTTAGAGAGCGGCTTTAAAACAGATAACATCTCTGCTAAAGCGGTGTCCAATGGCGTGTAAAAAAAATATCCATCCTTTATAAAATATACATAACAACACTCATTGCAACGGGTTGAAAAAGAAACCGTTTGAAAAATACTACCTTTTAAATAACACCAAACTTTGCCTTCACTTCTGCAACTTTTCACCTTTTCAAATTTGAAAAATGGCTTCGAAAGATTTTGAAGCAGCAATACCATGTAGTTGCTATCGGTAGTTGCCACCTGTTTATAATAACGGGTGTATCGCAAGGAATCGCTTCCATAAGGGTCTTTGTAAAAAACAAAAACAAGACTGTCTGCGGCTAAAAACCTTGCATCCAATTCCACCCCGGTGGTAGCGGTTAAAAATGGATTCGCATCTTCCTGTTTTTTAATTGGAGCGTTACAGGACAGCCAGCTTAGTGTCATCAGCAGGCAAATGAAAATTATGTTTTTCGATTTCATACGTTTACCAAAAATACAAAACCGCCTACAAGAAGTAAGCGGTTTTATATTTTTTCTATTTTACTAAATTCGATTAATAAGTATTGGTTTGTGGTGTAAAACTTGTCCAGCCAGTTAACCAATTGGTAGTACCTATTGCACCAGCATAAGCTGTGGCAGTAAATCCGTTGAAGCCAAAAAAACTTGCAGCATTTGCTGCCAACGCCGGGCTACCTGCCTTTGGAGTAAAGTTTGGAGCGGTCAAATTAAATGGATTTTCAAGCAAGATTTCAGTAGCGGCTGTATAAGACTTACAACTATCAACGCCTTCCGCCTTTGCTTTTACAGTAGCTGCATTAACAGCAGGTACAAGGGTAAGCGTTCCAACCTTGTATGGCTCTACAACTGCATGTACCAGGTTATGACGAAAAGCTGAACGACCATCTACGTAAGCTGCAGCGGTTGAATCACTTTCAAACTGGAAACCCCCTTTTTGATAGCCCATCAATATTGAGTTGCGCAAAACAAACAACGTAGATCGTCTAAAGCGTGTATTGAAATTATGATTCCCTAACGTGCCAGTAGCACCATTCGGTCCACAGAAAGTAAAGTTACTCATCTGAGGACGAGTACGTGGTGTAGCCACAGTACCAGTTCCATCGTTATCACACTCAATACCATTACCTGCATCGCCGCCATCTATAAATAAAGGATCACGTAAAGAAATACCAAATTGTAAACGACCCGTAAAACCAAAGTCAAAATCAAAATCATCATCGGCTGTTGCAAATGCAATGATATTTTTTGGATTAACGGTTCCACCAAAAAATTCATACGCATCATCATTGCCATAAGAGACCTGGATATGTTCCAAAACAGTTCCACTACCAACGCCACCACAGGTGAGCCCATTTATTTCTGAGTTGGGATCCGCTGCAATACCTGCAAATTCAATACGCACGTATTTTAAGATACCACTGTTATCGGCAACAACGCTTCCTCCGTATTCACTATTGATGCCACCTTCAATAATTGGTGTGGTACTGCGGTTGGTAGGTGCATTTCCTAATAATACAATACCACCCCAGTCGCCCGGTTTACGTGAGCCTGCCGGTTTACCAGAAGTAAAAACGATTGGCTCCGTTGCGGTACCTTCTGCAAAAAGACGTGAATTTCTTTCAACAATTAACGCACCTTTCTGGATGGTATCACTTATAATTACAGAGCCAGCCGCAAAACGTATGGTGGCCCTGTTATTCACAAATACATATCCCTTTAAAGTGTATTTTCCTTTAGGTAACTCGACAATATCGTTGATATTTCCGGTGATTACTTTGCTCGCAATAATCCTTTCCTGCAGCGTTCCTGTTCCGGTGTTTCCGCCTCCGTTATTTACAACGGAATCATCAATATCTACTTTGAGACAGCCTGACATAGCAGCCGTAATAAGGGCAAGTAGAGCGAATGTTTTTTTCATAAAACTTATTTGTGTTGTTGATTAATTTTGTGTTTGCTGTTAATTATTTTTTGAAATCAAATGTGTAATTGAAACCGATTGTAATGGTTGTTCCAGGTTTGTATCTGCTGAAATATCTATCAACTGATGGATTAAAGGTGAGTTTGTCATCCCTGTTTTCGTAGGTAGCAAAAGCCTGGTTAAATATATCTCCCACGGTAAGCCTTACTTCTCCTTTACTGTTTAAAACTTTTTGGCTTATTTGAAAATCTACCAGGTCACGTGGTTGTTCGTAAATATCTTGAAAATCTGAATTACCAACCAGGGCAAGTCTTTCGCCAACTCTATTGTACAATAAAGAAAGATTGGTTCCTTTGTTTCCATCATATTGAAAACCTGCGTTTATCAGGTAAGGCGACTGGCCTTGCAAAGGACGATTGGTTGATGGTAATTTATTACCCGATGCATCTATATTTCCCAAAGTGACTTCAGAAAAAATCACCGATACATTTCCATTGAAATAAAGCTTTTCTAACCAGGCTGCACCTTTAGAAATAAAAGACAAACTTTTTCTGTATTCAGCTTCCACACCATATAAAGTGGCCTTTTCTGCATTTTGAAATTGATACTGTCTGCGGGTAGCCACACTGGCACTATTTAGCCTAAGTTCTATCGGGTCAGTAAAGTTTTTGTAGAAACCACCGAATGAAACTACTTCACCGGCTTTTGGGTACCATTCGTACCTGATATCTGCATTTAAGATACTACTGCGTTGTAAATCAGGAGTACCGGCAGTGGAAGCAATTTGTTCAAAATCAAAGAAAACAAAAGGAGCAATTTCTCTAAACTCGGGTCTTGCTACTGTACGGGAACCTGCAATACGGATATTGGCTTTTTCGGTAGCACTAATGGTTAAGTTAAAGGAAGGAAGCAAATCCCCTTTGTCGGTATTAATTACCTGCGCTTTATCTGTTCCTTGTGTATTTGATTTCAGGAACTGTTCAAAATACTCATATCTTGTTCCCCATACCAGCCTGATCTTATCACTTAGTTTGTTATCAAACATCACAAAGCCGGCAGACAAGGCTGATATACCATAATACTTGTCCTGGGCGTTTTGTAAATCTGTTAAAAGCATGAAACCGTTGTTGCGGATATTTTGCGTTTGAAATATCCGGTCGTAAGGTTGTGTGATCAGGCTCTGGTCAGCCGGTTCTGAGTAGCCAAATATATATGCTTTAAAATCACGTAATCTTACTGTAGCTGCGCCTCCAATTTTAAATAATTGCTTTTGTTTACCAATTTCAAACGGAACAGCTACAGAGGCGTTATAGCCAAAAATATTATCCTTTAACTCACTGGTAAATCGGTTGGTATTATTACCCCGAAGGTTAATTCTATAGGGTTCATTTACGCCAAGCGACTTGCCATAGGTTTGAACCCTCAAATCAGGCTGTTCTTTTGAATTTAACGCATAATTTAAATTCCAGTTTACTTTTATATTTCTTGAAGTCAACTGGTGAGTACCTTCTAACTGTGAGGAATAGAGGCTGCGCTGGTTCATCACCGAAGATTTTAAACGAACATCCTGCAGGTTTTCGGTATTGATACCGGAACGATTGTAAAAGTTATCTTCCAATAACTGGTTGAATAAATTCTTAAACGCAATCTTGTGTTTCTTATAACTCCAGGCAACATTGGCAATACCGCCCCATGTAACTGAATATTTATTTTGCTGATCGTTGTAATCAAAAAATGCCTGACCATTGTTACCTCTCTCAAACAATACTTTTGATGCATCAAACAAAAGTTTCGAATTGCGATAAGTTAAGCCGACAACGGAACCGAATGCACTTCCGTTTTTGAACCGCTTTACGTTTGCCCAGTTAAGATTGTAGGTTTGGATAGGCAATGCAGTGGTAGTTTGCTCATTATAGGCGCCAGAATTGAATGATTGAGAAACGGCTTCTTTTTCAGCAGTTGGCAATGCTGAATAAGCAAGGTATTTCCTGGGATAAGCATCCGGTAAACCACGCTGGTTATCAAATCCTAAAAAATCGGTTGATCCCCGTTCATTACTTGTAAAATCTCTAAACGCAGATTGTGTATTAAACCCATAACTAACTCCTAACATTAATTCATTTGATACCGGGATATCCTTAGTTTGAATTTGTACGATTCCACCTGCAAATTCTCCGGTAAGGTCCGGCGTGGCAGTTTTATTAATTATAATATTGTCAATTAAAGCAGAAGGAATGATATCAAATGAAAACGCTTTTTTATCGGGCTCACTACTTGGCAGAGCAGCACCGTTTATAAAGGCAGCGTTGTATCGATCACTTAACCCCCGGATAATGACAAACTTATTGTCTTGAATAGACGCACCACTTACCCTGCGCAGCACTTCACCGGTGTTTTTATCTGGCGTACGACGAATAAAATCGGCGGCCAAACCACTGGAAAGGGCGGTGTTATTTTTTTGAAAACTTAATAATGCATTTGTATTCTCTTGTCTTCTGGAAGTAGATCGCACGGTTACAGTACCTAATTTAGATTCATCAGACTCCTGCAAAACGATGTCTAAGAAATTATCAAGGGTTTTAGAAACCTCAATATCAGTAACCTTTTTAGATTTATAACCAACATAACTGATTAGAAAACTATACTTTTTTCCTAATTCAAGATCGGCTACAAATCTGCCTTCCGCATCCGTACTGGTATTCTTTTCAGATGGCGAGATTGATATGTTCGCTCCGACAATCGGCTCATTTCTCGGATTTAGAATTTTGCCTGAAAATTTTATTGTTTGTGATTGAACATCATTTGCAATTAAAATAAAAATACTCAACATTATTACCGTTAACAATCTCATGCTTTAAAATTTATGCAAAGAGAAGCTTTGAATGTTAAGCGAAAGTGACCGGAATGTTACGGGTTTGTTACGTAAATGTTAAGCGAATGTTATGGGCAGGAATAAATTGAACTTAGTTATAAATATAAAAGGCCGCAAATTGCGACCTTTTATATTTATAACTAAATCTATGCTTTATCCAACCAAAGTTTTAGCGAGCTTTAATTATTAGTTTTTTACTGGCACCGACAGTGAAGACGGCGCATTAAAGTCTAATTCATTTAAAGGAACATCAAAGTAATCAACATACCTGTAGTCCATTAAACAAGGACGAACGTCTGGAACCGTTGCGCCACCACCAATTAAACTTTCAGGCAAATATACCATCGCATTCGCACGTCCGCCGCCAGCCGAGACCGGGGCTGTAAATCCCAGGCGCCTTGCATCATAAAAAGCGGTACCTCTCAGGAATAATGCGACTCTTCTTTCACGACGAACTTCTTCTTTGGCCTGGGCCAAATTTAAACCTGTACCAGCAACAGCAGGAATACCAGCTTCCTGGGCAGTACGAACCCGATCAACTATTACAAGTCCTGCCTCAATCTGGTTAGTATTTATAAGTGCTTCTGCAGTCATTAATGAATTCTCTTCAAAACTGCCACAAAGCGCCAAAGATCCTGCATTATTATTTGTAGCAAACAGTCCTCCATCTTCCACATTATTAACAGCCCACCGTGTGCCAAATTGCAATCCCCTACTGCGGATATTTGCCGGGTACCTGTCTGATAATGGACGAAGGGTAAAGTTTTTTGTCAGTCTTGCATCGCCCGTCTTGTATTCCTGAATTAATCTTTCGCTTACAAAAGTAAATTCGTTTCCAGTTCCTATTAACGCAAGCAAATGTTGAAAATTTGCAGACACATCATTTACACCGTCCGGTGTCATCCCAAATTGAAAAACCTTATCACCGGGTACAATTCCATTAGCTGTTAAAGAAATTATACTTGCCCAATCTGCCGGTGTCATTGCAGCCACTTTTTTATTTGCTAATAAGTTTCTTGCCTTCATCGTGTTTACGATATGCCCCCACATGGAAGGAGTAATCACATCATTTGGTGAATTGTAAGAAGCAGTAATAGCTTTGAAAGTAGCAATATAATCCGCATTGGCAGTTATCCCACTCAAGGCTGCAACAGCCTCATCCATGGTTTTATTTGCCTCCGTAATCATCGCCGTATTGCTTACGTAGTTGGGATTTGTAACTCCGGATTCACTTACAATAAGACCCGCTAAATACATAGAGCCTACTCTGCTGTAGGCATAGCCTTTCCACCAAAGTGCCCATGCTTTTAATACTGCCTTTTTGGTTGCAACATCTCCAGAAAGGCTCAACGCCGGGTTATTAACTGCTGCCAGCAAAGTGTTACACTGAGCTATATAATTATATGCCCAAAACCATTCGTATAAAAAAGCATTCCGGTCACCTGCCTGGCGGCTGTTAAAGCCTTGTAAAGAGACCAGTTGAGTAACTCCAAAAGGGTTTATAACTTCAGTGCCATTAGGGATTTTTACAGAATATACCTGGTTAGACCACCTTACACCATAATTACCGTAGGGCATAAAAATCTCATCTCCCATGGCACTTTCGTGCACCAACCCCCACATAAACAAATTGGATGTACCGGCATTCTGTACATTTCCCAACTGACGATTAATAAGCCCCAGAGCAAAACTGTTTATACCAGACTCAGTTAGTAATGAAGCGGAAGTTGGTGAATTGGGATTAATGATATTTAGTTTGTCTTTATTGCAGCTAGTGAACGCCAGCATGCCGAAGATTGTAAAAATTACAATAGATATTTTTTTCATGATTTTCATGTTTTATTTAGATAGTTTTAGAACCCAAGATTGATAGTGATTATATAAGATTTCAGGTTAGGAACGCCGAAATAATCCACCCCGTTTATTGCTCCCACCGATTGCGCTGCATTTCCTTGTGCATCGCTTGTATTGGTGGCTTCAGGATCTAATCCTTTATAGTTTGAAACAGTAAAAAGATTCCTTCCTGCTAAAGTGATAGCGGCACTCTTTACCCATTTTGGCCGGTATTTGTCAGTAAGACTATATGCAATTGAAGCATCTCTTAAACGCAACATAGAAGCTTTTTCAACAAACCAGCTTATAGGGCTTACATTATTGTAAAGACTGTTATAATAAGCCGCGTAAGCACCAGACCTCCCTCCGATTGTAACAGATTCGTCAAAATCCTTTGACAATCTATCTCTGTAAAGCCACTGACGGGTTTGGTTGTATACACTGTTTCCATATCTCCAGTCTAATTGTAAACTAACCGTGAAGTTATTGAACAGTGTGAAATTATTTATAAATGTAGCATTGAACTTTGGGATCGCATTACCCACATTAGGCTTGTCATTTGCATCAGAAACAAACACCCGTTTTGTTGCAGTATCCACCACCATGCCGTTTACTATTTCATATCTCCCCCTGTTTGCTACTGCGATGTAGGGCGTTTTATCTATCCTTAACTGTTCAAGAGAAGTAAGAGGAGTTTGTGCATACATAGACCCGATTGCATCACCTTGTTTAATACCAAACACACCGGTAACAACCTCAGCCCCATTGGAAATTTTTTCAGCAATAGCAGAAAATTGTGAAAACCGGAAACCAAAATTCCAACTGATATCTTTTTGTTGAAGCACATCTGCATCAAGGGTTAAATCAAATCCTTTACTGGATATTGTCGTCAAATTATCAAGTGTAAGAGCAAATCCGGTAGATGGACTCTGGTCTGCATCCTGATAAGCATCCTTCGTTTTTCTTTTCCAATAAGTACCTGAAAAAGATATCCGGGAAAGCCATTTATTAAATCCGGTTCTAAATGAAGCATCCGTACCAATCTCCAATTCAGTGTTTGTAGCAAGGGTTAATCTTGCATTACGACTTTGTGACGGTAGCCCCAATCCAACCCCCCCAATACCAATTGTGTTTACATCAAACACAACTTGCCTTGCAAAGGAACGGTAAGAAAATGGTTGGATACCTGCTTCCCCATTTGCAACCCTTAATTTCCAGTCGGTCAACCACGAAGTCTTCAACAATTCTGAAGGACGGAAATAAACAGTACCCCTGTAAAATGTTTGTGCATTTTTAGCTTCTCCAAAATCAGAAGAATAGTCGCTGCGGAAACCCCCGCTTACGCCAAATAAATTGCCATAATCAAAAGTCTGGTTAAGCAAAACACCATAAGTGTTAAATCCTTGCATAAAATCACTGCTATTCTTTGTTGCAGCTACGCTGATATTATAAGGGGGATATGTTGGTAACACATTACCCTGGGCAGTGTACTGCCGGTACTGGTTTTTTCTCCAGTCATAGCTTACCTGGGTGGTTGATTTTAGGGGGATATTTATTTTGAAGTCATCTGCAAAATCAAGTCTCAAATAAGCCGAGGCCAATGAATTCTGAAAAGTGGTTCTTTGCAATTGCTTGGTTACACTACCGTCCAAATTACTACCCCAGAAAAGTGAGGTTTGAGTCGCGGCAGATTGATTCCTATAGAAATCATCAAAATCCTGGTTGGTGTATTCAACGCCATATTTATAATCCAATTCAACAAAACGGTTGATTTTATAGTTCAGGTTGATATTTTGGATAAGCCTTAATGATTTACTTGTTCTGGTGCGCCATTCCCTTTCAGATAATGGATTTAACTGATTTTCATTCAGCTTTGGCCTCCGGACAATATTTCCCAAAGAATCTTTTGCAGTAAAATCTACATAACGCCACGAATTAGTAAGATTAAAACGGCTGCCTCCAGACAAAAGATCCTCATCAGTATAAATGGTCTGGGTATTTGAACGCAGCGTTAAACCCTTTGCAAGTGTAAAACCCAGGTTACTACTAAGGTTCAGCCTTTTGTAACCATTAAACAAAACATTTTGTTGATTTAAATAGCCAACGTTGAAGGAATAATCCGAATTTTCTGTTCCCCCGCCAATGCTAAGGTTTGTATTATTAGTAATTGCCCTTCTGTAAGCCTGGTCAATATGATCATAAATTTTCTCCCGGTAAGGTTTACTTGTTGTAACGTTTGCCGCTGCAAATCCTGAAAGACCCTGATCTTCAAAAATGGGATCCAGCCAGGCACCATTTACATTTGGGGATAAACGCCCTCCTAAAGAATTCAAAATAAACCCTTCTGCATCTGTTTTGTAACCATGTTTGTTTGCGATCAATTCGCTCCCACGTAAAATCTGGTCCATGGAAAGCTGAGACTGTATTGTAATTGCTGGTTTTTTGCCTCTTGTACCTTTTTTTGTAAAAATTTGAATCACTCCATTTGCGCCTTGAGCACCATACAACGTGCCACCAGCAGCACCTTTTACAACTTCTACCCTCTCAACTGCAGAAAGATCTAAACCAGTTAAACCGCCGTTAACCTGTATTCCATCTATTAAAATGATGGGTCCGCTTCCACCCAATTCGTTAACCCCCCTTAATATGATTTGAGCATTGGTTCCTGGTGTACCACTTGTAAATTGAACATTTGCACCTGCTATTTTACCCTGAAGCGCTTGTTCAACACTTGCAACAGCACTTTTTCCTGCGTCTTTTATACTCAGGGAAGCAACGTCAATCGCAACTTTCCTTTTTGATGTAGCAACACCCACACCCGTTACCACCACTTCAGACAACCTGTTATCCCGGGGTACCAGAGATACTGTTAAGACAGACCCAATTCCTACTTTAACGCTAGATGTTTCAAAGTCGATCGAGGTAATTGTTAAAACATCACCTGTTTTTGCATTAATTTGAAAATTCCCATTTCCATCGGCTGCTACCATTGCTCCTCTTTTGAGGTTAACGGTCGCACCCGGTACAGGAATACCTGCTGAATTAGTTACCTTTCCGGAAATCAACCGATTCTGGGCAGTAACTACTCCAAACGATAGTAGGGCTATCGTTATCATGGTCATAAATTTTCTCATTTTTTATTTGTTTTAATTTTGAATACGTAAATGTCAGTGTAGATTATTCTGAAAAAATTCTATCTATCTGTTAAAGAAAAATTAACAATTTCATTATGAATGATTATCAAAAGAACGGATTTGCTGCTTAAAGAACAAAAGAAATGTTAAAATTTAATTTTCTTCGTTAATTTAACGATAAGGATTTTTCATATAAAATTTTTAAAGATGTGAAGAAATCTAAAATTCGTCAGTCTTACTACTTTTATCGCAAAAAAAAAGCCTGTTAACCAACCTATAAGTAACATATCCCGATATAATTAAGGATTTTCGAAATTTTCTATTCCTATTATGGAATATACAATACGTAGGACAAAAAATTGGCAAAATTATAGTTTAGCATCGGGGTGTTAATAAAAAATAGCTAAGAGGCCATAAAAACGACTGACGGACGAAAGGATAGCATTCAATGAGGGTAATTAATTTTGGCAAGTCCTCTTGACTTGAGAAGCTATTTCTTAAAAATATCAAAGCGAGCCATCTTATTTCAAATCCTGGTTGAATTTACCATAGCGTTTTCCATTGTTATGTTTTGCAGATGCTTCTGTTTAAATTTAGTTTTACGAAAAAAATGATGGAGAATGTTTGCTAAATGCGTTAAATCCAACCACCTGATAACTGCAGTAAAAAAAGCCTAACCACCCGATCGGAAAAATAGGTCTCGAAAAATGATACACAGTTTTAGGAAAGCGGGTACAAATAAAACTCAGCTAAAATTGGATTTTTTTTCTTTGTGCTGTTACCGAATAAAAGTTAGCTGGGGGTAGTGTCTTTAGTGTTTATCAAGGGATTAATTTTCGATTTTGTAAACCGATGGATAAACTCAATTTGTTGATAGATAAATAGGTGGCATAAAACAACACCAATTTGAATGGGACATAGCGAAAACCTATCCGTGTAAGTTGTAACCCTTAAATTGCTAGCGAACAACATTTCCTAAAATAAATTAACTCCCTAAAAGTGGCTATACATTACTTTTTATCATGCTGATAACAACCGCAGGCATCTTGCAAACGCAACAGCAAATGATATCCTCTTCAGACCCGGACAAAAGATAGTGCGGTTCATACCAGCTTATCTGAATTGAGTCTTACCAAACACAGCCCAGATAAAATATCCAGAGTAACATCAAACAGCAGATTTATAAAAAATGAACAAGAAAATGAACGAATTCTGGAACTATGCAGCATTGCATGGTTTGATTTTAAAGATGAAGCAGGTCATTGAATTTATCCCCAGTAATATTGAACTGGATGCAGCCACCAAGGCTGTTATATCGCTACTGCCGGCACATACATTTAATGCGGCAGGAATATTTTTAAAACCTTAAAGCATTCCATTATCTATCTGTCCCAATCAAATTGGCTATACTACAGGAAACCATCAAAACGTTATCAACTGGCTATACCAGAATAAAAATAAACAGAGGTAGGTTTGTAAATACAAATATATTTTGCGTTGACTTTTTTTGCTGGTTATTATATTACATCATTGAAACGTTTCAAAAGGTTTGCTTAACTAGCGTAAGGATATTGCGCCATACCCATTTTGCTGGGTATGTAATTAAAGAAGCGTTGCATGCTTTGCAAAGTAAAAAGGGAAATGGCAAGAAAAGAGAATTTCAAAAGGTACTATTTTTCCGCACAAAATAACAAGCGCTTTTTATCCAAATGACATCAACCGATAAAACAATGATTGTTAAGAAATAATAGTAATTTTTTTTAAAAATGAACGAAAATGATATAAAATTGTTGAATATCTAATATTTTTTTACCAATCATAACCTTTTTACTCCTACTTTTGAATTTGATCTTAAATTTTATTACCATTAACCAAATAAATTACTTATGAGAAAAAAACTGCTTATCAGTTTTTGTGCATGGCTTTTTGCCTCAAGTGTCATGTTTGCACAAAACAAAACGGTAACTGGAAAAGTTACTGATGTTCAAAATGGTATAGCACTTTCGGGTGTTACCTTATCCTTAAATGGTAAAGCCTTAGGCGTAACAGATGCAGATGGAACATTTTCTATCTCCGTTCCAAATGCTGCTAAGAGAGTAGTCGCATCGTATGTAGGCTACGACAACATGGAGCTTTCGGTTACAGGCCAAACAATGAATTTCCGTATGATTTCTGGCGATAAGTCGCTCAACGAAGTTGTTGTAACAGGGTATCAAACAATACAAAAGCGGCAGGTAACGGGATCAATTGCTGTAGTTAAAGGAGAAACTTTTAAAAACACGCCAATCGGTTCCTTTGATCAAATGTTGCAAGGCCAGGCTGCCGGTGCATTGATTCAAGCCAACTCAGGACAACCCGGTGCTGCTGCGAGGGTTCTAATACGTGGTGTTGGGTCCGTTAACGGAACAACTGAACCTCTATATATATTAGATGGTATCCAAATTTCTGCAACCAATTTTGCGTCCATCAATCCAAATGATTTCGAAAGTATCAGTGTATTGAAGGATGCATCCACTACAGCTCAATACGGATCCAGAGGAGCAAATGGTGTAATTGTAATCACAACAAAACAAGGTAAAGCTGGAAAAACCAAATTTGACTACAACGGTCAATATGGTGAATCCCGTTTTCCTGTAAATAAATTGGCAGTGATGAATACTGATCAAAAATTAGATTACGAAATTGCAAGAGGTAATCCTTATGGATGGTCTGACACTGATTTAGATAGCCTTCGTAAAATCAATACCAACTGGCAAGACTTGATTTCGCAAGTAGGTGTTACCAACAATCACCAATTGTCAGCAAGTGGTGGTAATGACAAAACAAGGTTTTTTATATCCGGTGGATTATTTGACCAAACCGGAACCGTTCAAAGGACTTCTTTGGAACGCTATAATTTAAGGGCAAATATTGATCATAGTGTTAACCAAAATCTTAAGTTTGGTTTGAATTCTTATGCAGGCTGGAGCAGTTACCAAAATACTACCGAAGGTAATGCAGGTATTGCTTCCCCTTTAAATGCGATTCGTTGGGCCAACCCCTACGAGCAGCCTCTTACCACTGTTTTTAATCCAGCTACTCTTTTGTATTCTCAATTTGTTTCCGGACAACCAAATCCCTACCAGGATATTAATGAAACCAATAGAGGTACCAAAGAGCTAAAAATAATAGCTAGTACTTATGTAGAGGCAAAGCTTCCATTTATATTAAAAGGTTTAAGTTTTAGAACCCAATGGGGAGTGGACTATGAGAATTGGGATCAAACCAATCTTTTTACAAGATTTAGTAATGTTGGTATTGCCACAACTGGTAACCAGGGCCGTTTTGATAAGCAATCCAGAACCTTAACTAGATATACAGGAACTACCTCTTTAAATTATGCAAAAAAAGTTGGCGATCATAACTTCTCAGTTGGGGTGTACAACGAATTTGTAAATAGAAGCCTTTCGGGATTTGGCTTTAGTTCTTATGGATTAACAGGGAACCTACAAAATGGTGGTGGTATAACTAACGGATCTTTAGCTTTTATTCCAGGCGTTAATGAAAACAGGACTGAGAATGCTATCATCTCCTACTTCGGATTAGGAAGTTATAGTTTTAAAGATAAATACTTCCTTAATACTAGTTTAAGAAGAGATGGTTCTTCCAGATTTGGTTCTGCCAAACGCTTTGCAACATTCTATTCAGTTGGTGCTGGCTGGGTTATCAGCGATGAGAAGTTCTTTAGAAATGTAAGATTCATTGATAACTTAAAGTTAAGCTCTTCGTATGGCACAGTGGGTAACCAAGAAGGTATTGGTGATTTTGCTTCGAGAGAAATACTTAGACCAAGAACTTACTTAGGAGTAAATGGACCCGGCTTATTTCAATTACCAAATCAGGAGCTAACATGGGAAGAAAGACAAAAATTTAATATCGGCATTAATCTAGCCATTTTAAAAAACAGGGTAACATTTGGGGTCGATTATTACAATGATATCACCAATAGATTGTTTTTGGATAACCAATTATCAAGAACAACCGGCTTTACTCAGTTAAATACTAATATTGGTAAAGTAAGAAACAGGGGGTTTGAATTTACATTGACTACCGAAAATATTAAAACAAATAATTTCCGTTGGACTACCAATATAAATTTCACCATTAATAGGAATGAATTACTTGAGTTAACTCCTACGACACCGCCAATTGGTGTAGTTAGCGGAACAACCATTCAGCGAATTGGATATCCATTAAATAGTAACTTCCTGGTTAAGTATTCAGGAGTTAATCCTAATAATGGTAATGCGATTTATCAAAGATTAAATGGAGTTAGTACAGAATTGTATGATGATGTGAATGATCGTCAGATTTTTGGAACAAGAGACGCTCCCTTCTTTGGAGGTTTTACCAATAAACTCTCTTATAAAAACTTTGATTTTAGCTTCTTCTTCAGTTATGTGTTTGGCAATCTGGTTTTTAACAATGACAGAACGAACGTTGAAGATCCATCATACTTTGGAGATAATATGAGTGTTGCTTTGGCAAAAGAATGGAGAAAAGCTGGTGATATTGCTACTATTCCAAGATCTTCTCAAAGAATGAGAACGGCAACAACCCGTTTTTTAGAAGATGGTAGTTTCCTTCGCTTGAGAAATGTACAACTAGCCTATAGTTTACCTGCAAATGTGGTTAAGTCAATAAAACTGACCAATGTAAGATTTTTTGTAATGGGAGAAAATTTATGGACGGGTACTAAATTTTTAGGATTCGATCCTGAATTATCAAACGGAACATTAACAGGTGCCCAGTATCCTGCTTTACGTACAATAACTGCCGGTTTAACACTGGGTTTCTAAACAACTAAATTGAAAAGAATGAAAAATTTACTAATAAAATCTATATTAATTGCTGGGTTGTTTTTTAGTACAACCGGATGCGAAAAAGTAATTGATAAATCACCAACACACGTACTCACGTCAGAAAATGCTTTTGAAAGTCTTTCTGATGTAGAAAATTCATTAAGTTCTGCGTATAGTTCATTAAGAGTCGTGGGATATTATGGCAGAAATATGTCGGTATTACCTGATATGGCTACCGACAACCTGGTTCAAACAATTGAATCGTTGGTTAATTTTTTAGACATTACCGACTGGATTTATACACCTCAAAACGGTACAATTGCTGAAACCTGGATAGCTGGTTTTTCAACCATTAACAACTGCAACATTACTATTAACAATGTGGATAAGTTTGCAACTCCGGCTACACAAAAAAGGGTAAACCGAATTAAAGGACAAGCGCTAGCATTAAGGGCGATGGTTCATTTCGATATGATGAAGTATTTTGCTGATAATTTAGATCGCAATAGCACATCACCAGCAATTCCTTATGTAAAAAATTCTGTATTAGAAAGTGCACCAACGTCAATAAAACCGTCACGTGCTACTGTTAAAGAAGTGTATGATAATATTTATGCTGATTTAACCGCAGCTAGTGCAGCATTCGCTGATATTGATATGCCAATTAACACAGGTTCTACCAGGTACAAAATTGATTTAATTGGTCTTAACGCTATTCGGGCAAGAGTTGCTTTGTATGCTAAAGACTGGCCTATTGCAATTAGTTCTTCTACCGTCGTAATTGATGCATTACCATTGGCTACAAGAGGAGTTTATCCCTCAATATGGAAAGACCAGAGTGTAGAAGAAGTTGCCTTTGCCTCTTTATATAACACCGGAGAATTTTTGAGTCG
>Ga0105045_10001932_pt1 | contig 17166 bp, 19 predicted proteins | sample MAT02_FD_78089 | JGI IMG/M metagenome (GOLD analysis project Ga0105045, IMG submission 78089) | Freshwater microbial communities from Lake Fryxell liftoff mats and glacier meltwater in Antarctica - MAT-02 (megahit assembly) | ecosystem: Environmental > Aquatic > Freshwater > Ice > Liftoff... | reverse complement strand
GAAGCCGAGTTGGTCCACATGCGCGATCATGAATTTGCCCGCACCGCCGAAGATGCCCTGTGGCGGCGGTCCAAGATGGGCCTGCATCTTTCGGCGGAAGCCAGGAGGCGTGTCGAGGCGTTTTTCGAAGCGCCCGTGGCAGACACGACGCATGCCTCTGGGTTCAGGGATACAGCAGCCGAATAGTCCAGCCATCCGTCGTCCGGTCGAACCGTTCGCGGTGGTGCTGCCGGCCGGGCCGATCCTCCCAGAATTCGATCCATTTCGGGTTGAGGCGGAATCCGCCCCAGTGCGGCGGGCGTGGAACGTGGGCGGGGTAGCGGGCAGCCATCTCCGCCAATCGGCTCTCGAAGTTCGATCGAGCATCGAGCGGCTGCGACTGCAGCGAAGCCCAGGCGGAAAGCTGGCTTTCGCGCGGGCGGGTCGCGAAATAGGCGTTGCTCTCGGCTTCGGCAATGCGCTGCACGGGCCCGGCCATGCGCACCTGCCGGCGGATCGACTTCCAGTGAAAGTCCAGCGCTGCATGGGGCAAAGCGGCAAGCTGACGGCCCTTGGCGCTTTCAAAGTTGGTGAAAATGGTGAACCCCGCGCTGTCCTGGCCCTTCAGCAGCACGATCCGCACATCGGCGCGCGGGCTGCCATCGGGCGCAATCGCAACCGTCGCCAGCGCGCAGGCATTCGGATCATTCACTTCACTGGCTTGCGCCTCGGCATACCAAGCGGCAAATTGGGCAAATGGATCGATCATGGCGCACCCGCTAGGCCCGGCAGGCCGGGCTTGCAACGCTGCACTTGCCGCAGCACCCCGGCACGACTATATCGACTGTGACTTTTTTGCAACATATGCGGTGAACGATAGCTGATGGCCGATCTCTATTCTGTGCTTGGCGTACCGAAAACGGCGGATGCGGCCGCCATCAAGCGCGCCTATCGCAAGCTCGCCAAAGAGCTTCATCCAGACAAGACGAAAGACAATCCCAAGCTCTCTGACCGGTTCAAGCAGGTGTCGTCGGCCTATGAACTCCTGTCCGACGAGAAGAAGCGCGCTGCCTATGACCGCGGCGAGATCGATGAGCAGGGCAACCCACGCGGCTTCGGCAGCGGCGGCTTCGGCGGCGGTGCGGGCGGGTTTCGCGGCACACGCCCCGGCAGCGGACCGGGGGCCGGCCAGACCGGTGGCGGCGCCCGCAGCGCACCGCCGGACTTCGATTTCGGCGGCGATCCTTCGGACCTCTTTGCCGAGCTGTTCGGCCGTGGGCGAAGTGCTGGCGCGGGCGGTCCCGGCGGCGGTCCCGGCGGCTATCGCGCCCAGCCCCCAAGGGGCACCGACATCGCATACAAGCTGGCAATTCCCTTCGTCGATGCGGCTCTTGCGCGGCCCCGCCGGCTGCTGCTGGCCAACGGCAAGACCATCGATCTGGCAATTCCCAAGGGCGTGGACGATGGCCAGCAACTGCGGCTGGGCGGGCAGGGCGAAGCAGGGCCCGCCGGCCCGGGCGACGCGATCGTCACGCTCATTCTCCAGCCGGATGCCCGGTTCACCCGCGAAGGGTTCGATATCCGCGCCGATATCGCGGTTCCCCTCTCCACCGCCGTGCTCGGCGGCCAGCAACGGGTGCCGACGCCCGAGGGTGAGGTCAATCTCAACATCGCGCCCGGCACATCGTCGGGCAAGGTTATGCGCCTCAAGGGCAAAGGCTGGACGAAGAAGGACGGAACCAGGGGAGACCTTCTGGCACGGGTGATGGTGGACGTGCCCGAAGATCCGGGGCTGGCGGACTTCCTGCGCGCCCGGCAGGCCGCCTGATCATGAACGCCCCCCCGGAATCCGTGGGGGTGGCCAGGCTTCGCGGATTGCTGGCCCGCTTTGCCGAACGGTTGCCGCGCACCTATGCCGTGGGTCGCCGCGCGCTCGGCAACACCATCCGCGACGGCTACATCCACGCCGGCAACATCGCCTACCTCTCGCTCGTCACATTGCTGCCTCTCATCATCCTGATCACCGCCGTAACCGTCGCCTTCGGGCAGACAGACGCCGGGCAGGCCGCAATCGCGGGCATGCTCCGCGCGCTTCCTGCCGATGTCGCAAAGCTGTTCGGGCCCGTCATCGCCGAGGTTCTGGAGGCGCGTACCGGCAATCTGCTCTGGATCGGCGCGCTTGTCGCGCTGTGGACGGTCACGACCTTCATCGAGACGCTGCGCGATATCATCCACCGTGCCTTCGATGTCCCCTTCGAGCGGCACTTCCTAGAGTATCGTCTGCACTCGCTGGCCGGCACGATCGTCGCCATGCTGCTGGTCGTCATCGCCTTCGTCGCCCAGGTGGCGATGGTCGTGATCCTGAAGGCCGTCATCCATCTCGTGCCCGAACAGTTCCAACTTCGCGGCTGGATAGACTGGTCGCGCGCAATCACCCCGGTCGTTATCTTCCTCGCGCTCTGGGCGCTCTTCAGGCTGCTGGCCCCTGCAGGATACCGCCACACCCCCGGCTGGCCGGGTGCCCTCATCACCACCCTCGCGTGGGTCGGAGGCACCCTATTGCTGGGCCCGGCCTTCTCCAGCTTCACCTACATGGGCCTGACCTATGGCGCGCTGTCAGGCGTGATGGTGGCACTGCTCTTCTTTTACGCGGTCGGGTTCGCGCTAGTGCTGGGCGCGGAACTCAACGCCGCGCTGGCAAAGCCCGACCTGCCGTCCTAGACGTCGATCAAAGCTACAAAGCTGTGAAGGTTCAGGGAGTGACTATGGCCGGATTGATGCAGGGCAAGCGCGGGCTGATCATGGGGGTCGCCAACGATCGCTCGCTGGCGTGGGGCATCGCTTCGGCGCTTGCGGCGCAAGGCGCAGACCTTGCGTTCAGCTATCAGGGCGAAGCGCTGGAAAAGCGCGTCCGCCCGCTGGCCAAATCCGTGGGCGCCAGCCTGCTGTTCGATTGTGATGTCAGCGCCGACGACAGCATCGACAGCCTGTTCGAACGGCTCGCCGCCCACTGGCCAACGATCGACTTCGTGGTGCACGCCATCGGCTTTTCCGACAAGAACGAGTTGCGCGGCCGCTATGCGGAAACCAGCCGCGAGAATTTCCGCATGTCGATGGATATCAGCGTGTACAGCTTCACCGCCGTCGCCCGCCGGTCCGCCGCAATGATGCCCAACGGCGGATCGATGCTGACGCTCAGCTATTACGGCGCCGAAAAGGTGATCCCGCACTATAATGTGATGGGTGTCGCCAAGGCCGCGCTGGAAGCCAGCGTGCGCTATCTTGCGGTGGATTATGGCCGCGACAACATCCGGGTGAACGCAATGTCCGCCGGCCCGGTGAAGACACTGGCGGCCAGCGGCATCGGCGATTTCCGCTATATCCTGAAGTGGAACGAACTGAACGCCCCGATGAAGCGCAACATCACGCTGGAAGACGTCGGCGGCGCAGGTGTGTTCCTCCTGTCGGACCTGTCATCGGGGACGACAGGCGAAGTGCTGCACGTCGACGGCGGCTACCACGTCATCGGCATGAAGGCGGAAGACGCACCGGACATCGCGCTGGCTTGAGGTGCGCTAGTCAACCGCTCCGATCAGGGCTGGGTTGCGGGCACGACTAGTGGAGCGCCGGTAGACGGTAATGATAAGGGAACATCGTTCTCGACCCAACCTGTCATCCGGGTGCCAGGTGGAAACACAGCACTCTTGCCGGTTACAAATGGGGCAACGGGCCAGAACAGAACAGCGGCGGCTACGGTACCTACCGTCCCGCCAGACCCAGCTTCATTGGCGGTCCCGCCCAAGCCAATATTCTGGTCCCCAACTCGAACATGCAAAACGCGTGCATCTAGTTTTCCTGATTTGCCGAATGCCCCCTTCTTTTCTACGCGTGTAATCTCTCCCACGCCGCGGGACCCAGCGGGTATAACGGTAACACCATTAACGCGTACATGTTCGGCCACCCGCAATTCGATCCGATCGCCAACCTTGTTGTTCTTGGAACTCATCTCCTGCTGTGTAAGCAAATAAACGGGTGTTCCCTCCTGCAGGATTGCATTTGCTCCGGGAGGAAGGTTCCGCACAATTGTCGTTGGAGCGGGATTAGGAACAAAGGTAGGCAGCGTTGCAGTATCAGCCGAAGTTGTGACCTGAGACGAACCTTTTGCAAGACCGACAGGGGTCTTGAGAGTGGTAACATAGCCAGATTGAGCGCTCGCGCTTGCAGCTGACAAAGACACAACCAATATACCCACAACGATACGCATACGATATCTCCCATTTTTTGTTAACCATGTCTTGCCGCAATCTCAGGACAAGTCAAGTCGCTCGCCTCAGTGTTACAATCATTGCCAAACCACCTCCTATCCGCCATTCCCCATACATGTCCCACAACAGCTTCGGCCATCTTTTCCGTTTCACCACCTGGGGGGAATCCCATGGGCCGGCGCTTGGTGCCGTGGTGGATGGCTGCCCGCCCGGCCTCGCGCTGACCGAGGCTGACATCCAGCCCTTCCTAGATAAGCGCCGCCCCGGCACCAGCCGGTTCACGACCCAGCGGCAGGAGCCCGACCAGGTGGAAATCCTGTCGGGCACCTTCCTCGGCCGCACCACCGGCACGCCGATCAGCCTTGTCATCCGCAATGTCGACCAGCGATCGAAGGACTATTCGGACGTCGCGGCAAAGTACCGGCCCGGCCATGCGGATTTTGCGTATGATGCGAAGTACGGCTTCCGCGATCCGCGCGGCGGCGGGCGATCCTCTGCCCGGGAAACCGCCGCCCGCGTGGCCGCCGGTGCGGTTGCCCGCAAGGTGTTGGGCGAAGGCGTCTCCATCTGCGCCTACCTCGTCGAACTCGGCGGGGATGCGATCGACCGCGCGGCCTTCGAGCCGGCCGAAATCGGCAACAACCCCTTCTTCTGCCCGGATGCAGCCGCCGCCGCGCGCTGGGAACTGGCGCTGGATGCCGCACGCAAGGCAGGCTCGTCTTTGGGCGCGATCGTGGAGGTGTCCGCCGAAGGAGTTCCTGCCGGTTGGGGTGCGCCTGTCTATCACAAACTGGATAGCCAGTTGGCGTCTGCAATGATGAGCATCAACGCCGTGAAGGGCGTGGAGATCGGCGATGGCTTTGCCGCTGCCCGCCTGCGCGGGGAGGAAAACGCCGACGCCATGCGCCCGGGCGAAAACGGCAGGCCCGATTTTCTGGCCAACCACGCGGGCGGCACGGCCGGGGGAATCAGCACCGGCCAGCCAATTGTGGTGCGCATGGCGCTGAAGCCCACCAGCAGCATCCTGACGCCTGTGGAAACCATCACCCGCGAAGGTGAGGCATCGGAAATCGTCACCAAGGGCCGGCACGACCCTTGCGTAGGCATCCGCGCCGCCCCCGTCGCCGAAGCGATGATGGCGCTGGTGCTGGCAGACGCAACGCTGATGCACCGCGGGCAGACAGGCCGCTGAACTGGACCCGCGGGCAGACAGGCCGCTGAACTGGAACCGCGGCCAGACAGGCCGCTGACAAACAGCGCGGCCAGACAGGCCGCTCAACCGGAGCCGCGGCGAGACACGCCGCTAGCGCTCGTCCCTGTCGTCGCTATCGTCGGGAAATTCGTCGCCGCCAACCACGCCTGAAAGCGGGTCTTCGCCCGGGTCGGGCACATGGTCCATCGCATCATCGCCGGCATCCTTCTCGGTGTCGCCGATGATGTCCTCCTCGTCGTCGTGCATTGGCTCGCCGGCGTAGGCGTCGTTGTCGATTCGCCCGGTGCGAACCATCTGGTTCATCGTGTCGACAAGATCGGGTCTGTCGTCAGGCGTGATGGCGTAGGGGTCGCCTGGGGATGGCCGGCTTTCGCCAAGGCCGGGGCCCGGATGCAGCGCATCCTCGGCCACATCCTGGGCTTGCCCATCGTCTTCCTGTTCGCGGTTCAGGCTTTCCGGTGCATCATCTGTCTTGCGAGGTTCCATTGCCATGTTCTCCGTATCCGCATGTGCGGAGCATCTTGCATAGCAGGTTGCCGCGCCGTGGACGGCCTAGAAAATCCAGCTTTCCACATTCTGCACGGGCGCGCGCTTCTGTGCCGCCAACAGGGACTTGATCGCCCGCACCGCAAACCAGATGGCGACCAGCGGGAACAGGATGAAGGCCGCCAGACCGAGCGTGAAGATGCTGCCGATGATAGCGACCACGGTCCAGGCGATCCCGATCCAGAAGGTGCGGATATGATAGCGATAGTGGCTGTCTTCCCAGCCCTCATGCGCCTCGCCGTTCCATACATAGGCAAGGATGATCGCGATGATGGTGGTGATGCCGGCCAGAAACGACCCCAGATACAGCAGGCTGATGATCGTTGGCCGGTTCATCTGGAAATCATTCGATTGCACTGTCGGTTCGTCTGTCATCATGTCCTCCTGTTTCAGCCCTGCAACTTGACCTTTGCCGCTGCGATTGACAAGTGTGGGCCATGCCAGAGGTCCAGGCGACCGCGGAGGGAAACTTCCGAGGAAAGTCCGGGCTCCAGGGATCGACGGTGGCGGGTAACGCCCGCCGGGGGTGACCCCAGGGACAGTGCAACAGAAAAGACACCGCCGCCCGGGCCTATTCCTTCGGGGAGAGGCTGGCGGCAAGGTCGAAATGGTGCGGCAAGAGCGCACCGCGCTGCTGGCAACAGTGGCGGCATTGCAAACCCCACCGGGAGCAAGACCGAATAGGCGCGCGGCGCTGCTGGCAACAGCGGCAGGCCTGATCCGGCCCACGCGTGCGGGTTGGTTGCTTGAGGTGCGCGGCAACGCGCATCCCAGATGAATGGTCGCCCAGGGGGTGAAAGCCCCCGGACAGAACCCGGCTTACAGGGCCTCTGGCATGCCGAAGGCGGCTGACAATAGTGCAAAGCACTGTTGCCAGACTCGTCGAAGGCACGGGAGGCGGGGCATGGGCGACCGCCCACGAACCCGTCCTACGGCGTGGCTATGCCACGTCGCCTTCCTCTTCTATGTCTTACTCTGGTCGTGCACTTCACCCCCACCCCAACCCCTTCCCTTAAGGGGCAGGACGTTCCTGTTGGCTGCGTTGCGCGCCCCCCATTCTTGTGCACCGCAGCATCATCCGCTAAAGCGCCGGCAACTCTCAAGCACAGGACGTTTCAAAATGGCCGCCACGCGCACCTTCTCGATCATCAAGCCAGATGCCACTCGCCGCAACATCACCGGCAAGGTCGTGACGATGCTGGAGGACGCCGGCCTGCGCGTTGTTGCCTCCAGGCGCATACACATGACAAAAGACCAAGCCGAAGGCTTCTACGGCGTCCATCGCGAGCGGCCCTTCTTCAACGATCTCGTCAGCTTCATGATGTCGGGCCCGGTCGTCGTCCAGGTGCTGGAGGGTGAGGATGCCGTTGCCCTGAATCGCAAGGTCATGGGCGCGACCAACCCTGCCAACGCAGACGCCGGCACCATCCGCAAGCAATTGGCCGAATCGATCGAAGCGAACACGGTGCACGGCTCCGACAGCGAAGAGAATGCCGCCATCGAGATCGCGTTCTTTTTCAAGCCGGAAGAAGTAGTCGGGTAATACCGCTCCGCAGTGATGAAGACCTGTCGCTGTCGGCGGGGAGCCGCACGCGGCCTACGCTTCCAGCTCCGCATCCCAATAGAGATAATCCCGCCATGTCGCGTGCAGATGGTGGGGCGGGAATGCGCGCCCGTTATCCTGTAGCTGGTGGCTAGTCGGCCGGAACGGCCGCTGGAACGGAATCATGTGCGCTTCGGCCGGCGTCCGCCCGCCTTTCCGCAGGTTGCACGGCGCGCACGCCGTCGTCACATTGGTCCAGGTTGTCCGCCCGCCATAGGCGCGCGGCACCACATGGTCGAACGTCAGATCCTCTTTCGATCCGCAATATTGGCAAATGAACCGGTCCCGCAGGAAGAGGTTGAACCGCGTGAACGCCGGGTTTTGCGAAGGCTTCACATATTGCCGCAGCGCCACAACCGATGGCAGCCGCATGGAAAAGCTGGGGGACCGGATCTCCCGGTCATATTGGGCGACCACATCCACCCGCTCCAGGAAGGCGGCCTTGATCGTGTCCTGCCAGCTCCAAAGCGAAAGCGGATAATAGCTCAGCGGCGTATAGTCCGCGTTCAGAACGAGCGCCGGGCAGGCCTGCGGGCTTTGCCAGCGCCCGCTCCCATCGCCCTCGATGCCGCGCCATCGCTCCTGGAGAATATCGGTGTGATACATTTCGCGCCGCTCCTCGCTTGCACCAGCAGGAAGAACCCTGCCGAATAACCGCTGCAAGCTGGACTGCTCAAACCCTATCGCACATCAGGCAGCCGCGTTCCACGCCTGCAACATCAACCCCGACTCTTGCCAGCCTCTATACAAGAAGCTGTATGGCGATGGTATGACAGCACCAGATGTTGTTTAGGTCAAGCTGGAGCTTCTGCCGCGACATGGTTCCTGCCCCCCTGATCACCCGCTTTGCGCCTTCGCCCACCGGGCGACTGCACCTGGGGCATGCGTGGTCCGCTGTGCTTGCACATGATCTGGCGCGCCGCGCGGGCGGGGCATTTCGCCTGCGGATCGAGGACATAGACACGGGCCGGTGCCGCGAACCCTTCGTCTGTGGCATCATCGAGGATCTCGCTTGGCTCGGCCTCGCCTTCGATGGAACACCCCTCGTGCAGTCCTCGCGGAGGGATGCGCATTTCGCCGCCCTCGCGCACCTCGAAGCCCTCGGCCTTACCTATCCCTGCTTTTGCACCCGGGCCGATATTGCAGCTGCATTATCCGCTCCGCACGGGATTGCACCAGTCTATTCCGGTACCTGTCGCGGCCTCGATCGCAGCCTTGCGGATGACCGGGCCTTGCGGGAACCCCATGCCGTCCGGCTGGCGACCGACCTCGCGATCAGCCGCACAGGCCCGCTTGTGTGGAGCGACCGCCACACCGGGCTCGTGCCGGCATCGCCCGGCCTGCTGGGAGACATTGTGCTGGCCCGGCGCGACATCGGGGTAGGCTACATGCTGGCAGCCGTGGCAGACGATGCCTTCCAGGGCGTGACCGATATCGTGCGCGGCCGGGATCTGTTCGAGGCCACCCACATCCAGCGCCTTCTGCAAGCGCTGCTCGGGCTCGCGGTGCCGCGCTACCATCACCATCCGTTGTTGCTGTCCGGCGATGGCCGGCGGCTGGCCAAGCGCGATGGGGCCGCCACCCTTGCAACGCTCCGAGAGGCTGGCCGCGATGGCCGCGCTCTGGCGTCTCAATTGCGTGGTCTTGCCACCACCGGGGCCGACATGCACATGCAGCCGGCCATCTGAGTTTGCCATTAGAATAACTCCGCACGCGAAACAACTAACTGTGAACAGGTGGAATTTCGTTGTGAGATCGAGTTCGTTGCCGGTTTCCGGCGCGAAATGACGGTGCTGCCACTGGCCCGGTTCAACGGCACCCGACTATGCTTTGCCGTGTCTGTGCCGGATCAGCCGGGCGGGGTGCCGGAGCCGGCCACCTGGGCCCTGTTCGTTGCCGGTTTCGGTCCTGCCGGTGCCTGCCTGCACCGCCGGCGCCTGGTTCCAGCCTGACGGCACAAGGGCCTCCGCCCGACGCACGCCGGAGGGCGGTGCATTTGTCACGGTGCATCCGGCGGTCGTTGCGGATATACAGGATGGTATGAACGCAATCCTCATCACCTTTATCGTGCTGGCGGCGCTCGCCACCGGCTACGTCCTCGTGCGCGGCATCATGACGATGGCAAGCGGCAAGGACATCACTGGCGCACAGTCCAACAAGTTCATGTCGATGCGCGTGACGTTCCAGTTGCTCACGATCGTGTTTGTCGTCGTGCTGTTCCTGGTCGGCGGCCGCGGCTTGGGCGGCTGAGGCGCCATGGTCAAGCTGAACCGGATCTACACCCGCACGGGGGACGACGGCACCACCGGCCTTGCCGATGGATCACGCCTTCGCAAAGATGCCGCGCGCGTCGCTGCCTATGGCACGACGGATGAAGCCAATTCTGCGCTGGGTATCGCCTGCCTGCATGCCGGTGCGGCCCATGCTGCGATGATCCAGCGAGTCCAGAACGATCTCTTCGATGTCGGCGCGGATCTTGCCACACCTGGCGATGATTTCCTGCCCGACGGCACCAAACCCAAATGGGAGCCGCTGCGGATCGTCCAGTCCCAGATCAACCGGCTGGAAGCCGAGATCGACGGTATGAACGCAGACCTGAAGGCGCTGGAGAGCTTCATCCTGCCCGGCGGCACGGCTGCATCCGCCCATCTGCACGTGGCGCGTACCATCGTTCGCCGCGCCGAGCGCGAGGCCGTAACGGCCGCCGCTGCAGATGTCATCAACCCGCTTGCAATCCACTATCTGAACCGCCTGTCCGATCACCTGTTCGTGATGGCGCGGCACGCCAACCGCCCTGAATCCGACGGCGACGGCGATATCCTGTGGGTGCCTGCCGCAAACCGCTGAGGCGGATCAAAATCCCAGTTCTGCCGCCGAAATTCCAAGCGTAGCCAGCAGCGCATCATGCGCCGCATGGCATTGGGCCCACAGTGCCGGGTCCCCCACATCCGATGCCGCGATCCGCTCGGGCCACTGCATTTCCACCAGCCGCTCCAGACGATCCAGTTTCGCTTCGTCAACGAGGAAGCGTTGGTCGACCGCCGCCAGCGCCGCATCCGAAAGTGCGACGCGCAGCCGAAGGCAGGCTGGCCCGCCGCCATTGCGCATCGATTCCCGCAAATCCAGCACATGCAGATGGCCGATCGGGTTCGAAGCATCGGCCAGCACGCGTTGCAGCCATGCCCACACGCTCGGAGTCTCCTGCGCTTCCTTCGGCAAGATCAGCGCCATGCCATCGGCCACGCTTACCAGCGCCGCATTGAATACATAGCTCGAAATCGCGTCGGCCAGCGGCACGTCGACGCTGGCCGCTTCGACCAGCGCGAAGCCCGGAACGCGGGCGCGCAGTTCGGCCAACATTGCATCCCGGTCCTCGAACGCTTCCTCATGCGCGAACAGCACCGTCTCGTTGGCAACGGCGACCACATCATTGTGAAAAGCGCCGGCCTGGATCGCCCGGTCGGCTTGCGCAACGAACAGCGCTTCGGCGCCATGCGCGCGTGCAACCGCCTGCGACGCACGGGGATGCTGGCGCGAAGGGTAGAGGCCGCCCCGGTTCTCGCCATAGACGAACACTTCCAGCCCTGGCCCGTCGTGGCGCGCGGCAAACCGCATATGGTTCGCAGCCCCCTCGTCTCCGAAGGCCGGCGCTACAGGCCAGTGCACCACGAAATGCTGCGCATCGGCAAAGGCCAGCTTCAGCTGCGCCAGCGTCTCGGGCCATTCCTGCGACCGGTGCGCCATGGTCACCAGGTTAGCGACTGTCAGGTGCGTGCGCCCGTCGCTGGTGTCGGCCGCCGGGCTCACGGTCGCGGCATTGGCCGTCCACACCGAACTGGCCGACATCGCGGCCGCCAGCAGCGCCGGGTCTTCCCGCGCGGCTGCTGCCAGCGCTTCGGTTTCAGTGCCGGCAAAGCCCAGCCCCTGGAGAAACCGCCCGTTGGGCCGGCGGTGCGGTAGCATCAGCCCCTGCGGCACCCCCAGCGACACCAGAAGCCGCATCTTTTCCACCCCTTGCAGTGCCGCTTTGCGGGGCGCACTTGCGGTCCCGGCGTTCGCTGTCGCTGCGATATTGCCAAGGCTCAGCCCGGCATAATTGTGGCTCGGGCCAACCAGTCCATCGAGGTTCAGTTCAGGCATCAGCGGACCCCATGCGGCAGAGACAGGAAGGGCGCATCCGCCTCGACCGAGGCAACAGGCCAAGCGCAATAGTCGGCGGCATAATAGGCGCTCGGCCGGTGATTGCCCGAGAGCCCCACCCCCCCGAACGGCGCGTTGGAGGCAGCGCCATTGGTCGGCCGGTTCCAGTTCACCACACCAGCGCGGCTGCCCGCCCAGAACCGATCGTAAAGCGCCCTGTCGCCGCCCAGAAGGGCTGCCGAGAGGCCAAAGCGGGTGGCGTTGGCGGCGGAAACCGCCGCTTCGAAGCTGCCCACACGGATGATCTGCAGGAACGGCCCGAAAAGCTCCTCGTCGGCCACGTCCAGCCCTGTCATGTCGACAATTCCGGGCGTCAGGAAGGGCAACCCGTCGTGCAGGCGAAGGAGCGGGCGGATCGTCTTGCCGCCCATCGCCGCCGCGCCCGCCAGCAGCCGGTCCGCCGCGCGGTTGTCGATCACCGGTCCCATGAAGGGCTGAGGCTCGGCGAAAGGCTGGTCGATCACCAGCCGGTCCGCCAGCGCGAGCACGGCGTCCAGAAGCGGCTCTTCCGCGCCCGCCTCAACGATCAGCCGGCGTGCGCAAGTGCAACGCTGCCCGGCAGAAAAAAAGGCCGATTGCACGACAATGGCGGCGGCCTGCTCCAGGTGCGCCGGATCCAGGTTCCAAACGACCAGCGGGTTGTTACCACCCATCTCCAGCGCCAGGATCCTGTCCGGCCGGTCGGCGAACTGCCGCGCCAGCGCCGCACCCGTGGGCGCAGAGCCGGTGAACAGCAGCCCGTCGGTGTCGGCGGCGGCCAGCGCCCGGCCCGTCCCGGCAGCGCCCTGCACAACCTCCAGCAGCCCCTCGGGCAGCCCGGCCCCGGCCCAAAGCCCCGCCATGAACGCGCCTACAGCGGGCGTCTGCTCCGATGGCTTGAATACCACCGCATTGCCAGCGATCAGCGCCGGAACGATATGCCCGTTGGGCAGATGTGCGGGGAAATTATAGGGCCCCAGAACCGCCAGCACGCCGTGTGGCTTGTGCCGAAGGGCCTGTTGCGCGCCGGCCGGGTCGGCTTTCAGCGGCTGTTCGCGTGTGCCGGTCCGCTCTGCGTATGCGGAAATGGAAATCTCCACCTTGGCGGCAACGCTCGCAACTTCGGTCTTAGCCTCCCAGAAGGGTTTGCCCGTTTCCTGGGCGATCAGCCGCGCAAAGGGCTCGGCCTCGGCCTCCACCGCCGCCCTGAAGCCACGCACGGTCGCCAGTCGGGCATCCAGCGGCAATAGCGCCCAGCCGGCCTGCGCCGTGCGCGCCCGGGCCACAGCTGCGGACACGTCGGCCTCGGTGGAAACAGCACCTTCCCACAGAAGGGCGCCATCATGGGGCCGGAGGCTTTTCAAGGTCTCAGAAGGGGGCATGAAGGATCTCGTCACCAAGCTCGAAGGGGGCGTCCGCCGGCACGCACAGGCCAGCATCGGCAATGGAAACAGGAACGGCGGCGCAGCAAAACGCACCCAGCGTGCCCCCCGCCACCAGCCTGACGCCGCCGTCTGCCGCATCCTTGCGCGCAACATGGCTCCGCACCGCCTCGCGCACCGTGCGCACGTCCGCAATGCGGGCGTCCACCGTGGGCCCTCCGTCGAAGATGTCGACATAGCCGTTGTAGGCGAAGCCTTCACCCTCCAGCATCTTCAGCGCCGCCCGCCCGGCATCGTGCGGCTGGCCGATGGCCGCCCGCGCATCGTCGGGCAGCAGCGGCACATAGACGGGGTATTTCGGCATCAGGTCGGCGATGAACTGGTTGCCCTCCACCGCATTGAAGGCGTCCGCCTCCCGAAACCCCATACCGAAGAACTTTCCGGCCAGCCCGTCCCAGAAAGGGGAACTTCCGTCGGCCCGAAGAGCGCCGCGAAGCTCCGCGAACACCCGGTCGCCAAAGCGGTCCCGGTGCCGCGCCAAAAACAGGTAGCGGCTCCGCGCCAGCAGCCGCCCCAGCCCGCCCGCCCGCAAGTCCGGGTGCAAGAACAGCCCGCCCACCTCGCTCGCACCGTCGAAATCGTTCACCAGGTGCAGCACGCCCGTGCGGTAGGTTCGCCCAAGCTCGCGCGAATGCATGGAAAGCGTGGTCAGCTTGTAGGAATAAAAGGGCCAGGTCATGCCCACGCGGGAAAACAGCGCCGCTGTCCCCCCGATCCGCCCGCTGGGCACATGCTCCAGCACCAGCATATAGAGCTCGTCGTGGGGCTCGGAAATGTCGGCTGCATAGCAAAGTTCGGATCGCGCCAGCCGCTTGGCCAGCGATACCCTGTCGTCCGGCAGGTTGGTGAACCCGCCGCCCGTCAGCGCGGCGAGCGTCTTCAGCCCGTCCACATCGGAAACCAGGGCAGGGCGCACCCGCCATTCGGAAAGATCGATTGCCGCCATGGCCCATCTTGCCCCAGGACGCGGCAACGGGGTAACGTATCTGTGCGGTTAAAACCGCAGTTTCTGCGGCGGGGATATGAATGGACAGCATCGACCGGATAGACCGCAAGATTCTTGCCGTCCTGCAGCGCGACGGGCGCATCACCAATGCGGCCCTTGCAGATCAGGTTGCGCTCAGTCCGTCAGCCTGTCTGTCACGTGTGCGCCGTCTGGAGCAGCTGAGGATCATCACCGGTTACGCGGCTCAGGTCTCGATCGAAAAGCTCCGCGCGGCCCTCGTCATCTACGGCGAAGTCGCGCTCAAGCGCCACCTGCCGGACGATTTCCGCGCCGCCGAAGCCCTGTTCGCTGCAGACCCACGGGTGCTGGAGGCCGCCGAAATTTCCGGCAAGAGCGATTATCTGGTCAAGGTAATCGTGACCGACATGAGCGAATGGCGCGACCTTACTGCCGAATGGACATCGGGCCCATGGCAGATCGAGCGTGTTTCGTCGTCCGTAGCCATGCACCGCACCAAAGGCTTCGCCGGCTACCCTCTGGAGGGGTCGGTCAAGGGTTCCGGCGCGGCATAGGCGGTCAGCGCCGGCCGCCGCCACAGCAGGAACACCAGAACGGTGCCAACGGCGACGACGCCCGTCATCGCCAGATAGCCCTGCGACCCGACGCCCGTGTCGAACACCCGGCCCGCGATCCAGCTTGCCAGCGCCTGCGCCGGGGCGGTTGCAATCGCCATGAACATCATCTGCGCGGTCGGCGTCCGCTCGTTGCCCCACATCACATAGATGCCGCGCATGGCGCCCAGAAAGGTGCAGGCGAAGCTTACCGCATGCAGCGCCTGCAATGGGATCAGCATCTCCAGCGAAGGGGATGTCGCCATCAGGGACCAGCGCACCAGCGCCCCGATTCCCCCGATCAGCATCAGTGTCGCGGGCCGCACATGCTCGATCCGCGGTGCCACGAACATCAGGAACCCGGCCTCGATGATCACCCCGAACGCGAAAAGCCAGCCCGCCATGGTGCCCGATACGCCCAGCTCGTCGATCCACAGCTTGGTGCCGAAGATGTAATAGAATTGGTGCCCGGCCTGGATCAGCCCGCAGCCGAATATCAGTAGCGCGAACTCCGGCCGACGGATCATGGCGAAACCTTCGGCCAGCCGCTGCCCGAAGGGCGGCTCGCTCGCCCGTGCAACCGGCTCGGGCGCCATGGAGAAGCTCGCCCCCAGCAGGCCCGCAACTGTCAGCATCAGCCACCACCAGATGGTGACATTGCCGCCCCAGTCCACCAGCATCCCGACAGCCACATTCCCCACCACGAACGACAGGGATGCCACCCCCCGCGCAACGCCATAGCTCGGGAGCAGCCCCGGCTTCGTCAGCCTTAGCAGCGCCGCCTCCAGAAACGCGATCAGCGCCCAGAAGGTCACTTCGGCCACGAAGGCCAGCGCAAAGCTCACCCCGAATGACTGCGAAAACCACAGCCCGCCCAGCGAAAACAGGGTAACCAAACTCAGCAGCTTGATCGGCGCGCGCCGATCCTTCTGGCCATCGGCCCAAGCGCTGGTCAGCGGCCCGGCGATGATCCGCCCGATGCCGGCAAGGGAAATCACCAGCCCCAGCTGCTCGCCGGTAAAGCCCCGATCCTCGATCAGCCAGATCGGGAACCACTGGATCAGCCCCCCGAATGCCGCATAGAAAAGGCAGGCGGCAAGCATGGCGCGCAAAGCCGGCGCATTGCGCGCGCCGGAACCGGGGATGGCTGGTGTCATGGCCAAGTTCTCAAGCACGGTTGCCTGAGGGCTGCAAGCACGGCACAGCGTGCCAACGGGCAAGGGGAGTGAATATGCCAAATCTGTTCGACATGACCGGCCAGGTCGCCGTCATCACCGGGTCCTCGCGCGGCATCGGCAAGGCGATTGCGCACCGCATGGCGGAACATGGCGCCGATGTCGTAGTCTCCAGCCGCAAGCATGATGCGTGTGAGGCCGCGGCAGCCGAAATCAACGCGGCTGTGGGCCGGCAGGCCGCAAGCGCGTGCGCTGCCAACATCAGCTCAAGGGAGGCTTTGCAGGGCCTCGCCGACTACGCTCTGAAGCGCCACGGCAAGGTCACGGCGCTCGTCTGCAACGCCGCCTCCAACCCCTATTTCGGGCCGATGGCGGGCATTGCCGACGAACAGTTCGTGAAGATCCTGATGAACAATGTGGTCTCCAACCACTGGCTCATCCAGATGCTGGTGCCTCCCATGCTTGCGGCCGGCGAAGGCTCCGTCACCATTGTCAGCTCTATCGGCGGGCTGAAGGCTTCTACTGTCATCGGCGCCTATAATATCTCCAAAGCAGCCGACATGCAGCTCGCCCGCAACCTTTCGGCCGAATATGGCCCGCAAGGCGTTCGCGTGAACTGCATCTGCCCCGGTTTGATCAAGACAGATTTCGCTAAAGCTTTGTGGGAAGATCCGGATATCCTGAAACAGGCCACTGCCGGTTCCAGCCTGAAGCGGATCGGCGAGCCCGATGAGATTGCCGGCATGGCGGTGTTCCTCGCCAGCCGGGCAGGGGCATTCACCACTGGCCAGGCCATGGTAATCGATGGCGGAGCGACCATCGTGTAATGGCTGTTCGAACAGGCCGGTGCCTCCCAGCACCGGCGTTGCGATTGCCCGACCGATGAGCGCGATCAAGCCGCCATGTCCGAGATAGAGGCCCCGGCCTTGCGCCACCGCCCAGCTGTTGCGCCGGGCACGCGGCAGGACGCAAAGATCGGTCCTGCCGAAATCCGGGATGTTGCCCGAGGCCGTGCTGTCGAACTGCCCGCTCGGCTTCTACCAACGCTTGATGCGCATACCGCATCGAGCCTTAGAGCGGCCGTTCTGATGCAGTCAGAACGAGACTCGCTCTAAACAAATGCCGGATGAACGTTAACCTACCGCCGGTCGAAATACAGTGCGCCCATCCGGCCGAACAGCACCAGCGGGTCCGTTGACCCCGTTGT
>Ga0105045_10001931_pt1 | contig 17173 bp, 14 predicted proteins | sample MAT02_FD_78089 | JGI IMG/M metagenome (GOLD analysis project Ga0105045, IMG submission 78089) | Freshwater microbial communities from Lake Fryxell liftoff mats and glacier meltwater in Antarctica - MAT-02 (megahit assembly) | ecosystem: Environmental > Aquatic > Freshwater > Ice > Liftoff... | reverse complement strand
TTTCAACCTGTTTGAGTGCCCAAGCGACAATGACAACTCCTGCTTCAACGTGGCCGGTATCAACGCCGAAGGGCTAAGTCAGGCGTCTATGGTAAAACCTGATTAAACCATCTCAATTAACCCCTTTTATTTCAAATGACTCGTTACCTCGTTCTCGTCGGTTTTCTGTTTAGTACCCTGCTGGCTTCAGCGCAACTGCCGGTTCACTGGACCGATGACGGTACCGGGTATCTGACTCTCAAAAGCGATGGCCTGGTGCAGACCGATATGGCTACGGGCAAAACCACCGTGATTTTCAGCAAAGAACAGCTCACCAATCCTGCCACCAACAAACCCCTCAGCGCGGCCAGCTACGCCCTCTCACCCAATAGGTCCACGATGCTGGTGTTTACCAACACAGCCCGGGTCTGGCGCGACAATACGCGGGGCGATTATTACGTGTTACGCCCCGGCGTGGATTCGCCGTCCGGCAAACTGGTGCGGCAGGTGGGTAAAGACCGCCCGACGCAGTCGCTGATGTTCGCCAAACTATCGCCCGATGGCAAGTCGGTGGGCTATGTCAGCGGGAATAACCTGTTCGTTGAAGACGTGGCTACAGGCAAAACCACCCAGCTCACCACTGACGGTACCCGCAAGCGTATCAATGGCACCTTCGACTGGGCCTATGAGGAAGAATTCGGTACGCAGGACGGTTTCCGGTGGAGTCCCGATAGTAAGCAGATTGCGTACTGGCAGGTTGATGCCACGAAAATCCGCGACTACCTGATGCTTAACACCACCGATTCCATTTACTCGTTTACCATACCTGTCGAGTACCCAAAAGTAGGCGAAAGCCCGTCGCCGACGCGCATTGGCGTGATCAGCGCATTGGGCGGGCCAACCACCTGGCTGCCCATCCCCGGCGATTCGCAGCAGCATTATCTGGTACGTATGGAGTGGGCCGCACCGGCGGACCGGCCAGATGCGCCTGAGGTAATCGTGGAGCAGTTGAACCGCAAGCAAAATCAGAGCATTGTGTTCATCTGCCCGGCCAGCGGAGCTAAACCCCGGTCTGTTTATACCGAAACTAATACGACCTGGATTGACACAAAAGCCCGCTGGAATGGGGGCGACCCGGCAGGATGGGAATGGGTTGAGGGCGGCAAAGCGTTTTTGTGGATATCGGAGAAAGATGGCTGGCGGCACCTTTACCGCATCAGTCGCGACGGGAAGAAAGAAACGCTGCTCACCCCCGGCAACTACGACCTTGCCAACCTCGAACGTATCGACGAGAAGGGGGGCTACGCGTACTTTCTGGCATCGCCCACTAACCCCACGCAGCGGTATCTGCACCGCGTAAAGATGGACGGAAAAGGCAAACTCGAACGCCTGACCCCCACCGACCAGCCCGGTACGCACCGCTACGACATCTCCCCAAACGGGCAGTGGGCGCGGCACAGCTACAACAGCCACCTCACGTTGTTTGCGCAAAATTGGGTTAAGTTACCTGACCATTCGCCCGCTGTCGTGACCGATGGTGCCGTAGCGGCCCGGCCCGTGAAGCAGAATAACGTCGAATTTTTTACCATCACCACCGATGATAACATCACGCTGGACGGATGGATGGCTAAACCCGAAAACTTCGACAGCACCAAAAAATACCCTGTTCTTTTCTACGTCTATGGCGAACCGGCGTCCGTAACGACCAACGACGTGGCCTCGGCGGGGCGCAACCGGCTCTTTACCGGCGATATGGCCAAAGCAGGCTATTTCTACGTCGCTATCGACAACCGGGGAACGCCCACGCTGAAAGGTACTGCCTGGCGCAAGGCCATTTACCGGCAGATCGGGCGTCTCAACATCCGCGATCAGGCAATGGCCGCGAAGAAGTTCATGCAGCAGCGCAACTATATCGACACCAGCCGCGTGGCTGTTTGGGGCTGGAGCGGGGGCGGGTCCAGTACGCTGAATCTGCTGTTTCAGTACCCGGAGATCTTTAAAACCGGTATTTCCATTGCTGCCGTGGGGAATCAGCTACTCTACGACAATATCTACCAGGAACGCTACATGGGGATACCGCAGGAAAACCGCGAAGATTTCGTGGCTGGTTCGCCCATCACCCACGCTAAAAACCTGCGCGGCAACCTGCTCTATATTCACGGCACCGGCGATGATAACGTGCATTATGACAACGCTGAACAGCTTGTGAACGAGCTGATTAAGCATAACCGGCAATTCCAGTTCATGCCGTACCCTAACCGCAGTCATGGTATTTTTGAAGGAGCGGGTACGACACAGCACCTCAGCACACTATATACCAATTACCTGCTGCACCACTGCCCGCCGGGTGCACGGTGATGGACGTAGCACGTATTTTTCTGTCATGCTGACCGGTCAGCATGACAAACCCCTCCTAACCTGTCTTCAATGATTTGATTATGAAGATTCTCTATTGGCTATTATTGATAGTACTACCCGGCGTTTCCCTCGCGCAAACCAGCGCGTTTACGCACGACGATACGCTGCGGGGGGCCATTACGCCCCAGCGGGCCTGGTGGGATTTAACGTACTACCATCTCAGCATCAAGCTGCTGCCTGCCGACAGTGCCGTGCGGGGTAGTAATGTCATTGCCTATACTGTCCTGAAACCGGCGCAGGAAATGCAAATCGACTTGCAGCGGCCCCTCAGGATTACGCGGGTGGAGCAAGATGGAAAATCGCTGGCGTTCCGGCGCGATGGCGATGCTTTTTTTGTGACGCTCACCAAGCCGCAAAAAGCCGGACGTACCGAACAAATAACGGTATTTTACGAAGGCAAACCTCGTGTGGCCATAAAACCGCCCTGGGACGGTGGCTTCGTCTGGGCGCGTGATTCTACCCGGCAGTGGTTCATCGCTACGGCCTGTCAGGGCCTGGGCGCGAGTGCGTGGTGGCCCTGTAAAGACCACATGTACGACGAACCCGACAGTATGCGCATCAGCGCGACGGTTCCTAAACCGCTCATGGACGTCTCGAATGGCCGATTGCTCAAAACAACCGATAACGGCGATGGTACCCGTACTTTCGACTGGTTCGTGGCGAATCCAATCAATAACTACGGCGTAAGCGTGAATGCCGCCCGCTACGCGCACTGGTCCGATACTTACGCAGGAGAGAGGGGGCCGCTTGCCCTGGATTTTTACGCCCTGCCCGAAGACGAAGACCGGGCGCGAAAGCAATTCATGCAGGTGCCGATGATGCTCAAGGCGTTTGAACACTGGTTTGGACCGTACCCATTCTACGAAGATGGTTATAAACTGGTACAGGCACCGTATCTGGGTATGGAACATCAGAGTTCCGTGACTTATGGCAACCGCTTCAAAAATGGCTATCTGGGGCGCGATTTGTCCGGAACGGGCTGGGGACTGCTCTGGGATTTTATCATCGTACACGAGTCGGGTCACGAGTGGTTCGCCAACAACATCACCTACCGCGACGTGGCCGATATGTGGATTCACGAGAGCTTTACCAATTATGCTGAAAACCTGTTTGTCGAGTATTACTGGGGTAAGGAAGCCGGAGCGCAGTACGTAATCGGCTGCCGCAACAACGTCCGCAACGATAGCCCCATCATCGGTACGTACAACGTGAACAAGTCCGGGTCGGGCGATATGTACTACAAAGGCGGCAATATGCTGCACACCATCCGGCAACTCGTGAACGACGATGAGAAATGGCGTCAATTGCTGCGGGGTATGAACAAAACCTTCTATCATCAGACCGTTACAACCGCTCAAATCGAACAGTACATGAGTAAGCAGGCCGGGCTAAACCTGCAACACGTTTTCGATCAGTACCTGCGCGATACCCGTATTCCGGTGCTGGAATACCAGCTAAAAAACGGCGTGGCCCATTACCGCTGGAGCAACTGCGTGGCGGGTTTTGACATGCCGGTACGGGTATGTTTCGGCGATTCGCCCGTTTATACCAACGTCCTGCCAGTAACAGCCTGGCAAACGATGGCGGCTAAAAACGTGTCATCGCTCAATGTCGATGCCAACTATTACGTCAACGTTCGGCAGGTCAAGTAATGTATCCGCCCAACGACGCAGGTGTTCTATTCATCGAAACCTCGGGCTGTTTGCCCATGTGCGGTCACGGTACTATTGGTACGGTAACGGTGGCCATTGAGCAAAATCTGATTCGACCCAAAACGCCGGGCGTCCTGAATCTGGAAGTCCCCGCCGGACTTGTCCGGGCCGAGTACGTGCTGGACGGTAGCCGGGTTTCGTCGGTGAAGATTACGAATATCAAGTCGTATCTGGCCGCCGAAAAGCTAACCGTCGATGTAGCTCACGGCGGTAACTTTTACGTCATCGTGGACCCGCAGCCAAACTTCCCCGGTCTGGAGCATTACAAAGCCGAACAGCTTATTGCCTGGGCGCGGGCCATGAACGAGAAATACACCTTCACGCATCCCGAAAACGATACCATCCGGGGGTTGAGCCACCGGCCACGGTATGATGGGCCTGAGCCTCGGACCGGCTACGGGCAAACTTGTTTCCGATGCAATTGCCGGTAATAAACCAACGTTGGACATGGCCCCGTTTGCGCCCGGTCGGTTTGATGGGTGAATGACTGAAATTACCTGAAAAATGAGTCGTCTCGTCGATTCTGAAAGCCTGCGTAACTACGCGGTTATACTTTAAAATTCGGCACAGCGTTTGATAGACGAACACCAGAACGTAACCCAATTCTTATTCCGATGAACACTATTTTGCCCGCCATTCGCTCGTATTCCGTTGTTGTAATGGCCCTGTTTCTCCTCGGCTCGCTGGCCATGTCCTGCAAGAATAAAGGCGGTACCGACCCGGATATCGATCCCCGCGAGCAGTATGTGGGTCGGTACGAAGGGGGTATGTCGAGTGCGCTGAACGTAGGGGGTTTCGAGGGCGTTACCCAGACTGGCTCGGCCACTACGGTAATTACTAACGCGCCCAATCCCAAAGAAATGTATGTTGAAGTTACCTCGTCGCTTGGCCGGCCTACACCCCTTAAACTTACTGCCGAACTGACCGATAAAGGCTTTGCCGTTATCGATCGAAAAACCGATCAGATGAATGTGCTGGGTAAGGTAGTCGAGGGCAACTTTACGGCAACGGGTGTGCTGGCGGGCAAAGATTTGGCAATCACGATTACTACCGAAGGGTTAAGTACAGGTGCGCCTGTTAAACGGAATGAATCCGTGACCGGAACCAAAAAATAAACTAACTTGAGCCGGTTCTTAACCCCGGTTCATTGATGAAAACGTATCTTCTGACCGGCCTGATGGCCGGTCTTTTTTTGTCTGCGTCCGCTCAGATGCCCACTGCCATTCGTACAGCCGCCCGCGCGGCCACTACGCAGCCTGTTTTGCAGGATGCCCCGCCCGAAAGCGTCGGCATGAGCAGCGACCGGCTCCGGCGCATGGATGCAGTTATCAACGACTATATAAAACAGGGGAAACAGGCGGGCGTGGCGGTGCTGGTAGCCCGCAATGGGCGTATTGTCTATCATAAAGCCTACGGTCAGGACGATATGAAAGCCGGTACACCGCTCAAACGAGACGCTATTTTCCGGATTGCCTCGCAAACTAAAGCCATCACCAGCATTGGCCTGATGATGCTTTTCGAGGAAGGGAAATTCCTGCTCGACGACCCCGTCTCAAACTACATTCCGGTCTTCAAAAACATGACGGTGCTGGACAAATACAACGAGAAAGACACGACCTATACCACCGTACCGGCCAGGCGCCCCATTACCATCCGGCAGTTGCTTACCCACACGTCGGGCATCAGCTACCCCGGTATTGGGGCCAAAGAGGCTGTCGCTATCTACGCCAAAAACCAGATTCCGAGCGGCATCGGTACGCCCGGCGGTACGCTCGAAGACGCCATGGACCGGCTGGCCGCGCTGCCACTCCTGCACCAGCCCGGCGACCGCTGGAGCTATGGCCTGAGCGTCGATGTGGTGGGGAGGCTGATCGAGGTGCTGTCGGGGCAATCGCTGGATGTATTTCTCAGAGCCCGTGTGTTCGATCCGCTGGGTATGAACGACACGTATTTTTACCTGCCCGCCAAACTCCAGAATCGCCTGACGCGGGTTTATACCGAAGATGCCAACAAGGCGATTCAGCGATTGCCTGCGCAGGGCGGCATTTCGGAAAATTACCCAAAGCAGGCCGGGACGTATTTTTCGGGCGGGGCGGGGCTGTCCTCTACGATGCTGGACTACGCCATTTTCCTGCAAATGATGCTGAACGGGGGCGAGTACAACGGTAAACGCATCCTCAGCCCAACCACGGTGCGGCTCATTACAACCAACCAAATTGGCGATTTGAACCAAGGTATCAACAAGTTTGGGCTGGGGTTTGCTATCACGTCGGAGAAAAGCGCGGCTCGTTTGCCGGTATCGCAGGGCAGTTACGACTGGGGCGGCTTTTTTGGTACTACATACTGGGTTGACCCTATCGAAGGCGTTGTGGCCCTGATCTACACGCAGAAAGTACCCAACAGCTACGGCGACCTGACCGATAAATTCAAGGTACTGGTCTATCAGGCCATCACCGAACTGAATAGTAAATAAGTTAGCGTTACTCTTTTTGTTTATAGCGAATGTAACGAATTACGAAGCACGACTATCAACCACAAAAAAATGACTTTTAAAAACCATGAAACATATCCTGACACTCTGCCTATTGCTCGCTGCCCAGTTTGTGGTGGCTCAGTCCAACGATGAAAAAGCCGTGATTGATACCGAACGACGCCGGTTCGACGCGCAGGTGAGTAAAGACTATGCCATGCTGGACAAAGTACTGGCCGATGATCTTATCTACGCCCATTCCAACGGCAACACAGATACCAAGCAGTCGTATATCGAGTCGATCCGCAGCGGTAAATCTAATTATGGAGCCATTGATGTAGTGGAGCAGAACGTGCGCGTGTACGGTAACACGGCTGTTATCAAGGGTATTTGCCAGATAAAAAACGTCCCGCCAGCTGCTGACCTCAAACTAAGCTATACCGATGTGTATGTCAAGAAGAAAGGACAGTGGCAGATGGTAACGTGGCAGTCGCTGCGGCTGCCTCAGTGAATTGTCTGAATCAGTCTGAACCGGGATTTTACGAGATTTTTAAGATTTTCAGGATCGCCCGCCCGACACAAATCCTGTTTAATCGTAAGGATCTTGTGAAAATCCCGGTTGAGAACGGTTCAGACCTGCAAAAATTCCCGCAACTCGTTGGCGTCCTGAGCATTCATGCGTCCGGCCAGCACGAGCCGGAGCTGCCGTCGGCGGAGGGCACTGGCGTAGCGGTCTTTTTCTTCGTCGGTTTCAGCAATAACGCCCGGCACTTCGATGGGTCTGCCGCTCTGGTCAACGGCCACAAACGTGTAAAACGCGCTGTTGGTGCTGACCCGGATACCCGCCGGAATATCTTCGGCCCAAACCTCAATAAAGACCTCCATCGATGAGTTGAAGGAGCGCGTTACCTGTGCTTTCATCGTTACGATGTTGCCCAGCCGGATGGGTTCAGCAAACGATACGTTATCGACCGAGGCCGTCACGACGATGCGGTTGGAGTGTTTCTGGGCGGCAATGGCTGCTGCAATATCCATGAAATGGAGCAGGCGGCCCCCCATCAGGTTATTGAGGGTATTGGTATCGTTGGGCAAAACCATTTCGGTCATCACCGTTACAGATTCGCGGGCAAATTTGGGTTGGGGCATATATCAGTCTGCGGTTATATAGAGACGCAATACCTTGCGTCTCACTGGCGTCAGCAACAGCAAATTTCGGATTGATGAAGATGCTATAGACGCGTAGAGATGCAAATATCCGTCTCTACGCATCAGAACTCAGCCTGCACGTTAAATTATACTTATTTTTGTTTAGTTCAATCCTGAAATACTACAACTGGTCATGGAAAGTATCATCAACTACTTCGAGCATATCCCGTCGCTGCACCGAAGTTTAATCCTAATGGGGGGCATTACCGTTTTCTGGCTTATCGAAAGCGCGGTGCCGCTGTTCCGGTTCAGCTACCGGAAAGTTCGCCACGCGGGTATCAACTTCTTTTTTACGCTGACCACCATCATCGTCAACTTGGCGCTGGCGTTTCTGCTGTTGCGCACCAGCGACTGGACCGTACAAAACGGTGTTGGCCTGTTGCAGTGGGTACAAATGCCGCTCTGGGCCGATGTTATTGTGGGGCTGCTGGCTCTCGATCTGATTGGTGCATGGCTGGCGCATTGGACTGAGCATCAGGTGAAGTTTCTGTGGCGGTTTCATCTGATTCATCATACTGATACCTACGTGGATACGACAACGGCTAACCGGCACCACCCCGGCGAGAGTGTGATCCGGTTTGCGTTTACGCTGGTGGCCGTGCTGCTGACAGGTGCGCCCATGTGGCTCGTGTTCATGTACCAGGCATTATCGGTCGCGCTGTCGCAGTTTAACCACGCCAACATCGAGCTGCCCCGCTGGGCCGATCGGCTGCTGGGGCTGGTAATTGTGACGCCCAATATGCACCACGTACACCACCATTACGCGCTGCCGGTAACGAACACAAATTACGGCAACATTTTTCCCTACTGGGACCGGCTCTTCGGCACCCACCACGAAATGGCGGGTCGCGATCTCAAATACGGCATCGACACCCACCCCGAACCGCACGAGCATTCGCACATTGGTAATCTGCTTAAAGTTCCGTTCCAGACATACCGCCAGCCCGTTGGCGAGTCCAAACCTGAGTCAGAACCGGCGTAGGGAGGGTATTTGCACGTATTGTCAGGCCGCTACGGTGGCGTCGGTAGTCTCGGTTGCGCCGGCTGTACCCGAGATAACGAAGGCCGTTCAACCGATTTTTAAGCGAAGCTGTTAGTGATAAATCAATTTTTTTTGGTGCTGAATCAACAATTTGGTTAGATAACCGCTTGTAGTAATAGAGAGAAGTTCTTTCGTGTTATTTACCTCACAAACAACTACATTCCCAACATGCAGACCAATCATAACAAAAGTGGCTTCAGGCTGTCTATTCATGCACTTGCCATTCTGTCGATAGTGTCAGTTGCCTTTTACAGCTGCAACGACGATGAGAATCCTACAACTGTAACGCCCCCGCAGACCATTACTAATGTGGTGGTTGCCAACACTAATTTCACCCTGCTCGAAGCCGCCGTGGTGCGGGCTGGGCTGGCAAACACCTTGTCGGGAACGGGTCCGTTTACCGTCTTTGCCCCAACAGATGCCGCATTTCAGGCAGCTGGCTTTGCCGATGCCGCGGCTATCAATGCGGCCCCGGTAGCAACACTGAGCAATATTCTGCTCTACCACGTGGTGAGTGGCTCAGCTGTGGCCGCTTCGGCTATTCGGGCGGGGCAAACGGCACTGCCAACGGCGGGTACAGGTAACGCACCGTTCTTCGTAACCAAAGCCGGTACTGCCGTTTCGGTTAACGGATCGCGGGTAACAACTGCCGACGTGAGCGCGTCCAACGGCGTTATTCACATCATTGACAAGGTGCTGCTGCCACCTGCCGGTACGGTGCTGGCCATTGTGCAGGCCGATACCAGCCTTTCGCTGCTTACAGCGGCTGCCATACGGGGAGGAACGGCAATTACGTCGGCTTTGGGCGGCACTACGCCGGTAACGGTATTCGCGCCAACCAACGCGGCTTTCAGGGCGGCTGGTTTTGCTAATGCGGCAGCTATTAACGCGGCTTCTGTGGCCACACTTACGGCGGTTCTGACCAACCACGTGGTGGCTCCCGCCCGTGCTTACTCACCCACGCTGGTCAACGGCCCCGTCACGACATTTGGTGGTGGGCCAGTAACCGTTACGCTGGGCAGTAACAATGCCGTTACGCTGTTGAGCAGAGGTAACGGTACCAACGCGGCCACCGTAACAACTGCTGATATCAACGCCACCAACGGCGTTGTACACAAGATCAACCGGGTGCTGCTGCCATAGGTATCGGCCAGGAAAATCGAATCAAAACATAGTGGGGGTTGTTGTGTTTGTGGCACAACAACCCCTTTTTTATTGGCTAAAGCGCGGGATACGGGTAGGGTTTTTCCTTACGTAATCCGACCTTTGACAATACATCTGTGATGTTACATCTGCGATTACCACCCAATGGCTAAACCAACCAAGAAACTATTTTTGTTAGACGCGCTGGCCCTGATTTACCGCGCTCATTTTGCGTTCAGCAAGAACCCCCGTATCTCATCGCGGGGCGTCAATACCTCGGCTGTTTTCGGTTTTATGAACGCTATGATCGAGGTACTGACCAAAGAAAAACCCACCCACATCGGCGTTGCCTTCGACTCGTCTAAAAAGACGTTCCGGCACGAGCAGTTTCCCATGTATAAGGCCAATCGCCAGAAACAGCCCGAAGACATTAGTGTAGCCACGCCATACATCAAGCAACTCATTGAGGCTATGCGCATTCCTATCCTGATTATGGACGGCTACGAAGCCGACGATATCATCGGGACCATCGCCAAAAAAGCCGCCCTCGCCGATTTTGAGGTCTATATGATGACGCCCGACAAAGACTACGGGCAACTGGTGGAAGAACACATCCACATCTATAAACCCGCGTTCATGGGTAAACCCGCCGAAAAACTGGGCGTGGCCGAGATCCTCGACCGCTGGCAAATCGAGCGCATCGAACAGGTAACGGACATGCTCGGCCTGATGGGTGACTCGGTCGATAACATCCCCGGCATTCCCGGCGTCGGCGAAAAAACCGCGCAGAAACTCATCGCCGATTACGGTAGCGTCGAAAACCTGATTGCAAATGCCGACCAATTGAAGGGCAAACTCAAAGAAAACGTAGTCAACTTTGCACAGCAGGGTATGCTGTCCAAGGAACTGGCTACCATTCACCTCGACGTACCCGTTAATTTTGACGAAAACCACCTGTGCCACACCGAATACGACAAACCCCGCCTGTCTGCGCTGCTCGACGAACTGGAGTTCCGGCAGATAAAAACCCGGCTCCTCGGCGGCACCTATGACGAAAAACCCCTGCCCGCTGCCTTTCAGAAGGTTCCGGCCAGTGGCCAGATGAACCTGTTCGATTCGCCTGGCGGAGACAGTCCGGCGTTTCTGCCTTTTCCGAATATGGGGGCGGTTAACCCATCGGGGGCTGACGACCTGCCGTTCGATTTCGACTCGCCGGATGCGTACACCGACCCGGCAGAATCAGCTATCAAGCCGATCAGAAAAAAGACAAAAGTTGTTGCACCGGTGGCTTCCGGTTCTTCGTCAACACCAGCCGACGTAACGGATGCGATTACGACAGATGATGCCGTTGGAAACGAAGTGACGGAAACCGATTCGCCAGCGTACCTCGATGTATTTCCAGATTACGAAATTGACGAAGTTCATGCGGGAGGCCGCCCCCCCGAACGCCGGAAGACGATTCTATCTGTAAAGCACGATTACCGGCTTGTGGATACGCCCGAGCTGCGGGCCAGTCTGGTACATTACCTGAACCAGCAAACGAGCCTGTGCTTCGACTCTGAGACCACCGCCCTCGACCCCGTTGAGGCCGATCTGGTGGGCCTGTCATTTGCGTACCGCCCCGGCGAAGCATTCTACGTACCCGTTCCTGATGATCGCGACGAAGCGCAGGCTATTGTGGATCAGTTCAGACCGGTATTCGAGAATCCGGTTATCGAGAAAATAGGGCAGAACCTGAAATACGATTTGCTGATGCTCAAGAAGTACGGCATTGCCGTGCAGGGTAAGCTGTTCGATACCATGATTGCGCACTACCTGATTGAGCCGGAAATGCGCCACAACATGGACATGATGGCCATGACGTACCTCAATTACAGCCCCGTCGAGATCGAAAGCCTGATCGGTAAAAAGGGCAAAGGACAACTCACCATGCGTGATGTGGAGGTAGACAAGGTTGTGGAGTACGCGGGCGAAGACGCCGACATTACCCTGCAACTGCGTAATGTCTTTTTGCCCCAACTCGAAAAAGATAGCTTATACAAACTCTTCGATCAGGTTGAGATGCCGCTCGTGCAGGTCCTGACCGATCTCGAACTGGAGGGTATTACGCTGGATACCAACGCCCTGTCCGAACTGTCGGCCACGCTGGAAACGGACATGCTACAGGTGCAGCGGGAGATTTTTGAGATTGCAGGTCAGGAATTCAACATTGGTTCACCGAAGCAACTGGGTGAGATTTTGTTCGATAAACTCCAACTCGACAAAAACGCCAAAAAGACCCGGACCGGTCAGTACGCAACGGGTGAGGAAATCCTCTCGAAGCTCGAAGAAGAACACGAAATTGCCCGCAAGGTGCTGGACTACCGGGAATTGATCAAACTCAAAAATACGTATGTCGATGCCCTGCCGCTGCTCATTAGCAAACGCACGGGCCGGGTGCATACGTCGTTCAATCAGGCCGTTACCAGCACGGGGCGGCTGTCATCGGCCAATCCGAACCTGCAAAACATCCCGATTCGGACCCTGCGCGGTCAGGAAATTCGCAAAGCGTTTGTACCGCGCGGACCGGAGTTTCTGATTATGTCGGCAGACTATTCGCAGATCGAACTCCGCATCATGGCCGCCTTCAGTGGCGACCAAACCATGCTCGACGCTTTCAATAACGACGTGGACATTCACACCCAAACGGCCAGCAAGGTTTTCCACGTTGGACTTGGCGAGGTGACGCCGGATATGCGCCGGAAGGCAAAAACCATCAATTTTGGCATTATCTACGGCATTTCATCCTTCGGTTTGTCGCAGCGGCTCAGGATTCCGCGTAAGGAAGCGGGCCAGATTATCGAAGAGTATTTCGCGGGTTTCCCGGCGGTGCGGGCCTACATTGACGAGTGCGTTGAAAAGGCGCGGGGGTTTGGTTATGCCGAAACTATTCTGGGCCGACGCCGGTATCTGCGCGACATCAACTCGCGCAACGTAACGGACCGCATGTTTGCCGAACGCAACGCCGTGAACGCGCCCATTCAGGGTAGTGCTGCCGATATGCTCAAGATTGCCATGATCCAGATTCATGACTTCATGCAGCGCGAACGGCTTCGCTCCAAAATGATCCTGACCGTACACGACGAACTCGTTTTCGATGCCCACCGCGACGAACTCGACCACCTGCGCGACAACGTGGACCGGATCATGAAGAACGCCATCCCGATGGGTGTAAAGATGGACACCGGCATTGGCGTAGGCGAAAACTGGTTGGTGGCTCACTAAGGTAACCTCCAGTATCTGGCAGCGCACCTTGTGCGGTTGTTGGAAACGAAGAACACACAACAATATGGCTGAACGATACGCAAATCAACTTTCTTACGGAGCCAATAACCTGGTTGTTGCTCTCTCCGACACTGAGGTAGCCAAGATATTTCGGGGAGATACCCGCTCCGATATTGGCTCAGAAGCAGAGAAGCTGAAAGCCGCCAACAACGTAAACGATCTGCTGGCGCGATTTCTCCGGCTCGATTACGACGACCAACACGAGTGGGATATGCTCATTATGGAGCGGCTGTATCCGCTCGATTTTCGAGGTCTGGAAGTAGTAAAACGAGAATTATTACTCGATGTTTTCACCGACGAGTTACGTCAGCTACATCGCGCCGGCTTTGTACACCGCGACATTCAACGCCCGTCGGGTCAGCCGGGCGAACGCTATGACAATGTTTTCCTGACCAACGGTGGCCTTCGGCTGATCGATGTCGGCATATTAGCTCTTAAGGCGCAGGTTGGCGATAAACTTTTTGGTAAGTATGTTGAGATTGAAGAGCGGGAACTGGCTGATTTCAGCAATTATTTCTTGAGCCGGTGACCCAACAGAACGAACAACAGCATCACTTTCCGATACAGAACTTACTGAAGATTGAGTCCAGAATATCGTCGGTGACAATCTGGCCGGTCAGTTCGCCGAGGTGTTGCAGGGCTACGCGGAGGTCCATGGCCAGCCAATCGGGGGTAACGCCGGTATCGAGGCCGGTCAGGGCGCGGGCAATGGCGGTGTCGGTAGCCGTGAGGTGGTCATAGTGGCGGGCGTTGGTCACTACGGCGCTACCAGTCTGCACGGTCCCATCGGTGCGGACGCGGGCGGATAGGGCGGCTGTCAACTCTGGCAGGTGCGTTTGTTTCTCTGCCGAAATCCACAGAATTGGCTCGTTCACAGCGTTCTCCAAAACCTGCCGCCGTTGGTCATCTATGGCATCCAGCTTATTACCCACCAGCAGATACGGTTTGCCCGACGCGTGTACTTCGGCAACGGCTTCCCGCAATTCATTGGGTGGGATATTCAGGCCGTCGAAAAGATATACCACCAGCGCGGCATCGCGCATTTTTTGCTGGGTGCGCTCAATGCCGATGGCTTCGATGGTATCGGTGGCCTGCCGCAACCCGGCGGTGTCGATGAGCCTAAACCGGATGCCGTCAATAAATAGCTCGTCCTCGATTACGTCGCGCGTGGTGCCGGGAATATCGGAGACAATGGCGCGTTCGTCGTTGAGCAGCGCGTTCAATAGGGTTGACTTGCCCGCGTTGGGTTTGCCTACAATGACCGTGGCCACGCCGTTTTTGATGGCATTGCCGGTCCTGAACGAGTCGATGAGCGGACGTAGCACTTGGCGGATGTCGAGCATAAGCTGGCGGAGCTGATCGCGGTGGGCAAATTCCACGTCTTCTTCGCCAAAATCCAGTTCAAGTTCTACGAGGGCCACAAAATCGATCAGTTGCTGGCGCAGGGTCAGGAGTTGTTTCGAGAAACCTCCGCGTAGCTGACTGAGCGCGGCCCGGTGGCTGGCGTCGGAGTCGGAGGCAATCAGATCGGCCACGGCTTCGGCTTGTACCAGATCAAACTGCCCGTTCAGGAACGCCCGTTGGGTAAACTCGCCGGGTTTGGCCAGCCGAACGCCCAGCGTTGCGAGCCGACGCAGAATCTGCTGGATGATAAACTCCGAACCATGACACGAAATTTCGACAACGTTTTCTTTGGTAAACGACTTTGGGGCGCGAAATACCGTAACCAATACTTCGTCAATGATGGCGTCGTCTTCGGAACGTAACGTACCAAAGTGGGCCGTGTGGCTGGGTTGCTGTGTCAGGTCTTTGCCACGGAAAATCTGATTGGTCAGGTCAATGGCACCCGTACCCGACACCCGGACAATGGCAATGGCACCTATACCCGGCGCGGTGGCGAGGGCGGCAATGGGTTCTAACTGAAGTGTGGTCATGAAAGAAATTGAGTCATGTGTCAAGGCATGACTTAGATAGCGGGCGCGGCAGGAATTAATCGCTGGAAAATAGAAAGTCGGGTAACGGCACTGGCCAGCCGCTGCTCAAACGGCACATTGGGCAGGTTCAGGTCGTTGGCGTAGTCATTGCCCAGAAAAAAACGCATCTGCCCCACGGCGAGGCTCCTGATGCTCTCCGGCGACCCCGTCGCTCCGCCCGCCAGTTCGGCAACGGCGTTGAGCAGCGATTTCACCAGCCCCGCGCCCGCTTCCGAGGCCCGAAACTGCCGTTTGCTGATGGCGCGGTCGAGGTGGTACGCTTCGCGGAGATTGTGGGCTATGAGGTCGTCCGTAACGCCGTTGAGCCAGCTTACTACGTTGATATGGTGCAGGTAATCCTCTTCTTCCCGCTCGGTCATACTGACGCCGAGTTTCCGTAACCCGCGCAGGACAATGTAGGAGAATGACAGGTTGGTGCCAGCCATGTCCTCCTGATTAACAGGCATACCCCAGGTCATATTCCATCGCCCCGACTGCAACCCAAACCACCGCGCCCCGGCGTGAATGAGCCGGATTTTGAGGGTATATAAAATGGCGTTGGGTCGGTCCGACGGGTCGGCGGTACCTATCCAGTTTTTTGCGTCATTCACGGCAAAGACCCACTCGCCGGTTTCCTGCAACCGGCGGGCGGTATCGTTTTTTATGCGCTCGGTAAGCCAAAGCAGTTGCACACCGTCGGCACCCAGATACGTATAGGGAAGAGAGTACGTACCGAGACATAGCCCAATCAGGCCGGCGTGTTTTTTGAAGAACACCATACTGCGCTTCATGCGGTCAGGGTCGGCCCAGTTGGGTAGTTTGGCGTAGTCGGCAAAAAACTGCTGAACGGCTTCGGGTTGCTGAGTGGTGCTGAAATCGCCGGTATCGGCCAGCCACTGCATGAGGGTACCAATGCCTTCGCGCCCGGCGGTTGCGGCAACAGTCGCCATAACCGCGTCGGCGGGTGAGTCGCCCTGTTGGCGGTAGCGGGTGAGGAGTTCGTCGGAAAAAGAGCGGGTGGGTTTTACGCGGGTCAGCATAGCAGAGTAGTGGGGCTATACTGATAACGTGGGGTCGAACCGATTCAGTTTCAGAACAGAGCCGCAGCAGTATAACTTGTTCAGGACAACAGTGGTTGCTAATCAGATTGGTGCCGCTAATAGCTATTGGGTCAGGTCTGCTTTCACGGCTGCGGGCAGCTTTTCGAACTGATTATGGATGGCCAGAATAGCTACGCCAAACAGCACTGCTACCACAATCAGGATGGTGTTTAGAAGTCCGTCAATGCTGAAGGAGAGCCGGATCAGGATGGTGGAGACGATAAAGCCGGAGTTTCGGATAACCTTGCTGAACTTATCGGTTTGCAAAAAAGAGATGAGTAGCAGCAGCACATCGATCAGGATAAGGACCGTGAAGAATTCGCCGAAGAATATCTTGTTTACATCTTTGATCGATTCTACCATCTGGCCAATAGAAAAGAAATTTTCATAGACCCAGTGGCTTAGGCTATAGACCGCCAGGACCAGAAAAACGGGTACCAGACACATAGCAATCGCTTTTTTGAGCGTTATAAACCGCTTTGTCTCCGGCGACTGGGGCCTGAACTCTTCCACTACGGCCCGCTTCTGGTTAAGGCGGTAGAAGATCAGAATAAGCGAAAAAAGTAACAGTGTGGCGATCAGATCGTAGGTAAACTGAAGATCGTCGCGGACTTTGAACCAGTCGGCGGTGAACTCCAGCCTGGATAGGTCCTTGTAGAGCCGCCGGATCACGATCAGCGTAATGATCTCATACTGCTTGCCAATGTAATTACTTATCGACCTGGGCAGATAATAGACCAGCAGATACACCTCGTAGATCAGGATAAACGAGAACGGCGTGTATCTGCTGGTCAATTATCTGCCCA
>Ga0105045_10001929_pt1 | contig 17186 bp, 12 predicted proteins | sample MAT02_FD_78089 | JGI IMG/M metagenome (GOLD analysis project Ga0105045, IMG submission 78089) | Freshwater microbial communities from Lake Fryxell liftoff mats and glacier meltwater in Antarctica - MAT-02 (megahit assembly) | ecosystem: Environmental > Aquatic > Freshwater > Ice > Liftoff... | reverse complement strand
TTGGATCGGCTGGGCTTTCGGCAGTTCCACCCAAGGCATGCCCGGCGTGCGGAAGACTTCCCCTTGCGGAGTCACGAGCGCCGCATCAATCTCGGGATGGTTCGCAAGAATGTTCTTGGCTTCGTCGAGCGTCATCACGGCCAAGCTGGTCGCCCAAGCGTTGGCTTCCACGCTCGTTCCTGCAATCACAGTCGAAGAGAGCAGCCCATTGGCCGGTCGGCCCGAGCGCGGGTCGATCAAGTGGGAATGGCGTTCGCCGCGGATCGTGGCATAGCGCAGGTAGCCGCCGCTCGTGGCCACCGCAGCATTCTGGAAGGGTAACGTGGCCAGTGGCTCGGCATTGTCCGCCGCATTCCGAGGATCCTGGATACCGATATTCCAAGTAGTTTCACCCCAGGCGAGCATGTCGCCGCCGAGGTTCAGCAAGCCCGAGGGAATGGAATCGCGAACGACATTCGCCATCCGCTGAAGAATATACCCCTTGGCAATCGAATTGAGATTCAACGCATGACCGCCCACACGTTCCGCAATCCGCGATGCCGGGTGATAGCGAAATCCCAATCCCGTGTTCGAGACTGCGGCCAGTTCGCGTTCGCTGGGCATCGCCCCCGTGCGTTCGGCAATTTTCCAAACTTCCGCAGCACTGGCGATACAGGGTGAACAGGCCCCGCGGGTGCATTCGTGGAACGATTGGTATTTTGAAAGAACGTGGCCTAAATCGTCGGAGACTTGCACCGGTTTGGCGGTACGGTTCCACCGGCTGAGTTCGCTCTCGCAATCGTACAGGCTGAAGATGCGCCGCAGGCGCTCCGCTTCGCCGAGGATTGAAACTTCGGCCGCTTCGGCATTCCCCGTTGAGTTCAACCAACCGTCGAGCGATGTGCCGAGGATGTGGTCGCAGTGGAAAGAATGTTCGTGCTGTGGTTCGATTGAATTCGCGTGGGCGATAGCGGCGATGCTCGCCGTGCTTGCCGCCATCCATTCCCGACGTGTGAAGCCGCTCATGATCGGAATTCCGTAAGCCAAGTTCTACCGAAATATGAAGTTGATATAGCGAATGTCGTCGGTGCGAAGCGATGAGAAAAGGGGGATACTCGCAGCGTCACTTAAATGGGCGACATCCAAGAAAATGAACGGATGAATACCGCGTTGGTCGCTTCGTGAAAGCCATGGCGCACAGCGATGGGCCGGGCAAACCCTATTCGCATTTGAATTCTAATCTCGGGATGCTCCTCGCGAGACTCGCCGAACTCCATCGGAGTTTCCTCCAGTTCTGTCATGATCCAATTTGCGGCCAAGTGGGCTACCTTCGGCGGCCTTCCTTTCTAGCTTGTTCCATCATCTCTCGAAATTGATTGGCCACCATGCCGGAGTTTGAAACTTGATAGCTCGGCATACGGTCAGACTCCCCGTAGCGATTCGAATTCGGCAAGAATACTTCGAATCGATGGGCCCCTCGGAGCATGCATTAACTCGTGAAGTTCTTCCGGCGTCATCGGGCGGTCCAGTTCGGGGTCGTGCATTAAGTGAGACAAACTGGACAAGTACATGTCGCGATGTTTCTTGACACGCGCCAACTCCGCCTCCAGATCGGCGATGCGTCGAGCCGGGTCTTGATAAGGGTTGGATGTGTCGTTTATGGTGTGTTCTCCTAATTTCGATTATACCAAGCTGAGCTTCCTTCTGCCGAGGCCGGTCGCGTCCTTGCCGTTCTCCTTGGGGATGCGGTGTTGGTTTTTCGATTCCCAATCGGCCAACTCCACCATCAACGCATCGACAATCTCTTCTTCCTTCACCCGTCGTACCATCTCGCCGTTACGGAAGATCATCCCCTGGCCGTTGCCTGCAGCGATGCCGATGTCGGCTTCCTTGGCTTCACCGGGGCCATTGACCACGCACCCGAGCACGCTGATCTTTACGGGTAACCTGCTGCCGCCGAGGCGCTGTTCCAGTTCCGCGATGATCTTCTCGAGGTCGATGGCCAACCGTCCACATGTGGGGCAGGCAATGATTTCCGGACGGCGGACACGGCGCTGGGTCGCTTGCAGGATGTCGAAGCACGCGGCGATTTCAGGCACCGGGTCGCCGAGGAGGCTCACGCGGATGGTGTCGCCGATGCCGTCGAGAAGGATCGGGGCCAACCCCGCGGCACTCTTCGTCACCGCGTACGGCGGCTTCCCGGCTTCCGTGATACCGATGTGCGTGGGGTAATCGCACAGTTGGGCGAATAATCGGTAGGCTTCCACGGTCACGAGTACATCGGAGGATTTCAGGCTCACGATGATGTCGTGATAACCTTCGCTCTCGGCAATCTCTATGGAACGCAATGCACTTTCCACGATGGCGGGCGGGCAGGGGAACTCGTACTTTTCGCACAGCTCGCGTTCCAAGCTCCCGGCGTTCACGCCGATGCGCATCGGCAACCCGCGCTCCTTGGCCTTGCGAATCACTTGGCGGAAACGATCCGTGCTGCCGATGTTGCCGGGGTTCAGGCGGATCTTGTCGATGGGGTGATCGAGCGCCGCGAGGGCCATCTTGTAATCGAAATGGATGTCGCAGATCAGCGGGATACCGATGCGCTTCTTGATTTCACCGAGTGCCCCGGCATCTTCGGGTTTGGGCACAGTCACGCGGACGAGTTCGCACCCGGCTTCTTCGAGGAGGTTGATTTGCTTCACCGTCGCTTCGACATCGAAGGTATCGGTGGTAGTCATGCTCTGCACCCAGATCGGGTTGGTACCGCCGAAGATCTTATCGCCGACCTTCACTTCGCGCGTTTTGTGCCGGGGCTTGCCAGGCACTTTCTGAGCGGTTTCGAGGACGCGAAGATCGAATCGGGACATCGGGGCGGCTCCGGTTGGCAATGCAAAGTGAACCGCAGTTATGTTACGGAGTTAACGGGATGCTGGTCAATGCGGACTGGGAACGATCAAGGGATCCCGCGAACGATCGTCGGGCCGAGGTACTGCGTGAGGCGAAGTGGAAGCTTTTGCCAAATGCGGATCATCCGTTCGTAACGGGGGTTGTCCGGGCGCATGGCACCGCTTTCGCCGACGCGCAAATAGTATTGCCAGAATGCGGGGGAAGGGGTGGCCCCCCATTGTTTCTTGAACTTGTAGGTCGGGGCATCTTGCGTGGAGCGGCCGAAATCGAAGGTGCGTTGCCCGCGTTCGATGGCCCGCAACAACAACCTGTGATACATCAGCATGTTCGCGCAGGTGGAATTGAACTCCCGCAGCGAAGAGGCCGTGGGTACTTCCGTAATGCCCGGCCCGTGCAACAACAACGCCCCGGCAATCGGCTTCTCCCCGGCGTATACGATGACCAATTCGGCATCCCGTGGAAATGTTCGCAAGATGCTTTGAAAGAGTTCCCGGCCGTACACCGGTGTGCCAAGGTCACGCATATTCTCGCTGAGCACGGCGTAGAAGGCTTCCAACAATTCTTCGCCACCGATTCGAATAGTGAAGTCGTTCTTTTCCCCCTTTCGCACTTGGTTGCGAACCTTGGGGTCGAGTTCCTTCCACAACTTCTCCGCCGTGGCAGGCAACGCGCGCCGCATGTGAACCTTGCTCGTAACCACCGTGTTTAGCCGGGAGTGTTCGATTAAACGCTCTTGCCGAAGTTCGAGGTTCTTGGCGTCGAGTTCGTCCGCGAGTTCCACGGCCCGATTCACGAGGAGCGTTTCCACATCCGGCGAACGGGCGATCACGCCGTTGCTGTTGAGGTAGGGCAAGCTCACGAGAAACCGACCGAAGAGCATGGTGTTCACGAAAGCCAAGGGGAGGAACCCGCAGGTTTCCCCGTGGCTGCGCGCTTCTACGGCGAAGATTTCATGCCCGAGTGCATCGCGGAGGACGTTCGACCACGCGGGGTGATGGCTGAGCGAAGCGGGGCCGTCGCGGAATACGAAGCGTTCGAGGGCAGGCAAACGGGCGTGCAGGGTTGCCGCCGTGTGTGTCCAGAGGCGGATGGAATTCGAAGCGTTGTTGGTCATGGGGCAGATCATGTGAAACTATAGCTCATTCCGGGCACCGGTGAGTGGCAGGGGTATCAACCCGCCGAGTTTTTCGTGTTCAATGCAAAAGTACATCGTAATCCTCGCTCAGCTTCTTCATTCGGGAAGCGAAACTATAACGGCTTTCGATTGTACGCCGACCGGCGAAAGCGAGTTCCCCTCGGCGAATCGGATTCTCGATCAAATTCAATAGCCCACGGGTGAACCCCGCTTGATCGCCCGCGTCCACGAGCATTCCGTTCTCACCATGTTGAATCAGTTTGGGAATCCCGGCGATGCGGGTGGCGATGCACGGGACTTCCAACGCCATGGCTTCGAGAAGCACATTGGGAAGGCCTTCGCGGAGGCTGCTGAGAGCGAAGATATCGAACGCTTCGAAGTAACCGCGGGTTTCCGATTGCCAACCGGCGAAGGTAACTCGATCCGCGATTTGCAACTCTGCCGCGAGGGCTTCGAGGCGAACGCGATCGTTGCCTTCCCCCACGATCACCAAGCGGACATCGTGCCCGGCGGTGCAAATCTCGCTCACGCTCCGCAAAAGAACATCGAAGGCTTTCTCGGGGGACAATCGCCCCACGGCTCCAATCAGAGTACATTCCTGGGAAATGCCGAGGCGTTCTTTCGCATCCGCTACAGAAGTTCGCCTCGTGAATTCTTCGGTATCGATGCCGTTTTCCAAGAGCACGGCGTTCCTCGGCTTCACCCCGCACTTGCGGCAAGCCCGGTAGAGGTCTTCCGAAACGCAGTATACGCGTTCGTACTTCGGCAGGCAGAACTTATCGATGCGGTAGTACCACGGCGTGCGGGCGGTGATTTCCACCCAACCGTGGGCGGTGCTCACGAGCTTCATTGGCCAGAAGCGTTTCAGCAACAATCCGAGGGCGTTGGTTTTATAATCGTGGCCGTGCCAGATCGCCACGTTCTCCCGCTTGCAAACATCCAACAGAGTTTTGACGATCCGCCAATCGAACGGGCCGCGATCCGGGATCGGAATCAGCGTCGCACCGTACTTCGCGGCCTTGCGTTCGATCTCGGCGAAGCCGGGATCGCCGGGCGGGTAAAGGTAGCCGCAGAGCATGCGGTAGCCGAGCGGCGCGAGGAACCTCGGCGAATTGAGGATCGTTTTATCCGGGCCGCCGCCGGAACCGCTGACAACGCGGGTATCGAATACGGTCGGCATCATGGCTGTACCAAGTACGGAGCCATGGCGGTCATCAGCGGTTGCAAGCAACGATCCCAATGGTGGTGGGCTTCTACATACTTTCGGGCGGCGGTGCCCAGGCGAGCGCGCCGCGCCGCGTCGTTCAAAAGTTCGCCCACCGCTTCCACCCATTCGCCCGGCGTGGTGGGCGATAGCAAATGTTTGCCGGGGGTCACATCCAACGCGGCGATGGCGGCGGGCGCGGCGAGAGTCGCTTTGCTCATCGCCATGGCTTCGAGTACCTTGTTTTGGAGGCCCCGGGCGATGCGGATCGGGCAGACGGCGAGCGCCGCGACAGCCAGGTAAGGGCGAACATCCGGAACGTCCATGAAGAGTTTCACCCCCGGCAAAGAGGTGAGCAACACTACATCAATTGCCGGCTTACGGCCGATGATCCAGAATTCCGCCTTCGGGTGTTTCAAGTGAATGGTAGGCCAGATTTCGCGGGCGAACCAGACCGCCGCATCGATGTTGGGGTAGTAATCGAGCGCGCCCACGAAAGCACAAACGGGAACGATTTTCACATCGAAATCCGGTGCGAAGTATTCCAGATCCACCCCGTTCGTGGCCACAGTGCCTTTCGCCGGGGCGGCGAAGCCATCGTACACATCGCACTCGGCCCGGCTAACGATTGTCACGGCTTTCGCCCAGCGGCTCAGTTCGATTTCGAGCTTGCGTACGCGCTTCGCTTCGAAGCGGTAAAGCCAACTTTTCGGCCACGATTTCGATTCGGCGAAATCGAACCACTTTTGTGAATCGACATCCACGAGATCGACGAACTTGGGAACGTCGCTCATCCGGGCCAAGTAGGGCGCCAAGCTGGAGGCGGAACACACGGCCGCCGCGATGGGGGACTCCTTTTGCCAACCGTCGAGGAGATGTTTGAACGCCGGTTCGCGGAAGGCCCCTTCGCTGAGGCTCCGGCCAGCAAGAGCGGAAGTCGCGGCACGCCACCAACGCAGGCGGCCCGATGCGGGAACGATTTCCACGCGTTCGCACAAGCCTTCGAGTGTTGCCCGAGTGGCTTCGTTCACCGGTTCATCGGCGAGGCACGCGAGCCAAACCCGCGACACCTTGGCCAGTTCGCGGAGGACGTGGTAGTTCCGGATGCGATCACCCTTATCGGGCGGAAACGGCACCCGATGGGCAAGGTAGATCACTCGCGGGAGTTGGCTCATCAGAGTGAGGATCGGGCGGGTTGCAGGTGCGGGCGGCTATCGCTCTCGGCACCGGGATGGATCAACGCGTGGAATTGTTCGATCACCGCTTCGCGGCTGGGCAGGAAAAAGAGTCGCCGCAACCATTCCGGCCCGACGCCGAGGGTTTTCAAGGCGGTGGCCCCGGCAATGCGGGCATCGAGCCAGAAGCTCCGATTGGCGATGTAATACAGATCGTAATACACTTTGTGGCGGACGCTAATGATGTCCGAGTCGGCGGGGAGTTGCACTTGGGCCAACCCGGTGACGCCGGGGAGAACGTAGGATCGTACCCCGTAACCGGGCACGCTATTGTGCAGGCCTTTATTGTCGATCACTTCCGGGCGTTCCGGGCGGGGGCCGACGAGGCTCATCTCGCCGCGGAGCACGTTGAAGATCTGCGGGAGTTCGTCGAGGTGGGTTTTGCGGAGGAGTTTCCCGAGCCAGAAGATTCGGGTGTCGTGTTTGCCACTCGACCATTGCACGCCGGATTTCAATTCGATGTTGTGGTACATCGAGCGGATTTTCAGGATGCGGTACGGTTTGCCATCTTTGCCCCGGCGGGTTTGCGAGTAGAAGCCGGGGCCGGACGACGTGAGGCGAACAGCGGCCCAAGCCAAACCGATCAATGGCAGGGCAAAGATCGAAAGGAGGATCGCCGAGAAGATATCGACGGAAGGTTTCATCGAACGGTACCAACTGCCGCCTTCCGGCAGTTGGATATGCGCATCGGCTCGAACCCAGTCGGCTTCGGGCCAATCCGCAGTCGGTCGCGTGGATTCAATGTTATCGGGTTCGGCCGTCATTGCGTTCCAATGGTGTTATTCGGGGCGATCATTCTTCTAATGCTTGTTCATCTTATGCCCACTCCCCTTGAGGGGAGGGTGGTTCGCGCAGAGTAGCGGGGAGAGGGGTTCTTCGATGCGAAGTTCCAAACCCCTTTCCCCGCTTCTCGCTTCGCTCGATGCGACCCTCTCCCTCAAGGGGAGAGGGTAAAATCCAACGCCTCTCAGTTCACCGATTGCTTCCCGGCGATCAGTTCTTTATTCAATTCGTTCAAGAAATCGGACAGAAACGTTTCTTCGGCCCCCGCTTTCGAACTCGAACCCGAGGATTCCGATCCGCTCAGCGGGTGTTGAATGTAAATCTTGTAAATTCGGCCCTCCCCGGCGAAGCTCAACCGGGGCGAATCGGGTGCCTGCCAATTTTTGCCCGTGCCCCACGCCCACAGTACCTCGAACGAACCGGCGTTCGGCTTATCGAATCGCGCCGCCCAGAATTCGTTGGGAACCGTTCCGGCGAAGTTACGTTTTGAGTAACGGCCCGCCAATTCGTGGCCCGTGGTGCCGTAGCATACTTTCGGGTCGTGGGCGCCGAGGTCGCCGGGGTTGCCGTACAAGATCATCACGTTTACCGTTTGCCCGGTCGAGTTCTCCTTGTAGCTTCGGCTGAAGTAAGCCTCCGCGTGGGCCACCTTCATCTGTTTCTCGTTGACCGCTAAGTTTTGCCCGCTCCATTTCCCGATGTTCATCTGTACACCGGCCAAGCGGGCTTGCACAACATCGGCGGGTTCCGAGTTCCCGGGGCCGGAACGGATCGCGTTCCAGAGGCCGATGCCCAGGAACAAAGCCAAGGCCGCAATGAGGGTAGCAATCTTGGCCATGGTTCAAGCGGGCAACTGTTTGACGTAGTTGTAACCGTAAGCCTGAATATCGGGCTTGACGCCGTTCACCACGGCACCGAGGAGCGGGATATTCAGTTGGTTCAGCCGTTCGGATGCCTGCAGCACTTTGGGTAGCTGGCTGACATCTTGGAGAATGCTGAAGACAACGCCATCGACGTGTTGGGCCACCAGGAGAGTATCGGCGACCGGCAGGATCGGGCACGTATCCACAATAATTATATCGAATTGACCACGCAAGCGATTGAATAATCCTTCGAGCGGATTCCCTTGGGCGAGCGCCGCGATCACGCGGTGGTTGCACTGCCCGGCGGGGATGATCCACAGGTTCGGTACCGTCGTGGCTTGCAGGGCATCCGCGACGTCGATTTCTTGGAGCAGAATCTCTGAACAGCCGGGGGCGACCGGGATATCGAAGAGCTTCTGCATGCTCGGATTGCGGAGATCGCAATCGAGAATCAGCGTACGCAATCCGGCGGTGGCCATGCTCGTGGCGAGTTGGCTCGAAAGCGAGGTCTTGCCTTCGCCTTGCATGGCACTGGTCACCATGATGACCTGCATTTGCTGGCTCTTCGCAGCGTGCAGGAGCATGGTGCGGGTGCTGTTCACCGATTCGTTGAGGATGAATCGCCAGTTTTGGTTTTCGTTGGCCGCACCCGATTTCAGGCTGGCCCGGCTGGGGAACGCCGGGATCGTGCCGATCACCCGCATGCCGAGGTCCGACACGACTTGATCGACGCCATCAATGCGGCGGTTACGCCATTCGAGGTACGCGATCAGCAACAGTATTCCCACGAGGCTGACTACGCCCACGGCGATCGCGGCGAAGATCTTCTGCTTCAAGTTCAGGTTCATGTTCACGGTGGCATCTTCAAAGACGCGGAGGCGGGATTCCGCCGATTGGATCTGCGATTCGATCGCCCACTTCTGCAAGCTCAATTTGGTTTTGGTTTCCTTCAGCGGTACGAGTTCGGTGTACTTGCTGGTTTGTTGGAAGTTGCCTTGGTTCATCCCGCGGAGATCTTCTTGGAGGCGTGCGATCTTGAGTTTGTTGGATTTGATCAAGCTTTGAATCGCTTCGAGCATCGCGACGATTTCGGTGCGGCGGATTTGCAACTCGTTGCGGCGGGCCCTGGCCACCTCTTCTTGGATTTGCGGGAGAACAATCGAGCGCGCCGATTCCAATTCCATTTCCGCTTTGGTAAGTTCTTCTTCCGCCGCGACCAATCTCGCGGCTCCGGGCAGCAAGGAAGCCTTGAGTTTATCCCGTTCGAAACGTTTCAAGTTGAGGTTGCTGAGGGCTTCGAGATACCGGGGATCGGCTTGCAGGCGTTTCGACAAGGCATCGGAATCGATCCGCAATTCCCCTTTTAATTCGCTATCGATTTGGCTCAATTTGGATTTGAGTTGGTTCTCTTCCTCCTCGTTCTTTTGCAAGCTCACTTGGGTGCCTTGCAAATCGGTGCGGAACAGAACGATGTCGGTGGCGTTGTCTCGGCCGACGCCGCTTTTCTTGGCTTCTTCTTCGATCTTTTTCTCGATGGCGTCGATCTGTTGTTGGATGCGTTCGAGGCTGATTCGTACCGCCGTTTCTTCGGAAGCCATCCGTGTTTTCTCGGTCGATTGCCCTTCTTCGATGTATGTGCTGATGAACGCTTTCAGCATCGCTTGCAACATTTCCGGATTGTCGCCGTTCATCTTCACGTTGAGGAACTCGGGCGATTCCCATTTGAACGAGAGCAGATCGCCGTAGAACGCCACCCGATCTTCGTGCGAGATCGTGGTGACGGCGGGCACCTTGGCCAATTCCTTGTTGTTTGAAACGCGGGCGTGAAACGTTTTGTTCTTCATCAATGCGACTTGCTCATCTTTGAACTTCTCGAAGAGTTCGTTGTCGCCGGGGCTGAACTTCACCGCCATGCCGGCGGGCGTCGATTTCATTTGAATTATCGCGCTGGCTTGGTGCTTCCCGGAAGGCATGAGCATCCACACGACACTGGCGCAGAGGCACGATACCAATCCGCCCACGAGGAGTGCAATGAACCAACGGCGTTTCAAAGCGTGCAGGAGTTCCGGGGCCTTGGGAATGGCCCGCGCGGCGGCCGAGGAGGCGGGGCTAGGGCCGAAGAACGGGTTAGTCGTGAACATGCCCCCGGCGGCGGGGTTGGGCTGCCCGTAACCGGGCGGCGTTTGTTGGCTGGGGCTAATACTGCCCGCCGCGACATCGCTGGTCGATTTCAGAGACATTGCTGATACGCTCCTCGCGGGGAACACCCCCGGATTTTCCACACGGCCCGTTCATCCGATGAACCATTCTTCTGGCTGGGCAGAGTCATCTTATCGCCCGCAATCCTTCCAAAGTTCCCGTTGGTGAATTTCACCAAAACTTTAACGTTGATTCCGCAAGTTAACACCGCTGCCGCACCGTAACAGAATCTACCTCACGCCGGGGATTCCGGACGACATTTTTTGCGATTTACCGGCGGGAACGGTTATGAGGCGAGGGGGAATTGGGGAAAAGGTGAGGGCTGTGAGGAAAGATGCGCCTTTTTCGATAAATCGCAGGGCGGGAAATGTCGATGAAGCTCGTATGGTCGAATCCGGTCATGCGAAATGCCTCAGCGGGTATGCCGCAGGTCGGGTACTTGGCCCCTCGATTTTCGATTCTTCATGGAGAGTGCCATGTCCCGTTTCAAGTTGGGGATGCGGCTGCTAATGGCAGTGGCGGTGGGGGCCGTATCATCCTTCACGGGTAGCGGTTGCTTGAAGAGCACCTACAAAACCGACGACGAATGCGGCACGGGGCAATCGTGCGGTATCGGGCAATCCGGCCACGGTGGCAAGAACCACCACGCCTTAGTACCCGATTTTCGCGTTCCCAAGGAACTCGATAAAGTTTCTATGCCCCCGTACATGGTGGAAGCTCCGGATATCCTCCGCATCGACGCCCTGCGGACGATTCCGCTGCCGCCGTACCGCATCGAACCGATGGATACCTTGTACCTGTACGCCCCGGGCGCTCCGGACAAGGCTCCGGTGAACGGCCTTTACCCGGTCGATCCGGATGGCACGATCAACTTGGGGCCGGACTACGGCGGCCAGATCAAAGTGGCCGATATGACCGCCCTCGAAGCCGAGAAGCTGATCGCGCGGCAGTTGCAGAAGTTCCTGCGGGAAGCTTCGGTTTCGGTGTCGCTGGCCCAATCGAAGGGCGTGCAACAAATCCGGGGTGAACACTTGGTGAACCCCGATGGCACCGTCCGCCTCGGTATGTACGGCAGCGTCTACGTGACCGGCAAAACCCTGCCGCAGATCAAGTGCGATATCGAAGCCCACCTTTCCAATTACCTCTACAAACCCGAGGTGAACGTGGATGTGGGGGCCTACAACAGCAAGTATTACTACGTCATCACCGATTTCGCAGGGAACGGCGAACAGGTTCTCCGCTTGCCCGTCACCGGGAACGAGACCGTGCTCGATGCGATTTCGCAGGTCGGTGGTCTCTCGGCGGTTTCTTCGAAGCAAATCTGGATTGCCCGCCCGGCCCCGGCGGAATACTGCCAAGATCAGATTCTCCCCGTCGATTGGCGAGGGATTTCCCGCCGCGGGCACACCCGCACGAACTACCAGATTCTCCCCGGCGACCGCGTGTTCATCATGGGCAACCCGCTGAACTCGCTCGATACCGAACTCGGCCGCATCCTCACCCCCGTGAGCCGCGTACTCGGTACAGCCCTCCTCGGTGCTTCGACCTACAACCAACTGCTGTTCGGATTCAACGGCAACGGCTTCAACAACGGCTTCAACAACGGGTTCAACCGATAATAGAGGTTTCGCGGATCGGTTCGGAAAAGGAAGAGTTTCCGCGAAAGTGCTCGAAGACGATCATGCCGGGGTTCCGGCGCCGAGTTGGAAGAACATCGAACATCGACGGCCACCCCGGTTCACAAGAACCCGGGTGGCCGCCGATGTTTTTTTTGTTCCCTAGTGAGAACGAGGATCGTTCGACCGGTTGACAAGCTCCGCCCGTGAGTTAGCCTCATGGGTAGGGGTTCTGCTTCGCCGGATCTCGGGAAACTCGAAAGGATCGATTATGAAACGCTTCCAACCGATTGCTCTCGCCGCAGTTCTCGCGATCGCGGCCGTAGATTCTCAAATCGCTTCCGCCCAGCCCCGGGTTCCCAGCGGGCCGGCTGGCCCGCCGGTGGTCAGCCCGTACCTGAACCTCCTCAACGGTGGCGGAAACCCGGCGTTAAACTACTTCGGGATCGTCGTGCCGCAGATGCAAATGCAACAGCAACTCACGCAATTGCAACAGCAGCAACAACTCCAGACCGGCCGTGCCGGGGAGAATGCCCAAGATCCATTGAATTTGCTCCCCAGCACCGGCACGGTTCCGGTCTTCGACAACACCTTCGGATACTTCAATCGCTTGAACGGAGCCGGCGGCGGAGTTTCGGTGGGCGGCGGTTCCTTAAACCGCATGGGGGGAGCATTCGGTGCAACCCCTGCCGGTGGTGCCGGTGGTGCCGGGGCCGCCGGATTCCAACGCGGCGTTACCAGCGGGGGAATACAACCCAGCTTCGCCGCTCCGCGGACCACAGCACCCAACGGAATGCGGTAACTTCCATCTGAACGTTTGCGAACATTCCGGTTTTCACTGCCGGAACCACACCCTCGAAAGGATTCGATCATGGGATTGCTACGCACATCGGCACGAATGGTATTCGTGACCGGGGTCGCACTCGCGGCGGCGAACGCCCCCGCGTACGGCCAATACTACCGAACCCCCGGCGTGTTGCCGGTCTCGGCACCCGAACCGGTATACTCTGCCCCGGCACTGGTCTATAGCGATCCCGCTCCGACGGTCGTAGGTTGCCCCGCCGGGCAAAGTTGTGCCACCGGCCAATGCAATACCGGAAACGGTAACCCGGCGAATTTCGCCCCTAACAAGCCCTTCCACAAAAACGGCTGCCAGCCATATTGCGCGACGAAAACGTACCCGCACTCGGATTCGCATTACATCAAGCACTACTGCGGGCCATCGCTGATTCCCGATGGTTGCAGCAATGCCTACGGCCACTTCCCCACTACATGGCGCCGTTGGGAAGACGTATCGCCGGGATGGCAGCCGAACAACAACGTCGATTGCACCAATCGCGGTTGCATCGGCGGAGCCGTGGGCTGCCAGTTTCCGGGGAACAGCTATCTTGCTCCAGTTCCAATTCCTACTCCAGTTCCTACACCGACTCCCGCACCGATTCCGGCACCGGTTCCCACTCCGACTCCCGTTCCAGTGCCGATGACTATACCGACGCCGACTCCGGTTCCCGCGCCGACTCCGGTTCCCGCGCCGATGCCGATGGCACCGAAGGGCCTTTCGCTCATCCCCGTGGCCCCTAACCAATTAATCGTGGTTCAAGCGACACCGATGGAACTCCCCGCGCCGATTTCCACTCGCCCGGCCAGTCTCCGCGTCGCACAAGGCCGGATTCTGAAGGATGCCCTCGCGGTGCCGAGCCTGCTTCCACCGCCCGCCGTGGAAGAGATCACCGCGAATTGATCGAACGAATCCATAAATTATCCCTCGGCCGTTGGATCGCCCCTTCCGGTGATTCCAACGGCTTTCCCATTGAAGGGGTCGAAATGAAGGAACGTTGCTTGGTCACGGGCGGAGCGGGCTTTATCGGCTCCCACTTGGTGGATCAGCTTCTGGCCGCAGGCCATCCCGTTCGCGTGTTCGACGATCTCAGTACGGGAGCGACTACGAACGTTCCGACGGAAGTGGAATTGTTTTCCGGATGCGTGACGAACGTTTCTGCCGTGGAGAAGGCGGTGCGGGGTTGCGAAGTGGTGTACCACTTGGCGGCGATGGCTTCGGTGGCGAAGAGTTTGGAGAATCCGGTATTGTGCCACGCGATTTGCGGCACCGGCACGTTGAACGTTCTCGAAGCGGCCCGCAAAGCGGGGGTGCGCCGCGTAGTTTACTCGGCGAGTTCGAGCGCGTACGGTGCCGCATCCGATCCCGCGGGGCAGGATGAAGAAACGCCCTTGCGGCCGCTTTCCCCCTACGCCTCCGCCAAGCTCAACGGCGAACATTACCTCGAAGCGTACTCCGCCAGCTTCGGGCTGGAAACCGTGCGATTGCGCTTCTTCAACATCTTCGGCCCCCGCCAACGGGCCGATTCGCCGTACTCCGGTGTGATTGCGATCTTCACCGCCGCGTTGGCATCCGGGAAGCCGCCGACGATCCACGGGGACGGTTTACAAGCCCGCGATTTCGTGGCGGTGGGAAATGCCGTGGATGCTCTCGTTCTGGCGGCGAACACGCCGGGGGTTTCGGGCCGCGTGTACAACGTCGGCACGGCTCGCAGCATCGACTTGCTCGAACTGTTGGCGGCCCTCGACCGCGAGTTGGGAACGAATGCCGAGCCGGTACTCGGCCCATCCCGCACCGGCGACGTTCGGTTTTCCTTGGCGAAGATCGATCGCATCCGCACCGAGTTGGGTTACGAGCCGAAGATTTCCTTCGAAGCTGGGCTTCGCAAAACGATCGAGTGGTACAAGTCGCTCACCACCACTTCTTGAATATCCCGGGTGTGCCGCGGGTGGCCTCGAACAGCGATTCGACGACGATCGCGGCTTGTAGTTTGCGTGCCCATTTCACGATTTCCGGGGTTGCACTCGCCGCGACTCGATCGAGGAGCGCCGCGGCTTCGCTGGTGTTCCCCGATTGGCGGTATGCGCTGTAGAGCGAGTTCCACCCCTGCGGATCGGCGGGTTTCGCGCGGGCCGCCTCCGCGTATTCGCGGATCGCACCGGGAAGATCGCCGACGAGTTCCTTGCACAACCCCAATGCTGCGGGCACCTCGGCGGGATTATCGAATTTCAAACGCGGATCGCGCAACCGCCGTTCCGCCCCAGCGACCTCCCGTTTCGCGGCGTCGGTTTGCCCCGCGAGTACAAGCAATCGCACGATGGCCACGCGGATCTGCGGGGAAGCATCGTTCAAAGATTTGGCGAATTGTAAAGCTTCGAGCGATTCTTCGGTCTGCCCGTATCTCAGGAACACGCTGGCCCGAGCGAGTTGCTCGCGGAATCGGGGTGATTGGGCGATCATCGGATTGCGAACCCTAGCCAACGCCAAGGTTTGCAATTCCAAGCCTGCGGCCGCCCTCGCCAATTCGTACTGCCGAAGAAGTTCGAGGGAAAGCCCGGAGCGAGTTTCCGGCTTGCCGAGGATTTGAGCCGCTTCGCCGTAACGCTGTTGTTCCATGAGAAGTTCGGTCACCCGTCGGAGAATTGCCGGGTTGGAATCGCGGAGTTGGATCGCGTGGAGGTAGTGCTTGAGCGAATCGGCTTGCCGATTTTCCAAGGAGGCGATGTCCCCCGCGATCACGTGTAGACGCCCCCAGTTGGAACGTCGGAGTATCGCGGCCTCGATCCGGGGTTTCCAGTATGTGAGCCGTTCCGGCGTGAGCCAACCGCTGCGGGCAATTTCGCGGCCGAACTCGGCGGCGCTCGCCACGGGGCCGCTTTCACCATCGAGTTTGCGAATTTCCTCAAACGCTCGATCCGCTTCGGCGATCATCCCGATGCGCGTGGCGAGATCGAACAGGGCGAAACGTACATCGAGATCGTACGGTTGCTCATCGGCAGCTTTGCGGAGCAGTTCCACGGCTTCCTTGGGGCGACCATGCGAAGCCAGCAGCAGCCCGAGCGACTTCCACAATTGCGAACGTTCGCCCGGAGAAAATGGCCCGGCTTCCCCCGCAAGCCCGAGTATGGCTTCGGCGGGGAAGGTGCGCCCGCTGGCGATCAACAGTTGAGCTTTCGCTAAACGGAATTCGATCCGATCCCCGAGTTGCTTCGCGGCTTCATCTACGGTCGCCCACGCCCCATCCAGATCGGTGGGGGCGATCAACCCGGTGAGGGCGATCCACGCCGCGGAATTCTTCGGTTCGCGTTCGATACTCGCACGGAGTACGTTTTCCGCGTCGGCCAATAAATTTTGCAGTGCCAAGCAATGGGCATACGCGACTTCCAATTGGGGTTCGAGTTGATCCGTCGGGCCGAGGAGCGCTTCGAACTCGGCCCAGTTGCGTTCGGCTTCGGGTAGCGCAAGGATCTCCCGAAATTTCAACATCGCCAAGGCGAATCGAGCGGCGGGAACCGCCTTCGCCATCTCGCGGTAGAGTTCCGTCGCGTCTTTGTCCCGCCCGAGCTTCGCCAGTGCGTTCGCCCAACCCATTTTGGCCGAAATGCTTCGCCGATCGATGGCGCTCGCCGCGGCGAAGTTCGCTTCTTCGCGTTGGTCATCGTTGGCGAGAGCGTACGACGCCCCGAGCGCCATCCGCGCTTTCATCATCAAATCCCATCGGGAACCGAGCGCGGGAAGGCTCGTTTCCAACGCCAGGATGGCTTCGGGCCAATTCCCGCGCCGGGCCGCCACGCGGCCGACGAGATAGCGAGCCAACTGTTGTTGAACCGGCGATTTCTCCAACCGCTGGGCGATTGCCAATGCGCTTTCCAGTTCGTTCAATTCGATCAAACGATCCCCGATCGTGGCGAGTTGCGGATCGCCATCGGGCAGTTTCGCGGCAGCGTCGAGGAGAATCTTGGCACTGGCGGAACCGGCGCCGCTGCGGTTCATCACCTCGGCGAGGCCGAGTTTCAACCAAGTGTTCTCCGGATGGATCTTCAAACCGTCGTCGATAACCTTGCGGGCGGCCTCGCGATCGGTTTCCGCCAGCAACTCGGCGTGTTGCAGGATGATATCCACATCGATGTTCCCCCCGGGAATCTCGGCGTAGGCCACGCGGATATCTTCGACCGCCCCGGTTCGATCGCCGTAACGCACCCGGTAACGCGCCCGCGCCAACCTCGCCGATAAATCCATGGGCCGCGCGGCGATGAACTCGTTCATCAGGTGATACGCATCCAACGCCGCATTCGGATTCAAGCGGATCAAGTTGGCGAGTTCGTAATACGTGGCCGATTTGGCTTTCCCGGTGGCCACGGCTTTCTGCAAATGCATCTGCAACCCCGCGGAGTTGCGTTCGGCCGCGTCGCATTGGGATAGCATTTCGT
>Ga0105045_10001927_pt1 | contig 17195 bp, 18 predicted proteins | sample MAT02_FD_78089 | JGI IMG/M metagenome (GOLD analysis project Ga0105045, IMG submission 78089) | Freshwater microbial communities from Lake Fryxell liftoff mats and glacier meltwater in Antarctica - MAT-02 (megahit assembly) | ecosystem: Environmental > Aquatic > Freshwater > Ice > Liftoff... | reverse complement strand
TTGTGACCCTTCCCAATATTCAACGTTTGATTCCAGTTCATTGAGCTGCTGTGACTTTGGTGGTTGTAGCACAGGATTCGGTAGTATACGCGAGCGATAAAGTACCGGACAATTAAGATGCTCGCAAGCGAGAACCCAATTCGTCGTCATGATATGAGCGGCAAGTTCGCGCCAAACGCCAAATCCTGGAGATCCTATAGGGTCAGGCATGCCATATTGACAATAAGGCTGTAGCCCATATAAATTTGCTGTAGACATAATATTTTCAGGTTGTTTCTCAGTATCAGTGAGGCGTATTTTTTTAACAAAAACAGGGGTGTCTTCAATGGAAATTAAGGCTGACTTACCACCGATACCTTCATGCATTGGTTTGCTATCTGTCAAAATCTGTTTTAGTTTCTCATTGCTCAGGCACGCGAGGCTTGTTGAGATTTGACTATACAGTTTAGTTCTTTGCATTATGGCAGCCTGCTAATCACATTATCTACAACGAATTGGTAAGATTCTTCAAAGCTCCAATTCAATTCTATAGGTAATAATGAGCTCATATCGGACTGGAAATCCGGATGATTCTTCTTTAATGCCAGATTCTTTAAAAAATCTTCTCCTCGAATATGAGTGTTGTCGTTAGCGCAATATTTAGAATAAATTTCAAAAACTCTGTTTAAGTCAATCAACTCTTGCTTGGTCACATACCATACGTCAAATAAGTCTCGACCTTTTCTGCGCTGATATAAAGCACGCAGCTTAGTTGCCATCAGTTCATCAATTTCATAAGTGATAATATCAGCAGAGCCATTGAACCATTCAGATTGCACATCAAATTTTTCTACACGCAAAGGCAATACCTGAAAATGCTCAGTCGTGTTAATTTCAATTTTTAATTTGGTGGGTACTTTGTTAATGGACTCATATTTATAAATCAACTTCGCACTACGCTCGGTAATTTTCCATTTTGGATCACCCAACCATGGTTTTAACAATACTCTGATTGAATCAATGGTTTTTCCAATAGGCTCTGGTCTTTTTTGCACAAAGTCAATGTCTTCACTGTACCTTGCTGGAGGCTTTAAGAATAATTTATTAAGCGCAGTGCCTCCACGAAATACAAGCGCATCTTTTATATAGGGTTCATTGTATAAATCAACTAAAGCCCTGCTGATCACTAAATCTTGTTCTATTTGCGGAAGTGTCCGCCATTTAACAGAGCTTTGCCATTGTTCAATAAAATTTTTTGGGATCATAAATCACTCTCAAAGTCGGTATTTTCAATAATTTTCCATTTTCTACATCGCGGATAGCCAATCCTTGATATGTTAGAAGCCAATGGGGTATAGGGTTTCATGTGAGACGACACATATTCTGTAAGCGCATCAATAATAGTTTTCTTTATATCATCATCCATCACATCTATTTTTTCTATAATGTAGCCTAGGCGTTGCAATTGATAACATTCACCCATGCTTTCAGCAAGCTCTATAAGTTTGTGAACATTAATGCTTTCTATGAGCTCAGATAAGACAGTGGCAATATTATTCATACCACCAGCATATTTTGGAAATTTCAGCAAATCGATTGCTATCAATTCAGGTGTTGCAACTTTTAAATAACCACTACTAACAACAAAATCTTTAATAGGTAAATCGGTTAAAGCTTTTTTGTGGATCAGCTTTATATAGACCTGGCCAAATTTTAATGAGTGCTTAATTCGTCTATTAGTGACAACTTGAAAAACCATAGGTTTTTGGTGTGAAGCACCATAAAATCCTGCTGCGCTGAGTAGCGCAATATAGTACTCAGCATCAAGATGTTTCATCATAATAGGAATTAATTCCTCAGCTGGAATAGAGCCATATGATTTATGTTCAGGAGGTACAATAACGTATAGCCCGCTAACTGGACTAATAAGCTTCCCATCTCTTTTTAGTCGATATAAGCCTGCTCTTGCGGCATCAGTAGAAAGGTTCAGATCGTGCATGATCTCCTGAGAGGTGAAATACCTCTTTCCGGTGGACTGTAATTTTTCAAGATATTCAATAAACATATGATGCCCTAAAAGTGATACATTTCGTCACATATAGGACATTCTATATCTAAAATATCGTAAAGCCAAGCACGATTGAGATTGGCATGTCCTAAAAGTGACGAATTTTGTCATTTATAGGACATGCCAATCTTGATGAGCGGTAACTCAAAATAGCGTTACCATGTCCTTAAAGTGTCATATTTCGTTACTTTTAGAACACGGTATTTTCGTTGCTTTTAATGGTGATTTCGCCAATTCAACCACCAGAAGCTCCGTAAATCCAGGCTTTGTGGCATCCTATTGGAGCAAAAGCGAATATTATTCAAGAGGAACCATCATGAGCAACATAAAACGCATTTTTGTCATTGGCCATTCAGGCGCAGGCAAAGGGGTTCTCGCCCAAGCGGTGGCTAAAAAGCTTGGTTGGAAGTTTATCAATGCAGACGTTCTTGGGTGAACAGCTCATATTGGGCGCACTATATCTGAAGTTGTTGGCGCAGAGGGCGAGCGCGCTTTTAACCGTTGCCTGACAGAAATCCTGTCTCATCAGATTACAAAAGAAAACATAGTGGTCACCACTGACGAAAGCATCATCTGTGATGAAAAGGCACGTGAGCTATTGAAATCAGAATTCGCTGTTTACCTAAAAGTCAGTACTCCTGTGCAATTAGAACGTATTTCAGAAGGTGATTATCGCCCATTGCTGCCAGTAGATAATTTTGCTGCTTTTATTGATAACCTTCATGGTGAGCGCGATAGCTTATATGAGCAAGTTGCAAGCTTTTCACTGAGCTCTGACGATGGTGATATAGAAGGACATGCAGCAAGTATCGTTAAGGCCATGACAAAGTAGGTTGCTTGTTTATTATCGAAAACAGCAAAAATCGATAATAGCGGCATTTCTTATCACCACGGATGGTGGTAATTGGTAGCATTATTATCGAAATCTGCTAGAATCGCATTCGGTGGAGTTGACATTCCCCACCCAGTTTGGAGGTGGTTATTTTAAGGAATACCAACTTCCGCCAGTTTGTAAAAGTTGAGAACCCGATTGTAGGGGGCGACAAAATGGCAGGCTTGCCATTTTGGACACTTAAGGCGCCGGCGACGAGCTCGAAGGTGCGCATGTACCCGCAGCTAGAATTTTGGGTACGTCATTTATATCCTTACGGTAACTTGCTAATCACGTTATCTACAACGAATTGATAGGCTTAGTTGAAATTCCAATGCAATTTCGAGGGTAATAAAACACTCATATCCATATGAAAGTCACGATGATTCTTTTTCAGCTCAAGATTCTTTAGAAATTCTTCGCCTGAGATCTTCACGTCGTTATAACTGCAATACTTAGAGAAAATATCAAAAACTCGGTTCAGGTTAATTAATTTTCGATCTGCCACATACCATACATCAAACAAATCTCGTCCTTTACGACGTTGATAAAGTGCGCGTAACTTGGTCGCCATCAGTTCGCCCATTTCATAAGTAATAATATCTGCTGATCCTATAAACCAGTTTGAATCCATAGAAAAAGGCACTGTTTTTAAAGGTAACACTTGAAAGTGCTCTATCGTATTTATTTCAATTTTTAGCTTTGCCGGTATTTTATTAACAGATTCATATTTGTAGGTAAGTTTTGCGCTGCGCTGTGTAATTTTCCATTTGGGGTCACCCAGCCATGGTTTTAGTAATTCTCGGATAGCATCAATTGTTTGCCCGATTGGATCAGAATTTTTTTGAACAAAATCGATAGATTCACTGTACCTCGCCGGGGGATTAATAAACAATTTATTGAGTGCGGTACCATCTCGAAATACAAGCGGATCTTTGACGTGGGGATCATTATACAAATCAACCAAAGCACGGCTAATCACTAAATGCTGCTCTGTCTGTTCAGTCATTTGCCATGGGACGGTTTTGCGCCAATGCTCAATAAAAACTTCTGGGATCATAAATCACTCTCTATTTCTGAATTTTCAATAATTCTCCACTTTTTACATCTGGGATAGCCTATTTTTGATATTTCAGATTCAAGAGCTAGGTAACTGAGTCTATTTTCTTTGACATGTAGTGCAAGAGCATCCATGATTATTTGAGCATTCTTTTCATCCATAACATCAATGTGATCTAGGAGATAACCAATACGCTGCAACTGATATTCCGCATGGGTCTCTTTCGCGAGATTGATTAGTTTTGCAGGGTCTAGATTTTCAATAAGCTCTGAGAAAACAGTTGCGATATGATTTAGGCCACCCGCATGGTTAGGATAATTGAGTAAATCAAGAGCAACCAATTCTTGAGTGGCCACTTTAAGGTAGCCAGTGCTCACAGTAAAATCCTGGATAGGCAATTCAAGCACAGACTTTTTATAGATAAAGTCAATTTTCACATCGCCAAAAGTTGATGGGTGCTTAATACGTTTGTCTGATATCACCTGGAATCTAGCGGGTTTTTGATGGGTTGCCCCATGAAACAACCCTGCACTTAGAAGCGCGACATAATAATTAGCGTCCAAATACTGCATTACTAAAGGTACCAATTCTTGTGGGGGGATAGAGCCGTGAGGTTGATGTTCTGGTGGGACAATGACATATAAACCTCTAGCTGGAGAAATGATATCCCCAGCTTTAAGTAACCGATGTAAAGCAACCCTCGCATGACTATTTGAAACGCGAAATTGCTCAACAATATCCATGGTGGTAAAGCAGCGCTTTCCATCTTTTCGAATATCTTTTATGTAGGCTTGCAAGTTCATAAGATTGCCATGTCCTTAAAGTTACCAATAATGTAACTATAAGGACATGATTATCCATTTCGCTGACATAGCGAGCTAAAATAGGGTTTTTTAGCTTGCTATGTCCCTAAAGTTACAAATAGCGTTACTATAAGGACATATTGTTCTCGAAAAGTGTTGTAAACATCTGATAATTGAATTAATCATGACCTTATCGGAGTTGATATTCCCCACCTAGTTAGGGAGGTGGTTATTTTAAGGAACACCAACCTCCGTCAGCTCGCAATGACGGAATTCATTTTACAATATACCTGAATGGTTACCTTATTTTTTGATTTCGATCATCACCTCGTTGCGGCGAAAGAACGGCAGTGTCCAAGGTGGACTAAAGAAGGCATAAGTTGATTGGGCTATTGGAGTGAGTCCTTGTTTAGTAATGAAGGCTTCCAGCTTTTCTTGCTCTTGGTCAATCCGCTTCTGATTTCCTATACCAGAAAAACGGATCACGACATACCGCTTTGGGGGGATCTCTTTGAGTTTTACTGCCTCATTATTAGGTTTAGGTAACGTTGCGATTGTGTAGCTAGACGGCATGATAAAATGCACTTTCCAATTCCCAGAACCGGCGCCTTGTTGGGTGACAGGTGCGGTCATGGCTATTTTCTCGCTGGTTTGTTGAGTGACTGGCGCTGTCATCGCCACCTTTTGGGAGGAAATATTATTACCAAAAATGTAATCAGCAATCATGCGAAATCCCTGATTGATAGCAGTTTTACGATCGCCCGTTACCTCGACCTCGGCAATGATCATTGAATCGTAATCCCGGACTTCAATCGAGCCATCATGTTGAACGACGATGTATTTAGCCTGTTCGACATTACTCACAATCGGTCCCCATGCGACGGCAATCGCTACTAAAATGATTACAATGAATATTAGATACTTTCTCATGAAAGAGCCACTCCCGACGCGACAAGGGAAATAATAACAAACAGTGTTGCACGGTTACGCAACTTGATAAACCATAGCTCGATCTGTCCTAGTCTGTAAAGCTTTCTATCAATGGCAAGCAAAAAAACGAATGAAAGAGTCAACGTGACCAAGGCGCTGATCGCGTGATGCATCAATAGAGATGCCCAAGCCAAAAGAGCAATAGCGTTACTGGTGGCAAGAAGCCAAACAGTTTTTCGCTGGTTGTCTTTCATGCAAAGTCCCCAGTGAATACCAGAAATGAAAGAAACGATGATGGCGCCATAGGCGCGTAGGATGAAAGTTGCTTTATCCTGCTCATATCCAGCGATAATTGCGACCGCACAGAAGAGAAATGGCAAAACGCCAAGATAGCTTAATAGCGAGGCCTGTCTTGAAAACGAATCACTCATGATTTCTTCTCCTACCATGGTCAGAATAACATTTCATCAGAGAACGCCGTCACACATACGCGCCAAGGTCGCGGCAGCTTTGGTTCTTATTGCTGTTTGCTTTGACTCGGTGAACTTATCCCAGGTGCTAAAGACGTAAGGCAGCCGCTGATTGCCCTCCAGCTTTTCACGATTTCGCGCAAGAAAATCCCAATAGAGCGCGTTGAACGGGCAGGCGTTTTCACCCAGCATGTCTTGCGGATTATAGCGACATCCCTTGCAGAAATTACTCATTTTGTTGATATATTTGCCACTTGCCGCATAGGGTTTGCTGGCCATAATTCCACCATCGCCAAACAGTGACATACCTAGCGTGTTGGGCATTTCCACCCATTCATAGGCATCGCTATAAACTGCTAAATACCATTCCTGCACCTGCTTAACATCCAACCCTGCAATCAGTGCAAAATTCCCGGTTACCATGAGGCGTTGAATGTGGTGTGAATAGGCATGCTCTTGTGTGTGGGAAACAGCTTCAGCGATGCAGGCCATTTGCGTTTTTGCTCCCCAATAGAATGCGGGCAACGGCGTTTTGGCATTAAGGTAATTCAGCTCGGCATATTCGGGCATGCGTAGCCAGTAAATGCCACGCACATATTCCCGCCAACCTAGGATCTGGCGAATGAAACCCTCAGCTGCATTCAGCGGCACTTTGCAGTGGCGATAGGCGTATTCAGCTTTTTGGCACACTTCAAGCGGCAACAGTAGACCCGCGTTGATGTAAGAGGAAAGCAGCGAGTGATTAAGGAAAGCTTCACCCTTTACCATCGCATCTTGATAATCGCCGAAATGGGGCAGAATACGCTTACAGAAATCATCAAGCTCTATAAGTGCCTCGGCGCGCGTAACCGCGTAGTGAAACGGTTCCAGCATGCCAAAATGGTCAGAAAACTTTTCAGCCACGAGTGCAAGCACTTCCTTTAAAATGGGTGATTTCTTGTGGCTGATGCGCTTAGGCGATTTGAGCCCTTTTACCGGTGGTTTTCGGTTCTCTTTGTCATAATTCCACTGGCCACCAGTAGGGGTGCCATCCTTTTCGAGAAGAATACGGTATTTTTTGCGCATTTCGCGATAGAAATACTCCATCCTGAGCTGTTTTTTATCTTTTGCCCAATGGTTGAATTCTTGAGTAGAGCATAAAAAACGATCATCGATGCGGATTTCCACCGGCACACCCAGTAATTTTTGCCATGACGTCATCATGTGTTTTACACGATATTCACCAGGCTCGCTAACAATCACGCGATCAGCACCAAGTTGTTTTACAACACGTTGCACTTCACTTGTGAACGAACCGGTATTTTGAGGATCATTCAGTTTTATATAATGAACGTTAAGGCCTTGTGTTTGCATTTCTGCGGCGAAGTGTCGCATCGCCGCAAACAGGAAAGCAATCTTTTTGGGGTGATGTTTAACGTATGTGGCTTCCTCCATCACCTCACATATCAGGATCCAATCATCATGCTGCACATCACGCAGCGATGAGATCGTTGCCGATAACTGATCTCCCAGAATGAGGTGAAGGCTGCTCACGGTTTTTCTGCCAATGCTTTCTCGATTGCTTGTTTAACGCGATCACTCTCAGGCGTTGTGGTTGAATTAAAATAATCGATAAGCTCGCCCTTGCGGTTAATGAGGTATTTGTGGAAATTCCATTTCGGGGCAGTGCCAAACCCCAAGTTTTTCTTCGCCCACACATAAAACGGATGTGCGCCCTCACCCGACACGACTTCTTTTGCTACCATGGGAAAGCTCACCCCGAAATTGAGCTTGCAGAAGTTAGCGATTTCCTTATTGCTGCCTGCTTCCTGCTCGCCAAAATCATTGCTTGGCACGCCTATCACCACCAAGCCTTTATCTTTATAAGTGTTGTAGAGTATTTCTAGCCCCTTATACTGCTTCGTGAATCCACAATTTGAAGCGGTGTTCACGATTAAGATCACTTTTCCTTCAAACTGTTTGAGTGGCATGGGTTCTTCGCCGACGAGCGTTTTAAAAGAAAAGTCATAGGCAGTTTTATCTGTGCCCTTCGCTTCGGCAGAGGATTGAAAAATTGAAAACATAAAAACTCCTATTAGGGCGTAGATGACTTTTTTCATAGTGTGCTCCAGATGATGCTGCATCTTATGTAGCTGTTTGTGAGAGGAATGGATAGTCGGTGTAGCCTTTTTCTGCGCCACCGTAGAATGTTGCACGGTTATATTGGTTGAGTTCTGCGCCGGCTTTAATACGTTCAGGCAGATCAGGATTAGCGAGAAAAATTCTTCCAAACGCTACGGCATCCGCAAGGCCTGCTGTCACGGCTTGTTTGGCTGTCTCAGGCGTATAACCGCCTGCAGAAATAAATCCGCCGCTAAATTTTTGACGAAAAATCTTGGCGGTGCAAGGCGCATCGGAGGCGGGTGTATCGCTACCACCGGCACTGGTGGCCCGTGGTTCAATCATATGTACATAAGCAATCTGACGTTTGTTCAGTTGTTCCAGCACATAGCTAAACAGCGCTAATGGGTTGCTATCAGACATGTCACTAAACGTGCCATAAGGCGAAAGACGTACGCCCACACGGCCTTTGCCCCATACGCTAATGGCAACATCCACAACCTCAAGTAGCAACTTGGCGCGGTTTTCAAACGTGCCACCATATTCATCGTCGCGTTTGTTTGTACCATCCTGCAAAAATTGGTCTAGCAAGTAACCGTTTGCGCCGTGCACTTCCACACCGTCAAACCCGGCTTCCTTGGCATTTTCGCAGGCCTTGCGGTAATCCTCGATAATTGTTCCAATTTCGTCAAGTATAAGTGCGTGAGGCGTTTCGTAGTCCGCCTGTTTCCAATCCGCAGTGAATACTTTACCGGACGGTTTGATGGCCGAAGGCGCAACAGGAAGGCCGCCGCCGGGTTGATGCGAAGAATGAGAAATGCGTCCCACGTGCCACAATTGCAGGAACATTTTGCTGCCTTTTTGATGCACCGCTTCGGTGATCAATTTCCAACCAGCCACTTGCTCGGGTGAATGAATGCCAGGTGTTCCGGGATATCCTTGACCTTGCTGGCTGATCTGCGTAGCTTCAGAAATAATCAACCCAGCGGTTGCGCGCTGCGCGTAATATTCGGCGTTTAGCGCGTAGGGAATATTCCCCGGCTGCTTACTACGCATACGTGTAAGCGGCGCCATGATGATGCGGTTTTGAAGTAAATTATCGCCGAGTTGAATCGTATCGAACAGGGATGCCATCATCATTTTCCTTTCTTATGTTATTTTTATAACAATGTGTTATTAGACTTGTCCTGCCTCGTCTCTTTGGTACCTCTGCAAGGGCATCATACAACAAAACATTTAGTATGTTTACACGAAAATAGGACATTCAAAAAGAAAAGGTTTTGACAGAGGCAGAAAGAAGGTAGGGCATATGTCAGAAAAAAAATCAATATTCATTTTCAAAATAATATTCCTAGTGAAGAGATTATCATAACACTAGATAGTGTTTATAAATTCCATAAATTCAGTAAACATCTTATACACTTTATTTTAAAGGGATATAAATGATTACGATTGATCTGCTTAGCAATCAGCCGCAAGCCATCCCAGCGCTCGCTGTAATTTGGCATGAGGTATTGGGCAAAGTCTAGGTGTCTGATGTAACCGTTGAACGTGTGATTGAACGTTTCAGCGCGCAATTAAATGAATCTGGGTTACCCATAACCTTCTTTGCTTTTGATGGCCATAAACCGGTTGGCATGTGCACTTTACGAATAAACGATGGGATAAGACCTGAGCTCAAACCTTGGTTGGGCTCGCTAGTGGTTGATCCCTTTTATCAAAAGCAAGGGATCGGTAAACGCTTAATTGATGTTGTGATGAAACAAGCCAAAGAGTTGGGATTTGAAAAGCTGTATCTTTTTGCCTTTGATAAAACGCTCCTTGATTATTACGCCGGCCTTGGTTCTGATAAAATTGGGATAGATGTTTTTAAAAATCACCCTGTCACGGTGATGGAATACACATTGAGCGCAAAAGAAAATACCTGCGAGATATACCCAATACACCGTATCAGTTGCATGCCGAGAGTAAAGTAGCCTAGTATCGCCAAAATTTCACGGTGTAACTTCCCGTATCATTCATCTTTTACGCGCATATGCCGAATATTAATGCGTAGAGAATTGAGGGAGTCCTCCATGAAAAAGGCGCTTAGACTGATTGCACTCACAGGCATTGTTTTCCTGGTGGGTTGCGAAAGCATGAATATGACACAGCCTGATATGGCGCAAATGGAATCTAACGAGATGGACAAAGCGCTATTGGTAAATCGTTACCACAATGTGCATTATCATAATCGCGGTTTTTACCCGAATGGTTATTATCAGAGTGGGAATAGTTTCTATCAGCGCGGCTATCGCTACTAAGTTGATAGCAGTGGTAATTGTGGTTAATTTGATAACTATCTTGGCGTAATCGTTGCTCAATGAACCTAGTGGAATTACACTAGGTTTATCCTTTTTTCATTCATGATAAATCTATGGCCTATAAAAATATTGTTTTTGATGTTGGAAATGTGTTGATTCGTTGGGACCCACAAGGCATCATTGATGAGGTCTTTCCCTGTCATGACGATCCCACTGAGTTGATGTTAAACATTTTTAAACATCAAACGTGGTACGATCTAAATTTAGGCACCATCAATGAGCAGCAGGCGATTATTCGATATCACCAGCGGCTTGGCATCGATATTGCCCGCCTAGAAACGCTTTTATACGCAGTAAAAGAATCGTTAATCCCCATTCCAGGCACGGCTGAGTTATTACAACGGTTATCCAATAAGCCATTTGATTTATATGCGCTCACCGACAATACCCATGAAATTATGAAGTACTTAAAAAGCAAGTACCACTTTTGGCCACTGTTCAAAGGCATTGTGGTGTCTGCTGAAATTGGCTATTTGAAACCTGCTAATGAAATATACCATTATCTATTAAAGCACTATGATCTTAAGGCCCATGAAACAGTCTTTATCGATGATCATAAGCCAAACGTATTAGGCGCCAAAGCCGTTGGGATTGAGGCCATTCAATTCTTTAACATTACGCAATGTATTGATGAATTAAGGGAACTGCAAATTGACACTGAATGATTTTAGCTATGATCTTTTGTGGTTAGATCGCTTATCGCTTGCGACTTATGCCATGTTTGTGATCACGCTACTGGCATGCTACTGGTTTAAACATTTTTTTATTCGTGGTGTATTCTTTTTCGTTACGTTATTAATGGCGTTATACGCTGGACGTCTTGAATGGATAGCGCTGCCTGGCGTTTTAATCATGGGCGGGTTGTTTTACTACGGGTTAAATGGTAAGCGTAAAATCGCCAGAGGCTTGTGTTTTGGTTTGGCTATTTTGTGTTCATTGGCCGTTTGCTTCATTCGGTTACCCGGTATTCATAACTGGCGAGTGATTGAGAAACTGACACTTACACCTGACGCTATTGCGTATACGATGTATTTTAATTTAGATAAGTCCTTAATGGGTTTGTTTTTTGTTTGTTTCAGTGTGTATTCGTTAGCCAATGGCGGTCGTTGGCTGCCAGCCTTGAAAAAGGGATTGATTGTCGCCGCCATTGCCACACTTTCACTTATGCCGTTGGCCATCTTCTTAGGCTACGTTCACACTGATTTGAAATTAACCTCTTTCTTTTATTTGTGGGCAGCGCATAATCTGTTTTTTACCTGTTTTGCAGAAGAAGCTTTCTTTCGTGGCATGATTCAGCGCTTTGTGCAATTTCGCTTACAGAATGTTCGCTATGGAAAGTGGACGGCTATCGCTATCGGTGCGCTTTTATTTGGAGCTGCACATTATCCGGGTGGCCTGAAGTATGTGTTGTTAGCGAGTGTTGCGGGGTTATTTTATGGCTATGCATTCATGAAAACCGAAAAAATAGAGGCCAGTATTCTGGCCCATTTTTTGGTCAACAGTGTGCATTTTACGTTCTTTACGTATCCTGCATTGAAAAGTGCATTACTTTAACCGCATGATAAAAGGGTTAGGCACACTTTCAGATGTTGAGATCCAGACAGATTTGGGTTGCAGGTACTGATAGATAGCTTCTTGACCACTTTCACGACCAAGCCCTGATTGCTTATAGCCACCAAAAGGCGACATGTAGCTTAAGGCTCGATAGGTGTTAACCCACACCGTGCCAGCTTGCAAACGCTTGCTCATATTCAATGCTCGGCGCATATTCTGTGTCCAAAGGCCCGCAGCGAGTCCATAAATCACGTTGTTGGCAATCTCGGTGGCTTCCTCTTCATTTTCAAAAGGAATAACCGACAGCACGGGGCCAAAAACTTCTTCTTGAGCGATACGCATAGCATTTTTCACGCCAGTATAAATGGTTGGCTCAATAAACCAGCCGTCGCCACATTCAGGTCGTGTTGCTTTTGCCCCACCTAACACACAATTAACCCCTTCAGATTTGGCAATATCAAGGTAACTTAATATTTTGTCATATTGCGCTTTGGTGGTCACAGGGCCGACTTGCGTGTCAAACGATAAGGGGTTGCCCATTTTTGCGGTTTTAGCGATGGCAATCACTTTTTCAACTAAGGCATCATGGATGGATTTTTCAACCAACAAACGAGAGCCTGCAATACAGGTTTGGCCCGTGGCCGCAAAAATACCCGAGATGACACCTTTGGCCGCATTATCTAAATCAGCATCGGCAAAAACAATATTCGGTGATTTACCGCCCAACTCCAAACACACTTTTTTAAGGCCTGTAGCGGCCTGTTGATAGATATGCTTGCCAGTTTGCGTACCGCCGGTAAACGCAATTTTAGCAACCAAGGGGTGAGTGGTAAGCGTATCACCCACATCAGCGCCCGTGCCTGAAACCACATTAAAAACCCCAGGCGGAAAACCTGCCTTGTCAACGAGTTTGGCAAATTCAAACGCCGAAGCAGAGGTAAATTCAGAAGGCTTTAAGACCAAGGTATTGCCTGCTGCCAATGCAGGAGCTAGCTTCCAAATCATTAACAGCAAAGGCGAGTTCCATGGCGTAATGGCGCCAACAACACCCAGTGGTTCGTAAGTTGTAAAATTAAACATCTCGGCTTTATCAATGGGCAACACATGGCCTTCAATTTTGTCAGCAAGGCCCGCATAGTAATAAAGCCATTGTGGTAGGTAATGCAGTTGTGCCGACATTTCAGCGATTAACTTTCCATTATCAGTTACCTCGATTACTGCGAGCTTATCAGCATTGTCAGCAACGATATCCCCCAGTTTTCGGAGCAAAGCGCCGCGCTGGGTCGCATTCATCTTGGGCCAATCACCTTCGGTAAAAGCATGATGTGCCGCTTCAATGGCGCGTGTCATATCCGTGGCGTTGCCGCGTGGGATCAAGCACCAAGGTTTGGCTGTAAAAGGATTAATCGATTCCAGATAATCCTTATTGTTGGGTTCGCACCATTTCCCGCCGATATAGTTTTCGTACTTTGGTAACCCCATAATTCCTCCTTGCCATTTGCTTTTATGCGTTGTTTACTTCGTCCATCTCACAACAGTCATGTACTAAAGTACACTCCTGTTTTTCGAGGCCTTGTCGCCTAGCCTAAAAGCAAATTGCTGCGAGGAATTTACTCTTTGATCTGACGGTGAATCGGCGGAAACACTTTGATTGTTTTAATGCGATTATCTTGTACGTGTACCACTTCAATCGGGATGTTGCCTAATAAGCAACAGGTTCCTTCTTCAGGGATCGTTTGCAAGTGCTCAATCACCAAGCCGTTCATGGTTTTGGCTTCAGAAATCGGAAATTTCCAATCAACAATGCGATTAAACTGGCGGATCGTAATGCTACCTTCAACTAAATAAGCGCCATCGTCTTGCGCTAAAATGGCCACATAGGCTTCAGACATATCGGTGGTAAATTCACCAACAATTTCCTCTAAAATATCTTCAAGCGTAATTAAACCAATAATATCGCCATACTCATCCACCACTAAAGCCAAGCGTTCTTTGGCATGTTGAAAATTAATGAGCTGCTTGGTTAGCGAGGTACCAGTGGGAATGAAAAAAGCTTGGCTCAGTGATTTGCGCAATTTTTCTTCGGTAAAATCTTCATCAATTAAAAGATGTAGGGCTTTTTTGGCATGCATCACGCCAATTAAGTTGTTTAAATCGCCCTCATAGACGGGTAAAAAAGTATGTTGGGTATTGGCCAATTGGCCAACCACGGCATCCCATTCGTTTTCTAAATCGAGTCCGGTCACATCAATGCGGGGCACCATGATGTCATCGACGGTGACTTTTTCGAGATCTAGAATGCTTAAGAGCATTTTGCGATGTTTAGAAGGGATCCTGCCGGTTGCCTCGTGCACCACCGTGCGTAACTCTTCTTGGGTGATCCCTTGTTGAATACCTGCTTCGGATAAGTTAACGCCACACAAGCGCAAGAAGCCATTCGACACGCAATTAGCGGCCCATACCACAGGATAAAGAAGCTTCAACAAATATTTCAGTATTAGCGATGTTGGGAAAGCCGCTTTTTCAGGATAAAGCGTGGCCCAGGTTTTGGGGGAGACTTCAGCAAAGATCAACAAGACGAAAGTCAAAGTAATGTCAGAAATGATCACGCCCATATGCCCACCTATTATGCGTGCGCCAAGAGTGGCCGCAATGGAAGCAGAGCTAATGGTGATGAAGGTATTCCCCATCAAAATGACGCCAAAAAGCCGATCGGGTCGTTCAAGGAGTTCTGCGACTCTTTTAGCGCCCTTTGACACTTTAACAAGATGTTTAAGGCGGTAGCGGTTAACGGATAAGATCCCGGCTTCAGCCATGGAAAAAAAAGCTAACAAACACAACAGAATACCAAGGGTAATCAGTAAAGCCGTGTTACTGGTGTCATGCAACGTTCAGTTCTCCCCTTAGAGTAATAGCGCTTTAGTGCCAAAATAGGATAATAAGGCAAAGCTTGTGCCGCTTAAGGTCCAGCGGATAGCCGTCGGGCCGCGCCAACCAAAACGGTAGCGTCCCAATAATAAAAGGGTTAGCAAGAGCCAGGCACACAGTGCCAGAATAATTTTAGGTGCTAAGTGAGAGGTGAATAAGGGGCCTTTATAAAAAAAGCCACTGATAAGTGAGCCTGAGAAGAACAGCATGCCACACCAGATGATATGAAAAAGTAATGTTTCCATGGCTTGCAGGGGCGGTAAGATGCTCAGCATTTTGGAATGCTTATGAGCTTTGAGCAAATGGTTTTGGAGCCCCATTAAAATCGCTTGTAAGCTTGCGAGCAATAAAAGGCTAATGGCAAACATAGAGATGAAGATATGTGCAAGCACACCCAAATTGGCTTTGGTATCAACGATGTCGCTGCCCACAAAGTGCATAACTAACCCAAGGGACAAGGCACTTAAGGGGTAAGTCAGAGCACACAGATTTTCGACTCGCGCTCGCAAGGTGGTTAAAACAGTGACAATATTCATGAGCCAAAGGGTAAAGGAGAGCATACAGAGCCAATAGAGGTTTTGGCCTTGTGGGGTTTCAATAAATTTATATAAAATCCAGCCGTGCCCTAAAAGAGCCAGCAATGAACCTATCAAGTAGTGCTTGCGAGCAAATGCGACGCGACCAAACAGATGGAGGCCTTGTACAAGGGCTACACCAAGGTAGGTAAAAGAAGTTAGAATGCCAATATAATTTAAATTCATAGACCATGGCCATATAAATATAGTCGGGATCATCGCATAGCTGGCCCATCGAATGCTATGCTTGCGACCGACGATGGTATTGGAGTCAAAAGGTGATCCATGTTTGAGAACTTAACAGAGCGATTAAGTAAAACATTTCGAAATGTCGCTGGGCGGGGCAAGCTCAGCGAAGAAAACATGAAAGAAACGCTGCGCGAGGTTAAAAACGCCCTTTTAGAGGCGGATGTGGCCTTAGAAGTGGTCAATCAGTTCCTTGTCGAGGTTAAAGAAGCGGTTCTTGGCATGGAAGTGAGCAAGAGTCTCACGCCTGCTCAAATGTTAGTTAAGATCATTAATGATAAGCTGGTAACCCTCATGGGTGAGAGCTGTGCAGAATTAAATTTACATGCAGCACCACCGGCTGTCGTTTTAATGGCGGGCTTGCAAGGCTCGGGTAAAACCACCACCACAGCTAAGTTGGCTAAATTTCTTATTGAGCGTCAAAAGAAATCTGTTTTACTGGCCAGTGCCGACGTTTATCGTCCCGCCGCAATCGAGCAGTTGCGTGTATTAGCCAAAGAAGTAGGCGCAGATTTTTTTGAAAATGGTGACATTCATGCACCGGTTGAGATTGCCAAAGCGGCATTACAAAGTGCGAAGAAACAATTTGCGGATGTGTTGATCATCGATACCGCCGGTCGTTTGCACATCGACGAAGGCATGATGTCTGAAATTCAAACGATTCATCAAAGCATCAACCCCGTTGAAACCTTATTTGTCGTCGATGGCATGACAGGGCAAGATGCGGCTAACACGGCCAAAGCCTTTAATGATGCGTTGCCGCTAACGGGTGTGATTGTCACCAAGCTAGATGGTGACGCGCGCGGCGGTGCCATTCTTTCTATTAGACAAATTACGGGCGGCAAACCCATCAAATTTGTGGGTATGGGCGAAAAAACTGATGCTTTAGAGCCTTTTTACCCAGATCGTATTGCTTCCCGTATTTTGGGAATGGGCGATATTTTATCATTAGTTGAAGACTTAGAACGTAATGTCGATAAGCAAGAAGCTGATCGTCTTGCCAAAAAATTGAGCAAAGGTAAAGAATTTGATTTAGAAGATTTTCGTTCGCAGTTAGTGCAAATGAAAAACATGGGTGGAATGGCTGGGTTAATGGACAAGTTACCGGGCATGGGAGCTATCCCGGCGGAAATGAAATCCAAGGCCAATGATAAAGTTGTTGAACAAATGCTGGCTATCATCTGTTCGATGACCCCTAAAGAACGTCGTAGGCCATTGCTCATTCAAGGATCACGTAAGCGTCGGATT
>Ga0105045_10001926_pt1 | contig 17198 bp, 13 predicted proteins | sample MAT02_FD_78089 | JGI IMG/M metagenome (GOLD analysis project Ga0105045, IMG submission 78089) | Freshwater microbial communities from Lake Fryxell liftoff mats and glacier meltwater in Antarctica - MAT-02 (megahit assembly) | ecosystem: Environmental > Aquatic > Freshwater > Ice > Liftoff... | reverse complement strand
TTTCTGATTTGGGATCGGCACACCGAAAAGATACTTGTATCACGCGATCGCTTCGGGTTTAAAAGCTTCTACTACGACCATCAGCCCGGTTCCTATTTCGCGTTTGCCAACCGAATCAGCCACCTACCTACCTTTACCTCGTCGAGCGACTCGCTCGATTACAGCAAAATTCACAATTTCCTGGTACCCCAAAATAGTACCGGGAGTTTTGAAGACCGGACTTTTTATAAAAACGTCAAGGCCGCCTTGCCCGCGCATCAGCTCACCATCCACAAAAATCAGGTGGCGCAGCGCTGTTACTGGCAGGTCGATCCGGCCCGGTATGCAGCAATTACCCGCGAAGAAGAATACATCGACTTGTTCCGCTCCTATTTTTTCGATTCGATTAGAAATTGCATTCGGGGTTGTGACGCACCGGGCGCACACCTGAGCGGCGGAATCGACTCCTCCTCGGTAGCCTGTGTGGCGCAGCAGATAGCCGGTGATATTTCCACCTTTTACATCAATCCTAGCCTGCCTTCGACCGATGAAACCTACTTTGTGCGGGCGGTGCAGCAACGGATCGGCTCCCGGCATTTCGAGGGATGTCCTGATCCTGACATCTACGGAGCTCTGGCCCAGCTCAGCGGCCTGTTCGATCGACCCGAGCATTTCCCCCTGCCCTCCACTTTTCACTTTGCCGCCGCCGGGCAGGCACAGCAGGCCGGGTGTGATGTGGTGCTGACGGGCCACGACGGCGATTCGGTGGTGGGGCACGGCAACGGTATGCTCGACGCGTATCGGGAAGCGGACGACTGGGCATCCCTCAAAAACGCCATTCACCAGTACGCTTGTGAACGCGACCTTTCCCACCTTAGCCCAGGCTGGCTGAGCCTACCACCCACCGAAAGGCAGGCGCGGTACGCCCGACACTACCTGACCACCGAACTGTGGGCGATGGTCAGGCAGAAAAAGGTAGGTGGTTTCTTCAAAACAGCCCGAGCTTTGAGTCCAGAATTTGGCTATTCGTACCGCGATTTCCTACATTCAGGCCTCGATAGACTTACCGCCAGGCTCAAATTTCCTCTTCCCGGCACCCTACTCACCCACGATTTTGCGGCCCAGATTGATAAAACGAAAACCAGTATTAACGCCGATGCCCTCTACACCGGACTGTCCACCGACTACCAGGAGCAATTCCGCGATATCACCCACAAATCTTACGTGGATGCCACCGAGCAGCTCCACCACATCGGTCTGCATTACGGGCATCGCTACGCCCATCCTTTTTTCGACGAGCGACTGGCCGAACTGTCGCTGGCTATCCCCGAAAAGGTTAAATTTGGCGATGGAAAAGGCCGGGCCACCATCCGCCGGGCGTTGCAGGACCTCCTGCCGCCGGAAGTTTTGAACCGGGGCCACAAAACCAGCTTCAGCGAATACGGGCTCCTGAGTTTCCAGATTTTGCACCTGCAAACGCTGCCGATTTTTGGCCGTAGCCATCAGCTTTGGGATTTGGTGGATAAGAAAAAGTTCGATAAAGTGGTGGGGGTACTTTCCAACACCGCCATCCCGCTCAATAAAAAGTCAAGGCACTACACCCTAGCCAGCAAGGCCCTGTTTCTGGGCGTGTGGCTGGAAGAAATGAAAAATCATGAAAAAAAGTAACACGCTTTGGCTCAGCTTGATTGTGCTGTTCATAACTGGCTGTAAAGATCCCGATAATGTAAACCAGGCAGTTTCCGGATACGACTACTTTCCCCTGGAAGCAGGTCGCTATGCAGTATATGAAGTGAACGAGCTTCGCTATGTCATCACGTCCTCCACACCCAAGGCGACCACCTACTACCTCAAAGAAGTGTTGGGGCGGCAGTTTGTGGGTGCGACGGGGATTGAGCAATTCCCCATCGAGCGCTACAAGCGGGCTACCCTGCAAGCCAGCTGGGTACTCGACTCGGTCTGGACGGCCTACCGGCTGCCCGACCGGGCGGTGAAGGTAGAAAACAACCGGGCTTTTGTGAAACTAGCCTTCCCGCTCGCCGAAGGAAATACCTGGAATGGCAACCTGCTCAGCAGCCATTCCGCCGAGGAATACGAGGCCCGTTTCGGGGTGCCGTTCCCGGCCCAATCCGATTTTCCCGGTAGCCTGACCGTGGTGCAGCGACGGGATTCCAGCCTGGTGTCGCTCTACAAACGCCATGAAGTGTACGCGCCCGGCCTGGGGTTGGTTTACAAAGAGGACATTGCCTGGGAATATTGCCAGGAACCGGCCTGCATCGGCAGCGGCAAGATCGACACCGGTACCAGCCAGACCATGAAGATCATCAGCCACGGCCAGGAATGACCTACCTCACTACGATTCTCCCGCTGTACACCCGTCCGTTCGCCTGAATATTGTACAGGTACATACCAGCGGGTTGGCGCACCATCCAGTAGAGTTCGTTGTCGCCCCGGTTGGCGACGAATTTCTGATCTTCCACAAGCTGCCCGGTGAGGGAGTAGATGAGGAGCCGGATGGTGCCATCGCCCGGTTCTTCGGAAAAGGGGATCGTGAATTTGGCGTAATAGTCCGCTGGATTGGGGCTGACGCGCACGGTAGGGGGTTCGCTACTTTCCACCACCGTCCATCGGATTTGATAGGGCTTGCCCGCCCGATTGCCGCTCGCATCTTTTCCCAGCACCAATAAAGTGTATGTTCCCGGCCCACCGGGCACCCGGTAAGTAGCCCGCAAACTATTGGGGGAATCGAGCGCGTAGCGCACGCCAGGCACCTTGCTAAATGCACAGCTATCGCAGGTTTTAAGGTATAGTTCGAGCAAAGTTGTGTCCAAAACCATAGGATTTTCGTCCGTCAACACCACCTCGACCGCCGGGTTGGCGGCTACCTGGGCATTGTTAGTGGGTATCTTTCCATTGATACTTACCTGCATGACCGGATTGAGCCGGTCGGGGCGGGCCGTCGCGGGATAAGCTACCGAACCTAAGGCGCGTTCCCAGTCCACGGCCAGCGAAGCCACATTATTGTCCTTCCGCAGTTCATCGACTTCATTTTTATCGTCCACCAGTACCTCCACCTGAGCCAGCGGGCCGCTGTTGGGGAAAGTAAAGTAAAGCGTGTCACGGAGGGCCGGCGCACGGACCACATGGCTGGAAACTAAAACCGGGCCTTTGGTGGGCGTTCTTTTCAATTGTACACGCATTGTGCGATTGGCTTCCGATTTACCCACATTACTCAGCACCACCCCCACCTGCAGCGAATCGGCTTTCCCCAGCGCCAGCGTGGGGTTTTTGCTTTGCAGAAAAACCTGCCGGGTGTTGATCGAATAATCGGGTTTGCTAATCCTGAAAATCACCAGCGCCGGATCGCCCAGCAGAATGAGCTGGTGGATGTTGGCAACGTCGAAGACATTGGGCGATGCCGTGGCGATGCCGTGGCTCACTTTCTGCAAAATCTGACCGATGGGTTTTCCCAACGTTTCCACTTCGGTAAACAAGGCTTTGTACAGCGCCCCGAGGTATCTCCCGGATATAGTCGAGTAGCTCCAGAACGAATTGGAGAGTATCCCAATCGCGCCCCGATCGGTGGCCATGAGCCAGTCCGTAGCCAGCGTTTCGTAGCGGTAAAATACATTCCCGACTCCGCAGCCGTTAAAATACATGAAAGGGTACTTGCCTTTATTGCTCAACCGGGAGGTAGGCGCGGTGGCGAACCCAATGTTCAGGTCGGGTACCGTGGGCGAAGCGTGGCCCATAAAGGTGATCATTCCGAGACCCGCATTCACCTGATCGGCAATATTGATATTTTCAACCGGGTCGGTGGTACGCTTCACCAGCGTTTCGACCGATCCTTTCAGGAAAGAGTTCTCGACCAGGGGTTTTATATCGACCAAAATCGTTTTGAGTCGGCCAATTTCCTCTACCGATTTACCGCCACTCAGGTGCAGGATATTCTTGTTAGTCAGTTCGGCTTCCGCGGCTTCGGTTTCGCGAACCTTGCTAAGGTAGGCTAGTACCTGCTGATTGGTGGAAGCACTCAACCGACCCGTGCGGTACGCCTCGCTATCTTGATTTGTCCCACCCAACCCCGCTGACAGCAGCACATCTGACCCCGGATACCCGAAGGTAGGTACGAAGTCGCGATCCTGCCAGGACTTGAGTACATCCGGGAAACTCACCCCGTTACCCACCAGGAGCAGGTACTTGTCTTTCTTACCGTCCTGAAGCTGATAGTCCAGAAAATTGCGGATACCCAGCGGCCCCCGTTCCCCGTAGTTGAATTGATCGTACAAGTCTTTCGTATCCACAACCAGTACCCGGTAGCTACCTCCGGCTGCGGATCTGCGGTAATCGGCGTAGGTCCGGGCTGAGCTTTCGAGTTGCGCGTGGGTAACGATCAGGTAATTGAAACCCGTTGGGTAGGGTTTAAAAACGACTTTTTGCAAAGTGTTTACAGCACTCGGCTGGGTAGCTACGAACAAGGTTCGGCTGGTACCCGTACCCGGAACGTTCATTTTCAATTTCCCGTTTTCGTAGCGGGTTTCCACATAGCGAGGGGTACCTGGGTTGGTTACGTCATACACCAGCGCGGTACTTCCAGCGGGTTCGGCAAGCCCCTGCACGGCAACGGTTGAAAAGTTGGACGTATTGGGAAGTAGGTAAAAATATTTGGCACTTTGTCCCACCAGCACGAACTGCTGGGGATAGGTCACTTCGTAACGGGTTAGGGAATGGAGTTGCAGCGGACTTTTGAACTCAGACTGGACGGAAAACACGAATTCGTTTCCGGCATTCAGGTCGCTTTCGGCCAGGGTAGCTTCCACGGTGCGATGATCGAACCCGCTGAATACGAGTCTCTCGAACTTCCGGGTACCCAGAAAAAATTTGAGCGTGTGATTGACCACAAAACGGCTATTCACCAATGCTTTCAGCCGAACGGGATAGGGGGTGCCCGTCACCCGGTTGACGAGTTTCACCCCAAAACTGGCCAGCGAATCGCTTCGGATCATCTTCCCGGTCCAGCCCTCGCCGCGCTCGTAGTAGCTCTGCTGTAGGTTGGGAACAAACCCGCTGCTGTTGTTGAACGACCATTCGTCGCGATATTCCTTCACCTGCCGTTCGAGGTGAAACGCCTCCGGGGTATCCGAGGAAAAGGTGTAGGCTATTTGCTCGATTCGTTTTCCCTTTTGCGTGGGATTCACCGTCAGAAAATAGTAGCTATCGTCGCCATACAGGCTGTACGAAGTGGGGGGACGGGCCGAGCGAGGGCGATACACCAGGCTATCCTGCGCGCCCGTGTTGCCGGGCGAGTAAAATTCGATAAATCCCGCCGCGCCAAATAGCCCATCCGCCCCAGGCACAACCCGGACAGGTACTTCGACTCCCCGGTGGAATACCTGAATATTTTCGGCTTGCGTAGGAGTCACCGACAGGCCCGCGTCGGTGAGTTGCGCAGCCGAAAGTCGGTAAATACCGGCTTTCGGAACCGTCATTTTGATGTAGGGCTGTTCGTAGTTAATCCAGGCATTGGTGTAGGATACCTGTCCCCACGCCGGCCGCACACCCATTACTAGTAGGAAGAGTATTTTTTTTATCATGCTCAATTTCAGCTTCTTAAATGTGCCTTTCATGTAGAATTTTGTTTTCCAGCGTATTGTTCGTTCCGAGTCAGGCTAGGCATAATAACCTATTGAATAGTATTGAGTCGTTTAATTATAGAATCTAAAATCCAGTATATTATTGCTTATACAACGATGTTATCATAGTTTGTCATGCGAATCTTCACCTGAATTTAGAACAAAAATAACATATTAAAGAGATAATTTATCTCTCCAACTAGTTTACAGTAGCCAGAAAATTGGTTTTCACACCAAACCAATGGTTAGGGCGGTGCTATGGCGTGGATAATTGTGGAAAGAAATTCACTACCCAACGGTGGCAGGGAACGGTTTTACTCAATGCTTGTCGTTACTTTGCAAGGCGGCTGACGGCACCCCCGGCTTAATGCCTGGCGTGGGAATTTAGACAGCGGGCTTAAGTCACTATTTTTCCAATGATTTCCTTCAAAACCTCCGAAAGTTCTAGGCCGTTGCGCGTGTGCGCCCTGATGATCATCGTCACGCTGGCGGTGTATTGGCTCATCGTGCTACAGTCCTTCCTGGTACCGCTGCTGGTGTCTGTCCTGCTCTCCATTCTGGTGTCGCCCATCACCCTGCAGCTCGAAGACCGGGGCATGGGGCGTGTCCCCGCCATTGTTTTCACGCTCACGCTGTTCTTGGGGCTGATTGCCGGTGTGCTATACGTTTCGTTCCTCCAGATTTCCGACATGATTTATATGTGGCCCACCTTCTACGAGAAAGCCAATGTCATGTTCCATCAGTTTGAATTTTGGCTAAGCCAAGCCTTCGGCTTACAAACGACCGCTCAAATCGACGATCTGGAAGACATGTCGGCCAACCTTTTAAAAAATACCGGCTCATCGGCCCTGCTCACCACCACTGCCATACTCGCCGATATCGCGCTTATTCCCCTGTACATGTTCTTCCTGCTTTACTACCGCACGTTCTTCTGCAATTTCCTGTACAATCTGCTGGGGGAAAAAGAGAAGAAGCGCGTGAATCGTATCCTGTTCCGGATTTATGACGTAATCCATAACTACCTGGCAGGTCTTTTCACCGTCATGGTGATCGTCGGGACGATGAACACCATCACGCTGCTCCTTTTTGGCATTCAGTACGCCGTTTTCTTTGGTTTTTTCGCCGCACTTCTACTGCTGATTCCGTACGTGGGGGTCATTATCGGCTCTTCCCTGCCTATTATGATGGCGTTGGTCACTAAGGATTCGGCCATGTACGCGGTGGGCGTTGGGGCCGTGTTCTTGTTCATCCAGTTTCTGGAAGGGAATTTCATAACGCCTTACGTCGTGGGTTCCAAAATCAGCATTAACCCACTCATGGCGATCGTTGCGTTGCTGATGGGCGGAATGATGTGGGGGATACCCGGCATGATTCTGGCCCTTCCTTCCATAGCGATCCTCAAAGTCATATTCGACCATTCCGAGCGGCTCAAAGCCTTCGGGTACGTGCTGGGGGAACCTCAGAAGGATGAAATAGACGCGCTTTTTGGGGTACAACCCGACAGCGACCCCGAAGGACGGGAGCAGGCTGGAAAAGTGGCTGAAGAAGAGGCGCTGAGCGGGGAGAAAGTGGAAGTGGCCTGAACCTCACTTGTTGAGTATTTTCTGTATTTCCACGAAGCTGATGGGCTTGTCGATAAAAAAATCCACGCCTCTCTTCAGGGCTTCTTCGCGCAGGTTGGTCATGGCGCTCATCATCACAATCCTCAACTTGCCAGTCTGCTTGATCCGACCGATCATGTCAATTCCCTTGCCATCGGGCAGATTGTTGTCCAGAAACACCAAATCCGGGTGTAATTCATCGATGTAAAGCATCCCATCATGGATGGTGGTGGCCGTCTTGACGGTGGTGGCCTTGGCTTTGCGGCGAAGGAAATTACTGATCAAATGGCTCAACTCCACCTCGTCCTCAATGATCACAACTTTCATATTATTCTGCCATTTGGTGGACGATATCCGATCAGCTGGGATACATTGCAGTACTCGTTAGCTGAGCTGTACGGGGTCGTTTATGAACAAGAAATAACCCTGCCAGTTCGAAAGTGGTAATTCGCAGCGGCGCAGTTCTACGTTTTTGCGCAATAATCGGTAGGGTGTAGAAAATAATACCCGGAATTTGGCTCAATGCGGTTCAATCCTGTCTAGTGGCACTTGGTATAGGATTTTAGGTATAGAAATCGTAAATTTGGTATTCATCACCTCTATTTATTTATCACTTTAATTCACCCAAACAATAACATCATGAACAACAGCAAAGTATTTTTCAGCATATTCATTGCCGCTGCCGTCGGTGCTACTGTCGGGATGCTTTTTGCCCCGGAAGATGGCAAAAAAACCCGCAAAAAAATCAAGAGGTCGGCCAATGACTGGGCCAACGAAGCCCTGGATGCCCTAGAGAAAGGCAAGGCTAAGGTTCAGGACACGGCCGACAGCGTAATGAACAAGGCAAAAAGCTACAAGCACGACGCCGTCGAAGCCGCCGATGAGCAAATGGAAGATGCCAAAAGTGCCGTCAACAAGATGAGGTAAGGCTGGCACGTCGCTTTGCCGAAATAAAAAAGAGAGGTAATACTAGGTGCCAAGCTAGTGTTACCTCTTTTGGTAAAAGTGGGGCGGATTATTCACTCATCCATTAAAACAACTGACTTATGATTCTGAAAGATGCGAAAGAGAAGGTGGAAACTACCTACCAGCATTTGATTGATTACGCCGAAGCCCGCTGGAACCTGATTGCACTGGACATATCCGACAAAACGGCCAACATGGTAACCTCAATTGCGGTGGGAATCATTTTGGCGGTGCTGGGGCTGTTTTTCCTAACCTTTATCAGTATTGCCTTGGCTTTGTGGTTAAGTTACCTCATCGGAAGCGGCGCTCTGGGCTTTCTTCTGGTTGCAGTGCTTTACGGCATATTCGGGGCAATCGTTTATGCTAATCGCAACAAATGGCTATTCTTGCCGTTGATGAACAATTTTTTGAAAAAACTTTACCGCAATCAAGATGATAAACTCATATGACGACCTGAAGGCGCAAAGAGCTAAGGCGCACAACGACTTGCAATTGGCCAAAGCACACCTCGCCGCCGATCAGCGGGAGTGGCAGGAGGGGGCCAAGCCCCTGGAGATCGTCTCTTCGTTAGCCCAGAAGATGGTCAGATCCAAGACGGGTGAAAAGGGGCCGATGGGTATCGGCCTGCAAATGGGCGTAAACGCACTCTTGGCCCGGACTGTACTCAAAAGATTACCGTTCCCGCTCAATCTTTTTGTGCCCCATCTGGCCCAAAACCTAGTCTTTAACTACGCCAACGAGTACGGGCGCGAAGCCCTCATAAAGACCTTGGAATGGGTGCGAGACATCACGGAAGAGGAAGTTGCGACAAACTCGACCGATTTGGTTGTGGTCGAACCCGCAATGCCGCCCGCTGTAATAGACAGGTCGATGGGGACCCTACCGGTTTCAATCCAGGAGCAGGAGGGATTTCAGACTCCACACGGGTTTGCGACGCCTGCTTCCACCACCAACGAAGACGGTGATACGGTTCCTCTGGCCGATCGGACTAGGGGGTGATGGCGGTGTGGAGCCAGAAATCGCTTATCTTCCTAATCACCTCCTTGAGGTGTTCGTAGCTCGAGGGCTTCACGACGTAGCTGTTGGCACCGAGCTCGTAGGACGAAAGAATATCGTCCGGTGCTTTGGAGGTACTGAATATGATGATTGGTATTTTTTTCAGCAATTCGTCTGATTTAAGGACGCGGAGTACTTCTCTGCCGTCCTTTTTTGGCATATTGAGATCCAGCAGGATAAAGCGCGTATTGCCCCGAGCGGGAGTGGCATTCAGGTGATCCAGAAGTTGCTCGCCATCCTCGAAAAACATCATTTCGTGATGGATTCCGTTGTCTTCGAAAGCTGCCTGTACCAGAAAACGATCATCGGCATCGTCGTCGGCCATCAGTATAACGTTGAATCTTTTCATTTTTTCATTTACACCGCTGATGAACCTTTGGGCAAATATACGTAAAATGTAGCTCCCTGGTGTTCTTCGCCCTCGGCCATGATGTAGCCGTTGTGGTTTGAGACCACCTTTCGGCAAATGGCCAGTCCGATTCCTGAACCTTGATAGGTATCTTGGCCATGAAGGCGTTGAAAAATTGTAAAAATCTTCTCGGCATATTCCTTCCTGAAGCCTATTCCATTGTCTTTGATGGCTATTCGGTAAAAAACATCTTCCGACTGCGACCCGCGGATTCCGTCAATACTATTGCCCAGAGTTTCTGAACTCGTGATGTCAATCAATGGCAACACTCCTGGTTTACGGAATTTTAGGGAATTGGATAAAATATTTTCAAACAACTGCGAAAGCTGATTGCCGTAGCCCGACACGGTTGGCAACTCCCGCGATCCGACGATGGCCTTGGCTTCTTCAATCCTGGTCTGCATATCTATTTGCACCTCACGCAGAAGGGCATTCAAGTCAACTTGTTCGGCATCTCGTGACGAGTCGATGCTGCGGGAAAAAGCCAGCAGGTCGTCGATCAACATTTGCATTCGGGTGGCCGACTTCACGATTTTTTCAATGATTTGTGTCGATTGTTCCGTCATGCTGTCGTTTTTTGTTTTCAGAAAGTCGGCAAAAGAGCGGATTTTCCGGAGTGGCTCTTGCAAATCGTGCGAAGCCACGTAGGCAAACTGCTCGAGTTCGACGTTGGTGCGATTGAGGTTTTCCACCTGATTTTCCAATTCTATTCGATAGTGCTTGGTGCGCTTAAGTTCGCGTTCAAGCAGCAGGAACGAGGAAAGTAGGAACACAAGCGCCACACCCATAATGACCCAGTTGAAGCGAAATATCTGCCGTTTGTAGTTATCACGGCTGATGATCCGCTCCCGCATGAGCCCCTGCTCTACGGAGGCGATGCTGTCTAATATTTGGTTTAGGGTCTGGGTTTTGCTCGACCCATTCTTGAGCATGCTCAACTTGCGACCGTAGTCCAGAGAGTCGGGTTCCGATTGGTTAGGCATGGAAGAGAGAACGCTGTTGAAAAATTTGCACGAATCTACTCATTTTGGGAAAAAGAATCCCCAAAGGTTTTATATTACAAAAAATTGTCCAGCGTCCTTTCGGAAAACAAAAATGATTACTTTCCGGAAGGAGGCCACGTTTGACGGTTGTACTCAAATACTTCGGCGGTCAGCCGCTTAAAAACACAGACCAGAGAAAGCGTACTGGAACCAGTTTTTCTAACGAAACTCAAAATTTACTTACATCGACCATTATGCAGAGACAAGCCCAGGTTCAACGCCAGACGTTAAAATACTCCCCCCTCCAAATCCAGATGCTGAATTTGCTGCATCTGACCACGCTCGAACTCGAGAACCGCATCAAAGAAGAAATGGAGGAAAACCCGGTGCTGGAAGAGGGCAAGGACGAAGCCGCCAAAGAAAAAGAAGACCTTGACGAGACGCCCGACAAAGGCGAGACCGTGGGCACGGGCGACACCGAAGGGCTCGAAGTGCAGGACTACTACGACTGGGACGAGATCAGGGACAACGACATTCCCGACTACAAGACTTACGCCAACAACTATTCGCCCGACGACGAGGTGTACACCCGTCCGATGGTCGAGACCTACTCCTTCCGGGATGATCTCAAGGAGCAGGTTCATTTCCTGAGTCTCAGCGACAGACAGGAACTTATTGCCGATTTCATCCTGGATTCGCTCGATGAAGACGGCTTCCTGCGCCGGGACTGCGACATCATCGCCGACGACATCTCCTTTGCCAACAGTCTTTACATCAAAGCCGAGGAGGTGGAGCAAATGCTGCACCTCATTCAGCAACTCGAACCCGCCGGTATTGCCGCCCGCGACGTGCAGGAAAACCTGCTGCTCCAGCTCGACCGCCGCCATCTCGACACCGACCAGCACAAGCTGGCCCGGAAACTCGTGGCCGAATTTTTCCACGAGTTGGGCACCCGTAACTACGACAAGATTATCCGCACGCTGGAAATCCAAGAGGACGAACTGAAGGATGCCCTGCATACCATCGTGTCGCTCAATCCCAAGCCCGCTTCGGGGCTGCGCAGCGACTCCACCACGAATCATTCCATCAAGCCCGATTTTCTGATGCGCTACCTCAACGACGGCGACATTGAGGTGCAGCTCGCCTGGGGGAACAGCCCCGCTCTGCGCATGAATCAGGTGTTCACCAAAATGGCGGAGGAGAAAAACGACCGGGCCACCAAGCAGTTTCTCAAGAACAAGATCAATTCGGCCAAGTGGTTTATCGATGCCATCAAGCAGCGCGAAAACACCATGCTGAACACCATGAGGGCCATCGTTAAGCTCCAGTACGATTATTTCCAGACCGGAAGCGTGAAGAAACTCGAACCGATGATTCTCAAAGACGTGGCCGAAATCATCGATATGGACATATCGACCGTTTCGCGGGTTACGACCAACAAATACGTACAGACGCCGTTTGGCATTGTTTTGTTAAAAGACCTGTTCACCGAAGGCGTGGCCCGGGAGGATGGAACCGAGGTTTCCAACCGGGCCATCCAGGAGGCGATCAAGGAAATCGTGGAAGCCGAGGACAAGCGGCACCCGTTTAACGACCAGCAGATTACCGACCTGCTTGCCACCCGCGACTACCTGGTAGCGCGGCGAACCGTAGCGAAGTACCGCGAGCAGCTCAGCATTCCTACCTCGCGGCTGCGGGTAGAGATATAGACCCTAATTCCTAACTAATTTTTTGATGAAAAAAATACTGGTAGTTGACGACGAGACGGACATCTGCATGCTCTTGAAGCGCTTCCTCACCAAGAGCGGTTTCGAGGTGGAAACGGCCCAAAACGGCAAGCGGGGGCTGCAACTGGTGGATGAGTTCAAGCCCGACTTGGTGATGACTGATTTCCGGCTGGGCGATGTTACGGGGGCCGATCTGCTCGTCAGCATCAAAAACAAACTCCCGCACGTTCCCGTCCTCATCATCACGGGCTACTCCGATATCAAGACGGCCATTAGCGTCATGAAGCAGGGGGCTTACGACTACATCACCAAACCGCTTTTTCCCGACGAAATTCTGGTGACGGTAAAGAAAGCCCTCGAAGACGCCGATAACGAAGGGGGGGAGAGTGCCGGGCCAGCTTCTAACAACAAAGCAGGCGCGAAACGAAAATCCAAATTCACCTCAGAGTACATCATCGGCAACAGCGCGGTCTCGGACGAGCTGTATCGCCAGATCGACCTCGTGGCCCCCACTAATTTCAGCGTGATTATTTACGGCGAAAGTGGGGCGGGCAAGGAAGCCATCGCCCACGAGATCCACAACCGTTCGCACCGCCACAAGAAGCCCTTCGTGCCCATGGACTGCGGGGCGATCTCTAAGGAACTGGCGGGCAGCGAGCTCTTCGGCCACGAGAAGGGCTCTTTTACCGGGGCTTTACAGACCAAAATAGGCCACTTCGAGCTGGCCAACGGCGGGACGCTCTTCCTGGACGAGGTCTCTAACCTGACGTACGAAATCCAGATGGCCCTGCTGCGGGTAGTGCAGGAGCGCAAGGTGCGGCGCATCGGCAGCAATAAGGAAATCGACCTCGATGTACGCATCGTGGTGGCCAGCAACGAGCGCTTGCTGGAACTGGCCAAAAAAGGGAAATTCCGCGAAGACCTCTACTACCGTTTCAACGAGTTCAGCATGGAAGTGCCCGCCCTGCGCGACCGCAAGGACGACCTCATGCTTTTCGCCGATGCTTTTCTGGAAACGACCAATCAGGAGCTGAATAAGGAAACCAAGGGTTTCTCCAAAGAGGTGATCGAGGATTTTATGAACTATGAGTGGCCGGGCAACCTGCGGGAACTCAAGAATGTGATCAAGCGGGCCACGCTGCTCTCGACGGGCGATTATATCGAAGAAAAAGCGCTGCCCTTCGAGATCGCCAATTTCCAAAAGCTGCGCGAAATGGACGAGGATTTCGGTACCCTTCCGGAGCCCGATGAAGTGTCTCAGTTTGCTGAGCTGGATGCCGGCACCAGCCTGAAGACCGTGGCCAACGAAGCCGAATACGACATGATTCTGCAAGTGCTTCGTCAGGTGAATTTCAATAAAAGTAAAGCGGCAAGGTTATTGAACATAGACCGCAAGACGCTCTATAACAAAATGAAGCAATTTGATATGCCATAATGAATGAAGACATGACTGACCTGAAAAAAATATTTCATTCGTTTGGGGTCAATCAACTTTTGAATGCCTCCACGAGCGGGCTGCTGCTGTTTAAGCAACATTCTGGCGGCGGAGGCCATCTCTGCACGGTTGATAACGAATCGGCGCGGCGGCTGACCGGGCTCAAAACCCTGAACGGAACCACCTGGGAAACGCTCGCAGGAAAAGCTACGGAAGAGCTGACCGCAGCGGGTTATTCGGCGGCTGATCCTGTAGGGGATCTGGATTTTGAAACGTACTTTCCCGAGACCGCAACCTGGTGTAGGCTGAGCAACACGCGCATTGATGAAAATCATTTCTTGTGTACGCTCACCGACATCACGCGCCTCAAAGAAATTGAGTCAAAGGACGATGTGGTGCTGGGCATCCTCCGCGACGCTGAGAAATCCGTACAGTTCGGTACCTTCATCTGGTACCACAACAGCCAGCAGGTGGAGTGGTCCGAAGGACTTTATGTGTTGCTGGGCTACAACCCCGAACAAGCCAACGAAAGGTCGGCGACTCTTGACCGCTACCTGTCGCACGTTCACCCCGACGACCTTGAGCGGGTGATAGCCAATATACCCAGTAGTTTACAGGCCGGAGAGCCGAACGAGACTGAGTACCGGATCACGACGCTCTCGGGCCAGGAAAAGTGCGTACAAAGCCGCTCAATTTATCATGTCGGCGACGCGACGCAGCCCCCCAAACTGACGGGCTGCGTCGTGGATGTCACCTCCATGAAAAGGATCGGGGAGCAATTGATGGAGAAGGTCGAAGAATTGAACCGCTCCAATGGCGACTTGGAGCAGTTTGCCTACGTGGCATCGCACGACTTGCAGGAGCCACTTCGCAAGATCGTCTCCTTCGGGGAGCGGTTGGAAAAAAAAGGAAAGGACACGCTTGACGCTGAAATGAACATGTACTTGGATCGCATTCTGAACGCCACTCGCCGGATGCAGGTCATGATCAGCAACTTGCTCGAATTTTCGCGCCTGACCCGCACCAGGGAGGGCTTTGAGAAAACGGAACTCGATAAGGTTATCAACGGTGCGTTAAGTGACCTCGAACTACTCATAAAGCAAAAAAACGCGACTATCAATTTCGGGGAACTACCCACAATCGAAGCTATCCCCAGCCAGATCGCCCAGCTTTTCCAAAACCTATTGACTAATTCCCTGAAATTCACGGACAGTGAAGCACAACCCGTCATTACCGTCATCGCGGATGAGCTGAGTCAATCCGAGCAAATGAACTACGGTCTTCCGGCCAGCCGCGCCTACGCCCGGCTGACGTTCAACGACAACGGCATTGGCTTCGACAACGACGACGCCAGCCGCATTTTCACCATTTTCCAGCGGCTGCGCGGACGGTCGGAGTTCGAGGGTGCGGGAATCGGGCTGTCGGTGTGCAAGAAAGTCGTGGAGAACCACGGGGGAATCATCATGGCCTCGGGCCAACTCGGCATTGGGGCTACATTCACCGTGATCCTTCCTTTTTCCCAAACTTTCTGAATCGATACATCGCTTTACCAAAATCCCACATGAGGCAAGAAAAGCCACTCCACGTCCTGCTCGTCGATGACGACGAGGACGATTTTATCCTGACCAGCGCTTGCTTCAACGATTTGGTAGAATGGAAGTTTGAGTTGGAGTGGTGCCCAACCTACGAAAAAGCACTGCATAGTCTGACCCACTGCAAACACGACCTGTACATCTTCGATTACTTGCTGGGGTCAAAGAGCGGCCTCGATCTGATTAAGGCGGCGGTTGGACTCAATTGCCAGGAACCCATTATCTTACTGACGGGCAAAGGCGACGAGAAAATCGCCGTGGAGTCGCTCAGTTTTGGTGCCGCCGACTATTTGGTAAAGAGTGAGTTGGGGTCAGCCATTTTAGAGCGCAGCCTACGCTATTCGCTCGAAAGAACCAAGGTGGTGAAGGCGTTGCGTCAGAGCGAACGCCGCTACCGCCGCATCTTCGAGGAATCGAAGGATATGCTTTTCATCAGCGATTTGCAGGGCAGGATTCTGGACGCCAACCCAGCGGCTTCCAGCCTGGCGGGGGTTGCGGAAAACGAACTGCTGGGTCAGCAAGTCCAGAGTTTGTTTGAAGCCGCCGAGATAAACCCGATTTGGGAAATCATCCACGCCCAGAAAGATTTGGCGGAGCAGGAAGTTCGGTTCAGTAGCACCGACGGGGAGCGTAAAATCGGGGTGCTGTCGGCTACCATCGAAAACGAACATGAGTCGCCCTACGTGCAGGGCCGCCTGCGCGACGCCACCAACCAGAAGCAGTCGGAGCGGGAGCGATTGTTTTCGGAAAGACTAGCCGTAACCGGCCGCTTGGTCAGGATGCTGGCCCACGAAGTGCGCAACCCGCTTACCAACGTCAATCTGTCGGCTGAGCAGTTGGAGTCGGAGCTGGAAGATGAAGACCTGAGATTTTATACGGATATTATCAAGCGCAATTGCGGTCGCATCAACGACCTCATCACTAAGCTATTGCAGTCTTCCCGTCCGGGAGAATTCCCGCTTATTGCCAGTTCGTTGCACGAAGCGCTCAATAAAACACTGACCAGTGCCCACGATCGACTGAAACTGAAAAGAATCCGGGTGGAAAAGCATTTTGATGAGGATATTCAGATTAAGATGAACGCCGATATGCTGGAAATTGCCATTCTCAACCTGATTACCAACGCCATCGAAGCCATGCAGGAAGGCAGCGGGATACTGACCGTCACGACGCGCAACGTCGATCATGAGGTGCAGGTGCTGGTGGCCGACAATGGCTCCGGTATCAGCGAGGAAAACATGGAGAAAGTTTTTGAGCCTTATTTTACAGACAAGAAATCGGGGATGGGCATCGGCCTGGCAAGCACCCTGAATATCGTGCAGACGCACGGCGGGCGCATCGACCTACAGTCGGAGGAGGGGGTCGGGACGGTGTTCACATTGAGCTTTCCGATTGTTAAGAACGATTAGGCTGGTTTGCCGGGATTTACTGCAACACTTTGGATTTTAGCTTATACCGCTGCCAATTTCGCCCGTTAATCCCCAGCCAGAGGTAATTTCCCGCCATTGTCGCGGCCCGTACGTCGCCATTGACCCAAAGCCCGGATTGCGTTTGTGGAAGGTAGCCGAATCTTCTTTCTCCCTGATTTAGAAACACTTGCCCCTTGCTAGCATCGCCCTTGCCCAACCGCACCCGCGTGTGCGTCACGTTCCCGGCCAGTACCAAATCTGACTTTCCGTCGCCGTTCACATCACCCACCGCCATAGCGTGGATAGGCGAAAACTGGGCCTCGGTGCTGAGCGGTTCAAAAGTGAACTTCCCCCCCTCATTCCACAGAATGCCGGTACGTAGTTCGCGGGCCGATAGCTGCCGGGCCT
>Ga0105045_10001925_pt1 | contig 17200 bp, 15 predicted proteins | sample MAT02_FD_78089 | JGI IMG/M metagenome (GOLD analysis project Ga0105045, IMG submission 78089) | Freshwater microbial communities from Lake Fryxell liftoff mats and glacier meltwater in Antarctica - MAT-02 (megahit assembly) | ecosystem: Environmental > Aquatic > Freshwater > Ice > Liftoff... | reverse complement strand
GGGGACCGCCTTTTCGGAATTGACTGAGCGGGTTTACCCCGGGATCACTGGCACGCTTCGCATTCGCCGCCATTGAGGAGGGCGTCGAGGGAGCAGGCCTCTTTCTCGGGATCGGTGAACTCACGCGGAGCATCGGCGGCGTAGATACGCACTTCCTTGTTCACCTTGGTGGTGGCCTTCTCGATGTTCGAGGCCTGCTGGGTGCGTAGGTAGTAGGTGGTTTTGAGGCCTTTATGCCAAGCCGCACGATACATGTGGGAGAGGGTCTTGAGGTCCGGCGTGGCGAGGAAGAGATTGACCGATTGGGACTGATCGATCCATTTCTGACGACGGGCGGCGGCTTCGATGAACCACTCGAAGTCGATCGAGAAGGCGGTCGCATATTTCTTCTTGAGGTCGTCGGGGATCTCTTCGATGTCGGCGAGTTCTCCGTCGTAGTACTTGAGACGCTCGACCATGTCGTCGCCCCAGAGACCGAGGGCCTTGAGATCGCGGACGAGGTAGGTATTCAGCACGATGAAGTCTCCCGAGAGGTTGCCTTTCACAAAGAGGTTTTTGAAAGTCGGCTCGATACACGGGGTGCTGCCCATGATGTTCGAAATCGTCGCGGTCGGGGCGATCGCGAGGACGTTGCTGTTCCGCATCCCCTGACGCTGAATTTTCTCGCGGAGAACGTCCCAGTCCATGCGGCCGCCGCGGGGGACGTCGATGGACTCGCCGCGCTCTTCTTCGAGCAGGTCGATGGTGTCGGGAGGCAGGATCCCGCGATCCCATTTCGATCCTGTAAAGGTCGAGTAGCTGCCGCGCTCAGCCGCGAGATCGCTCGAGGCCTCGTAGGCAAAGTAGGCGATCGCCTCCATGAACTCGTCGTTGAACTCGACCGCCTCGTTACTCGCGAAGGAGATGTTGCGGGCAAAGAGCGCGTTCTGCACCCCCATGACGCCGAGCCCGACGGGGCGGTGACGACTGTTCGCATTCTTCGCCGCATCGGTCGGGTAGAAGTTGATGTCGATGACGTTGTCGAGGGCACGAACGGCAACCCGGACGGTCTCGCGCAGTTTCACGAGATCGAGAGTGCCGTCCTCTTTCATGTGCGTGTCGAGGACGATGGAGCCGAGGTTGCACACCGCCGTCTCATCGGCGGAGGTATTGAGAGTGATCTCGGTGCAGAGGTTCGAGCTGTGGATCACGCCGACGTGGTCCTGGGGGCTGCGGACGTTGCAGGGATCTTTAAAGGTGATCCACGGGTGACCGGTTTCGAAGATCATCTTCAGCATCTGCTTCCAGAGATCGATCGCGGGGACATCACGGCCGAAGATCTTCCCGGCACGGGCGTCGGCTTCGTAGGCGAGGTAGCGCACGGTGAAGGCGCGGCCGTAGAGTTCGTGAAGATCGGGCACCTCGTTGGAGCGGAAGAGGGTCCAGTTTTCGCGGGCTTCCATGCGCTGCATGAAAAGATCGGGAATCCAGTTCGCCGTGTTCATGTCGTGGGCGCGGCGGCGCTCGTCACCGGTGTTCTTCCGGAGTTCGATAAAGTCGGTGATGTCGTTGTGCCAGCTCTCGAGATAGGCACAGCCAGAGCCGCGGCGTTTCCCGCCTTGGTTGACGGCGACGAGCTGATCGTTGTGCAGCTTCAGGAAAGGGATGACGCCCTGGCTTTCCCCGTTGGTGCCTTTGATGTAGCCGCCGGTGCCGCGGACGGCGGTCCACGAGCCGCCGAGACCGCCGGCCCACTTGGAAAGGTAAGCGTTCTCCGCGATACCGCGCTGCATGATGGACTCGATGCTGTCGTCGACTTTGTAGAGATAGCAGGAGGAGAGCTGGCTGTGGAGGGTGCCGGCGTTGAAGAGCGTCGGGGTCGACGAGCAGAAGCGGCGGCTCGCATAGAGGCGGTAGAGATCGATGATCTTCGCCTCCGGATCTTCAGTCTCCCCTATCATCAGGCCCATCGCGACCCGCATCCAGAAGAGCTGGGGTGCCTCGATGCGTTTGTGCGCGTCACCGGTTTTGTCGATGATGAGGTAGCGATCATAGAGCGTCTGAATGCCGAGGTAATCGAAGTCCAGATCCGAGGTCGGGTTGATCGCGTCGGCGAGGCGGTCGAGATTGTAATCAAGGAGTCGCGGGGAAATGCGCTCGATCTCGACACCGCGGACGAGGTTCGCCCGGAAGGCACGGCGATGGAAGGCGGCGAGCTGGGCGACGCCGTCGCGGGCGATGTTCCAGTCGAGGACTTCCTCGTAGATGTAAGTGAGGAGGATACGGGCGGAGAAACGGGCAAAATCGCCGTCGCGCTCGATGAGGCTCTTTGCGTTGAGGATGATTGTCTTGCGCAGGTCGGACTCGGTCATCTCGTTGAAGAAAGCGCGGCGCAGCTCGTGCTCGATCTCGTCTTGCGAGAGACAGAGGTCGAGACCGGTGAGGGCGAACTCGACGCGGCGGCGGAGATCGACCCCGTCCCAGAGTTCGCTCGAGCCGTCGGCCCGCTTCAGCACGATCATGGACTCCTGCGTGGACTCGTACTCACGCACGGTCTCGTCTTCCTCGGTCTGGCGGAGTTGGGCGCGGTGAGCGCGATAGAGAATGTAGGACTCGGCCACTTTATAATGACCCTGGCGCATCAGCTCCTCCTGGACACGATCCTGGAGGTCTTCGATGCGCATGAATTCCTGTCCGCTGCGGGCGATGCGCTCGGTCAGGGCGATGGAGATCTCTTTGGCCGGGGTGGAGTCCATCCCGAGTGAGAGGAAGGTGCTGCGGACCGCGATCTCGATCTTGTTGGGATCCCACGAGACGACTTCGCCGTTGCGCCGGATGACGCGGCAGAGCGGTTTCTCCGTGCTATCCATGGAGATGTCGCGGCGGGCGTGGGCGGCTTTGCGGCGGATGAGGAGACTCTTCGCAACGTCGTGGGCATTCTGCCGGACGAGGGCCATCTCGATGATTGTCGTGAGCTCGGCGGCGCTGAGGAGGACGGTGCCATCGGTCTCTTCGTTGTTGGCTTGGATGGTGAGACTCTCGGTGACGGATTTTACGATATTCGCGACGAGGAGACGGTTGGTGTCGTTGAAAATGTCGTCCTGCTTGCGGGAGAGCGCGAGATCGGTCACGGCTCTGCCGACGGTCTCGGCGATCTTGGCGATGCTGAGGTCGGATTGCTCATTTCCCACCTGCACCATGATGCGGGTGGACGGTCCCTGATGGCTCGTCGCCATATCGCTCCAGTCGAAGCGGGGTTTCATTTCCTGGGGAGTGGCGGCGCAGCGCTGCAACTCGAGGTCTTGTTCTATCAGTCGGCGGGTAATCATTGCGGTGGGACGGGTGTGCGGGTTGGGGATGGGGAACTGGGGAATAACGGGTCGGGAAGGTGGGGGGAAGCAACAGGGTCAGGCGCGGGGCCCGACCCTGCTGAGTGGAGAGAGAAACTCTCAAAGATCGTCGTCGTGGACGGAAGAGAGAGCAGAAGCCTTCTGGTATTCGGTCACCTTTTGCTCGAAGAAGTTGGACTCTTTTTTGATGTCCATGGTCTCGGCGAGCCAGGGGAAGGGATTGCGGATACCGGGGTGGAGGGGATTGAGCCCGACACCTTCGAGGCGACGATCGGCGATGAAGTCGATGTACTGGCAGAACTCGGCGGCGTTGAGACCGACGGCGCTGATGGGGAGGCAGTCGTTGATGAACTCTTTCTCCAGAGCGACGGCCTCTTTCATCGTATCGACGAGGTCCTGCTTGAATTCGGGAGTCCAGATCTCCATGTTCTCGCTGACGAGGTCCATGAAGAGGTTGCGGAAGACTTCGATGTGATTCGACTCGTCGCGCAGGGTGTACTGGAACATCTGGCCGATGCCGGGGAACTTGTTCTGGCGCTTGAGACTGAGGATCATGCCGAAGAGTCCGTAAAACTGGGTGCCTTCCATGCACTGACCGAAGACAAAGATGTTCCGGGCGAGGGCCTTCTTATTCACCGGATCGGTGAGATCGATGTCGCGGCGGAGATCGTGGGAGGTGCGGGTGACGAACTCGTTCTTGCGCTTGATCGTGGGGATCTGCTCGAACATGGCCTCGCACTCGTGCGGGTTGATCCCGAGACTGCTGATCATGTAAAGGAGGCTGTCGGCGTGGATGTTTTCTTCGTGGGCGTGGCGACCGAGGACGAGCTTCAGCTCGGGGGCGGTCACGAGCTCGCGGACGACGTGGAGGATGTTGTCCCCGACGATACCCTCGGCAGCGGAGAAATAACCGATCCCCATGCGGATGATCCAGCGCTCGGAGTCGCTCAGCTCGTCACCCTGCCACTGCTCGATGTCTTTCTGCATCTGGATGTCCTCGGGCTCCCAGTGGTTCGCCTTCATCGTGCGATAGAGCTCGTAGGCCCACTGGTATTTCAGAGGAAGCAGATTGAAGGCTTCGGTCTTGCGACCGTTGATGATGCGCTTGGCGGCGTAGGCCTCCTCGGCTTTGTCCTGGTCTAGAACGAAGGTGCGGTCTCCAATAGTGAACTTCTTTTCCATGATTCGATGTGCGTGAGGGATGTGGTGGGTGGGGAAACGAGACGGTCGCTAACTTCCGTGAATTCCCTAATTTCCAGATTTAAAGAGGGGCTGGCAGCCCGGCAATCTCAATAAAAACTGTGAAAACAAGCAATTCACGAGGCTTTCAGGAACTTGGCAAATATACCACATCTTGTTGGCCGGTCAATAAGATGCACAAGATGTAGTGGTTCTTCAAGAATATTTTACCAAGATTAAGCGTTTTCTGCGCCATCCCTTGTCCCATAAGCAACTATCCGGCGGCGGCGGCGATATTTCTTTCAGGTAAGGTGATCTTCGACATATCCGTGGCATTAATGCATGGGCGTGAGTCTGCCGATCCGAAGGAAAATCGGCAGGTGAAGGGCGCCGGGGGAAGGGGGATGATCCCACTGCTCCCGGTGCTCCCGGTGCGGAAAGTGACCCGGATGCCGGGTTACTTCGCGGCGGCGAAGCGCTCGGCGACGGCGTTCCAGTTTACGACGTTCCAGAAGGCGTCGACGTAGTCGGGGCGGCGGTTCTGGTAGTTGAGGTAGTAGGCGTGCTCCCAGACATCGAGACCGATCAGAGGAGTGCTGCCGCAACAACCGGCGGCTTCGCCCATGATGGGATTGTCCTGATTCGGGGTGCTGACGACCGCGAGGGTGCCGTCAGCTTTCACGACGAGCCAGGCCCAGCCGGAACCGAAACGGGTCAGAGAGGCGTTTTTGAAAGTGTCTTTGAAGGCATCGAAGGAGCCGAAGGCGCTGTCGATCGCGGCACCGAGGTCACCGGTGGGGGTCCCGCCGGCATTGGGGCCAAGGATGCTCCAGAAGAGGGAGTGATTCTCGTGACCGCCGCCATTGTTGCGCACGGCGGTGCGGATGCCCTCGGGCACTGAACCGAGGTCGGTGATCAGCTCGTCGATGGTCTTGGCTTCGAGAGCGGCATTTCCGTCGAGCGCCTTGTTGAGGTTGGCGATGTAGGCGGCATGGTGTTTGCCATGGTGAATTTCCATCGTCTTCGCGTCGATGTAGGGCTCGAGAGCATCGAGTGCGTAGGGGAGGGGGGGGAGTTCGTGTGCCATGGGATCGTAGTTGTGTGGTGGTGTCGTGTTTTCGTGCCGGCAGAAATGCCGGGTATCAATGAGACTTCATCGGAACGGCTTGTCAAAAGCCGTTACGCGCGAAATGCCGATTTTGAACCGAGAATCCGGGAAATTCCGCACTGAGTGCAAAGGCTCGACGGCTCCCTCTCCTCAGAAAAGATAGACGGGCGGTGGAACGGTGACGAGGCCTCTCGCGTTGGCGAAATTGAGTCCCTCGGACTCGGAGATCGCGGTGACGGTATCATTGGCGAACTCGACTTGGACACGGCCCGTCTCCACTTCGATGTATCGGGTTATGGCGGCGGGACGGCCGAAGGAGTCGACCGACATCACCGTTTGAGGAACTCTTTCGTAGGAGATATACTCGAGGGAGTCCGCGCGGCCTTCATTGGTGACCTTGGACTGGCGTTTGTCCGGCGGGCCGATCGAGGCGATCACTTCGTCGACGGTCATGCCGAGTGCGACTTGCTGATTTTCAATTAGTTCGGAAACGATGAGGTAGCGTTCATGGAACTCGCGGAGGCTTGCCTCGAAACCCTCGGGCAGCCCCTCGACGGCCGATTTGCTGACCCAGCCGGCGACCTGTCCCTGCTTCGCCTTGCCCCGGATGCGATAAGCTTTTTCACTGACGGCGAGGAGGACGGCATTCTGATTGGGAAGGGTGTTTCCAAGCCAACGATCCCCTTGGAGGGTGGAGTAAATGGCAGCCGACTGGGTCACCCGGATGGGAAACTCCTTCTCGACCATCACTTCGAGGTAGATGGCTCCCTCTTCCTGCACCAGATCGCTTTTGGTGCGGTCCTCGTGCTTGATGGTTGCAAACCCCGGTCGACGGAGCTGCGCTTCGGAGAGGAGAGGTGAGAGGACGACGGGGAGAACAAGCCAGAGGGGGGAAGACGATTTCATGGCATTGGAGAGATTGGAGAACAGGAGCGGGCAACGGGGCCGGCGCACTCGGGCGAGCACGCCACAGCCTGGTCGGTAGGACGATTCACCGCCCTACCCCATTCAGAATTATCTCTTTCCAAGTCCTCTCCGGCAGGCGAATCCGCCGGAGATTCTTAAATCAATCGCTTCTACATGCGGATCTCTTTCTGTGTCTTCGCATCGGCGATGACGACCTGCTCACGGTAGTAGGAGGCGTCGCTCCGGAAGGTGAGACGGGCATTGTGACGTCGCTCGAGTTCGACAAAGAGCTCCCCGTCGCTGGTGCGGAGGCGCTCCATGACGTCGGGATGGACGATCACGACGAGCTCGCGGCTCGGGTTTTCGCCCCGACCGAGAATGGAGTTGATGCGGCGCTGCAACTCGACGCTCATGGACTCGGCGCTCTTCACCATGCCGCGTCCCTGGCAGTAGTGGCAGGGCTCGTTGACGGTGATGTTGAGGCTCTCGTGGAGACGCTGACGGGTCATTTCCATCAGCCCGAGCTGGGAGATCTGGAGGATCTGGGTCTTGGCCTTGTCGTTGCGGAGTCGCTCGCGCATGACCTTGTAGACCGCCATCTGGTCGCGACGTGACTTCATGTCGATAAAGTCGATCACGATGAGACCGCCGATATTCCGCAACCTGACCTGACGGGCGACCTCCTCGGCCGCCTCGATGTTGGTCTGGAGGATCATTTTGTCCTGCGTCTTGGCACGGCCGGTATTCACGTCGATGGCGATGAGGGCTTCAGTCTCGTCGATGACGAGGTAACCGCCGTTCGGGAGCCAGACCTGACGATAAAAGGCGTCGTCGATCTGCTTCTGAATGCCGAGCTTTTCGAAGATGGGGGTGGTCGTCTGGAGATGCTGGATGCGCTTGCGTGAGCGGCGCGAGATTACTCCAATGAGGTCTTTCATCCGCTCGGCCGCAGCGGCGTCGTCGCAGAGGACTTCGTCAATCTCGTCGGTGAGGAAGTCACGCACGGTGCGCTCGATGAGGTCGGGCTCCTGGAAGACGCAGTAGGGTGCCTTGTTAGTGGCGGCCTTTTCCTCGATCTGGCGCCATTCCTCGAGGAGGATGGCGAGGTCGCGGACAAAGTAGCGCACTTTCTGCCCGGACGAGACGGTGCGCAGGATGACGCCCATCTTTTCAGGGATGGTGAGCTTTTCGCCCATGATCTTGCGAAGGCGGGCGCGTTCCTTGGGATCCTCGATCTTGCGGGAGATCCCGAGTTGGTCATTGCGCGGCATCAGGACCATGTAGCGACCGGGGAGGGAGATGTTCGTCGTGATCCGCGGTCCCTTTGTGCCGATGGGGCCCTTGGTCACCTGGACGAGGACTTCGGAGCCGACGGGGTAGAGACCGGGGATGTCCTTCGACTGGATACTGCTCTTGTGCGGTTTTCCTTTCCCGCCTTTGGCACCCTCTCCACCCTGGCTTTTGACGCTGCGCTGGATCTCCTCGAGTTCGGTATCGAGGGCTTCCGGAATGGCGTCCCAGAAGTGGAGGAAGGCATTCTTATCGAGCCCGATGTCGACGAACATCGCGTTCAGTCCCGGCTCGATGTTCCGAATGATGCCTTTGAAAATGGAGCCTACGATGTTCTCATCGTTGACGCGCTCGACCGTATATTCCTCGAGGGAGCCGTTCTCGAGCAGGGCTACCCGGGTTTCAAGTTTCTCACAGTTGACGACGATCTTGTTGCCTTCGCCGAGTTTTTTTGAGCCGAAAAATTTACGAATTGTGCTGAACATGGTGGGTAAAAGGGATGGTTAAATGGTAGGGGATAAGGCGTCGCCGCGAAAAGACTCCGTAGCCGGAACTGAAGGAGGTGGAACATCGCGCGGACTAACGTTTCTTTTTGATCCATTGGAAAGGGCGAAACTTGGCTGCGGGTTTCGCATTCAAATTACCGACCCGACCCCGGCTGTCACTGGATTGTTTGATCGTGGGCTGGGCAAGGTTTCCATTAATGGGGCGGAAGTTCCGCTCCTGCAATGAATCGGGCACGAAAGCGGCGACGTCCACGGCGGATTCAGAGGCTTCATCAGCCTGGGCGAAGGCGGCGAGGTCGGTGCCGTCAAAAGCGACGCTCATGACCCGGTCGGTCCGGCCGACCGCTTCGGGCAGTGCCGTTACCTTGATCTCGCGCCCCTGATTCATCGTTGCGACGTTGTCAATAATGTTTTTGGCGATGGGGGAGGCGGCACCGCCACCGGAGTTCCCGTTCTCGACGAACACGCAGACTGCCATTTCCGGGTTGTCGTAGGGAGCAAACGCAATGAACCAGGCGTTGGTCGGCTGATTGGGGTTGGCGGTCTGCGCCGTGCCCGTTTTACCGGAAAGCACGGTGAGGTCGGACTTTGCCCGGCCTGCGGTGCCTCCCGCTTCATTGACGACCCGCCACATGCCGCGTTTTATCACTTCAATTTGCTCGGCGGTGATGCCCTCGCCGGTGAGATCGTGTTTCATGACCGGACCGTCTTCTTTCACGATCTCTCCGTCTTTCTCGGCCACTTTCCGAATGAGGCGCGGCTGGAAGACCTTGCCGCCGTTCGCCACCGTCGCGGTGACGGAGGCCATCTGGAGCGGCGAGGCCTCGGTCGCACCCTGACCGATCGAGACGAGGGCGGTGAAGGCATCGCTCCAGAGCAGGCCCTGCATGCGCAACCATTCCGGGTTCGGAATGTTACCGGGATTCTCACCGGTGACTTCGATTCCGGTGGTACGCCCGAGGCCGAGGAGGTTCGTCATCGTCTGGATATTGCGGATACCGGTGTCATTCGCGTAACGATAGAAAAAACCGTTGCAACTGACCTTGATCGCCGAGCTCAGGTCGAGGGTGCCGTGACCCGATGACCAGCATTTCATGAATTTGTTCCCATACTGGGCTCCGCCTCCGCAGGGGAAGCGTTTGTTGCAGGATCCCGAGAGGCAGCCGGCGAGGGCGACGGGGATCTTCCCGGTCGATCCCGGGGAGTAGGGGTTGATCGCCCGGCTGAACATGGGGCTGGTGGGATCTTCAGTGTAGCGTTTCCAGTCATCGATCCGCACTTCGGGGATAAAAACGTTGGGATTGAATGAGGGGACTGAGGCAATCGCGAGGACATCGCCGTTTCTCGGATCGACCACGACGGCTGCCCCGCGCCCGACCTTGCGGAGGCTCTCCTCGGTGATCATTTGGATGCGGGCGTCGATCGTGAGGTAGACATCGGACCCCGGTTCGGGCTCGGTGCGGCTCACTTCGCCGACAAATTTCCCTTTCTCGTCCTTCTCGATAATGAGCTTGCCGGGTTTGCCCTGGAGGTAGTGGTCCATCGTCTTCTCGACCCCCATGACCCCGTAATCGTCACCCACGTAGTAATTGAAATCGCGCTTCTTCTCCTCGGGAACCTGGTCGATGTCGGCAAGGTTGAGATAGCCGAGGACGTGGCAGGCGAGGGAGTCGTAGAGGTAACGCCGACGTCCGGTCCGCGTAACGGTGACGCCGGGGATGCCGACGTTATTTTCCGCGAAGCGGGCGAACTCCTTGAAGCTGAGGTCGCGACGATAAGTGAAGGGGACGATCCCGCGGGTCGAGCGGTAGTGTACCCGCATCGAGCTCGAGCTGTAGTCGGCGAGCAACCCGAGATCCTGCAATCCGGGGAAGACGGTCGCTTCGACGACGGCGACGATGTCGGTCTCGGTCTTGATTTCGCGTTGACCGTAGCTGTCAAAGCGCTCCCAGGTGTAGGGTTCGGGCAGTTTTGAGTGGGTCTTGAGGTAGGCCGCGACGATTTCGCGAAGGTCGAGACGCAGCTCGTAGTTCGGCGTGCTATCGACGAGGGTGATGCCGTTCCGGTCCTTGATCTCGCCGCGAATCCCCGGGATGCGAACCGACTCAAACTTGCTCCCCGGGACGCGGGCGGCCCAGTACTGGTGGTCGGTCACCTGAATCACGTAGAGACGGTAGATGAGCAGGCTGAAGCCCGCCATCACCAGGATGGCCAGCAGATACAGCCGGACTCTAAAGTGCGTCACCATCGTAAGTATGCCGTCGCTTAAGGCCTTCTGTACGGATTCGATACCGCATTCGGTCCGCGACGCGGCTCAACAGTAGCAGTAAAAACGGGGAAACGAGAGAAGAAAACAAGGCGGTCATGAGCAATTTCCACCAAAGTTCCATCGAGATCTCCAGCCCCCCGCGCTGGAAGCTGATGACGAGATACTCGATCAGCAGCGTCAGGCCGGTGCAGAGGCCGATCATGAAAACGGGGAGTTCCCATCTGCCTCGCCTGAAGAGGGGCCTAACTCCCTGAATGAGGGCCCCCATGAGGCCAAAAATGAGAATGGTGAACCCGAAAGGGATCTCGGACTGGGTTACCATCCCGAAGGCGGCGTCGTCCGGATAAATGGGCACATGGTAGCGAGCGTCCCAGATGAAGCCGGTGACGAGGGCGAGGCCAAGCATCACCGGAAACGGAACCGCGACGGCGGCGGCGAAAAATACCGCGTGCACGAGCATCAGCCTCGAGCCGTAAGCCCAGTCAAAGACCGGGAGGAACTCCTGGAGGATGAAGGAGAGCAGGATCATACCCGCGAGCAGGGCGAAAAATTTCATGGAACTGTCACCGGAGTGACGGGCGGCGCGGCGGGCGCGGGCGAGAGGAGATTCGACGGCAGGGTGGAAGCCTCGGCAGGCTTTTCCCTTGCGCGATCGGCAGGGAGGATGACAAAGACATCGACGAGATTGTCAAAATTCACCGACGGCTTTACGGTCGCTTCGGCATCGATGATGCCTACGGAAACACTCACGACCTCACCCAGGACGAGGTTGGCGGGGAAAAGCTCACCGGTGCCCGAGCTGATGACCTTTTGGCCGGGGATGGCGACGGCTTCTTTGGAGAGATAGCGCAGCTTCAGGTTCGGCAGGGTGCGGAGTGCTCCGCGCTGACCATTTAGGATGCCTTGCTCCTGCGAATTCTGCAGCTTTGCCGAGACCTGGCACATCTCGTCGGTGAGGAGCAGGACGACGGCGGAATCCGGTCCGAGAACCTCGGAGATTTTTCCGACAAGACCGGCCTCGTCACCCATGGGGATGATCACCGGGCTGTCCACGGCGATGCCGGAGCTGCTCCCTTTGTCGATGACGACGGTGTTATACCAATGGGAGGGTTTCCGGTTGATGACTCTCGTCGCGACGAGAGAGAGGGGGGATTTCTCGCGGTACTGGAGGGCCTGGCGGAGCTGGTTATTCTCCGCAAGGAGCTCATCGAGCTGGATGACCTCGAGCTTCAGCCTGTCGCGGTCCTGCTCCGCCACGGAGAGTTTCTCCCGAAGCTGAACGGGGCTGAGGGACTCACTCCCGAGGGCGTTGATCGCCCCATCGAGCTCGTTCGAAGCCTTCATGAAGGGTCGCAGCGCGACCATCGCTCCCCGCTGGACCCAGCCGACCGCCGAAGGCTGGAAGAGGGTGATCCAGATGAGAAGGCCGACAAAAGTGAGGAGAAAGATGATGTTCAATCGACTCATATCGATTCCAGTAAAGTCGCTAAAAGGAGTTCCCTTTCAGAGGTCAGTGGCGTCCGGGTTGCGAGACTTTTTTGAGGAAGTCGAGTTCGTCGAGCAGCTTCCCGGTGCCCTCGGCCACGGCGCTGAGCGGATCATCGGCGACATGGACCGGGAGTCCGGTCTCTTCGGAGATGAGCTGGTCGAGCCCTTTGAGGAGAGCCCCGCCGCCGGTAAGGACGATGCCGCGGTCGACGAGATCGGCGGAAAGTTCGGGGGGGCATCGCTCCAGCGTCACCCGGATCGATTCGATGATAATGCGGAGCGGGTCCATGAGGGCCTCGCGGATCTCAGTGGAGGTGACTTTGATCGTTTTGGGCAGCCCGGCGATGAGGTCGCGGCCTTTGACCTCGACCGAGGTTTCCTTGGGCTGGGGATAGGCGGAACCCATCCGGATCTTAATTTCCTCGGCGGTGCGTTCCCCGATCATGAGATTGTAGGCCCGTCTCATGTAATTGATGATTGCTTCATCCAGCTCGTCGCCGGCGACACGGACGCTGCGGCTGTAGACGAGTCCGTAGAGGGAGATGATGGCGACCTCGGTGGTGCCTCCGCCGATGTCGACGATCATGTTCGCGGCAGCCTCCTGCACCGGGAGACCGACTCCGATCGCGGCGGCCATGGGTTCTTCGATGAGATGGACTTCGCGGGCGCCGGCGGCGGCGGCGGACTCGTTTACGGCACGCTTCTCCACCTCGGTGATACCGGAAGGCACCGCAATGACGATGCGGGGGCGAATCCAGTTGCGGCGGTTGTGTACTTTGCGGATAAAATGGCGAAGCATCGCCTCGGTCACCTCGTAGTCGGCAATGACCCCGTCACGAAGCGGTCGGATCGCGACGATGTTACCCGGAGTGCGGCCCAGCATGCGCTTTGCATCGTCGCCCACGGCGAGGACGAGGTTGGTGCCGGCCTTCACGGCCACAACGGACGGCTCCCTGAGCACGATTCCATGGTCCTTGACGTAGACGAGGGTATTGGCGGTGCCGAGATCGATGCCGATGTCGCTGGAGAAAGCTCCGATTAGTTTGCCGATCATGAAGTCTGAAACAAGGGTCAAAAAGTCCTCGCGGGCGAATTCGGAAAAACTGGCCCGCTGGCGATGGTTCTAAATTCCGTAAATCTAACACGCCGCCCCTCTTTTGCCAACACGCCCCGTCAATAGCTGGGAAAAAAGGTGAGAAAGGCATTTTTCCCGGTCGAGACCGGTTTGGAGGATGCGTAATGGTCCGAAATCGGCAAAGGTAGAGGCGTGAGCGTTTTTGATATGGAAGAGGGCATGCATTACGCCTGCCAGCGTTGCGGGAACTGCTGTCGCTGGCCCGGTGAGGTGCCACTGTCGGATGCCGAACTGGACCGCATCTCCTCCTATCTGGGGATCGGCCTTCACGACTTCATTGCAGACTACACCGATCTGCGACTCAATCGCAGCGGGCTAACACTCATCGAAAAACCCAATCACGAGTGCATTTTTCTAGATGGAATCGACTGCCGGATCCAGCCAGTGAAGCCCGACCAGTGTGCCGGGTTCCCCAATCAATGGAACTTTCCCGGCTGGCGCAAGAGTTGCGAGGCGATCCCCGTGCCGCTGAAAATTCCCGGCGAATTGCCGAATGGAGGCGTTTGATCGGCCCTTCGTCGAGGCCAAAAAAAGGCGCAGCAGAGAACTGCTGCGCCTCTTCGGGTAAATAGTAGGGGTTTCAGTGATCTCAGAGCGAGCTCTTGAGAGCGGACGACGGCTTGAAGCCGACCGTCTTGGACGCCTTGATTTTGATGGTCTCGCCAGTCTTGGGGTTACGACCGCTCCGAGCCGCGCGCTTGCGGACTTCGAAGGTGCCGAAACCAAGAAGCTGGACGCTGCCATCTTTCTTGACGCCTTTGGCGATTGATTCAAGAACAGCTTTCACTGCTTCTTCGGACGCTTTTTTGGATGTGTCTCCACCAAGCGATTTCTGGACTGCTTCAATAAGTTCTCCCTTGTTCATCACGAATTTGTAGTTTGAGTCAGAAGGTAAGTAAAGCCATTTTTTGCGAGCGATTCACCTTGAAACCGCCGTAAATCAACGGATTAAGCTTCTGATCATCTATCAATTACAGAGTTAAAATTTATTTGGCAAGCTTAAATTTCAAGGTTTCCGCTGTTTAAAATCACACGCGAAAGCGGATTTGCGATCCCTAACATGAACAAACCCACTGTCTGCACCCACTTGTTTTCTCGCCCTGACATCCATCCCCGCGCCTATGTCGCTCCCGGTGCGGTGGTGCTGGGAGACGTCGTCCTCGGTGACCTCGCCAGCGTCTGGTATCAGTGTGTCCTTCGGGCCGACATCCAGCGCATCGTGATCGGGGAAGGGAGCAATATCCAGGACGGCTCCGTCATCCATCTCTCGAGTGATCTCGGTACGACGGTGGGGGCATATGTCACCGTGGGGCACAAGGCGCTCCTCCACGCTTGCGAGCTTGAGGATGAAGTGCTCGTCGGGATGGGGGCCATCGTCATGGATGGCGCCCGCGTCGGCGCCCGCAGCATCGTCGGTGCTGGAAGCCTTGTCCCAAAGGGGATGCAGGTCCCGCCGGGTTCCCTTGTGATGGGCTCGCCGGGCCGCATTGTGCGCACTTTATCACTTGAAGAGCAGGGAGGGATTCGCCACTGGGCTGAGAAATATATTGCGGTTGCCGCTGCTCACCGCGCCTTTCATGCCGGGGTGGAGCCGGACGGAAATCAGTGAAACGAGGAATAAGGGACTGACTGTTTGCGAATTGGAGAAATGGTCGCCATAGTGGAGAGTCAGGCAAATGATGGATAAATCGGTCGTTCAAGTCGAAGTGAAAAATGTCCTCGCGACGAGTGCGGGATCAGCCGTATTTCTCGGAAATGCGGAGAAGGTTTTTGTGATCTATGTCGACCATTCCGTGGGGTCGGCGATCAACATGTTCCTCCACGGCACACCGAAGCCGCGTCCCCAGACCCACGATCTTTTTGCCGATGTCCTCACCGCCCTCGGGGCGCACGTCGAGCGGGTCGTGATCAACGACTTTACCGACACGGTTTTTTTCGCCCGGCTCATTATTGTGGCCGAAAATGAGCTCGAAGAGCGAAAAATCATCGAGATTGATGCCCGCCCGAGCGACAGTATCGCCCTCGCGGTACAGGCCGAGGCACCCATTTACGTCGCTTCGCACGTCTGGGAAGCGGTCGAGGACATGTCCATTGTCTTGAAAAAGATGCAGGACGCGAGCGGGGAAAAGGACGAGAATTTCCCCGAGTTCTGACCGTTTCCCACCCCTCCAGTCCAGATGGACGCCCCCCTCAGCGACCCCGGCAAAGCATCACCGGACTCAGAGCGTCATCCCGCTTTCGCGACGGCGCTGCGATTCTGGATCAAGCTGGGTTTCATCAGCTTCGGCGGCCCGGCCGGGCAGATCGCGATCATGCACCGAGAGCTGGTCGAGAAACGACGCTGGATCAGCGAGGCCCATTTTCTCCATGCGTTAAATTTCTGCATGCTCCTCCCCGGACCCGAGGCCCAGCAGCTCGCCACCTACCTCGGCTGGCGGCTTCACGGGGCGAAAGGCGGGATCGCCGCCGGAGTGTGGTTCGTCCTGCCCTCGGTTTTTATTCTTTTCGGGCTCAGTTGGCTCTACATGGCGGGCGGGCATCTCCCCTGGCTCGCGGGGATATTTTACGGACTCCTCGCAGCGGTCATCGCGGTGGTCGCCGAAGCGATCCTGAGGATAGGGAAAAAGGCCCTTCGTAGTCCCGCCCTCTGGGGCGTGGCGGCGCTCTCATTCGTGGCGATTCATTTTTTCGGGATTTCCTTTGTGTTCATCATTCTCGCCGCCGCTGCCGTCGGCTGGGCAGGGAATCGCCTTTTTCCCGGAGCATTTCCCGCCGCTGGCGGGCATCGACCGCTACCGGGAATGGGAGAGGGACCTGTCGAAGTGGCGCTCGACCCGCCGATACCGGCGAGCCGCAAACGCAGTGTCAGGGTGGTCCTTCTCTGCCTCACGCTCTGGATCCTTCCGATTCTCGGGGTCGGACTCTGGCTCGGTTGGGAAAGCACCCCGGTGCAGCAGGGGATCTTCTTCAGTAAAGCGGCCCTCGTGACCTTCGGCGGAGCCTATGCGGTGCTGCCCTACGTCGCCCAGCAGGCCGTGGAAAATTACGCCTGGCTGACCCATCCGCAGATGATGTCCGGACTCGCCCTGGCCGAGACCACTCCGGGGCCGCTCATCATGGTGCTGCAGTTCGTTGGTTTTGTGGGTGGCTGGCAGCATCCCGGAGGGCTCCCGCCTCTCGGAGCGGCCACTCTCGGCGCTTTCATCACGACCTGGGTGACCTTTGTGCCTTGCTTCCTCTTCGTTTTCCTGGGGGCTCCCCATGTCGAGCGACTGGGGGAAAATCGCCGGCTCAGTGCCGCGATGACCGCGATCACCGCCGCTGTCGTCGGGGTCATTCTGAATCTCGGTGTCCATTTCGCCCGCCACGCGCTTTGGCCGGCGGGGACGGGTGGAGGTGCGGACTGGTTCATTGCCGTGCTTTCCGTGGTCGCTTTCCTTGCCCTGCATCAATTCAAAGTCGGGTTGCTCCCCGTTCTGGGTGCCTGTGCGCTTGCCGGGCTTCTGGTGTGAATCAGGTTGAGGTAACTCGCTGATAACGAAAAGATTAAACCCCCTCTTTTTCCTCCTTCTCTGAACTGGGTTGTCAATTCCGTCCGTCGGTCTTTTTCCGGAGGAATTTCTTTCATTATGACAACTTTGTCATGAAACCATAGCCCGGTCTGTAATCCGGGCGCGGTTAAATGGGAGTAATGAAACTCCCGCTTCCTTCATTCCTTGCTCTCGTCGCGTCCGCAGACCGATGATCTCGGGCGTAATACCGTCACCGGAGTGAACGGGGATCGCGCTCGCATGAAAACGCCGACCTTGCGGAACGTCGCTCTGCGAAATGAGTCCATGCACCAGGGGCGGTTTGAAACGCTGGCCAAGGTGGTCGATTTCTACAATCGCGGCGGCGACTTCACAGCGCCTAACAAAGACCCCAATGTTCGTCCGCTCGGCCTCACCGATGTGGAGAAAGCGGCCCTCGTCGCCTTCCTCGGGCGTCCTC
>Ga0105045_10001924_pt1 | contig 17200 bp, 11 predicted proteins | sample MAT02_FD_78089 | JGI IMG/M metagenome (GOLD analysis project Ga0105045, IMG submission 78089) | Freshwater microbial communities from Lake Fryxell liftoff mats and glacier meltwater in Antarctica - MAT-02 (megahit assembly) | ecosystem: Environmental > Aquatic > Freshwater > Ice > Liftoff... | reverse complement strand
TCCATTGCGCAGGCCAATGTAGCCAGTGCCGCCGGTGGGCGGAGCGGCCAACAGGGCCATGCTAAAGGGAGCCGGGGTGAAATACACCGTGCGGCGGGGATCCAACTTCCGGTTCATCAAGTCCACCAAGGTCGAACTGGTGGTAATGTCGTCCTGGCGGTCAAGAATGAACTGGTGGATCGGGTTCTGCCGACGGGCAATAAGGTCAAAGCGGTGCTGAAAGTTATCGGCTGCAGCTCCCATCATTTCCGTTGGCGGAGTACTGGTGATGAAACTGATCATCTCAGCCCGACGCTCAAAACTGGGCAAGGTGGACCAGTGGAGGTAAATGCGCAGTTTGATCGCATTGGCAGCCCGGATCCAGCGGGCAGCATTCCCATTGTAGATGTAATCATCGCCACCGGGGGCCAGCAACGCGGAGGTACGTTTCAGGTCAGCAATGCCCTGATCAAGCAATTGAAGTGCTCCGGCATATACATCTTGTGAGCGATCCAATTTGGGCTGGATAATACCCTCGCCCCCTTTGATTGCTTCGCTAAAAGGCACATCGCCCCACATATCGGCAGCGGTCATGTAAACATAAGCTTTCACCACTTTGCAAATCCCAAAATAAGCGGGATGGTTCACGTCGGCTGATTTAGCCAAGATCTGTTCGGCATCGGCCAAAATCCCCGCGTACAGGTTGGTCCTGAATACGCCGTTCACTTCGGTGGGCTGGATCACGTAGAGATCATAGGTCTCCGTCTGGCGGCCAGCCTGCGCTGAAATCTGTTGGGACCAGAGCAATGTGTAGCGGTTAAGATCGCTGCCCATCGTGAAACCCAGCGTGGAAATGATCGAGGGCAAGATCAGGTTGGGTGGGTTCGCCACTGTCACGTTTGGATCTACGTTCACGTCCAAAAAATTGTTGCAAGACCCAAAGAACAGCGCAACTGACAGGATCCCGATCAGTTGGGCTTTTTTATATATCGCATTTATCGTGTTCATCGTTTGAAATGGATTGGAAGGTGAAACTGGCCATTGCCGAGCAGATTTGCAGGGCGATGGCCAGCAAAGTTGATTAAAGAGTAAACTTCAAGAATACGCCGTAAGTGCGCAAACCGGGCAGCGCGTTAAACTCCACCCCTTGGGTGTTGCCGTTGTTGGTGCCGATGGAAGTCTCGGGATCAATGTGCGGCACGGGAGTAGAGAGCCATAGGTTCCGGCCATTGACCCCAATTTCAGCTTGGCCGAAGGGAGTTTTATCGAGCAACGTCTTGGGAAAGCGGTAGCTGATACTGAGCTCGCGCAATCGCACCCATGAGGCATCAAACACGAACATGCCCGGTACGTTGAAAGCAAACAAATTGCCCCAGTACTGCTGGGCCGAAATGGCAGTGGTATTGGGTTGCCCGTCAGATTGGCGCACTCCCTCGATCACATAAGGTGTGGTGGGCGTTCCGTCAGCATTGAAACGAGCAAACTCGGTGGTTTCTTTTACCACCCCAGTCCGGCGCAAGTCGCCTACGTTGCGGCTCAACAAATCACCACCACTCTTGATATCGATCAGGAAGTTGAGCGTGATGCCTTTATAGCTCAAGTTATTGGTAATGCCCGCCGTCCAGTTGGGGTTGGGGTCGCCCACCCTTTGCACGCCCCGGGTATCGATAATGGGCAGACCGGCATTGTTGGTCAGCATTTGACCAGCATCATTGCGGAGCAAGGTATTGGCGTAGATCACCCCATAAGGTTGGCCAGCTTCAATGCGGCTTTCAGCAGTAGTGAATGGCCCAAGCGAAATGTTCTGTACGCCAGGGGCCAGCTCCAATACGTTATTGCGTAGGCGGGTCCAGTTGGCGCTGATGTTCCAACTAAAATTGTCGGTTTTGATGGGCGTGTAATCCAAGCTCAACTCAATCCCGCTCGATTCCATCCGGCCTGAATTCAACACTTGGCTGGTGAAACCAGAAGCGCCAGCAATCGGTACGTTGAGGATAATGTTTTCGCTCAAGGTATGGAAGTAAGTGGCCTCAAAATTCAAACGATTTTTCAAGAGACGGAACTCACCGCCCACTTCAGTCTGGGTGGTAAACTCAGGACCAAGCAGGGCATTGCCAGCCGCATCGCCCAAGGTCCGGCCTTGCTGGCCCAAGAACGGGAACTGGATGTTAGGGCCGAAACCGTCACCAGGGTTGGCGTTGAAGTAGTAGGTGTCAGTAGAAAAGATACCAGCTTGGCGCCCCACCCGGGCATAGTTGGCTTTTATCTTGATTTGATTCACGATATCGCTCTTGAGCACCGGGATGGCTTCGGTGAGGATCAAGCTCACATTGGCCGAAGGGTAGAAATAGGAATTGTTGTCGGTGCGAAAAGTAGAAGACCAATCGTTCCGGCCAGTCAAGTTCACGAATGCCCAATCTTTGTAGCTCAGTTGCACATCGGCATATACCCCGATTAGCCGCTGAAATTCCTCACTGCCAAAAGGCACAAAGTTGCTGGCGTTCAGGATATTGGTAAACCCGCGCGAGGCCAAAGTATTGCCCACTACGCCCTGATCCCGACGATATCGGGTAAAAATTTCATTCCCGAGCAGCACTGATACCTTTAGATCCTCAGTGATGTTTTTCTTCATTTGGATATTGAAGAATGAGTTGACCTGTTGGTTGGTGATCGACCGATCGCCGATAGCCCCTACTCCACCCACCGCATGGTTGACTTGGCCGCGGGCGCCAATGGCATCCACCGTTTTGCGCAAATCGGTGAACACGTCAGTCCCCAGTTTGTAGTTGATGTTCAACCAGTCAGTCACATCGTAGCTCAAGCTCACATCGCCAATAAGGCGGCTCACCCGGTCATTGTACAGGTTGTTGTTCAGGCTCCACCAAGGGTTATCGGTCGCGGCTGCGTAGAAAACCTGCGAACCATCGGGACGTACCCAGGGATCGCCCTGCAAATTGTAATTGCGCGGAGTGAACCAGCCCCGGAACAATGGGTTGGAAAGTTGATTGCCAATTTGCGAACGGGAGGAAGTGCTGTAAACATAGTTAGTGTTTACCCCCAAGGTCAATTTTTTGGTCAACTGGGTATTGGCATTGATCCGGAAGGAATGCCGGTTGAGTTTGTTACTTTCCAAATAGCCGATGTCCTGTAAGTTGTTGTACGACACATACACGTTGGCGCGTTCGTTTCCGCCAGTAAAGGCCAAGCTATTTTGGATGTTCTGGCCTTGGCGGAACAAGTTCTTGACGTTGTCGGGGTAAGCGGTCAATGGCACTTGATCAGGCAATCCAAATAAAGCCCGGTCGGCAGCCGAGTAGGCACTGGGCACCAAGCGGCCATCAATGTTTGGCCCCCAGCTCAATTGATCTTGGTTGGGTTGGAAGACAGCCGGGCCACGCTGGCCAGCGCCAGTGAGCGAAGTACCTTGGGCGAACTCATTTTGGTAATCGGGAAGCCGGTTCACCTCGTTGACATTGTAAGATCCAGTGTAGGAGAGCGTACTTTTTTGCTTCCCCATTTTACCTTTTTTGGTCGTGATCAGAATGGCCCCGGAGGCAGCGCGCGAACCATAAAGTACCGCAGCGGCCGGGCCTTTGAGCACAGTCATGGTCTCGATATCGTCTTGGTTGATATCGATCCCCCGGTTGGAGTTGGATACGCCCGTTTGCGAGGCATTGCTGCCCCCATCGTTGTTGATCGGCACCCCATCAACCACAAATAGTGGTTGGTTGCTGCCCGTGAAGGTGGTGAAACCCCGGATAAAGATGGCCGAAGAAGAACCCACCATCCCGTTGTTGCCCGCCACCCGCACCCCGGCAATCTTGCCCGACAGGGCGTTGACCACGTTGGTGGTCCGGGCAATGGTCAACTCGCTATTGCTCACTTCTCTGAGCGATACGCCCAAGCCTTTTTTGTCTTTCTCAATGCCGAGTGCGGTCACAACCACTTCCGACAGCACCTTGTCATCGGCTTGCATGGTCACGTTGATTACACTTTGCGATCCCACCGCAAGCTCTTGCTTGAGGAACCCCACATAGCTGAACACCAATGTGGCATTGTCGGGAGCGGAAATTTTGTAATTTCCATCAACATCAGAGGTTGTACCCGAAGTAGTGCCTTTTAGCACCACCGACACACCTGGAAGGGGGGAACCGTCCTCGCTGGAGGTCACTTTCCCCGTTACCATCCGTTGGGCATGGCCCGAAACGGCAAACAACACCATAAAAATGGTGCTCAATAGTAATAGTCGCTTCATGATAGTAAAGTAAGTAAATCATCAAATTTGCGTTAAAGTTACTCAAATATTAAAACAACTGTGATCTACCAACCCGCCCAGCAGTAAAAATTTGCCAGTTTTTTTTGGTCAGGCCAAGAGCGGGAGACGGGTGCGTGTGCTAAAAAAATTGTTTTTTTCTGACAATCACAAGAAGTAATTCTTTGAAAATCAATACTTTTAATCACCAAAATCACATGAAACCCCCGCTGTGTTTGCACTTGGATTCGCACGCATTATTATTTTAAAAAATTGGACACAAAATTTAAATCTGTCGCAGGGAAGGCAGGACTTAACCCATTTAAAATATAATACATGGCATCAGTTTGCTGGTTTTGGCAGGGGCCATTACCCGAACAAAGGCTCCAAGAACTTTGAAAGTCCTTGGAGCCTTTGTTTATTAATAAATTGGGTAGTTTATCTGGGAATGATTGGAAATAACGATTGGAACAACTTATACCAACGAATTGGTGAAGCCTGCCCAAACTGCCCTAGAAATCATAACCGAGTGAAGCGTAAAAAATCGGGGCTTGGATCTTGCCACTCTCTAGGCCCCAAGCCATGTCAAATTTGGTGTAATAGCCCAGAAGTGAGGTGCGTAGCCCCGTGCCTGCCCCTACGAGGAAGGGATTGCGGAAGTTGGACACCCGCCATGAAAAAGGCACCCGCTCATCTTCAACTGTGTTGAGGGCATTTTGACGGTTGAATGGGCTGATGCCGGTCCAAGAAGCGCCCACGTCGGTAAAAACTACCAGTTGGAGGTTGCGGAAAAAATTGGATGTAATGGCACTTTTGTAGAAATACTTGAGCAGTGGCATCCGCACCTCAGCATTGAACAGTATATAGGTGTTGCCGCGCAACTTGTTCCAGTTAAACCCGCGCATGTTGCCCACGTACTGGACAAAGAGCAGATCAGAAAGATCTTGGCCCGGTGTGTTATTGTTCAGGGCCAATGGGTCACGGTTGGGCAGCGGGTCGGTGGTGTTGAAAATCCAATTGTTCACCCCGCCCAATCGATATGTTTTATCGGCTGGTCCAAGGAACTGACCGTAGGCCGCCCGGCCAGCAAAGAGGAACAACCGGCCCAACTTCTTGTAAGTCCGGGCATCAACGGTCAAATTGCCGAAGTTCTTATTGGCCGCGTTGGTGCCCAGCCACTGCTCGTAGCGGACCAGCAAGCGGCTCCCCTCCAGCAAGTTGGGCCCAGTGACAATGCTGTTGTCATAAACAAACTCTAAACTGGCCCCGGCATAACCAAAATTGCTGCCCGGCAGTGTTTGCACCACCGATGACCGATTACTGGTCACATCAAAAGAAGTGTTGGCCCAGAACGGACTGAAGGTGAGCCGGGAAGTGATATTGAAAGGATAGGAAACTGAAGCAGTCAAACGGTTCATAGAGTATCGTTGCACAAAATCGCCAGGATCGAGCGTCAGGTTTTGCCGGTCGAAGCGGGCTTTATAGTCCAGCCGGCCCTTCAAATACTTGTACTCGGCATAGTACATGCCACTGCGCAGGGAGGTAAGGCCAAAGAGCCCCCCGCTAAATTTATGGTTTTCCAATGCATCGCTCAAACTGGCTTCCAACAAAATGCCCCAGCCACGCAAGGGATCAATCACAATCGAGGTGACCAGATTATCGGCACTGAACTTACTATCGTAGTCGAATGGGCCAGTGAGCCGAGTGGGCTGCCCATCGGCATCGGTACCAGCAAAACTGGGACGGTAGTTTTTGATCAATTGCTTCTTCGGTTCTTTTGACTTGGAAAAAATATCGAACTGATAGTTTTCTGGATCGGCCTCGTTGGCATCTTTCTTTTTGGTAGTGTCTTGATTGGCTTTTGGTCCAGGCGGGTTCACTTTGGTGGTATCGTTGCTTGTTTTGGGCACATCTCTTTTGGTCTTGGGATCGAACACCGTTTGATTTTCCCGTTCGTTTCTTGCCCGCTGCGCGGCGAGGCGGCGCAGATCGAGAATTTGCTGTCGGTTGGTCTTGCTGGTAAAGATGGATGTTTTGGGATCAATGCCGCCATAGACAAATATCTCGGACTTTCCGGCAAAATTCATGACAAATGCCAGCCGATCGCCCACCAAGCTGTATTTCTTGAGGCTGTAAAGAAAATTGGTTACCTGAGAGCTTATTTCGTCCTTTAGGTCAAAACGGTATAAGTGGCGGATTCCCCGCTGATCACTGTCATAGACGATGCTGCCTGCGCTGACTGCCACCGGCGAAATGTCATAACTCAGGGTATTGGTGATGCGCTTGAGCACTTTTTTGGAATTGGCGGCATCGTAAATGAACAAATTGAAGCGATCGCCGTAGGGATTGGCATTCTTTGGTTTAACCCCCAGCGTATCGTTCTCCCGGTTGGAACTGAACACAATGGCCCGCTTTCTGGCCCCTTTCAAAAATACTGGGGTCAGGTCATCATAGGTGTCATTGGTGAGGCGATCAAGTTGGCCAGTGCCCAGACCATACAGATAAATATCGCTGCGATCGCCGGCTCCCCCGCTCAACACCGCTTGCTCGCCATCTTCGGCGATGTCAATGGACAGCACTTGGCTCAGTTGGTCAAATGCTTTCTTGGTTTTTTTGCCCGTTTGCACATCAATGCCAGTTATTGACATGCTCCCTTCGGAGGTGGCGATGACCACCAAATGCCCGTTGTCCCGCCAAGCAAACTGGGGCAGGTCGTAATTGGTTTTTTGATTGATGATCCGATAGCCACCCTTGAATACCGTTTTTTCCCTGCCAGTGTTGAGATCCCGCAACCAGATCCGATAACTCCCCTTACTGTTCTCGGCGTAAGCCAGCCGATCACCTTTGGGGCTAATTTTCAACAGGGTGAACAATTGGCCCTGTTCATTGGCCCGGGCCCGGTTGGCCAAGTCGGGCAGTTTGTGGGCGGCCTCGATTGATTTGGCCTGCTCTAGGTAGAAATTGCGCCAGTTGTTGATAAACCGGGGAAAAGAAATGCCCAGCGTGTTTTGGATGCTGCTCTCCTCATTTCGCACAATGCGGGTGAGGTTGAGGATATTGGCCACATTGGCCCGGCCATATTTCTCCACCACGAAGTTCCAAATGGACTGGCCGATGAGATAAGCTTCGGGGCCTTCCAGGTTAGCTATTTTGCGCACTCGCTTGTTCTGGAGCACATCGCGCATGTAATCGTCCATTTCGGTGCTCCAGCCTTCCGAAATGTAGCGGGCCGCCCCCGCCATGAACCAATCGGGCAGGTTGAGCAAGTAGGTGCTTTGGAGCATGTCCTTCAAATTGCCGCCGTACATCATCTCAAAGATCAGGTTTTCGGCAATATTCAGCGAAAGCTCCTTTTTATAAGAATCACGGGAACCAGTAAACCCGATTTCGATTTCTGATTTGCTGAAATTGGTTTGACCCGCCACTGTGAAGTTTTGCCGATCCACGCCCATATTGCTTTGGTGCAACTCAGCATTGGACTGGTAAACAAAAATTTTGATTTTGCTGTACGGGGCAAAGCCAACCATGTCCGTAATGTTGCTGAAATCCTGCTCGGCCAAAGTAGCCGTGAGGCGGGCCAGTGCTTCTCCCCCTTCGTAATAAAAAACTTCAAAATTTTGGCTAGCCAGAAATTGCCAATTAAATGATTTGTATTGTACGCGGTTTTTGCCGTAGGTGATGTTGACGAACTGGGCGGTTGCAGGAATGCTCAACACCAGCAACGCGCACATAATCAAAGAGATGTGCAAAAAAAATGATTTAATGCTCATATTGCGGGTTTCTTGACCAAGAAAGAGTCATGTAACTTTAGGGCAATTTAAGACAAAAATGACAGAAAGTAAAGGCCAGATTTTCTAATTTTGTTTTCCTGCCCCCGGGCCGGTTCTTCAATCCCTTACATTTTGCACCCCGACATCGTATATGATCAGATCAATTCTTGCCAAACCCTTCGCGGCCCATGTGGTAGCCCAGCACCAAAAATGGATCAAGGCGAGTGAAGCCACGCAGCTCAAGCTCCTGCGCAACTTGGCCAATAAGGCAAAAAATACGATTTTTGGTCAAGATCATGGTTTGGCGGGTGTGCGCACCCACGAAGAATTCAAGCAACAAGTCCCGGTGCGCGACTATGAGGGACTGCGAAAATACATTGATCTGATGTTGTTGGGTTGGGAAAACGTCCTGTGGCCCGGCAAACCAGTCTATCTTGCCAAAACCTCGGGCACCACTTCGGGCACCAAGTACATCCCGCTGACGGCGGAATCTGTTCCTTTCCACCTCAACAGTGCCCGCGATGCGCTGATGCACTACATCCACGAAACCAAACAAGCGGGTTTTTTGGACAAAAAATTAATTTTCCTATCGGGCAGCCCCGAGCTATCGGAGCAAGCGGGTATATTGACCGGTCGTTTGTCGGGCATTGTCAACCACCATGTACCAGCCTGGCTCCGCAGCAACCAACTTCCCTCCTACTCGACCAATTGTATGGACGACTGGGAAGAAAAACTGGAACGGATCATTGACGAAACGCTCCGGCATGATATGTCGCTTATCTCGGGGATCCCGCCGTGGGTCCAAATGTATTTTGATCGGATTGAGATCCGCACGGGCAAAAAAATCAAGGATGTGTTCCCCAATTTTTCAGTGTTCGTGCATGGGGGGGTCAATTTTGAACCTTACCGCGCCAAAATAGTGGAATCGATTGGCAAAAAAGTGGACTCCATTGAGACCTACCCCGCTTCCGAGGGTTTTATTGCCTACCAAGACAGCCAGCGTGCCGAGGGGCTGCTCATGCTGCTGAACAGTGGCATTTTCTATGAGTTTATTCCCGCTGATGAGTATTTCGGTACCAACCCGCGCCGCCTCCACATTGGCCAAGTGGAAATGGGGGTCAATTATGCCCTGATCATGACCACCAACGCTGGGCTGTGGGGCTATTCCATTGGCGATACTGTCAAATTCGTGAGCCGCGATCCCTACCGCATTGTGGTAACCGGCCGGATCAAGCATTTTATTTCTGCATTTGGGGAGCATGTAATCGGCGAAGAAGTAGAAAAAGCACTCAAATTTGCCCAAACCCGGCACCCTGAAACCGAAGTGGTGGAGTTTACGGTGGCCCCGCAAGTAGCACCCAGCCGTGGCCTGCCCTATCACGAATGGCTGATTGCATTTGCCCGGATGCCCAACAACCCCGACGAGTTTGCCAATGACTTGGATGCCGAACTGCGCCGCCTCAACGTGTACTATGATGATCTGATAAAGGGAAACATTCTTCGGCGTTTGGTTGTTTGTCCACTTGAAGCCAGTGCATTTGTCCAATACATGAAATCACAGGGAAAATTGGGTGGGCAGAACAAAGTGCCGCGCCTAAGCAATACCCGAGATTTGGCCAATGGTTTGGCAGCCCACCGGATCTGATCGACGCGGGAAAACTTTCTCCGGCTTTTCAACTATTAACTCTATTTTGTCATAAATTCGCACTCCAATTGCCTTAATGGTCTGCTTGGGTGCTGTATTTGGATACTTAAACATTGTTTATCAGCAAACTACAATCTATTACCCTTTTGTTTTGCCCAATTTTCATACAAGCGACGTGGAGAAAATCAAGTTAGAAATATTAGGCTTATCCTCCAGCCAATCACAAGCTGGATCTTTTGCCTTGGTACTTGGCGAAGAGGGCCGAAATCGTCGGTTGCCTATAATCATTGGGATGTTTGAAGCCCAAGCCATCGCCATTGAGATTGAGAAGATTACCTCTTCCCGGCCCATGACGCACGATCTTTTCAAATCCTTTGCCCAAACTTTCGATTTTGATATTTATGAAATTATCATTTCTGATTTGCGCGAGGGGGTTTTTTATGCCAAGATTATTTGCTCAACTAGTTCTTTGGTCAGGAAGGTAGAGATCGACGCGCGGCCGTCCGATGCCATCGCCATTGGGCTGCGCTTCAATGTGCCCATTTATACCTACGAGGCCATTATGTCAGAAGCGGGCATTGTGCTCTCCGATACCGACGAAGCCGACTCGCCCGCCCCCAAGCGGGAGGGCAGCCGCACCGAAGCCCAATCTGCCAGCTTGGTGGCTGGCAAAAGCGACGGGGCCAATCTCCGCACCTATTCGCCCGAACAGTTGGAAGAATTGCTCGACGAAGCCATTACTGAAGAAAATTACGAGAAAGCGGCCAAAATCCGCGATGAAATGAACCGCCGCAAATAATTTTTGGGGCCTTGTTCTTCCGGTACGCACCTTATTAGCCAGCTTTGCTTGCTGGTATGTATGGTTTTGGGCAGTTTGGAACAATTTGTGGGTTAGGTTTATTGTTGACAAATTCATGAGTGGATCAGGGACTTACCGTCTCAATCAAACCGTGAAGCTGCACCCTTATCTACCCAACTTGTCTGCGCTTGACCACCTGCTGTATGCACTCCAAAAATCTTCTTTTTCTCCTGCTTTCCCTGTTCACCGGAGTTTGGCAAACTGCCTTGGCCCAAAAACCACAACGGCTCATGCCCGACAAGACCCGCATCCTCTTCGTACTGGACGGATCGGGCAGTATGCTGGCCAAGTGGGACAATGACCTGCGCATCAACATCGCCAAGGACAAGCTGGCGGCCCTGGTCGACTCACTCAAGCGAAACCCCAATATTGAGTTTGCCCTCCGGGTTTATGGCCACCAGTTTGAGGCCAAACAAAAGAATTGTAAAGATTCTAAACTGGAAGTTGGTTTCTCAGCCGCCAACTACCTCCAGATCAAAACGGCCCTCAACCGGATCAAACCGCAGGGAACCACGCCCATCGCCTACTCGCTGGAGCAGGCCACCAAAGATTTTACGGAGGACAAGAACTATCGGAACGTGATCATTATGATTACCGACGGCCTTGAGTCATGCAATGGTGACCCCTGTGCCATTGCGCTGGGCCTCCAGAAAAATGGGATTGTCCTCCGGCCGTTCATCATCGGGCTGGGAGTGGGCAAAGATTTTACCTCCGCCTTTAGTTGCATCGGCAAAGCCTACGATGCCAAAAGTGGGGAAGACTTTCGGGCCATTTTGGCCTCGGTGGCCCGCCAAATCTTGGGCCGCACCACCGTTACGGTTGAGCTGACCGATGAAGCCAATAAACCCCTGGAAAAGGATGTTAACATGTCCTTTTCCAATAACATCACCCAGGATCCTGTTTACGATTTGATCCACTTCCGCGATGCCAAGGGCAAAACGGACACTTTGTTGATCGACCCCGTTTTAACCTACGATTTGCAGGTCAATACCATTCCCCCGGTGAGCAAAACCGCGATCTCGCTGGAGGGCGGGCGGCACAACACCATCCGTCTCAAAGCGCCCCAAGGTAATTTGGTCTTCAACATGCGCACCCCCAAGGAATATGGCAATCTCAAAGCCGTAATCAGTTTGAGTGGGAGCAAGCAGACCATCCACGTCCAAGAAGTGGGCACCACCGAAAAGTATCTGGCCGGTAAATATGACGTGGAAGTATTGAGCTTCCCCCGGGTAAGGTTTCAGGACGTGGTCATTCGGCAGGGCCAGATCACCGAACTGGCCGTGGAGCAGCCCGGGGTGCTCAACATCAACAACTATTTTGAAGGAATTGGCAGTGTGTATGCCATTGAGGCCAAAGGCAACCAAATTTGGGTGCAAAACTTGATTTTTACGTCCAAGTCCACCAATATCCCCTTGCAGCCGGGAAATTACAAACTCGTGTTCCGGGCCCACGAAGCCAAGGGAACCAATTATACTGTTGTCAAAAAATTCGTTGTTTCACCCGGAAAGGCCACCGGAGTGGATATAATGAAGTAAATTATGGTTGAACCTGTCCTAAACTAAACGCAATGAAACGGAAACTAGGTGTATCAATTCTTGCCTTGGGGTGGTTGGTGCTGTGCTCTGGTGCCATGGAGCGCCCAAGCCAAACCATTAAAGTGGATCTTGGCAAGTCACTTATCCGCTGGAAAGGGACCAAGTTCGCGGGCTTGGGCAAGCACGAGGGCACCCTCAAGCTGTCGGCGGGCGAGCTCATGGTGGAACAGAACCGCCTGACCGATGCCCGTTTTACGATCGATATGGCTAGTTTACAAATTACCGATATCCCCGCCCATGAAACCGTGCCCCGCAAGAAGTTGCGCGATCATTTGCTGAACGAAGATTTTTTTAATGTGGCCAAATACCCAACCGCTACTTTTGTCATGACCAAGTTTGTGCAAAAAGAAGACAATATTTGCCAGTTGAGCGGATTGCTCACTTTGCGCGGCAAGACCAATCCCATCGTTTTTGATGCCGTTTTTCGGGCGCTGACTCCCCAGAAAGTGGTGGCGGATGCCAACTTGATCATCGACCGCCAAAAATGGGGGGTGGCTTATCGGGGCAGTAAACTCACCAATGATCTGGTGGACGATGAGATCAGCCTTAAACTACACATCGAGGCCAAATAGAAAATCAAAAAAGACCTGCCAATAAATGGCAGGTCTTTTTTGAATAGGAAAATTTGCAGCAACCCATCGGTATCGCAATGATTTGCCCTCGCCCAATTGCAGTGGGCAGAGTTTATTTTTTTCCCATATAAATCGAGCTTATGCCAAAAGTGAGGCTGCGGCAAATGGTGTGCTCAAAACCCACTTTTTCCATAATCTGCTGAAAATCTGCGCCATAGGGAAACTGCTTGACCGATTCGGGCAGATAGGTGTAGGCGGCTGGGTCATGGGACACCAGCTTGCCCACCCGGGGCAACACTTGGCGCGAATAAAACCCATAAAGCTGTTTGAACGGAAAAAGGGTGGGCTGCGAAAATTCGAGAATGACCACTGTGCCACCCGGTTTCAAGACCCGGTACATATCGCGCAGGCCATTTTCCAAGTCTTCAAAGTTGCGCACCCCAAATGATACCATCACGGCATCAAAAGTATTGTCGGCAAAAGTCAATCGCTCCGAATCCCCCAATTGTAGTTCTATCCGATCGGTCAAGCCCATTTTAGCCAGTTTTTGGCGGCCAACCTCCAGCATCCCCGCCGAAATATCCACCCCAATGATTTTGTCCGGTTGCAATGAGAGGGCTTCAATCGCTAGATCGGCGGTACCGGTGGCAATGTCCAAAATCAGTTTGGGGTTCGATGGCTTGAGCAACCGAATGGCCTTTTTGCGCCATTGGATATCAATCCCAGCGCTCAGTACCCGGTTTAGCAAATCGTATTTGGGCGAAATATTGTCAAACATTTCGGCAACTTGGGCTTTTTTGCCCGTACTCTTTTCTTTATATGGCAGAACGGTCATGGTAGTAACAATTCAAGTGTTCTTACTCGACAACAGGTGCAAGGGTTTTGTTTCAACTCCAAAGTTACGGCTTAATTCAGCATATCGGGGCCAATGGCTGTGATCAGGGCATTACAGCCGCTCGACAAACTTCAAATGGGTAGCTTGCAGGCCATTTTTTTCGTAAAACCGGTGGGCGGCGGCTCGATTCTGGTTGCAAGTGACCTCCAAATTGCGGCAACCCAAGGCACGGGCAGTTTGCCGGGCGGTGGCCAGCAGCAAACTCCCCGCCCCGCTGCCCCGGCAAGGATTGGTCACGACCAGTTCTTGGATTTCGGCCACTGGGCCAAGGTGGTGCAACAAATATTGGATGTGCAAGCTCAAAAAACCAATGGATTGCCCGCGGATTTCAGCCAACCAGTAATAAATGTGCTCATTGCGCAAATTCTGAAAATACACCTGACGGAAAGCGTGGGCTGGATACGGCTGTTCCTCCAGTTCCTCGATCAGTCGCCGGACAATGCCAATATCGCTGCGATCAGCAGGGCGAATCTTTACAGGTGATGGCTCAGGGGTCAGTATAGGGTCTTCCATTGGTGCCTTGCAAATCGCTAGCGTTTGGCTTGGTTGCCCAATACCCGGTTGGCGGCCAGCTCCCGGTTGGAGAACAAAGTGTTGTAATTTTCCAAGTCTTTGGTCAGTTCAGGGTCTTTACCGAAGTATCTGAACACTAAATCAGCGAATTCAGTCAGTTCGTCTTTGATGCAGTAAAAGGCCCACTGATCGATTTTTCGGAAGGTAACCAATCCACAACTCCTCAGGTAGCCCAAGTGACGAGAAATTTTGGTTTGGGTGAAATTTAGAACCAACTCCAAGTCAGAAATGCACACCTCCCTATTTCGGTAGAGCAAATAAAGGATGCGGATCCTGGATTCGTCGCTGCAAGCCTTGAAGATTTGGCTGCCAACATTGAGGTTAAAATGCTTTACTTTCATTCGCTTATTTGTTTTGACAAATATAATGTATTTGCGCAAAAGAATACCCTGTTGGCAAAATATTGGCAATGGCCCAACTACACCATGAGCCGTTTGAACCCAATGAATAAATCGGCCCACCGAGAAAAGCGCACCATGTCAAGCAGCCTGTTAATCGCCGGAACCACTTTAATCTTGTGGTGGAAGTCTGGGCAAACGAGCCGAAGCCATAGAAACCTGGTATCGCAATCCCTGCAAATTAGGGCTGGGGCAAGCGGGTCGACTGCCAGCTCACCATTTGCCATTTGCCTTTGCGCTGGGCATACACATCGGTGTAGAGCAATCGCACGGTCACCATTTTGCCCTCATTGAACATTTCCAAGGTTCCCTTGCCAGTGATAATGGCGGTGTTGCCATATACCCGCACGCGGGTATCCTCGAGCTTGGCGGTGCGGTAGTCCCAGCGGGCAGTCCCCACATTGCCCACAAACTCCTTTTTGTTCTCAATCTGGGCGCTCGAGTGGACATAAATTAGATCGTCGGCCAACAATTGTTTGAGCCGGGTGGTGTCTTTGTTGATCTGGGCATCAAATCGCTGGCGATCCAAGCCTAACACCATTTCCCCGACTTTGTCTTGGGCTTGGCCGATGACCGATTGGGCAAATAAAAAAAGGAGGATGGAGAGAAGTATTTTCATGGCGATATAAATTTATCACTACTCATTTAAAAATACCGACAAGCCGCCCCAATTGAGTTCAAACCTTCGAATTGGGTGGCCCGCCGGGCGGTGGCCAGCGCCAACCAACCAATAGTTGACCGGCGCTGGCCAGTTTTTTATTTTACCAACTTCTTGTACTTAATCCGTTTGGGTTCGACAAAGCCCACGCGTTTGCGTTTGTCTTCTTCAAATTCGGAGAAGTTGCCCTCAAAATAACGGACGGCCGAATCGCCCTCAAAAGACAGAATGTGGGTAGCAACCCGATCCAGAAACCAGCGGTCGTGGGAGATGATGACTGCGCAGCCCGCGAAGTTTTCCAAAGCCTCTTCCAAGGCGCGGAGGGTATTTATGTCCAGATCGTTGGTCGGTTCGTCGAGCAGCAGCACATTGCCCCCTTCTTTGAGCATCATGGCCAAGTGGACGCGGTTGCGCTCCCCGCCCGAGAGCTGGCCCACCTTTTTTTGCTGTTCGTTCCCGCTGAAGTTGAACTTGCTCACATAGGCGCGGGAGTTGATCTCGCGCCCACCGAGTATAATCAGTTCATTGCCGCCCGAAATCATTTCCCAGACCGATTTTCCCGAATCGAGTTGGTTGTGTTCTTGATCCACGTAGCTTAGCTGCACCGTCGGGCCGAGGTCAATCGTGCCAGCATCTGGCTTTTCTTGCCCAGTGATCATGCGGAACAGCGTGGTCTTGCCCGCACCGTTTGGGCCAATGATGCCCACTATGCCATTGGGCGGGAGGTTGAAGGTAAGGTTTTCGTAGAGGAGCCGGTCGCCGTAGCCTTTGGCCACTCCGGTGAATTCCAGCACTTTATTGCCCAAGCGCGGCCCGTTGGGGATGAACAGCTCTAATCTTTCTTCCTTTTGTTTGGTTTCTTCGTCCATCAAGTTCTCATAGGCATTGAGGCGGGCTTTCTGCTTGGCTTGGCGGGCCTTGGGGGCCATGCGCACCCATTCCAGTTCGCGCTGCAAAGTTTTTTGGCGCTTCGACTCCTGCTTTTCCTCTTGGGACAGGCGGTGCTGTTTTTGGTCTAGCCAAGAAGAGTAGTTGCCCTTCCAAGGAATTCCCTCGCCCCGATCCAGTTCCAAGATCCAGCCGGCCACATTGTCCAAAAAGTACCGGTCGTGGGTAACGGCTATCACTGTGCCCTTGTATTGGCGAAGGTGCTCCTCCAGCCACAATACCGACTCCGCATCCAAGTGGTTGGTCGGTTCATCGAGCAGGAGCACGTCGGGCTCGCGCAGCAGGAGGCGGCACAGGGCCACCCGGCGCTTTTCACCACCCGAAAGATTGGCCACATTGGCTTCTTCGGGGGGACACCGCAGGGCATCCATTGCCCGCTCAAGCTTGGTGTCCAGGTTCCACGCATCGGCAGCATCCAGTTTTTCTTGGACTTTGGCCTGGCGATCCATCAGTTTATCAAAATCAGCGTCGGGCTCGGCAAACTTTTCGTTGATTTCCTCAAACTCCCGGAGCAAATCAACTACCGCCTGTACGCCTTCTTCCACGATTTGCCGCACGGTCTTGGTGGGATCGAGCTGTGGCTCCTGCTCGAGCATCCCCACTGAGTAATTGGGCGCAAAAACCACCTCGCCGATGTAATTCTTGTCCATGCCGGCAATGATGCGGAGCAGGGACGATTTACCCGAACCATTTAGGCCCAATACCCCAATTTTGGCCCCGTAAAAGAAGGAAAGGTAAATGTCTTTGAGAACCTGTTTATTGGGCGGATGGATCTTGCCCACCCGGTTCATTGAAAAAATAATCTGTTCGCTCATAATATCACCCGCTCGGGCTCGGTTTGGATTGGTTGACCACAATGCAAATATAACAGTGAATTGACAAAAGCAAGAACTAAAACTAGCGGGTTTTCCTCGGTGGGGCCATTACGGTAGTTTTGCGCAAACTGCACTTTGTGAAGCGAAAAGCCTAGATTATTCAAAAAAAGTTAAACAAACGAGGCTAAATCCGCTCCTGATGGACCAATTTGGTAAATCTACACTTGTTTTTCGCCCAACT